>ERZ857827.552-NODE-552-length-51882-cov-4.456268_pt1 | contig 51882 bp, 38 predicted proteins | sample MGYA00519761_ERZ857827 | MGnify/ENA primary metagenome ERZ857827 (study PRJEB31778, sample SAMEA3449370) | human gut metagenome | biome: human gut; feature: human-associated habitat; material: faeces | place: United Kingdom | collected 2010/2012 ... | reverse complement strand
CATGAAAGAACTTATCACTCCGAGAGACCGCAGCAGCATGAACGTGTGTCACAGTCGAACTACTATTACAATAATCGTCCACAGAAGTATCATGATGGAAGCGATGGGCTGATTTCGATTGTTAAGGATCGTCAAATTACGGAAGTACATCCGTCTGAATTGAAAGAATTAGACAGTGGTATTACGAAAAATGGTATTTTGGAGATTATGACGGAAAATTATGGATTTATCCGCTGTGATAATTTCCTCCCGGGTGAAGATGATGTATATGTAGCACCACAGTTTATTCGTCGTTTTGGACTGCGTACCGGTGACATTATTGAGGGAAATTTAAAAACGAGAAACCAGAGTGAAAAGTTCAGTGCACTGTTGTATATGACAAAAGTAAATGGATATTCACCGACCTATTTGTATAATCGTAAAAAGTTTGAGGATTTGACACCGATTTTTCCAAATAACCGGATTCATTTGGAAACACCGGGAGCAGGAGTATCGATGCGTATGCTCGATTTGATTGCACCGATTGGTAAGGGGCAGCGTGGTATGATTGTTTCCCAGCCAAAAACCGGAAAGACAACCTTGTTAAAACAGGTTGCGAAAGCAGTTACGACAAACTATCCGAAAATGAAACTGATTGTTCTTCTGATTGATGAGAGACCGGAGGAAGTTACGGATATTAAAGAGTCGATTGAGGGCGAACAGGTAGAAGTCATTTATTCTACATTTGATGAGCTTCCGGAACATCATAAACGTGTGTCTGAAATGGTAATAGAACGTGCACGTCGTCTGGTGGAACATAAAAAAGACGTTACAATTCTTCTTGATTCTATTACAAGACTGGCAAGGGCATATAACCTGATCATACCGCCGAGCGGACGAACTCTTTCCGGTGGTCTGGACCCGGCGGCTCTTCATATGCCGAAACGCTTTTTTGGTGCGGCCAGAAATATGAGAGAGGGCGGAAGCCTGACCATCCTGGCCACGGCGTTAGTGGACACCGGAAGCCGTATGGACGATGTGATCTACGAGGAGTTCAAGGGAACCGGCAACATGGAGCTTCAGCTCGACCGCAAGCTCGCCAACAAACGCGTTTATCCGGCCGTCGACATTATGGCGTCGGGGACCCGCCGCGAGGACCTGCTGCTTCGCAAGGAAGTGCTGCAGAAAATCTGGGTATTGCGCCGCTATCTCTCCGATATGAATTCCGTGGAGGCTATGGAAGTGATCAAGAAGCACATGGAGTCGACCCGTTCCAACGAAGAGCTGCTCGTAACGATGAACCAGTAGGCCGTTTCTCGGGAATATTCTTAAGGCAGGTTGCATGCAGCGCATGCAGCCTGTTTTTCTTATTGATCTGTGTCGTACGGGAGAAACGCTTCGGGCTGCTGTTTGTCGGCGGGACCGGTTGCCGGGTTCGGGATGTTTCGGCTGCCGTGCGTTCCGGCCGATAGTGATCGGAACATGGATGGTAATGCTTCGGGAGAGCGGAGGACACGTGTGGCGAATCGTTGTTGCAAGAGACGGCTGCCGGCGATGCGGCAAAAAAATCAGGAAACTCGTCCGGGGAAAAATGATCGATAAGCACGAACCTCAGCGACAACCCTGCTTTACGGCCTCCCATATCTTGGTTCGCAGAGAGGTCGAAAGCAGTTTGTTGTCGACCCGTGTCGGGCATACGGCATTCGACAGGAAAACCATGTACAGGCCGGCGCGGGCGTCGATCCAGAATATCGTGCCGGTAAAGCCCGTGTGTCCGTAGCTGTCCGTGCCTCCCAACGGACTCGAGGCCGGGTCCCGCTTGTCGAATCCGAGTCCGCGCCAGATTTTCCGTTCGGCGAGCGGCGAACCGGTGAACAGTCGGATTGTTTCCTGCGAAAGAATCCGGCGGCCTGCATAGCATCCGTCGTTGAGCATCATTTCGCAGAAACGGGCCATTTCCTTGGCCGTCGAGAACAGCCCGGCGTTGCCTCCTACCCCGCCCATCAGAGCGCCCAGTTCGTCATGGACGTAGCCTTGTACGGTGCCTCGGTTCAGAATGTGGTCGTCCTCGGTCGGGACGCAGTGCTCCATGTCGCAGGTTTGCAAGGGATTGTACCCGCTCAACGTGCAGCCCAGCTCCGACAGCAATGCGTGGGTCAGCCGGTCGAGGGATTCTCCTGAGACCTTTTCCGCGATCAGTTTCAGCAGCCAGAAGTTCGTGTCGCTGTACTGGTAGCTCCCCCTGCGCTCCGGCTTGTAATCCTCGATGATCTGCCGCATGATCAGCGTGTCGACGGCCGGGTTGACGTACAGTTTCGAGGTGGCCTCGCGCCAGCCGGCGCGTGGAGTACGCGACAGCAGCAACGTGTCGATGGCTACGTCGCGGGCCACGAAATAGTTTTTCCCGATCCGGTAGGGATATTCGGCCGACAGCTTGCCGCTGAAAAGGCGCCCTCCGTTCGCATTGCGGACCAAGGGCGTATAGAAAGTCTGCGCGCGCATGCCCGAGGTGTGAGTCAGCAGTTCGCCGAGCGTGACGCTTTCGGCCGTCGTGCCGGCGAACTCGGGGAGATATTTCACGAGAGGATCGTCGATTCGCAGCAGGCCCCGGTCGTACAGGCGCATGACGACGAACGTAGTGGACACTACTTTCGTGCATGAGGCCACGTCGTACAGGTCCCGATCGGTCACTTCCCGTTTCCGCGAATAGTCGTGATAGCCGTAGTTGCGGGCATAAAGAACGCCTTCCCTGTCGCCGATGACGAGCTGGGCCCCCGGGAACGCCTTGATTTGCATGGCGTCGAGTATCATCGAGTCGAGCGACCGTTCCAGTCGCTCGGGCAGTCCGCGGTCTTGTCCGTGCATTGCCGCGAGGGCGAAAGCGAACAGCAGAGTGAGCGCGTATTTCTTCACGTTCGGGAAAGTTTTGGAATTCAAATATACGAAACCTTTCGGTAAACCGTATCGGAATGCGGATTTATCTTCCGGCGAAAATCGTTTCCCGGGAAAGACCTTTCTTGCGCTCGGCAGCCTCGGCCAGCTCCGTGTAAAACCCGATTCGTTCGGCGCAGATTCTTTGCGTGAGAACCCGGAGCGCCTCGGTTCCGCGTAGCATGTAGCCCAGCCGTTCGCGCGTGTAGCGGAATACGCCGCGCCGCGTTTCTTTCGGAGCGCGGCAAAGCAGTTCGTAGCTTTCGGCCTCGAAATCGTCATGGCAGGGGAAAATTTCTGCGAACTCGCGGGAGTAACGCTTGACCAGTCCGCCCAGTTCGTCGAGCGGCAGCGTTCCGGGAGAATGATTCGTATGTACCGTCCATACGGTGCGGTAGAACTTGTCGCAGGCCTCGTGAAGCCGCCGGGCGCTTTGCCGGTAGTTTTCGGCGGGTAACAGCCGGGTCGTGACGCTGTACAGCAGATTGACCGCATCGGGAAAATATTTCTCGAATCCGGCGACGGCTCCCTCCAGCGCTCGGAGCGGATCGGGCCGCGCGCAATCGCACGGAACGTGCCCGCCATTGTCGTACAGCAGGATGCCGTTGCGGACGAGGCCGTTGTAGAACAAGTGTCCGCGTTTCGATTGTTCGGTCAGCGTGCCGACGGACTCGACGATGAATCGGGGCGTCGTGTGCCGTCGGAATCTGAAAAGTCCGTCGTAAGTTCCGGCAATTCGGCGGCGGAGTGTCCTGCTTGCTTTCTTCGTTTCGGTTCCTTCGACGAAAACCGCGATTTCGTAGTCGTGACGGTAAAGCGTATGCCGCCCGCGAACGACGCTTTCGCTCCACGAGACATAGTCTTGGCCCGCGTGGCTTCCGCCGAGGATAATCAGGCAGCAGTCGGGAATATGCCGGACCGTGAGCGAGCGCAGTACGCGCAACTCCTCTCTGCAACAGGGCGGCAGATGCTCCGTCGATGTTTTCATAGGGTTTGTCGGTTTACGGATAGGCCGACGGAGCAAATGATCCTCCCTTTGGAAAACGCTCCCTCAGCGCGTGGGTGTAATGCGAAGATCCTGCCAACATACGGCCGTCTCGCCGTTGCTGCCCTCGATCGACACCCGGATAGCGCGGACGGGCTTGTGCGGTTTCCATACGATCTGTCCGCTTTCGTTCAGCGGTCCGGCCTCGATGAAGGAGCGTCCGTCGCTCGACCACGCGACCCTCCCTTTCGTGACGATATAGCGCGTGACGTTCGGAATGCCCGTGCGCAGGTCGACGGACTCGCAATCGACCGGCTCTTCGAACGTGAACAGAATGTAGTCGCCGGCCTTACAAGGCGATGCGACGCCGGTGTAAGTCCCGAAATGGTAGTCGGACGCATTGCGCAACGGAAACCTTTTCGACGGTACGAGCGAGCTGGTGACGCGCACCGGTGGCTCGATATAGGGCGACGGGCGCAGTCCGAGCGTCAGCGTGTCGGAGCGCTGCGAGCGGTTGCTCAGCGCGAGGATCAGATCGGCCGTCCGGTTCCGCTCGTCGATGTAAAGCCGCAGGTCGTTGAACGGGTTTGTTTTCTGCCCGTTGCGGATGATCGTGTAGGCCGTGTCGGGACCGTTCACTTCCATCCGGTCGATCTTCGCGTTGTCTTGCTGCTGGGATACGCTCAACAGCCAGAGCCCGTTGCGATCGACGTAGCGTTCCAGCGGAATGCGGACGGTCCGTTCGCTGCCGGCACCCAGCGCGACGGTCGTGTCGGCCGTAGCCGGAACGGCCGGGCTGTGTCCTTCGCCGTAGAAGGTGCGGAACAGATAGCGTTCGGGATTTTTAGTCCGGATCGGACCTTCGTATAAGGCCGACGCGAGCGTCGGCTCGCTCGAGTCGTTCGTATAGCGGACCTCTCCGTCGGGATGGGTGCTGCGCACCGTAATCGTTCCGTCGCGATAGTCCGCCTCGGGCGGAAACATCCGGAAGCGGATGCCCATGGCGCTCAGGCGGTCCAGATGGCCCGATGTCAGCCGGGCGTAGAAATCGTTCCAGTTGCGTCTTCCCTTTTCGGTCCAGCCCGCCTCGGCCAGCGCGCAAAGGCGGGGATACCCTTGATACTCCACGAAACGTTCGGGACGGTCGAGCAGTTCCGCCCATTGGGCCGCCTCGATGCCGAGGACCAGTTCCGGACGACAGCCGCCGATTCCCGTATCGTCCGGGTCGAACGAATAGACGCGGCGCGTATCGACCAGCCATGCCCATGTATGTCCTCTCTCCCACCGGCTCTGCTTCATGTCGATATAGCAGTACTGGGCGGGCATCATCACGACGGGCTGCCCGGCGCGAACGGCTTCGGCGCAGGCCGCTGTGTCTTTCCACGCATAGATGAGCGTGCTCTTGTCCGGTCGGTTGTCCTCGAGCACCTCGTTCCACGCCGCGCAGCTTTTGCCTGTTTCGCGGACGATCGTTTCGAGCCGGCGAACGAAGTAGCTTTGAATTTCGGAGACTTTCCGCATGCCCTCGGTCTGCATCAGGGCCTTGCACCGGGGACAGTTGCTCCAGTATTTCGTGCTGACCTCGTCGCCTCCTATGTGAATGTATTTCGACGGAAACAGGGAGGCCAGCTCGGTCAGGATGTCGCGCAGCATCGCGAAGTTCTCCTCCCGCCCGGCGCACAGCACGTTGCGCATCTCTTCGGGCGGATAGTCTTCGCCGGTCTTAAGGCAGAACGTTTCGGGGTAGACGCTCGTCAGAGTCTGGCTATGGCCCGGCAAGTCGATCTCGGGAATGATCTCCACGGCGCGCGATGCGGCGAAGCGCACGATCTCGCGCACGTCGTCCTGCGTGAAATAGCCGCCGTAGCGCCTCTCGCCCGATCCGTAAGAGGGCGGTAGCGCTTCGCCGGGTCCCCGCCATGCCCCTTTCGACGTGAGTTCGGGGTACTTCTTGATCTCGATGCGCCAGCCGTTGTCGTCCGTCAGATGCCAATGCAGCCGGTTGAGCTTGTGGCGGGCCATCCAGTCGATGTACGCGATGACCGTTTCCTTGTCGAAATAGGTGCGCGAAACGTCGAGCATGACGCCCCGGTAGGGAAAGCGCGGCGAGTCTTCGATCAGATAGCCCGGAATCTCGACCGTCTCGGCCCGTCCCGGGGCGGCCGTGTCGTACACTGAGGCGGGCAACAGCTGGAAAAGCGTTTGAAGCGCGTAGAAGGCGCCGGCATAGTCGCGGCCCTCGATCCGGATTTGCGGGATCGTGACGTCGAGCGTATAGCCCTCGGAAGGTAGTTCGCTTTTCCGGCTTATTACGATTTGGCGTACTCCCCGGAGGTGTTCCGTCACAGGCAGCCGGTAGCCGGTCAGGCGTTCGAGGTGATCGTTCAGGTAGTCGGCCAGCTCGGGAAAGTCGGGGCTTACGATCTCCGTATGGCGTGTGAGCAGGAAGCCTCCGTCTCGCTTATCGGCGCGATTGGGCAGAGGGATCAGGTTCTGGCCGAGGGCCGCGGCGGTCGTCAACAGCCAGACCAGAGTCAGCACGAACTTATTCTTCATATAGCAGGTAGGGCTTTCGGGTTTGTTTGAAACGTTCCACGTCGTCCGCCCAGCTGGCCTTGATCCGGTCGGCTCCGGCGCCTTGCAGGATCATCTGCCGGACGTAGTCCGTGCCGGTCAGTCTGTCGAACATCGGCGTGAAGAATTTTTCGCCCAGATTCAATTGCCGGTAGCAGTCGATCACGTAGCCGAGGTCCACTTCCCTCTCCCATATCCGCTCGTCGGACGGGGAGGTCCGCAGATCGACGCCGTGGCAGAGTTTGTCTTTGAGCGGCGGATTCTTGGCTCCTGCGTTGCTGCGCGGCGTAAACGAGAAATCGCCCTGCAGCTCCGGGTGTCCGTATGCCTGAAACGGGAAATCCGTTCCCCGGCCCAGGCTGACCGGCGTACCCTCGAAAAAGCAGAGCGACGGATACAGGTAGACGGCCCGCATGTTGGGCAGGTTCGGAGACGGTGCCGTCGGCAGCCGGTAGCGCGACCGGTGCGTATAGCCCCGGCACGGAATGACGGTCAGTTTGCAGCGCAACCCGTCCCGCAGCCAGCCTTCGCCGTCGATCATGCGGGCCAGTTCGCCGAGCGTCATGCCGTGCACGACCGGAATCGGGTGCATGCCGACGAACGAGCGATGCTTCGCTTCGAGCACCGGGCCGTCCACATAGAATCCGTTCGGATTGGGACGGTCCAGTACGATCAGCTGCTTGCCGTTCGCCGCGCAGGCTTCCATCAGGTAGTGCATCGAAGAGAGATAGGTGTAATAGCGCAGGCCGACATCCTGGATGTCGAACAGCAGCACGTCGAGCCGCTGCATGATCGAGTCGGGCGGACGCTTGGTCGAGCCGTATACCGACACGACGTTGATTCCGGTTTTCCGGTCGCGGTAGCTCGCGACGCTTTCTCCCGCATCGGCCTGCCCCCGGAAGCCGTGCTCGGGCGCGAAGACGACCCGAATGTCCACGCCCAGCGAGCGCAGCGTATCGACCAGATGCGTCCGGCCTACGGTTCCGGTGTGATTGGTCATGATTCCGACCCGCCGTCCCTCGAGCAGCGGCAGGTAGCGGCCGGTCTGTTCCGCTCCGGTTTCGATGCGGTCTTGGGCCGGCGCGCTGAGCGAGGCGAGCAGAAGGCCGAACAGCAGGATGATCTTTCGGTTCATTTGGCTTTCGTTCTATGGTTTCGGAACGGACGAAAGTTCGGGCCGGCGAGTTAGGCGATCTGCGGTGGACTGCGGTGGACTGCGGTGGAATGGCCGAACAATCTTGACAAAAATAGTATTTTTTGGCCGAATCTTTTATCTTTGTACGTAATAATGCAAGAAATGCTATGGACCGAAGATTAGTTGCCCTGAAGCGACTGCTCGACGTGATGGACGAGTTGCGGGTCAAGTGCCCGTGGGACCGCAAGCAGACGTTCGAGTCGCTCAGAATGAATACGATAGAGGAAACCTACGAACTGGCCGACGCGATTTTGGACCATGATTTGGATAATGTGAAAAAGGAGCTGGGCGATCTGTTGCTGCATGTCGTCTTCTATTCCAAAATGGGCTCCGAGCAGCAGGCTTTCGACATAGGCGACGTGGCCGATGCGATCTGCGACAAGCTGATTTTCCGCCATCCGCACGTGTTCGGCGAGACGCAGGCCGAGGATGCGGAACAGGTAAAGCAGAACTGGGAAGACCTGAAGCTGAAGGAAAAGGCGCTGGAGCATCGGAAAAAACGGGTGCTTGTCGGCGTGCCGCGCAGCCTGCCGGCTTTGGTCAAGGCTTACCGGATCGGCGAGAAGGCCGCAGCGGCCGGATTCGACTGGGAGAAGCGGGAGGACATATGGGAAAAGGTCAAGGAGGAGACGGCCGAGGTACAGCGCGAGATCGACCGAAGCGACTCTTCGCGCGCGGAGGAGGAGTTCGGCGATCTGTTTTTCGCGCTGGTCAATGCGGCGCGTTTGTACGGAGTCGATCCCGAGGCGGCGCTCGAGAAAAGCAACCGCAAGTTCATCCGCCGCTTCACGCATATCGAAGACCGGGCCGAGCAGCAGGGCCGTTCGCTCCGCGACATGACGCTCGGGCAGATGGATGCGCTGTGGAACGAGGCCAAGGAGATGGAAAAGAGCGGCGAGAACGAGCGGTAGCCATCGCGCCGAAATTTCTTCGGACAGCGTCCGATAGCCGTTGCCGGGCTTTTCAGAGCCGCTACCCTTGCATATCGGCGTAGACGTCCGGATTGCGATAGGCGGGCGATTTGTAGGAATTCTTGGCATAATGCCGGGCTGCGGATCGGACGGGAAACAGCGTTTGCGCGCGAAACGGTTCTTATGTGCGGCCGAGTGAGCGGGAGGCGGGCTTTTGCGGCTCTCGGGAAGTCGGGAGGATAGCCGTCGAGCGAAATCGGTCGGGCTGTCATCGGACGGTTTTGGATACATAAACGAAATAGGGATATATATGGCACTTGTCAGACCGCTCCGGGGATTCGTTCCTGTTATCGGAGAAAATACCTTTCTGGCCGATACGGCCGCGATTATCGGCGACGTGACCGTCGGCCGGGACTGCAGTATCTGGTTCGGCGCCGTGCTGCGCGGCGACGTGAACAAGATCACGGTCGGCGACCGGGTCAATATTCAGGACGGCGTGGTCGTCCATACGCTTTATCAGCGCTCTGTCACCGAGATCGGTGACGACGTTTCGATCGGGCACAATGCCAATATTCACGGAGCCCGCATCGAGAGCCGCTGCCTGATCGGCATGGGGGCGACCGTGCTGGACCATGCGGTAGTGGGAACCGGATCGATCGTGGCGGCCAACTCGCTCGTGCTGTCGCGCACGGTGATCGAGCCGGGCAGCGTCTATGCCGGCGTGCCCGCCAAACGGGTGAAGGACGTGACGCCGGAACAGGTTCGGGACATCATCGAACGGACCGCGCGCGACTATATGATGTACGCTTCGTGGTACAAGGAGTAAAAGCCTCGGGTGTCTGAACGGTGGCAGAAGATGCCTGCTCGCCTTCGGAGCGCGTATGCGAGGCGGGAGGGCGGGTCGGTCCGGGCGGCATCTACGTTTGCCGGAACCGTAAAGACGAAACGTCGGCCGTAAGCAGAAAAGTCCGATATGAAACGCATGATCCGTTACGGCGTGAAGCCGGTCCGCTACAGAATTGTGGTTATCAACGTGCTGCTCGCGCTCGCGCTGACGCTGCTCGTGAATTTTTCGTTCTTTCTGATCGGAGCGGATCCCCGGGGGCGCCGCCCGCCGATTCGGACCGACTACGTCGTCGTGCAGGTCGTCTATTTTTTCGTCGCGTCGTGGGCCGTCGTGTCGCTCAACACGGTCCGTCGTTTTTCTTTGGTGCGCAAGATTTTGCTGAGCGTGGCGGCGACCGTCGTTTTTTATCTGCTCGTTCCGGGTCTGAACCGGTCCGGCGAATGGTATGTTCAGCTTTCCGCAGGGCGTCTTTACAATCCGTTTCTGGTCATGAAAGCCTCGTTCATGCTGGTCGTATCGGTCCTGTACGGAAAGATATTCGAGTTGCTCTACCAGAAACAGCATATTACGATCGAGAACGAACGCCTCAAAAACGAGAATCTGCAGACGCAGTACAATATGTTGGCCAATCAGATCAGTCCGCACTTCCTGTTCAATTCGCTCAATTCGCTGTCGATGCTCGTGCGCGAGGGGCAGAACGAGAATGCCCAGCTCTATATCGACCGGCTGGCCGACACGTTCCGCTACATGCTGCGTTCGGGTCGCAGCGAGCTGGCCACCCTTTCGGAGGAGCTCGACTTTATCGAGGCCTACCTTTATCTGCTGACGATCCGTTACCAGAACAAGCTGTTCTGCGATATGAGTATAGACGAGCGGTACCGCAACTGGCGCCTGCCCGTGTTGTCGTTGCAGCCGCTTGTGGAGAACGCCGTCAAGCATAACAGTATTACGCTTGCCCGGCCGTTGCGCATCGCAATCCGTACCGAAGGCGGTATGCTCACGGTTTCCAATCCCGTTATTCCGAAAATCGATACGCCTCCGGGGACCGGAATCGGGTTGAAGAACCTCTCCTCGCGCTACCGGCTGCTGATTTCCCGCGATATACGGGTCGTCAGGGAAAATGAGCTGTTTCGGGTCGAGCTTCCATTGGTGAAACCCTAGACGATATTGAACGATATGTCGATAAAACGATTGACTTTCCTGTTGTGCGGTTTTCTTTTGTCCTGTCCGTGCGCCGGAGCGGCATCCGAGTCCTTTTCTTTGCCTGGAGAGGGAGGAACGCTTCCTGCCGTCGAGTATCCCTATTTCCCGGATCGGCAGCATGCTTTTGTCTGGCGGAACTGGACGTTGGTTCCGGCTGCACGTTTGGCCGAGGTGCTTGCAACGAGCGAGGAGAACGTGAACAGGCTGGCCGCTTCGATGGGACTGCGTCCGCAGCGCGGAATCGAACCGTACTGGAGCGATGCGAGGGGCTATATCACCGTGCTGCGCAGAAACTGGCATCTGTTGCCGTACGATCAGTTGCTTACCCTGCTGGGACTGACGCGCGAGGAATTGGCATGGCGGCTGATCGAGGACGACTTTCTGTTTGTCAAGCTGGGCAATGTCAAGCCCGCTTGCGAGCCGTTGCGTTATCGGGCTCCTGACGAGCGGGCGATGCGAGGAGCGGCCCGCATCGATTCGCTTTTGGGGACGTTCGGCCGAGAAGCTTTTGCCCGGGAAGAACCGCGTTTCTCGTTCATCGAGGAGTTCCGGCGGCCCCGGCCCGTGAAGCGGGCCGGACGGACGGAGACGGAAAGTCCGGAGGAGCGGTTCGACCTGCGTCTGATCTTTTCCTATTTTGCCGCATACGGCGATCCGCTGACCGATCCCGATCTGTCGTCCTATCCGGAGGGGCTTTTGCAGCGTTTGTCGGAAAAAGGGATCAACGGCATATGGATTCATTCGGTGCTGCGGACGCTGGTGGAGCCTGACGGTATTTTTCCGGGGGCCGACGATGCCTCGCGGCGCATCGAGGGGTTGCGCCGGCTCGTCGAGCGGGCTGCCAGATACGGCATAGGAGTATATTTGTATGTGAACGAGCCTCGTGCGATGCCCGGTTCGTTTTTCGAGGCCGATGCCCGGCGAAGATCTCTTTCCGGCACGGCCGAAGGCGATCTGAGGACTTTATGCACGTCGTTGCCGGAGGTCAGAAGCTGGCTGAGCCGTTCGTTGGAGAGCGTGTTCCGGCAGGTCCCCGGACTTGCGGGCGTTTTTTCGATCACGGCTTCCGAAAATCTGACCAACTGCGTTTCGCACGGAAACCGTGCGGGATGCAGTCGCTGTGCGGGGCGTTCCTATGCCGAGCTGATCGCCGAAGTCAATACGGCGATTTCCGAGGGGGTTCTCGCCGGCAATCCGGAAGCGCGGGTGCTGGTTTGGGATTGGGGATGGGACGACTCGCAGGCTCGCGAGATCATCCGCCGCCTTCCGAAATCGTGCTGGCTGATGTCGGTCAGCGAGTGGGCGTTGCCGATCGAGCGTGGCGGAGTCGCCTCGGCCGTGGGCGAGTATTCGCTGTCGGCTGTCGGGCCGGGGCCGAGGGCAATGGCCCATTGGCGCTATGCGAAAGAGGCCGGATTGAAGACGGTCGCCAAGGTCCAAGTCAATGCTTCGTGGGAAATGGCCGTGGTTCCAGCTCTGCCCGTGCTGGATTTGGTGGCCCGCCATGCCGGCAATCTGGCCGCCGCTTCGACGGACGGCGTGATGCTCAGTTGGAGTCTGGGCGGCTATCCGTCTGCCAATCTGGAATTGTTCCAGTCGCACGGGGACGGCGACAGCGAGGCAGCCTTGAGGCAATTGGCCGGAAAGTATTACGGGAAGCGGGCCGCACCCGAAGTGAGAAGGGCGTGGAAAGCTTTCTCGGATGCGTTCGAACAGTTCCCTTATCACGGTCTGACGCTTTACAGCGGCCCCCAGCATATGGGACCGGCCAATCCGCTCTATCCCGAGCCGACGGGTTATCGGGCCAGCATGGTGGGAATTCCCTACGATGCGCTGGACGATTGGCGCTCGGTGTATCCTGCCGAGACGTTTGTCAGGCAGATGGAGAAAGTGGCCGAAGGATTCGCATGCGGATGCGAGGCGCTGCGTTCGGCCGTTGCGCTCGCGTCGGGGAAAAAGCGACTCGCCCTGAAGCGTGAGCTGGGGCGTGCCGAAGCGGTCCGTATTCACTGTGCCTCCTCGGCTGCTCAGGCTCGTTTCACGATGGAACGAGACCGTTTTCTCGCATCGTCCGATCGGGACGAAAAGCTCCTCTGCCTGGAGCGTATGCGTCGGGTCGCCGAGTCGGAGGCCGCTCATGCCCGAGAGTTGCTGCCGTTGGTGAAGGCCGATCCGGTTATCGGATACGAGTCGTCGAATCACTATTTCTATGTTCCGCAGGATCTGCTCGAGAAACAGATCAATGTCCGTTTCGTGCTCGACGGAATCGAGGAGCAACGGCGAAATCTTTCCCATTAAACACTTAATACAGAGAAAGCATGAATGTCCTGATTGTCGAAGACGAGACGGCGGCTGCCACCAACCTGAAAGCCCTGCTGCTCCAGATCGACCCTTCGATCCGTATCGAGGCCGTGATCGAGACGGTCGTCGAAACGGTCCGCTGGGTAAAGGACAATCCCCTGCCCGATCTGATTTTTATGGATATTCATCTGGCGGACGGACAGGCTTTCAAGATTTTCGAGCAGATAGACATCGAATGCCCGATCGTTTTCACGACCGCGTACGACCGTTATGCGCTCGATGCTTTCAAGGTCAACAGCATCGACTACATTCTCAAACCGATCAAGAAAGAGGAGCTTCGCCGGGCATTCGACAAGCTTCGCAGACTGTCGGCGCCGCAAGTGGCCGAGTATGTTGAGCAGACGAACCGCTTCGTGACTTCGCGTTCGCGCGGTTTTTTAATCCCGTTCCGCGACAAGCTGGTGCCGCTGACGCCCGAAGAGATCGCCTATTTCCATACTTCGGACGAGCGGGTTTCGGTAGCGACCCTCGACGGAAGGACGCTGCCGGTGGACAGGTCTTTGGATACGCTGATGGGACAACTTCCTGCGGCCGATTTCTACCGTGCCAACCGGCAGTTCATCGTATCGCGCCGGGCGATCGCCGATCTGTCGGTCTGGTTCGGCAGCCGCCTGACGTTGAATCTGTGCGTCAAGACTCCCGAGCGGATCGTGATCAGCAAGGCGCGCGTGCCCGAGTTCAAGCGTTGGTTCTTGGAAGGGGTATAGTTCGGGTTGGGACGTCTGCGGAAGTCCGGAGAATATGTGCTTCGATAATTTATTGGTCTGATTTATTTTGTGTCGTTTATGAAATTTATCCGTTATGTACTTGGGAACATGCCTTTTTTTAGGCGTCAGTACTTTTGGTTGCGAGAGGCCATGGGCTGGTGAACAGTATTTCTGGGAACTCCAGAACAATTCAGACAAAAATATTCGATTTTGTGTCAGTCTGAAATGGGAGGGAAAATATTTGAATGTATCGACCCGGTGGCCGGAGGTATATCCCTATTTCCAGTTGGTGAAACCCGGACAAATGAGGTCGTATACAGTTGCTGCACGACAGATGGCTCGTACTCCGAGAGATTCATTCGCCGTTTACGTATTCGATCCGGATACTTTATCTGTGTATACTATGGAAGAGTTGGAGCGGGACAGCAATTATCTGAAACGTTATCTTTTCGGAGATGTAGATGAAAACGGGCAACGTATAGGAAGCAAGAGTAATCCTATCGTTTATCCTTGAGAATGCAGGGGAGGTGCCGAGGCGGTGTCTTTTCCGTTCATTGGGCCGACGACCCGGTTTTTCGCTCTCCGGTCCTTCCCCGAGCGGCTTCCTGCGGCGGTTCACCCGCTATATTTTCCGTTTTACCGGTGCAAAAGGCGAATGGAAAGGAAAATGGGTTTTCTTTGCAGTCGGTTAATTGTCACGGAAAATAAGTTATGAAATTCAGAGTATCGTTGATATGTTGTATCGTGTCGCTTTGGGCGTGGGCCCTGCCCTATCCGTCGCTCGCTCAGTCCAAGGGCTCGGGCGTCGTTTCGGGGCAGCTGGTCGACGGGTCGACGGGCGAGCCTGTGATCGGGGCTGTCGTGGAGTGTGCGCCTGCCGACAAGCCCGACCAGAAGACGTATGCCACGACGGCGGTTTCGGGACAATTCTCGCTTCCGACTCTCGCTTTCGGGGATTACCTGCTGAAAGTGACCTATCTGGGGATGAAGCCCTATACCGCGTCGGTGAAGATCGACAAAAAACAGGTGCAGCTCGGTCGGCTTGCGATGCAGCCCGACGTGAAGCAGTTGGGCGAGACCGTCGTGGAGGCGGTAGCGATGCGCACGACCCAGAAGGGCGATACGGTCGTCTATAACGCCGGGTCTTACAAGGTGACGCAGGATGCCAGTACCGACGAACTGCTGGCCAAGATGCCGGGCATCAAGGTCGACGGAGGAACGGTCGAAGCGCACGGTGAAGAGGTGAAGAAAGTGCTTATCGACGGCAAGGAATTTTTCGGCGATGACGTTACTACCGCGATCAAGAATCTACCTGCCGAGGTGATCGATAAGATCGAGGTGTTCGACAAGAAAAGCGATCAGGCCGAATTCAGCGGCGTCGACGACGGCGAGGATTACAAGGCGATCAATATCGTTACCAGAGACGGGGTCGACCGGGCCAAGTTCGGCAAATTCGCAGCCAGCTACGGGTTCGACGACTTGTACAACGTGGGACTGAACCTGAGCCTTTTCAAAGGTTCCCGGCGGCTCACGTTTCTCGGGATGGTCAATAACGTCAACCAGCAGAATTTCGCTATCGACGACCTGCTCGGCGTGATGAACGGCGGAGGCGGCGGACGGGGCGCCGGTAATTTCCTGATCGGCAATCAAAGCGGCATATCGACCGTCCGGTCGGTCGGAGTGAACTACTCGAACGAATGGCGGGAGAAACTGAAACTGAGCGCGAGCTATTTTTTCAACTCGTCGGACAATACGACCGAGGCGCTGACGGACCGCGATTATTTCATCGGGCAACAATATCACGATATAGGCGTTTCCCGTACCCGCAACTTCAATCATCGGCTCAACGCGCGCATCGAGTACAAGATCGACTCGAACAATACGCTGATGTTCCGTCCGACGCTTCGCTTCCAGACCCACGACGTGTCGAGCAGCGATACGTCGGCGACACTGGCGGGGGGGGCCGGTGTCGAAGGGACGATCCTGAACTTTCTGAAAAGCCTTTCCAGCAATCGGTCCACCGGCTACAACCTGTCGGGCAGTCTGATCTGGATGCACCGTTTCGGCGGTCGGCCCGGCCGTGTGCTGGTTGCCTCGTTTCAGGGCGGTCTGTCGAAAAACGATCAAGACAACGATCGCTATTCGCTGACGCGCTATTTCGATCCCGACTCGACGTCCCAACTCGACCAATATATCGCCAACTATTCGAGCGGATACAATCTGAGCGGCCGGTTGTCTTATTCCGAGCCTGTGAGCGACCGCGCTCAGCTGTTGCTGAACTATAGCCTGTCGTACAACTATTCCGACCGCGACAAGCGTTCGTACGAATTGCCCGATTACCTGTTTCTGGACAGTCTGTCGAATACCTATAACAGCGGTTATCTGACCCACCGGGCCGGGCCCGGTTTCCGCTACCGTAGCGAAAAGGCGATGTTCGTGACCAATATCGATTATCAGCATGCTACGCTGACCGGAGATCAGGTTTTCCCGACGGTTTCGCGGTCGAATATGTCGGCGGGGTTCGACAATCTCGTCTATATGGCTATGTTGGATTACAAATTTTCACGGACCAATTCGCTGCGGACGATGCTGAGAAGCTATACGAGCAATCCGTCGGTCAGTCAGTTGCAGGATGTGCTCGATGTGTCGAATCCGCTGTTCGTATCGCAGGGCAATCCGTCGCTTCGTCCGGTCTACAATCATATGCTGCACCTGCGTTATACGAATACGAACGTGACTAAGGGACGGACTTTCGTGGCCATGCTTTGGGGGAATGCCCGGTCGAACTACATCGCCAACTCGATCGAGCGGGCCGACCGTCCCGGTTATGAGGTGAAGAACGATGCGGGCGAGACGGTGGTCGTGCTCGATCAGGGAGCTCAGTATTCCCGCCCGGTCAACTTGAACGGCTATTGGAACGTACGGGGAGCGGTGGATTACGGACTTCCTGTCAAGTGGCTGGCCAGCAATGTGAATTTCAACTTGGGAGTGGGATATACTTCGCTGCCGACTATCTCCAATCTGGTACGCAGCAAGACCAATACGACCTCCTATTCCGGCGGAATCGTCGTGGGCAGCAATATCAGCGAGAAATTCGATTTCACCGTTTCGTACCGGGCTTCCTACAATATTACGCATTCGGCCAACAGCAACGAGTATTTCAACGGCGTCGGAACGGCTCGGGTGAAGTGGGTCACGTGGGCCGGATTCACGTTGCAGGCGGACGGCAGCTATTCCAAGTATCGGGGCGTGACGGATAAGTTTACCGAAGAGTTCCTGCTGATCAACGCTTCGATCGGCAAGAAACTGTTCCGGAACCAGCGCGGCGAGGTCAGCGTCCGGGTTTACGACTTGCTGGATCGCAACAAGGGGTTTTCCCGGAACGTGACCGAAAACTATATCGAGAACGTCACTTCCAATGTGTTGGGGCGTTACGTGAGCCTGAATTTCGTATATAACTTGCGCGTTTTTACCGGTAACGGCAAAAAGAAATTCAATATACCCGACGGCGATTCGTTGCCGGGCGGACACAGGCGAGGGGGCCCTCCGGGGCCGCCGCCGGGCGGACGTCCTCCGATGTAGCGCTGCACGTCGTGCACACCGTTTGAGATACGCGCCGGACAGAATGTCCGGCGCGTATTCTATTTCGGCGATTTGCCATTCGGACGGCAGTCAAAGAGAAGGTTGCTTCCCCTTATTGCACGCTTGCGACGTTTTTTTATGGCTCCGGTTCTATGAAATGGGGGTATCGGTCCCAGTATTTTCTATAAATCCTGTCTTCGCATCCGTCGAGATTGAGCTGGTACATCCTGAAAGTGACCATGAAGTTTTTAGGCTGCCACAGTTCCTTGTAGGAGTACCGGTATTTCATGCCGATGGCTTGCATGACTTGCCCGCTGTGCGGATTGTTTACGTCGTGTGTTGCCGTAATATACGGAATGCCGGCCTGTCTCGCCCTGCCGATTACTACTCGGCATGCCTCCGAGCACAGTCCCTTTCGCCATAATTCCTTCCTCAGCCCGTATCCCAAGTCATGGCTGTCGTCTCCGCTTACGTGGACATAGCCGATGGGAACGTTATCTTCTTTGAGACAGAGCGCGTAATCGAAGACTCGCTGTCCCGGGCTGTTTGTGATGTATCTGTTCCGCAGCTACGCTTCCGCTTCTTTTATGTCCCTTAGCGGAAACATGGGAAGAAACGTATTCACTTCCTTATCGCTCAGGAGGGAAAACAGGGCGCCCGCGTCTTTCTCCGTGAATTGCCGTAGGATCAGCCGCTCCGTTTCTATGTGGGTCATTCTGGCTTATGTTGATTGGAATGAATGTGCGAAATATCCGGTCGTTCCGTCTCCCGTTTTGCCGTCTTGAAGCCGAGCGACGACCGCATCGCGAGGCAGGGATACTGGTTTCGCGGATGTTCCCCGCGCTGCTACTTATCCTGTTTGTTCTTAAGCAGATCGCGGATCTCGGTCAGCAACTGCACGTCGGCGGGGGGAGCTGCCGGTGCGGGCGCTTCCTCTTTCTTTTTCTCCTGCAATTTGCTCAACAGGCGGATCAGCAGGAAGATCGAGAACGAGATAATCAGAAAGTCCAGCGTGGTTTGCAGAAAGTTGCCGTAGTTGATCGAGACGGCCGGCTTTACGACCTCGCCTCCCGGCGAGAGAACCGCTTTTTCGAGCGTGATCTTGAGATCGGTGAAGTTGACTCCCCCGATCAACAGTCCGATCGGAGGCATGATGACGTCGGCTACCAGCGACGAAACGATTTTGCCGAACGCGCCGCCGATAATGATACCGACGGCCATGTCCACCACATTGCCGCGCATGGCGAATTTCTTGAAGTCTTCGAGGAATTTGCTTTTCATAATTCGATCTTTTAAAATGGTTGCTCGGTTATTCTGTCCCGGACGGATGTCGGGCGGTCCGTCCTTGCTTCTGCCTTTGTCTTATAAGCGGATCGTGCTCCCTGTCCGGTCGCTTTCGAACGCCGCTTCGAGGATCTGCATGTCCCACAGCATTTGCTCATGCGTAACGGCCGGAGCCTTCCCCTCGCGCAGCGTATCGCGGACCCGGTCGTAGAAACGCATGTAGTTGCCCGTTACGGTCGGATAAGCGCGTCGGCCGTGCTCGTCGTGAAGCACTCCCCATTGCGACGGGGCTTCCGTGCACCAGTCGCCGGGAGCGGGCTTCGCGCCTCTGTGCCTCAGGGCATCTTCTTGGGGATCGAGGCCGTATTTGACGTAGGCTCCGTCCGTGCCGTAGACGGCAAATCTCGGACCGGGTTCGCGGACGAGCATGCCTGCCCGCAATTGTGCGCGTATGCCCGGATATTCGAGCACGATGAGGCTGTAGTCGTCGATCCGGCTGCCGTCGCGTTGCCGGTCGAGCGTTGCCCACACTCCCTCGGGCTTGCCCAGCAGCGCGACGATCTGATCGCACAAGTGGGAGCACAGGTTATATGTGATTCCGACGCGGGTGGCGCCCGGTGTCTCTTTCCATGCGGATTGTCCGAGTCGGGGGCGGTATCGTTGGAAAGAGGACTGTATCTCGACGAGCCTGCCCAGCGAGCCTTGCCGGACGATCTGCCGGAGAGTCAGGAAATCTCCGTCCCATCGTCGGTTTTGGTATGTGATGAGTATGAGGTCTTTCCGGTCGGCTATCTCGATTAGTTCTTTCGCTTCGCGAATCGTCGTGACGAACGGTTTTTCGACGATTACGTGTTTCCCGGCTTCCAAGGCGGCCCGGCACAGCGGATAATGGGTTGCGTCGGGCGTGTTGACGACGATCAGTTCGACGTCGCAACGCAGCAATTCCTCGAACGAATCGACCGATTCGACGTCGGGATATGTCGCCTGCGCGCTTTTCTTGCTCCGTTCGGCGACAGCCGTCAGCTCGAAATCGGGATGAGCCTCGATGAACGGGGCGTGGAATATCTGCCCCGACAGGCCGAAAGCGGCCAGTCCTGTCTTTATTTTCATTGCTTATTCGGTTGGTCTTTTTCGGTTCGTATGATTTCGTTCGTGCCTATTTTCCCTTTTCGACCCGGAGCAGTACGCCGCGCATGCCCAGGCAGGCCAGTATGAAGTAGAGTCCCGACAGAATCCACAAGGTCCAAAACTGAACGCTTACTTCGCTCAGCGTCGCGCCCATCGTCCGAATACGGATGAATCCGTCTACGCCGCTGCTGCTCGGTATGATCCTGCCGAGTTGGAAAAGCCATTGCGGCATCGACTCCTGCGGAATCGACGCGCCGCTGAGCATCAGAAACGGTATGGATGTGAAGAGCAGCAACAACAGGGAATTTTCGCGCCGCCTGAACAGGGACGAGAGCGCGATTCCCAGAAACGTGCACGACAGCAGGTAGGGAATCAGAAACAGTACGACGTCGCCGGCCGCTCCGTTCGACGGGTACCCGAAAACCTTGTAGTGGAACCCCATGACGTAGAGCAGCGTCGCGCAGTAGATCGAGAGGTAGGCTGTCGATTTGCCTAAGACGATCGGAATGACCGAGAGTCTCTTTTCTCCCCACGGAATCAGCGTTTTGTAGAGTCCTCGCTCGCGCCATGTGCCTCCGACCATGCCGATGCCGATGAGCAGCGTCTGTTGTATGATGACGATCAGGATCGCTGGCATGATGAACGTGGCATATCCGCCGTAAGGATTGTACATGTTCTCGATCGTTGTCTGGACCGGATTGCTCAGCGCTGCGGCCTGACCGGGCTGCGCGCCTTTCGCCACGAAACGGACCCACTCGATCTGGCTGTTCGAGTAGAGCACGCTGCCCATCACGTCGAAAAAGACTTGTCTGTACATCAAAAAATAGCTGGCGTCGGCGTAAATCGAGATGTTGACCCGCTCGTTGCGCATGATTTTTTTCTCGTAGTCGGAAGGAATGACGATGATGCCGTTGATTTTCCGCTCGTGGAACAGCCGCTTGGCCTCTTCGAGACTCGAAGACTTGTATGCGACGCGCAGGTTCGGCGTGGCATCGAGCGCTCTGACGAGTTGACGGCTCTGGGCCGTATGACTGTTGTCGACGACGGCTACCGGAACGTTGCGCAGCACTTCGTTCTTATAGGCCAGCGAATAGGCCGTGGAGTAGATGAAAATAGCTCCTATGACGATCAGTATGACGCCCGCGTCGTGGAATATATGGCGGTATTCGTTTCGCAGAATACTCGAAAATTCCCTGAATTTGGAACGGAACCGGTTTGTCTTCATGATCATAGTCTTCCCCAGTATTTTTCTTCCGTACAGATTTTTCTCAGGCGCAGGATCACCGTCCACGGCAGCAGCAGAAAAGCGGCCAGACCGACCAGATAGATTGCCGAATCGGCTGTCGGCGCTCCGCGCATGCCCTGATCGATGAACAGGTCCATATAGTAGGTCATGGGAAAAAGGTATCCGACGATCCGTACCGGCAAATCCATGGCCAAAAAGGGAAACGTCAGGCCCGAGAACGTGAACGAAAGCACCGAGTATCCTCCTCCGATCGACAGTCCCAGACGCAGATTGCTAAGCAGGATAACGATGAACGCGCCTATGCCCTGCGAGGCCAGTACGAAAAACAGCCCGCTCACGAGCAGCATGGAAACGCTGCCGTTGAGCGGCACGCCGACGTATTTGAACAGCAGTGTGTCCATTAGCAAGCATAGCACGAAGAAAATGACCGTGTATGGCGCCAGTTTGCCTGCCAGAGCGGCCGACGTGTGGCCTCCGGAGGCGGCGAGCCATTCGGAGGCCGTGCCGTTCTTGAGCTCGACTCCGATCGTAAAGACGGCCGTGAGCAAAGCGAAGAGCATCAGCATCAGCGGGAGGAAGCTCGGCAGCAGATAGTAGCTATAATTGGTGTACGGATTGAAAAGGATGTGTTTTTCAAAATAGATCGGCATCATCTGGTTGTAGGCTTCCGTTTCGGACAATCCCTTTTTCATCAGCGTCTGCAGCTGGATGCCGGACGAAAAAGTCGTGGCGACAGTCAGAATATCCTTGTTCAGCAATCCGTTCTTCGTCAGGTTCAGGCCGTTGATATAGGCCATGACCCGAGCCTGCGTGTTGCTGTATACGTTTTTCTCCAGCCCGCTCGGAATCTGGATAATGGCGTCGATCTTTCCCTGCTTCATCATTCGCTCTCCCTCCTTCATATCGGTGATCTGGTAGACGACCCGGGCCGAAGGGGTCGCGTCGATCATCCGGGTCAGCCGGCGCGACAACGGAGAGTTATCCTGATCCAGTACGGCGACCGGCATGTCCCGGGGGACGCCCGTCCGGAACAGCAGAATGAAGAACAGGAACGACAGGATCGGCAGTCCGAGCGACAGCATGTAGAAAAACTTATGGCTGCCGAACGATCTCAGTTCCCGGACAAATGCGTTGCGGAATGCTCTGAAATAACTCATGACTCCAAGCGGTTTAAGTTTTCGGCTCGATGCGTCCGGCGGTGCAGACGCTCGATCCGACCTCTCCGCAAGGCCGGGTTTCGGTTCCGGTGCGGATGGTCGGCGGGCCGAATTCTCCGTCTATCGGATTTCGTCCCAGTTTACCGTGACGGTCATGCCGGGCCGCAGCCCTTCGATTCTTCCCTCGGGGCGGGCCTTGACCTCGAACGTGCGGATATCGAAGTCGCCTTTGGTTCGGGTGGCGGACCAAGTCGCGTATTCGGCCTGCACGGCCATGTAATAGACCTTCAGTTCGATCGTCCGGCCGATGCCCGGTACGTAAGCCTGCAGTACGCTGCCGATCTTGATTTTCGGCAACAGGTCTTCCTTGATGTTGAAAGTCACCCACAAGTCGTTCATGTCGAGCAGCGTGACGACCGGGTAGCCTGCGCTGATCAGCTCGCCCTGCTGAGCGATGACCGTAGAAATCTCGCCGTCGATCGGCGAGTATTGCATCGCGTCGCTGATGTACGACTCGACTTCCGAGACGGCTCCCGACGCTTGCTTGACCAGCGCTTCGGCCGCCTCGCGGTCTTCCCTGCGGGCTCCCTCGATAGCCATGTCGTACTGAGCTTTCGCTGCCGCTGCGGTCGTTTCCATTGCCTTGAGATTAGCGGCGGCTTCATCGTATTTCTGTTCGGGTACTACGCCCGATTCGTACAGGTTTTTGACTCGTTCGTAGCTTTTGCGCGCCAGTTCCAGTCCTGCCTCGGCCTTTTTCCATATGTTCATCGCGCCTTCGATCTCCTGTACGCGCGCTCCTTTACGGGCTTTCGTGCTTTGAGCGCTGGCCGCCATGCGCGCGGCTTCGGCCTGTTGGAGCTTGGCTTCCGCTTCGGGCGTGCTCAGTACGAACAGCAGCTGGCCTTTCTTGACGCGCTCGCCTTCCTGTACGTCCATTTGCTCGATACGGCCCGCCAGCTTCGACGAGATTTTGATGTCCGTAGCCTCGACCTCGCCCTGAATGAGCGTCGGTACGGGACGAATGGCGAACCAACTGATCAGCGAGACGGCGACGATCGTAACGACGATGCCGACGGTCAGTCCGATGACATTGCTTTTTTTCATATGATCGAATATTATGTTTTTCGTTAAGAATCGGGTTTAAAAATCGTGTTCGTAGCGGATCGGCATGGCTGCGGCCCGCTTGCCGTAATCGGGGAAAAGCTCGCTTTGGCCGCAAGCTTCGAGCAGGCGTGCGAGCATCATGTCGTAGTAATAGGCCGCCTGAAGCCGTTCGATGCGGATTTTGGCCAGATTGAGCCGCGCGTCCACGACGTCCGACGACGGGGCGGCTCCTTCCTTGAACGCCTCTTCCTTGATTCGCAGGTATTCCTCGGCGAACCGGCCGGATGCGTTGACCGAAGGTAGCTGCTGCGAATAGGTGACCATCTCGTTGTAGAGCTTGTCGATCAGGGTCAGGATGTCGCTCTCGGCCTGATGTCCGACGGCTTCGACCTGACGGATCTGGGACTTGGCCGCGCTGAACTTGTATTCGCGGTTGAGCCCGTCGAAGATCTTCAGCGATACGCCGGCTCCGACGGCCCACTTGGGTATGATCGGCGAAACTTGATAATTATAAAAGGCCGCCATGCCGGTCAGGGCCACCTGCGGTGCGAAATCGGCCCGCTGGAGCCGCATGTTCTCCGTTGCCAGCTGTTTCTTATATCCGACCTGCTTGAGCAACGGGCTGTGCTGTTTGGCTAAATCTTTGAAATAGCTTACGCTCTCTATATCGTTCAGAATGAACATCGAAGTGGCGGGTATGTATGTCGATTCGTCGCCGCCCAGCGTGTTGGACAATGCGCTGTAAAGCGTTTCGACCGTTTTCTGGGCCTTGAGCAGCTCGCGCTCGGCTTCGGCCGTATGGACTTCGGCGTAGAGACGCTCGCCCTTGGCGATGATACCGTTGGCTTCGAGCGCTTTGGCGTCCGACAGGTGATGCTGCATTCCCTCGAGTACCTGACGGCGCACCTCGACTACCTGAAGGGCCAAAACCAGTCCGTAATAGCGTTCGGTCAGTTCCGACACGAGCAATCCGCGCGTCTGGTTTCCTTTCTCCGCTACCTCCTCGATCTTGATCTTGGCCGCGTTGTTGGCCGCGTTGATTTTTCCTCCCGTATAAAGCGGCAACGTGATGTTGGCGCCCACGTTGGCGAAACTGCGGTCCTGCAGTTTCATCGACCAATCCTTGGCCAGCAGAGAGGATGCCTGCTGCAGGATGGCCGGCGGAATGTTCGGCAGGTTGCCGAGACCTTCCAAGACGCCGCCGACCGGAGCTTTCAGATCGTTCATGTCGATTGCCATGTCATCGCCCATATAGATATAGGCGCCCGTTACGGATGCTTTGGGCAATCGTAACCCGTAGGCGGCCTTGCGTTCCTTTTCGGCGGTTTCCTTCTCGTAAGAGATGGCTTCGAGCTCGGGATTGCGGGTCATCGTCATTTCGAGCGCCTGATCGAACGTCAGAGCCTGTTTCGGCTGCCCGGTGACGGCCGCCGCCGTACAAGTCGCCAGCCACCATAAGATTAATCGCTTCATATTGTCCAGTAATTACCGTTTTACTTTATCGGATCGCGCTCAGCGATACCCGGGTGATTTTGCGGATCAGCTCCTGCGTGTCGCACGGTCGGCTGTCGAAGTCGAACCGGTACCGCGAGGCGAGGTACTGCATGGGGATTCCGACCAGCGCAATATACAAATCATTGACCGAAATATCGCCCCGGACCGTATGGTTTTTTTGTCCCGTTTCGAGCAGCACTTCGCCGATTTCTATGATTCTTTTCCGGCTTTCGGGTTTGATCTCGACCGAGAAGTCGTTCAGCAACATGATCAGGAACTTGTGCTTGGCCGGATTGTCGGCCGCGCTTTCGATCAGAAAGCCCACGATGCCGCCGACGATTCGCTCGATGTCGTCCGTTTCGCGAATGAGCGCGTGGATACGGTCCGTGATCGCGTTCAGCGCGTTTTCGAGCAAGTCGTTGATCAGTTCGGTTTTACCCGGGTAGTGCCGGTACAAATACCCTACCGAAACATCGGCCCGCTCGGCGATCGACGCTACCGAACCGCCGAGTATCCCGTGCTCGCTGATGACCTCGACCGAAGCGTTGCGGATTCGTTCGATTTTGGTCTGGTCCACTTTTTTTGCCATAATGAATGAATATTCATTTATTGCGAATGCAAATATCCGAACAATTATTCGGAATTGCAACCGGTTTTTTTCCGCTTTCTCAGCACGGATTATTCGTATGCGGGCGGATTGCCCGATCTTTTCGTGAGCCGACGGCTTTATGTCTTTTCTTCTTCATTATTGGGGACATTACGCGCGGCGATCGGCTGCATCGGGGCGCGGTGGAGGATTCGGCGGCCGGATTCACGATTGCCCGGAGAGAATGTGGGCATTGGCTTCGAGCGCCTGTTTGGCGAGCGACTCCAGTACGCACACTTCTATCCCGGCGTCGCGGAGCGATTGTTCGCCCCGGCAGCGGACGAAGCGATCGGGCTCGCGTACGGCGAAAACGACGCGCTTCATGCGGCGGTCGATAATCAGTGCGGAGCAGGACCGAGGCTTCGAACGACGGGTCGAACAAGGCTCCATGGAGCTGTATATCGTAGCCCCTTCGAGCGTCGCGCCCGCTTGTTCGGCCTTGAGGATCGCCTCCTCCTCGGCATGGTTGTCGGGGGCCGTCTCGCGGCTGTAGCCCGTGAATACCTGCCCGTCGCGCGTGACGAGTACCGCTCCGACCGAATAGGCCTTGTCGGACGGGGGGCACTTTAAGGACAGGCCAATTGCCTGAAGGAGCCGGGTCCGATCGGTCGCCTGCTGCCCCAAGGCGTAGTCCGTGACGGTCATGTCGCCTACCTTTTTTACGTCCAGTACGGTCATGCGGCGGTCTTTGTCGAACGGAAACTTCGCCCCGATCGTCATTCGGGGGGCCGACGGCTCTCCGACAAAGAACGGGGCTACGGCGACACGCAGGTAATCGATCCGATTTGCTGACAAAAACAGGGTCAGCACCCTACTCCCTCCCTCGATAAAAAGCCGTTCGATTCCTTTCCGACCGAGTTCTCCGATCAGGTAGTCCGCTGTCAGACAGTCGCTTCCCGCATGGATGACGGTCGCTACGCGGCTCAGTGCCGCGGTGCGGTCCTGCGGCGCGCAACGGCCTACGAAAACGATTTTTTCTCCGTCGCCTTCCGTAAAAAAGCGGGAGGTCGGGTCCAGATCGGCGTTACGGCTGAGCGTGACCTTGACCGGATCGGCCGGCAGTCCCCGTTCGGCCCTGAGCTCGCGCAGCCTTTCGTCGCGGATGACTAGAGCCGGATTGTCGCGACGAATGGTTTCGGCGCCGACCAGAATCGCGTCGCTTTCGGCGCGGAGACTGCGGACTTCTTCCCAGTCGGCCGCGTGCGACAGGACGAGCCGACGGTCCGATAGGTCGTCTATATAGCCGTCGACGCTGACGGCGACGGAAGCCTGAACGATCATATTCCGGATAGTTTTTCGACAGACAAAGTACGCTCGATTTTTCGATATACGCAAATATCGCTATTTTCGCACGATGACATGCGAAATCGGCGGTATGGGCGGAAATATTTTTTCTGAAATTCCGTTATCCATGCAACGAATTACGAACCCCTTTCATCTATAGCTACGGATGAGCGATACGACTGGAACCCGTGACGGAAGAAGAACTGATAAGGCGTTGCAGTAGGAATGACCGGACGGCGCAGCAGAAGCTGTATGAAAAATACGCTCCGAAGATGTACGGCGTGTGTTTCCGCTATGTGTGCCATCGCGAGATCGCTCAGGATCTGCTGCACGACGGCTTTATCACCGTTTTCTCCAAAATCGGGGATTTCCGGGGCGAGGGATCGCTGGAAGGATGGATCAGACGGATTTTCGTCAATACGGCCTTGGGGTATCTGCGCAAGAAAAACGTGCTGCAGGGCAGTGAGCAGATCGATGCGCTCAGGCAGGTCGAAGGAACCGAAGCATCGGCCGTGGAACGTATGGAGACCGCCGAGCTGCTGCGATGTATCGGCAAACTGCCCGACGGATACCGCGCGGTGCTGAACCTGTTTGCCGTCGAAGGATACTCTCACCGCGAGATTGCCGAGATGCTCGGCGTGAGCGAAGGCACTTCGCGCTCGCAATATCTGAGGGCCAAGGGATGTCTGCTCAAAATACTGAAAGAAGAGGAGGTGATCTGAGATGAAAAGGGATTCGTTGGATGAAGCATTGAGGCGCAAGCTGCACGACGCGGAGGCGGGATTGCCCGTTCCGCCGTGGGCGGAGATGCAGCGCCGCATGCAACTGCATGCGAATGCGCATCCTGCCGAGCGTGTCCCTCTGTTCCGTTCGTGGAGCCGTTATGCCGCCGCCGCAGTCGTCCTGCTCGGCATCGGGTTGGGCGTTTGGCGGGTTCAGCGCACGCACTCGTGGGGTGAGAAATCTATGGCCGAAACGGTGGCGCTGCCGCTTCCCGTTTCCGGTAGCGATTCCGCCTCGAGGACGGCTCCTGCTTTCAACGATACGGCTCTGAACCGAATCATGAAGTCGGCCAGGTCGGTCCGACTGATCGATCCCCGTTCGAAAGCGTCGACTGCGCTCCTCGCCAGTCTGAGCGACGGCGCAGGTGCCCCGTCCGGCAATTCGTCGCCGTCTCGGGATAATACGGACAACGCGTCTGCGACCGGAAGCGATATGTCGTCGCAACCGGATCGGTCCGCAGAGACCGCCCCCAACAGAGAGCTGATAGCCGCTTACGAGCGCAAGTTCGCGCAAACGGATGCGCCTCTCAAGAGGCGAGGCGGCAGGAGCAAGGGTTGGTCCGCCTCTCTGTATGCCAACGCTTCTACGTTTTCAAACGCACTTTCCGCCTCCGGCAGCTCCCCGATGCTGTTGATTCAGAACGCGGGTTTGGCGGATATCGGTTCCATGAGAGTGGAAAGTCCGGTTTTTGAAGACAGCCACATGGATCACAAATTTCCCGTGTCGGTCGGGTTTTCCGTTCACAAGTACCTGACGCCCCGCCTCCATATCGGAACGGGGCTCGTATATACTTATATGAGTTCAAAGGCCGAGATCGAGGGCGCTTTCAATTACCGTTATCGCCAGAGGCTGCACTATCTGGGCATCCCGCTGACGGTCAATTATTCGGTGTTCGACCGGGGACGTTTCGACATCTATTTCTCGGGCGGAGCGATGGCCGAGTTCGCCTTGTCTGCGCGCGGGACGACCGAACTGTACAAGGACCGGGCTTTCGTTTCGTCCGAGACTCGCAAGATCGCGGCCGACGGCGCTTTGTGGTCGGTCAATCTGGGTTTGGGCGTCGGTTTCGATCTGGTGGATCATTTCGGTATTTATGTGGAACCGGCGGTCAGCTATTATTTCGAGAACAAGCGCCAGCCTGCATCCTATCGGACGCAAAATCCTTGGAACGTCAATCTGGGCGTGGGATTCCGCTATAAATTCTGACGTTTCGCCGAGATTTGCCTTGCCTGATGCAACGTTTTGCCCGGGATGCGCATCTTACATAGTGAATTCGGTTTTGTAAAAGCGATTGCGAATGTATCCGAAGTTTCGATTTTATTGAATTATTTATCGCAGGATTTCATTATGAAGCGTATTATGATTAAATTTACAAAATTTTTCACTGCAGCGGCAGTCGTGTCGTTGGTTTTCGCCTCGTGCTTGGACGACAATGACGACGATCGTCTGTACGGCGAGGAATGTTACGGAATGGTCGAGGGAACGGGCAAGAGTTTCAGCGTGAAAACCGACGGGGGAAATACGCTGAACGTAACGGAAAACTTGGACGCGAAGTTTCAGGCGGAGGACGGAATGAGGGTCCGGATGAACTTCACCGTGCTGGAACAGAAGTCGGACAGCGAGTACGACGTGCGGGCCAATGCGATCGGCTCGGTGCTGACCAAGAAACCTGTCCGGTATTCCGAACTGACGCAACAGCAGATAGACAGCATCGGAAACGATCCGATCGAAGTGGGGAGCGCATGGTTCGGAGCAGGGAAATATTTGAACGTGATTTTTTTGATCTGGGGCAGCAATAGCGAGAAGAATCCGCATTATATCAACCTGGCGGTTGACGAGGAAAATTCGACGGACGACCACGTAATCGTGACGTTGAAACATAACGGCTTCGGAGATCCCCGCCTGATGCAGGGGTACGGGCGTGTCAGCTTTGACATTGCCGGGCTGGTGCCTGCCGGAAAGAAGCAGGTGAACGTAACGCTGAAGTGGATAGGCTATGACGGCAGCATGCGCAGCGACTCGGGCGTGTTCGAGTTGAAGGACGAGCAGTCCCCGACGTTCGCCGGTACGGGCGTGCAGTCGCAGGCCGCGAAGGTATTCTATGTACACTGAAACTATTTAAGAAGCTATAGAATATAATTTGTTGGGATTTGATTTGTGAAGGAGAGCGGCGCCGTGAGGTGCCGCTCTCTGATTTCGGACTTCCGCTCCTGTTCGGACTCAGTCCGAGAACAGGGATTGTCCGATATGCGCTCCGGCCGTTATGCGTTTCAACGTATAACGGATAGCGATTTCAATCCGTGGAAACCGGGTCTCCGGTCTCCTGAATTTGCCGATACAATACCCGATTCAAGCGCTGTCTGGGCAATGTAGCGGATATAAAACGAAAATCCGGACTCTGTAATCGAGCCCGGATTTTCGATCGGTTTGCGTCCGGTATTTATTTATTCCGCTCTTGTTTGGACTTCTCCGGCGTTTTTTTCGCCGCGGTCCGGGGCTGTTCGGCGGCCCTCTCGGAACGTTGCCGGTTCAGGTATTGTACGACGGCGTGCTTCGCCGCAGCGATCGTTTCGCGGTTGACTTTCTCGATCACGCTGCCCTGAGCCAGATCGTCGCTGCTGATGTAACCTTCGAGAATCAGCAACTGGACGATCATGTTGTTGATGTTCGTCTCCTCGCTGTATCCGTCGGCAATGTACAGCCTGTCGAGCTTGGCGGCGAACTCCTCGGCGAATTCCGGATAGTTCGGGAAGCTCATCAGTTCCTCGAACGTTTCGCTGAAGCTGCTCAGCTCGATGTTCAGGTTCGGATTGACGAGCAGCGGGCTGAACTCGTGATCGGGAGCTACCGGATGGAAATCGACCAAATTGGAGATGTCGACCCGCTTGTTGCGGTTGTCCATGCGGCGCAGGTCGGCCTTGCGCATGTTTTCCAACTGATACAGGTAGAAATTATAGCGCCACAGTTCCGAACTGTTCATTTCCCCGCCGAAAATGTGGTAATATTTTTCGTTGATCAGACGCTTGACCTTGATTTTGCCCTCGTTGATCTCCGGCTTGTTGACGCGCACTTCCTGAATGAGCTGCTTCAATGCGGCGGCGGCTTTCTGAGGACCGGTGATTTCGCGGCCTTTCTTGCCGATCTCGGTCGACAGTACGCCGCATTGGATATGGCGTGCTCCGCCGCGGCCGTCCTTGCCGCCTCGCAGGCATTCGATCAGCCGGTGTACGGTCTCGACCTGATCCTCTTCGGCGATGAACGGCTGCCCGCCCGGCGTGCTGGCCAGCGCGTCGAAGATCGAGCTGAAGATGCGGCGATCGAGCACGATGTCGGTATACACTTTCTCCGCTTCGTCTTCGTATACGGTCGATGCGGTAAAGCGGTTCTGGATCATGTCGAACGCGACGTCTTCGATCGTGTAGCGGATACCGTCGCGGGTGAAGCTGTGGCCGACGAAGATCATCCGGACGACTTCGGTGACGTCGATCTTATCGAGCAGCTTGTACGAAGAGGCGAGGTAATACTGCCGGTCGATCGGATTGTAGTCCCAGTCGAGTATGTCGTCCAGGTAGTTGCCGTGCCGCGATATGACCTCGACGATGTTCTTGTCGGCCGTGTATCGCTTGAGCGTTCGCTGGAAGTTCGGTCCGTCGCCGCTGGTGGCTTTCTCCTTCCGCTCGCCGTGGGCGTCGATGTAAAGCAGAAAGTTCTCCGGATTGTCCATGCGCGTGATGCCGCCCTCGTCCTTCGAGTAGTTGCTGGCACTCAGCATGATGTCGACGCGGTACGGCATCGTGATGTCGCACATGCCGCTGACGGTGCTGCGCGCGTTGCGGTCGTCGACGTTGCTGTCGGCGCTGCTTTCGAAAAGGAACTTGTAGTATTTGATGTAATCCGGATCGAAATCCGTCGTGCGCGAGAAGTCGCCCACCTCGGTGCCGATGCCGTACAGGTTGCCGTCGGCATCTTGGAACTCGTGGAACATGTCTCCGGCGATCATCTTGACCGAACGGATGCCCTCGAGGTTGTTGCGCAGCCATTTCAGTACGAAAGCCGCGATCATTTCGCTCTTGCCTACCCCGCTGTCGCCGTTGATTTCGATCACGAATACGCTACCGTCGTTCTCCTCGACCAGAAACAGCGAGCCGTGACGCGGGATACCGCCGATCTCCTTCACCTTTTCGTTGATGACCGTCAGGCGCGGTTTTTTTACGTCGCCGAAATAGTCGGCTTCCTTTTTCAGCGGAGTGACGATCGTCTTGATATTGCCCGACGGACCCTTGATGTCGAAATAGCCTATCTGCGGGAACGAAATCAGCTTTTCGGGCGCTCCGAGCAGCGAGATCACGTCCGGGACGAAATTCACGATGTCCTTCAGGCTGATATCCTCGGTGTAGTTGAGCCGGTAGTTGTCGGTCAGGTACTTCAGGTATCCCTTTTGGAAAATGACCAGCTCCTTGACGATACCGTGCTTGACGACCTTGCAACGGTAGTCGTCCGAGTCCATGTTCCGGACGAAGCGCGACAGCCGGTTCGTGAAGAAAGACGAGTCGGGGCGCGTATCGATGTAGCGGATATACTCGGTAGGATGGTCGTCCGAAGGCAGCGCCTCTGCCCGACGGCTTTCGGTCCGGTCGATCTTATGGAACGGGTATTCGCGCTTCTTCGCATCGGTCACGATCCGCGTGTGTTGCTGTACGGGCTGCTCGGAACTGATCACGCCGCATTTGCTCATCAGTTCGTTGATCCAGGAAATGCGGCCGCCTTCGAATGTCTCGAGTGCCTTGTTCTCCATAGCGAATCCTTTGTAGAGCGATATGCCGTGCTGCACCATTTCGTTGACGCTCGAGTTCTGTTTCTTGAACGCCGTCTCGACGATGCGGACCATCGTGTGCGCGTAACGGTTGTAATAGTCGGTTCCGCGCGTGCGCTTGATCATGCTGATGTAGAACCGGACCACGCGCCGCGTGACGGCATATATCTCGCTCTCGGCGATCTTGATGTCCTTCTTGCGCATGATGTAGTTGCTCAGCTCCTCGAGCTGCATCGGGAGGATTTCCGAAACGAATTCCTCGGTGAACATCCGCAGTTCGGCATCGTCGCAACTCTTGATCTTCTCGTCGAAGTATTGCAGCTTCTTGCAGACCAGCTTGTAGAACGAGTTGTCGTTGTTGAGCAGGTACAGATACAGGATCTTGTCCGTGATTTCCGGCGAGCGGGCGATGCCCTCGGCTACCGTATCCATGATGTAGCCGATGCTTTTCTGCGAGATCAGCAGCCCCTTGAACTCGGGCAGGTCGCGCAGGTTGCGCATGAATTCGTCGACCCAGATATTCAGGTTGAGCTCCGAAAGCTTGATTCCCGTGATCTCCTCGAAGCATTCGCCGGCCGTGCGGATGATCTCCTTGCGGCTGGGCTCCAGACTCTCTTTCTCGAAAGGCAGGTTGAAGTGGAGCAGGATCTCACGGATGTACTTCTTGATGATTGCGTTCAAGCCCTCGAGCTTCGCTTTGTCCAAAGCCGGGTCGCCGGTAGCGTTGATCGCGAGAATTTTCATCTTGCTGTCCGAGAAGAGCAGATTCTCCATTTCGATCAGTATCTCGCGCATCACGTTCTTTTCCTCCGGATTGTCCAGTACGTGATGGTTCGGCTGGAAGGTCTTCTTATTGGTGATGTATTTCAGGATCACGGCCTTGCTGTATCGCGAGCTGACCGTGTTGAAATCCATGTCGGACAAAGCGGGCACTTTCTTGTAGACCTGTGCGAGCAGGTTTTCGTAGATTTTCGTGAAAGCGGAGCTGCGTACGAACTCGAACACGTCCTTGCAGCTGCCGACGATGTCGCCGTGCAGCTCGATCACCGAGTTGGTCGACCGTCCGATCGTCGTGATCGTCACGCCGCTGCGTTCGGGCGACGTATGGTATAGCGAGCGTACGTCGCGGATCTGCAGCGACGGGGCCTTGTCTTTCTTGTACCGGGCCGACAGCTTGTAGTCGCGGATCAGGCTGTCGATGAAGTCCTGATCTTTCGGGGAGTAGAACACGCGCTCGAGCAAGTCCTTGCTCTCGACTCCCTTGTTGGCCTCGTCGGCTCGCTCGGCGGCGAACCGGGTCCAGTAGCGGATGAAGATCGAGAAAGCATCCTCGATTTCGGCCGAGAAAATTTTCATGCCTTCCTTGCCGGCGGCGATGTACCCGCCCAGCGAGAAGCGTACGAGCCCCGTCGGATACGGGACCGTGGCGACGCCCCGGTACTTGGCCAGCGCGCGGCAGAACAGCAGTACGTCGGCGTAGGAGAACGGACCGAGAATCCGGAAGTTGAACAGATACGATCCGTCGGACTGTATGTAGCCCAATTCGGTTCCTTCGGGCGCCTCCTCCAACAGGCGGGCGGCGACGCTCTTGGCCATTTTCATTCGCTTGAGCGACTCGCTGCGGAAGTTCTTGTTGATCCGGAACCGGTTCAGGTTTTCGACCAACTTGGCCTGATAGTAGACGAAGAACGGTTCGCCCTGATACTTGAAGTCGTCGGGGAGTCCCAGCACGTCGAGCTTGTCCAGCGCGATCAGTTCGTCGAGCAGGAACAGATAAAGCGGCGAGCCCTCGAAGCCGGCCGTTTTATGCAGCTGGCGGTTCGTCTTGCTGATTTCGTTCGACTGCTCGGTCTTGTCGATCTGGTTGACGATGAAGCGGACGATCGCTTTCTTGATCTTCGAACGCGAAGCGTTCTTGGGCAGTTCGGCTTCGATCTGATCCTTGATGCTTTTGGCTACCTGTGCCGTTTGCAGCGTGTTGTTGAGCATCAGCAGCGAGTTGTTATTTCCGTGCGCGGCGCTGTTGCAGCTGCGGGCGTACTTGGCGAAGTCCGACGCCTGAGGCGTCAGCGCGACGGCGCCGAGGCGTTCGCCGGTGGCGGCCAGATTTTTGGTCGTGGAAAGCGACGAGACCGCCTTGATGCGCGACTGCGCGTTGATGTTGTTCATGATGTAGCGCGACAGCGTCCGCCACTTGGGCATCGTGCGGTCCTCGATCTTGACGCTTTCGGCGTATGCCTCGTCCAGAAACAGCGTGATCTTGCAACTGTTCAGAAAACGCAGGAAATTGTTGACCGACTCGCTGTTGAAGTCGGAATATCCCGTCGGGTTATTCGGGTCGTTGACGATGATCGTCGTGTTTTCGCAGAACAGGTCCCACAGGCTGCCGCTGTCGTCGAACAGCGCGAGCGTCGACTTGATACGCAGCAGTTTGTCGACCAGACGGTCGTAAGCCAGACGGCCGTCGGCGTCGTTCTCGATCTCGATGTCGAACGGATTGATGTCGAAACAGTCGTCGGGCAGCAGGTCCTTGTACTCCCATGCCTGCACGGCGTTATAGACGATATAGGGCTTCGGCCGGCCGTTCGGGTTGAACAGCAGGTCGCGGATGATCATCTGTACGGAGTCCGATACCGAGGTCTGGTCCAGATTGCCCAAAGCCGACAGGAAGTTCTTGACGATCTCCTTGTCGCCGTCGCTCAGCGCGAAGTACTTGTCGCGGATGCCCAGATCGATCAGGAACTTCTCGAAGCGTCCCTTGTTATCGGCGTCGCGGCTCGTCTTGGTGATGTACTCCTGATATTTTTCGAGGAACAGATTGATACCGAAATTCTTGTGGAAATGGTTCTTCAGCGTTCGTTCGTAGCAACTCGGGATGATGTCCAGAATCAACCGGCAGGCATAGCGGATCTTGCTGCTGAGGTTATTGAACGTGCGGCTGCGCAGATAGTCGCCGAACGTCTTGATCTGATGCCGTCCGCCGCCCTCGAGGATCGTGATCACGTCGATCAGCTTGTTGCCGGCGTAGAAATAGTTCTTCATCCGGCTCTCGAACTCGTCGATCAGCTCCTGAGTCTGAATCTTCTTGTTTTCCTGCTTGTGGCAGTTTTCCAGAAAGAAAATGAAGTCGCGCAGCTTTTCGAGCGAGTATTTGTCCTGCACGACCTGTCGCGAAAAAGAATCGAGCTTGAACAGCGTGATGCGCTTCTCGATGTCGGTGTCCGACCCGGTCTGCTCGAGCAGCAGCGATTTGATTTCGCGGCCGTACTCCTCGATCTGCATTTCGAGCTTTTCGCGGAATTCCTTCAGGTAGCTCGGGTTGACGTTCTCGAGAATCAGCCGCAGATTCAGTTGCGTGTTGGCCGGCGAGCCGAGCTTTTTCGTATGGACTTTGTTCAACGTGTTGATAATGCCGTTGTGGAAGCAGAACACGAGCGACGTGTTCGAGCTGCGAGACTCTTTCGAGTCGTCGACGATCACCAGTCGGGTCAGCAGCGGGAACCATTTCGGGCCCGAGTAATGGTTGATGCGCGCGTGCTTGACCTTGACGACGAAAATCGAGGTCGTATCGGCCGTCATCTGTTCGTACAGCGTTTCGGGCGCGGGGCTTTCCAGCACGACGACGGCGTCCTTGTGGAACACGTCGCCCTTGAGCAGCTGGACGGCCTTGTCGGCATTGCCCGAGACGACGGTTCGGATCATGCCGTTCATGCCCTTGAAATTGACGGCCCACTGGCTGCGGTGCAGAAAGTCGCTGATCTCGGCCTTGGTCGTGTAGTGCGTACTTTGGCTGATCATCTGCTCGAGCGTGTCCATCAGGTAGTTCCAGTGCGCCTCGTTGATGTCGCCCGTCACGCCGATCACGTCGCGGTACTTGCGCAGGTCGCGCACATGGCCGCCCAGCTGTACCTGAGACATAAAATCGATATGGCGGCTGTTGATCGGAGGCGTGCCGACCGACAGGTCGTGGCAGTCGCGGATATTACGCAGCAACGTCTTGATTTCGGTCGTCGTGCCGTCGGTGTCGAGCAGGGCCGATATTTTCTTGGCGAATTCGCCGCGCTTGCTGCTCAGCTCGAAAGCCTTCGAGTTGTTGTGCGGAATCAGCATCAGCGACACGTGCGTGTATCCCGGGATATCTTCGCGGAACTTCAGCAGATAGCGGTTGATTTCGGCCTGTTGCTTGGCCGGATCGTCGGGCTCCTCCATGCAGAGGCTCACGAAGCTTGTGAGGTTATCGAAGATGTGGCGCGGCAGGAAGATTTCCGCACGCTGTCCCAGTGATTCGTACAGGTTCAGAAGCTGCAGCGCCTCGTTGCTCAGAAACGCTTTCGGTTCGCCTACAATTTTCATCTTTGCGGGTTCTATTGGTTTTTCGTCGGCCTCGCGGGGCGACTTCGTGTTGTTTTATCTTTCTTTCGGAGGGCGTATGTCGCTTATTGACAGTGTATTTTTGTCCTATGTAAACGACCTTTCTCTACCTTTGCAAAGATAGCAATTTTAATTGAGAATCGGAATGTATGTTAAAAAAATATTTGATTTGTTAAAAATGTGTATTGTTCGATAGCGAAAGCCGGGCCTCCTTCGTATTTCTTAAGGAAGCCCGGCATGACCGGTCGGACCTGACGCGGTCTATAGCGAGAAGCTGTACAGGGCGGCTACGGCCGATTGGTAGTCCCGCTCGATCTGGAGCAGCGTTCCGCGGCTTTCGAACAGCAGGTTCGCCTCGGTGAAATAGTCGATCACGCTGATCTGCCCCGCATCGAGCGCCTTACCGAGAATTTCGAGGCTGTTCTGCGATGCGAGGGCCGACCGCATCGACCGCATCGATTCGGAGAGCGCGACGGCCTGATCGTACAGCATCCGGAACTGGGACGCCGCGTTCGTCCGGGCGCTTTCCAATTGAGCCTGAGACGAGACGGCCGCCGCCTTGGCCGCCTTGACCTTGTTCTTGTTCTCGAAAAGCGGCACCGACATGCCGACCTTGAATCCCGTGGCGCGGCCTTCTCCGTAGTCGTGCCGATACCCTATCTCGAACTGGGGCAGAGAGAGTCCCCGATTCAGAGCCACGGTCCGGCGATCGATCTCGAGCGTATTTTCCATGCTTTCGAGCAGCGGGTTGCCGCTCATGTATGCCTCGGACAACACGTCGGCCGGCGGCAGCGTTTCGACCGGGGGGTAGGTCACGTCCTCGAACGAGTCGTCGCTGTCTCCGGTCATCGTGTTGAGTTGCTGGATTTTGGCTTGCAGCTCAGCTCGGTTCAGATCGGCGGCCGTACGGGCCGAGATCGACTCGACGGCGATCTTGTTCGCTTCGAGGGAGGTCGCGTCGCCCGTCTCCATTTTTCGTCTGTACGCTTCGCTCAGTCGCTCGGCGTTCGATAACCGTTCGTCGAGCAGGTCCCGCTGACGGTAGAGGTAGACGATTTCGATACAGAGCTGCTTGGCCTGCAGCAGCAGCTGTTGCCTCTGGGATTCCCATTGCTTTTCATACAGGGAGCCTTTGAGCTTGGCGATTCGGTTGCGGGACCCGTAGACGGTCGGGAAATCGATCGTCTGGACGACGGCCAGCTCGGTGTTCTGCCCTGCTCCGGCCGCTCCCCACATCTTTTCCATTTCGACCGTCGGGTTGGCCATGTATTTGCCCGTGGCGGCGTCTTGCTTCTGCGCCGCGGTCAGTTGCCGTTGCGCTTCCAGCTCGCGGCTCGCGTTTTCGACCTGACGGAGCACCTCGTCGATGCTTCGCTGGGCCGAGGCCGCCGGAGCCAGTACGAGGAAGAACAGTATGATCGGTATGCGTTTCATGCTTTCGGTTTTTTACGGTTGACAATCAGGTAGACCGACGGAATGATGAATCCGTTGAGCAGTGTCGAGCTGAGCAGTCCGCCGAGTATGACTTTGGCCATCGGGCTCTGTATTTCGTTGCCGGGCAGGCTGCCTCCCAGCGCGAGCGGAATCAGCGCCAGAGCCGACGACAGCGCGGTCATCAGGATCGGATTCAGCCGGTCCAGCGAGCCCTGCACGACGCTTTCGTGCAGCGGCATGCCCTCGCCGCGCAGGTGGTTGTAGTGCGAAACGAGCAGAATGCCGTTGCGCGTGGCGATGCCCAGCAGCGAGATGAACCCGATGATGGCCGGAATGCTCACTTCGCCCGAAGTGAACCACAGGCTCGCAACGCCGCCGATCAGGGCCAGCGGCAGGTTCAGCAGGATGACGCCGGCGATCTTCAGGCTGCGGAATTCCTGATACAGCAGCAGGAAAATGACGAGCAGCGCGACGAGCGACGTCAGCGTCAGCGTGCGTGAGGCCGCCTGTTCGCTCTCGAACTGTCCGCCGTATTCCACATGATATCCTTCCGGCATGGGCACTTGCGTCCGGATCGTTTCGCCGATTTCGTTGACGACGCTGCGCAGGTCGCGGTCGGCCACGTTGGCCGATACGACGATCAGGCGCTGGGCGTTCTCGCGACCGATCGCGTTGGGACCCGATGTCGACACGATGTCGGCCACGTAGCTCAGGGGGACTTTCCCGTCGGTTCCGTCGAGCATCAGCTCGCCGATGCGCTCCATGTCGTTCCGGCTGGCATCCGATGCCTTGACCGTCACGTCGAACGAGCGTCCTTCGTCGTATACCTGCGAGACGACCCGTCCGCCGAGCGCCACCTCGACGAATTCGGCGAAAGCGGGCAGCGTGATACCGTAGCGGGCCAGCATTTCGCGTTTGGGCCGGATTTGCAGCTGAGGCCGCTCGATTTGCTGCTCGACGTTCAGGTCGGCTATGCCGTCGATGTTCGCGATAGAGCTTTTGATCCGGTTGCCGAGCGCGAACAGGCGGTTCAGGTCCGGGCCGAACAGCTTGATCGCGATATTGGCCTTGGTGCCCGACAGCATCGCGTCGATCCGGTGCGAAATGGGCTGTCCGATTTCGATGTTGACGCCGTGAAGTACGCCGAGCCGTCTGCGCACGTCGGCCATGAATTCGCTGCGCGATCGGTCCGCGAGTTCGTACGGCGCTTCGATTTCCGATACGCCGACGCCCAGCGCATGCTCGTCCAGCTCGGCGCGGCCCGTTTTGCGGACGACCGTCCGGATTTCGGGTATTTCGAGCAGAATGCTTTCCACTTGGCTGCCGATCTTGTCGGACTCTTCGAGCGAGATGCCCGGCATCGTCGAGGCGTTGATCGTCAGCGAGCCTTCGTTGAATGGGGGCAGGAAGCTGCGGCCCAGCGAGAGGAAAACGGCGAGCGCCCCGGCGAACAGGACGACGGTCGAGCCGAGTACGGCTTTCTTATGGGCGAGCACCCATTCGAGCGCGCGGCGGTAGACGCGCTTCAGAAAGCGCGAGACGACGGGTTCCTTTTCGTTGCGGCGGAGTACCCGGTCGCCGGTCAGCAAGTAGCTGCACAGCACGGGCGTCAGCGTGACCGCCACGATCATCGATGCGAACAGCGCTACGATGAACGAGATGCCCAGCGGGCGCAGCATGCGCCCTTCCATGCCGTCGAGGAAGAAAAGCGGGACGAAGGCCACGATCGTGATGATCGTCGCGTGGACGACCGACGTACGGATCTCTTTCGACGCCTCGAAAACGATGCTCAGCGTCGGCAGCCGCTGGTCCTTGGGGCGCGCGAAATTCTCGCGCAGCCTTTTGAATACGTTCTCGACGTCGATGATCGCGTCGTCGACGAGCGATCCGATCGCGATGGCCATGCCTCCGAGGCTCATCGTGTTGATCGTGAGCCCCATCCATTTCAACGCCAGAATCGACACGAGCAGCGAGAGCGGCAGCGCGACCAGCGAGATGACCGTCGTGCGGAAGTTCATCAGAAAGACCAGCAGGACGATCACGACGAAGACCGCTCCTTCGAACAGCGATTTCTGAATGTTGTCGATCGAGCCTTCGATGAAACGGGCCTGACGGAACGAGTCGGTCGATACGTGCACGTCCGCAGGCAGCGTCTCGCTCAGTTCGGCGACGGCTCGGTCGAGTTTTTCGGTCAGTTCGAGCGAGTTCGTGTTAGGCTGCTTCGTGACGGTCATCAGCACGGCCGGCTTACCGCGTTCGGATGCCGTGCCCAGCCGGGGCGTCTTGGCTCCGATCCGCACGTCGGCCACCTGTTCGAGCGTAATGGGGAGGCCGTTCTCGATGCGGATCACGGCTCGTCCCATTTCGTCCTCGTCGGCCGTCGAGAGCATGCCCCGGATGATGTATTCGTTGCCGTGCTGGTTCAGAATTCCTCCGCTTGAGTTACGGGTCAGGTTCTCGACCACGTCGAGCACTTCGCCCGTCGTGACGTCGAAATGTTTCATCCGGGCAGGGTCCAGCAGGATTTGGTACTCCTTGATATCGCCGCCGATGACGGTCACCTGAGCTACACCTCCGGTCGAGAGCAGCCGGGGGCGGATCGTCCAGTCGGCCAGTGTCCGCAGTTCTTCGAGCGAAGTGCTGTCCGAGGTCAGGCCGATAATCATCAGCTCGCCCAGGATGGACGACTGCGGCCCGAGTGTCGGCGTCCCGACGTTGTTCGGAAGCGTCTCGTTCAGCGCAGGCAGCTTTTCGGATACGATCTGGCGGGCCAGGTAGATGTCGGTTCCCCAGTCGAACTCGACCCATACGACCGAGAAGCCGGAGGTCGAGCTCGAACGGACGCGACGCACGTCGGTCGCTCCGTTCACGGCCGTTTCGATCGGGAAGGTCACGGTCCGCTCGACTTCTTCGGCCGCCATGCCGCTCGCCTCGGTCATCACGACGACCGTCGGCGCGTTCAGGTCCGGGAAAACGTCCACTTCCATTTTGCGGGCCGTGTACGTGCCTGCGACGAGCAGCACGACGCCCGCGATCATTACCAACATCCGGTTGCGTAATGAGAATTCGATGATTCGGTTCAGCATGTCCGGACGGTTCTAATGGGAATGGGTGTGGCCGGGTATGGCGCCCGAGAACGAGGCCATCTTGACTTGGGCGACTCCCCGGCTGACGATCGTCTCGCCGGGCGAGAGGCCTTCGAGGATTTGCACCCGGGTGCCGTCGGACGCGCCCAGCTTGACTTCCCTTTTGACGTATGTTTCCGGATCGAGCTGCACGAAAACCGAGTAGACGCCCTGGTCCTCCGTTACGGCGCTGAGCGGAACGGCCAGCGTTTCGGGCCGGGGCGCCGAGAGCAGAAAGACCTCGACGAAAGAGCCGGGGATCACCTCTCCGCCGTTGTTGAACTCGAACGTGACGGGAATGTAGGCCGACGTCCCGTCCGAGCCCTTACCGACCGACAGCAGCCGTCCGCCCATCTCGGCGAGCGAGTAGACGCGGCCGTCGTAAGGCGTTTCGAAATTGGCGCTCGTCACGGCACGCAGTCTGCCCGCGTATTTCTGCGACACTTCCGCTCTCAGTACGAGCTTGCGGTTTTGCGAAACGGTTGCAAGCGATTGGCCTACCGTGACGTAGTCTCCTTCGCCGACCGACAGGCTCTTGATGAAGCCGCCGATGGGGGCCGTGGCGCGGGTTCCCTTGGCCGACGATTTGCTTGCGAGCGCATCGTAAGCCGTCTTGGCGTTTTCGTATGCCAGCCGGGCTTGCTCGTATTCGGTCTGCGTGATGATTCGGTCGCCGATCAGCTTTTCGGCTCGCCGGAAAGCGGTTTCCGCCTGCGTGTATGCCGAGCGGATGCGTTGCTCGTAATCGCCTTCGGCGATTTCCTTCGACGAGATGGTGAAAAGGGTCTCGCCCCGGGATACGGCCGCTCCGTCCGAGAGTTTCTTGTCCGCGAACGAAACGATGCCGCTGACGGGCGCCGCTACGGCGGCCTCGTCGCCTTGCGCTGCTAGAATCCGGCCGCTTGTCTCGATCACGTCGCGGAACGGGGCGGGCTCGACGGTCAGCAGCTCGAAATCGGTACGCGCTGCCTGTTCTTTCGTAAACGCGATTTCGCCGGCATGATCGTGCTCCTTTTCCTCGTGGTCGTGGCCCGTGTGATTCTCGCTGGCATGATCGTGCCCTTCCGATTCGTGATCGTGGAGCTCGGTTCCGTGGTCGCGCGCTTCGGCCTCGCGGGAGCTCCCCTGCCCGTCCGGGCCGGAGTGTCCGCAACTTGTCATGAGTGCTGCGGACAGTATGCTGATTATCAGTAATCTGTTCATCGTTTGAAAATTGGATGTAATATACGGATGTAGTACGACTTTTCATCGGCGGATGAAAAGTCCGTTTTCCTGAAAGGGAAACAGTCGGGTTAGGCCGGGAAAACGGGAGGAGCCCGTAACGAGAGCGAATGCCCGTTGCCATGCGAGACGAAGGGCTCCGTGAAAGGCGGATAAGAAAGTCGCAGGCCCGAATCTTCCGGACCGGCGAATGTACGGAAGAAGGCAATTGCGAAAGTGTCGGGAGCGATAGGCGGAATCGGTTCGATATGCGACTGATCGTCCCGGCCCGACATGACGAAAATCTGATGGCAGTTGTCGACGTCCTGACTGCGTGCGTGCGTCGGATCGGCGCATCGGTCGCATGCCTGCGACGTCGCGAAGCAGATGCTGTATCCGTGATGGTGGTGGTGATGGGGAACAGCCAGCAAGGCCAGCATCAGCATGCCGGTCGCGATCAGTATGGCTTTTGCCGCTTTCCCCCTCATGGTACGCCTGTGGATAACGCGTTTTCGCAAAAGTAGGAAATTTCTCCGAAATCGGAAAATTCGCTACTTTTGCCAATGTTGAAACGTTGCATTCATCCGAAAACGTATATGGCGTGGTTTTATCTGATTTTAGGCGGCTTTTTCGAAATGGGCTGGACTGTGGGACTGAAACTTTCCCAGTCCATGCAGCCTCGGTGGCTTTATATCGCGATGGCCGTGCTGTCGATGAGCCTGAGTCTGTTTCTGCTCTATCTGGCCCAGCGAACGATCGCCATAGGTACTTCCTATGTGGTCTGGACCGGGATCGGCGCCGTTTCGACGCTGCTCATAGGCATTCTTTTTTTCGGGGACTCGGCCGGTCTGTGGCGTCTTTTCTCGGCCGCGTTGATTATCGGCGGCGTAGTCGGGCTGAAGTTGACAGCCTGAGGGAGTTTACCGTCTTTTCTCCGATTCCAGCGTGATGACCGTGATCGAAGGGTTCGTCCCGATGCGCATCGGGTACATCACGTATCCCATTCCGTCGTTAATGTACAGGTATTTGCCGTTTTCCGAGTACAGTCCGCTCCAGCGTTCGTAGAGGAATTTGGCGGGCGACCAGCTCCACGGGCCGAGCGTCAGCTTGAACTGCATGGCGTGCACATGGCCCGAGAGGGTCAGATCGGGGTCTCCGGCCGAGCGCGCTTCGTCCCATTGCTCGGGCGTGTGGGCGAGCAGCAGGTTGTATGTGTCGGGGGGAACGCTTCGGAATACTTCCTGCATGTCGCATCCGGCCATGCCCGTGTCGCGTCCGTGATTGGTTCCGGTTTCAGGAAAGTTGACGCCCGTTACCAGAATGCTATCCGCTCCCCGGCGGATCGGAGCCGATTCGTTGACCAAAGGTTTCCATCCCATCGCCCGCTGCTTGGCGAGCAGTTCTTCTACGCTTTGGCGGGGCGTGAAATTCTCTTTCGGCCGCATGTAGAAACCCAGGTCGTGGTTGCCGAGAACCGAATAGACCCCGTCCCGGCCGTGCAAAGTCGAGAGTATGCTCATCACCCGGTCGTCCAGCTCGTGCGAATCGATGTTGACCAGATCGCCCGCGTTGACGACCATATCGGGATGTTCGCGGTTGATCAGGGCGACCATCCGCCGGATCAGGCGGCGGTTCCGGGGTTGCGTTCCGGTGTGCAGGTCGGTGAACAGGGCGATGCGGTAGCCGTCGAAAGCGACGGGGAGCTTGTCCGAGCGCAATGCGATCCGGTGGACGTCTATGTGCGTGCGGCCGAAAGTAGCGCCCCAGATCAGAACGAGCAGCGTCAGGGCTGCGGCAGCCAGTCCGATGCGTGAAAAGATACGTGAGGGACGCTTGCGCAGCCGGGAAACCGGATAGTCGATCCATGCCATGGCGGCGTAGACGATCTTGGGAACGATGCTCGCGAAGAAGAGCCAGATGACCCACATGATCAGCCGCATGTACTGTTCCGACTCGGCCTCCGAGGTGCGGCGGTAGAGCGCCAATGCGACGACGATCACCGCATCGATCGCGATCGATGCGGTGAGATACGTTCGCCGGAGCGCTCGGCGGGCAGGGTACTTTCGGGCCAGCCGACGGAACAGCAGCCAGTCGAGCGAGACGGATAGGACGGCCAGCGCAAGGATGAAATACGTGAGCATGCGAAGGTGAATTTCGGTTCTACGCCTCGGCAAATATACGGTTTTTCGATCAGTATATTGCGCAGGAGCGCTAAGCGTTAAGTCGTAATTTTCGCGGATTCTTTCTTCGCGCGGTTTCCGTTTCGTCCCGTTTTGCTATTTTCGCGCGTCGTAAAGGTTCATTAAAATATTGCGCATGACACGTTTTTTCTCCCGATTTCGCAACGAGGACTGGATGGCCACGCTGATCGGTTTGGCTCTGATCGTTCTGATCCTCGCGCTGCCGTCTTTCGTTCCCCGTTTCTCCACCTCTTTGGCTACGCCCGGCGCATGGGTTGCCTTGGGCGGCATGTTTCTGCTGACGCTGGCAGGTTCGATGCTCGGTCTGATTCCCTTGGGCATAGCCGTCAGGCGATTCGTCGTTGCTTTCGTGGCCGTATTCGCTCTGGCTGCCTTGGCCCAGACGGTTTCGGCTTGGAACCCCGTCAAGACATTGGGGCTCGAGTCGGTTTTCTTTTCCGTCCTGTTCGGTCTGCTGATCCGCAATACGGTCGGTCTGCCCCGCTGGCTCGAACCGGCCGTGCGCAGCGAATATTACATCAAGATCGGACTGGTACTGCTCGGCACTTCCGTGCTGTTCGGCGAGATCATGAAAGCCGGCTTTTTCGGGATCGCCCAAAGCGTCGTAGTGGTTTTCTCGGTTTGGTACTTCACGTTTTGGCTGGCTTCCAGAATGAAGCTGGACAAGGAGATGGGCGTCATGCTGGCCAGCGCGGTGTCGATCTGCGGCGTTTCGGCCGCCATCGCCACCTGCGGGGCGATCAAGGGCGACTCGCGGAAACTGTCGTTCGTCGTTTCGCTCGTGCTGGTCGTGGCCGTGCCGATGATGTACCTGATGCCCTGGCTGGCGCGTTCGCTCGGCCTGTCGCAGGAGGTGGCCGGAGCATGGATGGGCGGTACGATCGATACGACCGGCGCCGTCGTCGCCTCGGGCAAGTTCTTGGGCGATGTGGCCGAAACGTACAGCGTGATCGTCAAGTCCTCGCAGAACGTACTGCTCGGCGTGGCGGCTTTCGCCATATCGATCTACTGGTCGCTCAGGGGGACCAATCAGGCCGAGCGGCCTACCGCGCGCGTGCTGTGGGACCGTTTCCCGAAGTTCGTGATCGGATTCGTGCTGACCTCGCTTCTGTTCAGTTTCTGTCTGGAGCCGGCGCGCGCCAAAGAGCTGGGCGCTTTGGCCAAGGGCGTGCGCGAGGCGCTGTTCTCCGTCGCTTTCGTCTGCATCGGGCTGGAGACCGATTTCAAGATTCTGCTGGGCCGCGAGAACCGTCGGAGCGTTTCGACTTTCCTGATAGCCCAGAGCTTCAATATCGTCGTGACGCTTGTCATGGCTCTGTTGCTTTTCGGCTGGCTGGCCGGGTAGCCCGGGGTACGGAAATCGCAATAAGAAACCGGGGCGTATGCCCCGGTTTCTTATTGCTTGAGTGATCCGAAAATAGCGGTCGCTTGCCAACTATCTGCGCCGCATGACGATTCCGTTGGCGACAGGCCGTTCGCTACGGAATATGAGCACTTTGTCCGACGGTACGTTGACGAGGTTCCTCGACTTAGTCCATAGCGTCGACGATCCGCCTCCGTCCAGATTGACGGCTTGTTCGAGGCCGAGCAGATGTGCGACGTACGCCAGTTCTTGGAAGCTCATGCCGGCGGCTTTCTCCTTGCGTCCGTCCACGGTCATTAAAACGACCGTGCCGTCTTTCTTAACGCCGATGCAGGAGCGGGGATGCCTGTCGCGGGACGAGTTTCCGACGATCGTTCGTCCGTTCTCGATCAGCATGGGGCCGGCGACCAGAACGCTGGGAAAGCGGTCGAACCATTCCGGGTCGGTCGACGGTACGTAAGCGAAATGAAGCAGGCCCAGCGAGTCGATGCCCAAGGCGCCCGTGCCGCCGGCCGTATGGCTCTGGCGGGGATATTTCCCGTTGATCTTAATCAGGTCTGCGGCTTCGGCCCGGGTAGTTTTCGTTTTGAAGTATCCGCCGTTGATCGCGGCGACCCCGTTGTTCTTGACGCCCATCTGAGAGGTTTTCTCGATCAGGGTGTCCTGTACCAGAAGCGGATAGTAAAGGCTCGGATCGACTTCCACGACGGAAATCCGCTGCAGCGTGTCGAAAACGCGCGTCTGAAGCTTTTTGCACAGGACGCCCTCTTCGTCGATCAGCACCTTCCATGGTCCGTCCGTGATGGCCAGAGAGTCTTCGGCTCTTTGGGCCGAGGCTGCCGCAGCCGTTGCGGACAGCCAGAAAATAAGAAGCGCCTTGAATAATTTCATAATAGATAATTTGATTAGAGAGTTATGATTTATTTTGAGTATAGTTTGCTCAGGTTTTCCTGAACCCGCTCGTCGAACAGATAGTCGTCGTACTCCATGTATTTGTCGATCATTCCGTTAGGCGTGATTTCGATGATGCGGTTGGCTACCGTGTTGATGAACTCGTGGTCGTGCGAGGTCATCAGAACGATTCCCTTGAACGAGACGAGCGCATTGTTGAATGCCTGGATCGATTCCAAATCGAGGTGGTTCGTCGGCGAGTCCAGTATCAGCGTGTTGGCTTGCTGGATCATCATGCGCGCGATCATGCAGCGCATCTTCTCGCCGCCGGAAAGCACGTTCACCCGCTTGTGGATCTCGTCGCCGCTGAAAAGCATCTTGCCCAGATAGCCGCGCAGATAGAGTTCGCTCGTGTCGTCCGAGAACTGGGCTATCCAGTCGAGGATACTGAGCTGGTTGTTGAAAAACGACGCATTGTTCAGCGGCAGATAGGCGGGCGTGATCGTGACGCCCCACTCCACCATGCCCGTGTCGGGCTTGTCGTTCCCCGCGATGATTTCCATGAGCGCCGTGACGGCCCGCGGCTCGCGGGACAGGAAAGCCACCTTGTCGCCTTTCTCGACGGCGAAGGAAATATTGCTGAACAGCGTCTCTCCGTTCACCGTCTTGCTCAGCGAGTCGACGGCCAGTATTTTCGTTCCCGCCTCGCGAGAGGGCTGGAAAATGATGCCCGGGTACTTGCGCATCGAGGGTTTGATCTCCTCGATATTGAGCTTTTCGAGCATCTTCTTGCGGCTGGTCGTCTGCTTCGACTTGGCCACATTCGCGCTGAAACGCTGGATGAACTCGAGCAGTTCTTTCTTCTTCTCCTCGGCTTTCTTGTTCTGGTTCGCCAACTGGCGCGCCGCCAGCTGGCTCGACTCGTACCAGAAGCTATAGTTGCCCGAGAACAGGTTGATGTCGCTGTAGTCGATGTCGATGATGTGCGTGCTGACCGAGTCCAGAAAGTGACGGTCGTGCGAAACGACCAGCACGGTATTCTCGTAGTTCGACAGATAGTTCTCGAGCCACATGATCGTATTCACGTCCAGGTCGTTCGTCGGCTCGTCGAGCAGCAGATTGTCGGGCTTGCCGAAAAGGGCTTGGGCGAGCAGCACGCGGACTTTCTCCTTGGCGTTCAGACTGCCCATTTTTTCGTAATGCAGGGCCTCTCGGATGCCCAGCCCGCTCAGCAGCTCCGCCGCGTCGCTCTCGGCGTTCCATCCGTCCATCTCGGCGAATTTCTCCTCCAGCTCGCCGGCCCGGATTCCGTCCTCCTCCGAGAAGTCGGCCTTGGCGTACAGGGCGTTCTTCTCCTGCATCAGCGACCAAAGCGGCTGATGGCCCATGAGCACCGTGTCGAGCACCGTGCACTCATCGTATTCGAAGTGGTCCTGCTTGAGTACCGAGAGTCTTTCGTGAGGCCCGAAGGCGACCGATCCGCGCGTGGGCGTCACTTCGCCGCTGAGCACCTTGAGGAAGGTCGACTTCCCTGCGCCGTTGGCTCCGATTACGCCGTAGCAGTTGCCCGGCGTGAACTTCAGATTGACATCCTTGAACAGGACCCGCTTGCCGTATTGAACTTCCAAGTTTGAAACCGTAATCATCTTTTTGTCGTCGTATTTGATATCCGCGGCAAAAGTACTATTTCCCAAGCGTTATTCCAACCCCGGGCGGCAGGGTACGGGAGCCTCTCAATCGAGCGGAGTGAGGATGATGTTGCGGAACTGGACGGGGCCTCCTTCGCTTTGCAGGCCGATGAATCCCTGACGGTTTGACAGACCGGTGAGCCGGTTCTGAAGCTGGCCGTTGACGTGCACGGTGATCGTGCTGTCCGAGCAGACGATCTCGGCCGTGTTCCATTCTCCGACCGGTTTCTCCGTCGAGGGCTCGAGTTTCGGGAGTATGATCAGCGTCGAGTCGGCCCGCAACTCGGCGCTTTCCGTGCCCGAGGAGTGGATCAGGTCTCCGGCTTTGCCGTTCCATAACTGGCATTCGTAGCAGTTCGGCCAGATGCCGTCGCGCTGGATGTGCAGGAAGATGCCGCTGTTGGTCGCCGAATCGGGCCAGCGCCATTCGGCATTGAGCCGATAGTCGGCGTACGGTATTTCGGTTCGGATGTAGCCGAACTTTCCCGAGAGCGAGATCGCTCCGTCCTCGACGGTGAATTCCGTCGAGGGATGGAGCGTAGAATCCTCGAGCACGGCGGTCCATCCGTTCAGGTCTTTGCCGTTGAAAAGCGAGACGGCAGCGGGTTTCGGTCCGCAAGAGATCAGGATCGCAGCGACGGCGACCGCAAGAATCGATTTTTTCATTATGCTGTCTGGTTTGAGCGTTCGTCGGAGGTTTCCCATCGTATGGCGGCTTTGCAGGCGGCGGTCCCGTCTTCGAACCTGATTTCGAAACGGTCCCTGTCGGTCCCGTATTCGCAGCATACGACCAGTTGCTGTCCGTAGCGGGTTTCGTGCACGAAGTTGACGTCGAGCCGCTTCATCCGGCAGCCGGTCAGTTTTTCGAGCGGCAGCGCGTCGAGCATCCACTGGATGTATTTCATGCTGTTGGTGTGCTGGTTGAAGTCGATGTCGCTGTACCGGACGCGCCGGCTGTCGCACGGTACGCCTTCGATGCGGCCTATTTTGGCCGGTTTGTCGATCGGGCACGGGATAGCGAGCAGCGCTCGGGAATAGTCGACGTTATCTCTTAGATCCAGCGGCTGTCGGGTCTTCACGTCGATCATCGCCCAAAGGGTGGAAGCCGCCGCGATCCGTTGTCCTCCGGCATCCGTGACGATGAAATTGCGGGTGGTCATCAGACGGCCGATCTCGCCGACCCATGTGCCGACCGTATACCGCTCGTATTCGGCCGGCAGCCGGTCGATCTCGACGGCCATGCGCGACAGGACCCAGGTCGAGTCTTTGCTTTGCAGGTTGCGGATTCCGAACCCGATCCGGTCCGCGTCTTCGCCGGCGGTATGCAGAATACTGTCGCCGAGGGTGATGATCGTGGCCCTTTTGGTTAGGTCCACCTCGCGGGGCTGCACCGCATAGTCGTATCTTGCGTATGGAATTTCCTGTTTCATCTGGCATATTGAATCGTACCGTTTCGGAAAACGGTCCGTATGGCGGACCCGCTCCTGCGACCAGTGCGGCAGGATGCAACGGGCTCCCGACCGGTTCACGAAGATAGCAAAAGATTTTTATAATGGAATGCGGATCGTTCGGTTCTTCGCTTTTGGAAAATAGAGGTTTGTTCGTATTTGTCTGAATATTATTTTTTTGGCTGTGAGCCCTTCTTCGAGTCGAGGGAGTCGATCGTTTCGAATACGCCTGCCGCCCCAAAGCCGTGCTATATGGCAAGATTTATAATCTGCGGTTTGGAATTGTCGCTCTCGGTGCGAGGATTTCCGACCGCGTCAGAATAAGCCGCCGGAGGCCTGTTCCAAGGCCAGCAGACTTTTCTTGGCTTCCAGTCCCCCGCCGTACCCTACCAGTTTACGGTCGCTTCCGATGACCCGATGGCAGGGAACGAAGATCGAAATCGGATTGGCCCCGTTGGCGGCGGCTACTGCGCGCACGGCTTTGGGGCATCCCAGTTTTCGCGCCAGTTCGCCGTAGGAAACGGTTTTGCCGTAAGGGATATTCTGCAATTCTCGCCACACCGAGTTTTGGAAATCCGTTCCGGTAAATATCAGGGGAATGTCGAATGCGGTTCTTTCCCGGGCGAAATATTCGTCGAGCTGGGCGATCGCCCGCTCGATCGTATCCGAAGCGCCGTCTTCGTAAACGGCGTGCAGGGCATGTCGTATTCGCCTGTCATTGATGTCTCTGCGTTTTTCGTGCGCCCAATCGCAGATGCACAGCTTGCCATCGAAGGAACCGACGAGCAACTCCCCTACCGGAGAAAGGTAGCGTTTGATCCGGATAGCGTTCATGTTTTCGTTTTTAAATCGTTATATTCTGATTTGAGATAAGTTCCCTCCGGCGTGTCGGACGGTTTAGGAGGCTTGTTTTTCCGTCGGACCTTGTTTTTCAAAGGTTTGCAATCTTTCATTCCGTCCACGGCTCCGCTCGCTACAGCCCAAAGGTATAGGCTGGCGACGGAGGCATAGGGAGAGTATCGCTTCCGGTAACGGTCGAACTTAGTCCGGTCGATGCTGCGGTGACGGTAAGTCATGCGCAGTCCGCGAATGATCGCCAGATCTTGGAAGCTGAATACGTCGGGACGCTGCATGGAGAATATCATCAACATTTCGGCCGTCCACACGCCGACTCCCTCGAGTTCCGTCAGTTTGGCGCAGACTTCTTCGTCCGGCAAGGTCTCGAGGGCTTGGATGTCGAACTCTCCGCTGACGATTTTCTTGGCTGCCGATTTGATATAAGCCGCTTTCCTGAAAGAGATGCCGAACCGTTGCAGTTCTTCTTCCGGCATGCGGTCGATGGCTTGCGGCGTAATTTCCCGCAGCCCGTGCTTCATTCTTGCCCAGATCGTCTCGTGCGCTCTGGTGGATATCTGTTGTCCGACGATGGAATGTACGAGCGCGGCGAACAAGTCGGGAATGACGGTTCTTTCGATTTTCCCGACCTTTTCTATGACCTTTGCCAGCCGTTTGTCCCGCCTTTTCAGGTATTCCGTTTCCTTATCGCCGTATCGGAAAAAATCGTCTTGTTTCATGGCTTTCGGTTCTTTCGTGTGAGGGTCTGGAAAGTATTTTATCGGCTTTTCGTATGAGGGCCGAGACGCGGCGAAACGGCTCGCTCCGTTATTCGATAGTTTACAAAAATACGGATTTCCGTGCGATCTGCACATGAATGCGGCATGAAATGTTGCGGTCTTAAATATCTTTATAAAACGATGAGTTCGCGCGGGGGTCCGGGCGGCGTGTTCAGGATGCGGGATTTATCCGTAGCGCGTCGAAAGGAATGTGAAATTTCGTCTTATGGTTGTGATGGAACGATTACTTTAGATTATTATGACGAAGAGTTTCGTATACCTAAAATCCGCAACTATCATCCAATACACGATTAAGGGTAGATTTATGAGT
>ERZ857827.544-NODE-544-length-52576-cov-12.562670_pt1 | contig 52576 bp, 39 predicted proteins | sample MGYA00519761_ERZ857827 | MGnify/ENA primary metagenome ERZ857827 (study PRJEB31778, sample SAMEA3449370) | human gut metagenome | biome: human gut; feature: human-associated habitat; material: faeces | place: United Kingdom | collected 2010/2012 ... | reverse complement strand
TTTGCATCTGACGAAAAATCCATTCGCCGGCCGACCACCTCATTTGTGCGGTGTTACCTTAGAAATAAACACGCGGACACTGTATGAAAGTGTGCTCAACTCAATCGCGAAAAGGGAGTCCAGAGGGTCGAAGACCCTTTGGCAGGGTCAAGGGGCAGCGCCCCTTGCGCCTCTCTATTGTACTTGCTTTTTTTGCGCGAATCAAGGGGAAAAAAGCAAAAAGATGTTGACAAATTTCACAGGAATGGGTATGATAGGGAGGACAATCGTATCATCCGCGATGGGAGCTGTGGGCGAGGGCTGCACGGCTGAGAGGGCATTTTGCCGACCATTTGAACCTGTGTAGGTCATCCTACCGTAGGGACAGCGGAGGAAAACGCGCATTTTGCGGGGGATTTTTCCCGTGCGGACGGCGCGGTTGGGAGAAGAATCTCCCCCTCCTGTTTCCTGCGTGCAAACGCGGGATTTTTTCATTTCCGGAATACGAGCGTCACCCAATACGCCGAAATCGGCGAAAAACAGGAGGAAAATCAAGATGGCAAACTGGTTCTTGGGCCGCGCGCTGGCGGAGGAAGCCGAAGCGGAAAACGCGCCGTGGTCGTTCCTTGGCGAGGGCGTGACGTTCTGGGTCACGGTGGCGGTGCTGCTGGTCGTTGGCGTGGCAGTGTACCTCGTCACCCGCAAAAAGAGCAGCAAGAAGTCTTTCTGGACGGCAAAGACGATGGCAGTCGGCGCAATGTGCATGGCGCTGTCGTCCGTGCTGAGCCTCATCAAGCTCTGGCCGATGCCGATGGGCGGGTCGGTGACCCCCGCGAGTATGCTGCCGCTGCTGCTGTTCGCGTACTGCTACGGCGTTGGCCCCGGCATGGTGCTGGGCGCACTGTACGGCGTGATGCAGTTCCTGCTGGATGGCATGGCGTGGGCGGCGCTGGGTGCCATCCCGAACCTGCTGGATTACCCGATTGCATTCGGACTGCTGGGTCTGGCGGGCTGCTTCCGCGGCAGCGAGGCGAAGATGACGGCGGGCTTCGTGCTGGGCTGCTTCGGGCGGTTTATGGCGTCGTTCCTCTCCGGCTTCATCTTCTATGGGCAGTACGCGCCGGAGGGCGTGAATCCCGTCTGGTACTCGCTGACCTACAATGGCAGCTACATGCTCGTCGAGTGCATCATCTGCATCGCGCTGGGGCTGCTGGTCGGGGAACGGCTGGCGAAGGAACTCAAGAAAGTCGCATGACGAATTTCCCTCGGAAGATGTTCCGGGGGATTTTTTCGTGCGCTGATTCAGCAGGATTTTGCCCACCTTGCGGCGAAATCAACAGGTGGAAAACGAATGGGGAGGCTAACACGGATGATTGACCTTTGCACGCTGGGCACGGGCGGCACGATGCCCTTGCCGGATCGCGCGCTGGCGAGCCTGTATGTGCGCGTGGGCGGCCGCGCGGTGCTGGTGGACTGCGGAGAGGGCACGCAAATCGGCATACAGCGCCTGTCGTGGGGCATACAATGTATTGATGCCATTTTGCTGACGCACTACCACGCCGACCACTGCTCCGGGCTGCCGGGGATGCTGCTTGCCATCACCAAAGCCGGGCGGACAGCGCCGCTGCACATCTACGGCCCGATTGGGCTGGAGCGCGTAGTCGCCGGGCTGCGGGTGATTGCGCCGTCGCTGAGCTGCCCCATCGTGCTGCATGAAATCATCGACGATTATTCGCCGTTTGCCGCCATTGGGCTGATGATAACGCCCTTTCCGCTCAGGCATGAGATGCCCTGCATCGGCTACCAGTTTCATCTGCCGCGTCCGGCGCTGTTTGACCCCATCCGCGCGCGGGCGCAGGAGATTCCGGTGAAGCTGTGGAGCATCCTGCAGCGCGGCGAAACGGTCAGCATGGACGGGCAGACGTACTATCCGCATCAGGTGCTGGGGCAGCCGCGGCGGGGGATTACGTTCGTTTACGCGACGGACACGCGCCCTGTGCCGGGCATTGTGCGCATGGGGCAGGACAGCGACCTGATGATTTTGGAGGGCATGTATGGCGCGGAGGAAAAGCTGCCTTTGGCGCACAAAAACTGCCACATGCTCTTTCGGGAAGCGGCGCAGTTAGCGCGGGACGCCGGAACGAAGCGTCTGCTGCTGACGCATTTCTCGACGTCGATTGAGACGCCGGAGGAATTTCTGCCGAATGCGCAGGCGGTGTTCCCGGAAACGACGTGTGCAACGGACGGCATGACGCTGACGCTACGGTATCCGGAAGAAGAAAAATAAAACCTATCGGTAAAGCTCAATAAACATGGGAGTGCACCGAAGGAGTCCAGAGGGCGATCGGAAAGCCCTCTGGAAGCATGGCGATTACCAGAAAGATAGAAAAAACAACTATGCCATTATAACAATTGCCATCAGCAAAATTGGAGGAATCATCACCATGCCAAGCGAATTGGAACGATTCAACGAGCGGATGCAAGCCTTCTTCGCGCCGCTGTGGCCGGGGGAGGAAAAGCCGCTGGTGCTGGGCGAGGGGTGCAGTGAGTGCCCGCCCGTGATGCTCATCGGAGAAGCGCCGGGGGAACAGGAAGCCATGTCCGGGAGACCTTTTGTCGGCAAGGCAGGAAAGAACCTCGATGGCTTCTTGACAGTGCTGCAATTAAACCGTGAGGATATTTATATCAGCAACGTCGTGAAAATCCGCCCGACGAAGGTCAGCGAAAAAGGGCGCGTGTCCAACCGCACACCGAACCGCGAGGAATTGGCACTGTTTACACCGTATTTGCTGGAGGAAATCCTGCTCGTGCAGCCGAAAATGCTCGTCACGCTGGGGAATACCGCGCTTCACGCGCTGCTTGGCGCGAAAAGCACCATCGGGGCGTGTCACGGGCAGGTGCTGACGGCGCATGTTCAGGCGGACAAGCAGGCGGGGGATTTTCCGCTGTTCGCGCTGTATCATCCGGCGTCGATTATCTATAATCAGAAGTTAAAAGACGTGTATCAGGCGGATTTGGAGCGGCTGCACAGCGTGCTGGCGGCGCAGTGACAATTCAGACGAAAAAATGTATCTTTGAGACAAAAAGCATAGCCAAACGGCGAAAAAACTGCTATACTCAAAGTATCAATTCACGCGGAAGGAGGTACGGGACGTGATAGACTTCATCATGACAAATCTGCCCATCATAGTTTGCTTTGTGCTGGGGATTGGGCTGCTGATTATGGAAGCACTGATGCCGGGGTTCGGCATTGCAGGCTTCAGCGGCATTGCGCTGGAGGTCGTCGCGCTGGTGCTGACGTGGCAGCAGCACGGCACGATGGCGACGCTGGGGATGCTGCTGATTGTGCTGTCCGTGCTGGCGATTGCGATTTCCACATCACTGCATTCGCTGACAAAAGGCAAACTCAGCAAGAGCAGCATCGTCAACAGCCACACCGAAAGCACGGACGCAGGCTACCGCTCGGCGGAGGACATGCAGGTGTTTCTGGGGCGCGAAGGCACGGCGACAACCGCGCTTAGACCTACGGGGCTCGGCGAGTTCGACGGCATTCGGCTGAACGTGGTCAGCGAGGGCGACTTCATCGAGAACGGGACGAAAATCCGCGTTACGCAGATTGAAGGCTCGCGCATCGTGGTCAAGAAGGTGTGAAAGACGGCGGAGCTTCCGCGGAAGGAAACGCTCTGGCGGCGGCTCATGCGGTACTTGGGAAGGAGCGAAAAGGAATGAAGCGGCTGACAAGCATTCTGCTGGCGCTGCTGATGCTGGTTGGCATGGCGTTGGCGGAAGAAACGCCGGACGCGGCGCTGGGCGACTGGTACGCGCTGAATACGGAGAACGAGGCGATTTGCCTGACGCTTCGAGAGGACGGCACGTTCTGCTATGATAGCCGCGAGGGAACTTGGCGCAAGACGACGGACGGTGAATACTGGCTGACGTACAACATCCACGATCTGCCGGAAGTCATGGAGCGCATGGTGAATTCGCAAGCCGCCGAGCAGGACTTGACGGCACTGCTGACGGAAACCGGCTTGGACGTTTACTACGGCAGCACGGCGAAAGGCGTGGTGGCGCACATGGTGCGGGATGCGGAAGAATTGCAGAATGTGCGAACGCCGAAGACTGACACGCCGCTGGAAGCATTCGCGGGGACTTGGACGATGGAAACGGTGTTCGCCGGTGCAATGGAGATGACGTACACCCTGGACAAGGGCGAACGGCTGGCATTCTGCACGATTGACGGCTTGACGATGCTGCCCGGTGCGGCTTTGGGCAACTTCACGGAAGGAACAAGCTATCCGATGACGTTGGAGGATGGCAAGCTGCACACGACCATTCTTATGCAGATGACGGAGGAAGAAACGCTGGATTTCGACATGACGTTCTTCCAGACGGCGGACGGCAGCTTGTACGCGACGCTGCGGTTGAACGATGTGCCAGACAATCCGGAGACGATGTTCCTGCTGGTTCCGATGGAATAACACGTTTCCCCCAATCAACGCGCGGAAACTGCATGAAGAAGTAGCCAACTGAATCGCGAGAATGGGTCAAAGGGGGACTTCGTCCCGTTTCCTTTGTCCCTTGTGGAGTCCAGAGGCAAAGCCTCTGGTGGAGTGAAGGGGCAGCGCCCCTTCGGAAGGAGGATTTTCATCATGGATGGCAATATGGCAATGATTCTGGGTATTATCGCTGTGGTGTTTGTGGTGGTGTGCGTGTTCCTGTCGTTCGTGCCGCTTGGACTGTGGATTTCCGCGCTGTCCAGCGGGGTGCATGTGTCGATGGGCGCACTCATCGGCATGAAGATTCGCCACATCAAGCCGCACCGCCTCGTGCAGCCGCTGATTAAGGCGAACAAGGCGGGTCTGGGGCTGAACATCTCCCAGCTGGAAACGCACTTCCTCGCCGGCGGCAACGTTGACCGCGTGATTAACGCCCTGATTGCGGCGCAGCGCGCGAACATCCCGATGGCGTTCGAGAAGGCTTGCGCGATTGACCTCGCGGGCCGTGACGTGTTCGAGGCGGTGCAGATGTCCGTCACCCCGAAGGTCATCGAAACCCCCGTCGTCGCCGCAATCGCGAAGGACGGCATTGAGCTGCGTGCCAAGGCGCGCGTCACCGTCCGCACGAATATCGACCGTCTGGTCGGCGGCGCGGGCGAAGAAACCGTTATCGCGCGTGTCGGCGAGGGCATCGTGACCACTGTCGGCTCGGCGGAAACCCACAAGCAGGTGCTGGAGAATCCTGATCTGATTTCCCGCACGGTGCTGTCCAAGGGCTTGGACGCAGGCACGGCATACGAAATTCTGTCCATCGACATTGCCGACGTGGATGTTGGCCGCAACATCGGCGCGCAGCTGATGATGGATCAGGCGGAATCCGACCGCCGCGTTGCGCAGGCGAAGGCGGAGGAACGCCGCGCCATGGCTGTCGCGCACGAGCAGGAAATGAAGGCCGCCGTGCAGGAGATGCGCGCAAAGGTCGTCGAGGCGGAAGCCGAAGTTCCGAAGGCGATGGCGGCTGCCCTGCGCGAAGGCAAGATCGGCGTGATGGACTACTACCAGATGCAGAACACGATTGCGGATACCTCCATGCGCGATTCCATTGCCAAGGCGAGTGCGCCGCAGAGCACGCCCACGCACAGCTTGGAGAAGAAGTAAGTCGCTGCTTGACCGAAAGGAGGGGCAGCAATGTCAATATCATCCTATTTGGCGCTGATTATCATCGTGATTGTCATCAACGCGTTGAAGAGCGCACAGAAGAAGAAAGAAGCCGAGGAAGCGCGCCGGATGCCGACCGCGAAGGCGCAGCAGCCGAAGCAGTCCGCGCCGAAGGTGCACAGTCAGCCGATTGTGCCGACGCCCGCGCCGATGCCCGCCCATGCACACACGACTGTCCATGCCGCGAAGCCGAAGGTGCATGAGCATCTGGCGGCGGAGTGCGACCTGGATGCGGAACTGCAGGGGAGCATAGGGTACGACAGCCCGGAAGGACGCGACAAGTGCCACGAGGACGAACTGTTCCCGGCGCACGAAAAGCGCCCGGAAGCGCCGCACGAGGAAGTGCGGTCCGGCTTGAAGCTGGATTTCAGCCCGAATGCGATGGTACAGGCGATGGTGATGCAGGAGGTGCTGACGCGCCCCTGCGAGAGAAGGAAGCGCTGATAAGCACAGCCCCTCTGCTATCGGTGATTGATGGCAGAGGGGCTCTGCCGATGTCAGCGTGCTTTTGCGAAGCAGGGGTTTCGCTCCTGCGGGAGCGACCAAAGGGCAATAAAAACAGACGAACGTCTGCGATCGCCCTTTGGAAACCTTCGGCGCCGCTACTTTTGGGGTTATTTGCGGTTGTATGGTGGTGCTGCTTTGTCGCATAAAGGCGCACTAACTGAAATTAGCTGCAATAACATTCAAGTAACTTAGATGGGGCTGCGAAGCAGTCCAGAGGGCGACCGCAAAGCCCTCTGGTCGCCTCCGCAGAGGCGAAATCTCTGCATAAACATGCGAAAACTGTATGCAAGAGAAATCAACTGAATCGCGCGAAAGGGTCAAGGGACGAAGTCCCTTGCAGAGTCCAGAGGCAGCGCCTCTGGTGGGAATCCAAGGGGCAACGCCCCTTGGCGTCAGGAGGTGAAAGTCCAATGGAGACACCAATCCGCGTGGTCATTGCGGACGATAATGCCGATATGCGGCGCATCGAACGCATGATGATCAGCCGCGCAGAGGGCTTTGAAATCGTGGGGGAGGCGGAGGACGGCGTGCAGCTGCTCACCCTTGTGGAGCAGGAAAAGCCCCAGCTCGTTTTCCTTGACGTTGAAATGCCCGGCAAAACCGGCGTGGAGTGCGCGCGGGTGATACAGGACATGAACCCTGCGATTGTGCTGATTTTCGCGACGGCGCACGATGAATATATGGGCGACGCCTTTGAGGTGTACGCCTTCGATTACCTGCTCAAGCCCTTCAAGAAGGAGCGCGTGATGCAGACGCTCGAACGCGCGCAGAAGCGCATCCGCCATCAAACCGACGGCGAAACGCCCCTGCCTGTGCACCCAACGCCCCACCCGGTCAGCGGACGGCTGATGCTGCACCATAAGGACGGCGTGTCGTTCCTGAATGTCAGCGATATCGTGCTTGTGCAGCGTGAAGACCGCACGACTGTGTTTTACACCACGTCCGGCGAGCGATATGTTACGTCCGATTCGCTCTCTGACACGGAAGCACGGCTTGATTCATCCATCTTCTTCCGCTGCCACAAAAGCTACATCATCAACCTCAACCACATCAAGAACATCACCCCCTATGGGCGCTGGACGTACATCGTCCATTTGCAAGGGACGGAGCAGGACGCGCTCATCACGCATGAAAAGTACGAGGAATTGGAGAAAATGTTCTCGTGACACCTTGACAGAAGTGATGCTTTGTGTTACCATAGAGCTGCGGTTAGAAAACACTAACCGCAAATTTTTGATCGGATGGTTAGTGAAAACTAACCGCAAGGAGGAAAACATGAAGCACCCTGTGAAGAAAATCATTTCCCATCTGCTGATGTTCGCCCTTGTGCTGTGCGTGGCGATTGCGCCCAGTCTGGCTGAGAGCAAACCCGATTGCCTGCAAACGATCAGCGGGGCAAACGGCACGACGTACAGCAATCTGTTCGATGTGATTTTGTCTGATGACTACGACAGCGTGTGGGAAGAACACTGCAAGGCGATTGTGGGCGAGGAGAACGCGGCAGAAGCAGTCGAGATGCTCAAATCCTTCATCAGCGGCGACGTGTATGGCGACGACGCGGTGGCGCTGTACGGCGACGGCTCGGAGGGCTTCATCTTCGACTGCTGGTATTTGAACGATGTCAAGTCCTTCACCATGAACGGCGACGAAATCACCATCAATAAGCTGGATGGCACGAGCGAAACGCACAAGTACCGCTGCATCGGCACCTACCAGATTGGCGCGGACGAAACGATGACGTGGGGCGGCGAGACATTCTGCCCGGCGTTTGACTGCGAGGTGTATCAGGCAACTGACGACGCAGGCGACTTCACCTACTTCTTCTTCCGCGATGACACGATGGAAACGACCTGCCACATCGAGTTCCGCTATGGCAGCGATTTGGCGGCGCTTCAGCAGTATATGAAGGGGCGGTATGCCTACTGGCTGGCAGCTGGCATCGACGCGAACGCTGACGCGGAAACGATTGACAACGTGATTGCACTCTTCTGCACCGAGAACCTCAGCGCGGAAGAAGAATAATCGGTATCAAAAAAAGGCGGAAATCCATAGCGATTCCTGCCTTTTTTTGCGTTTTGGGGATTACACTGCGCCGATATCCGCCTGCCACATGGCGAACACGTTGTCTGCCGATTCACCGTTCGCAATTTCGGTGATGTAGTCCACCATTTCCTCCATCGTGTCCAGCGCCAGCGCCGTGTATGCCAGCACGTTGTTGCGATCCCAATCGGTGATGTTCTCCGGGTCAACAGAGAGGAAAATCTCGTACGCCGCGTACCACACGTTGTCCGACTTGATGACCATCAGCTTGCCGACATACAGCGTGCTGTTGACCCTGTTGAAGAAGGAAATCACCTGCGGCACAAGCGCCTCATCAAGCGGATTGGAGTAGATGACGTTGATGGTGACGGCATCGCTGTACGCGTCAAAAATAACATCCGCGTCGCCCAGCGAGTTCTTGTCCAGCGCATAGCCAAGATAAATGCGGCAGCTTTCCTCGTCGGCGGTCATCTCCAAATCGACCGACTTCAGCTCATCCAGCAGCATGTTGTAGAGGTTCTGGCAGGCGGCATCATCATCCGCCAAGGAGAGCGTCGGCACAAGCGCCAGCGCAAGCACAAGCAGCAGAGAAAACAGCTTTTTCATCAGGAAAGCCCTCATTTCCGGCGAAATTCGCCAAGTTTCTTCCATTATAGCATGGGTCAGTGCGACGTGCAAGGGATTTTTGCGGTCATTCCGCTGACGAATCGGCATACCACATAGCAAACACGTTTTCGGGCGTTTCGCCGTTTGCCAGTTCGGTGATGTAGTCGACCATTTCCTCCATCGTGCCCAGCGCCAAATACATGTACGCCAGCACGTTTTCGCGCGCCCATGTGCTGATATCATCCGGATTTGCCGACACAAAGATTTCGTACGACGGATGCCACCCGTCGCTGGACTGACTGACCACCATCTTGCCGACATAAACAGCGCAGTTGATGTCGTTGAAGAGGGAAATCACCTGCGGCACAAGCGCCTCGTCAATAGGCTTGCCGTAACCAACACCGATAGTGAAACCGTCGCTGTGCGCGTCAAAGATGACGACGGCGTTGCCCAGCGCGTTCTTCTCCAGCATATAGCCCAGATAGATGCGGTTGATATCGTCGTAGGGGGTCATCGACAAATTGGCTGCCGTCAATTCTTCCAGCAGCATGTTGTAGATGTTCTGCGTCGCGCCGCTGCTTTCATCCGCGAAGGAGAGCATCGGCACGAGCGCCAAGGAGAATGCCATCAGCAGAGAAAGCAGCTTTTTCATCAGGAAAGCCCTCATTTCCGGCGAAATTCGCCAAGTTTCTTCCATTATAGCATGACGGACTGTGCCGCGCAAGTATCATCCGCGGCATAATGGGGCAGAATGACCGCGGAGGATGAGAATATGCTGACGATTTTTCTGCGTTCGGTGATTTTGTATGCCGCGTCCCTGCTGGCGATGCGCGCGATGGGCAAGCGGCAGGTGGGGCAATTGCAGCCGTTTGAGCTGGTCGTGGTCATTATGATTGCGGAGCTGGCGGCGACCCCGATGGGCGGCGTGGGCATACCGATTCTCTACGGCTTGCTGCCGATGGCGGCGCTCGTCGTGTGCCATGGGCTGCTGACGGCGCTGTGCATGAAGTCCGAGCGCGTGCGGGTGTGGCTCTGCGGGCAGCCGACGGTGCTGGTGCGCAACGGCGTGATTTGCGAGAAGCAGATGCGGGCGTGCGCGGTGGATTTGAACGACTTGATGGAAGCCATGCGCGCCGGCGGCATCCTTGACCCGCTGGAGGTCGGCACGGCGGTGCTTGAACCGGGCGGGAACATCTCCGTCTTTCCGAAGGCGGACAGCCGCCCGCTTATGCCCAGCGACTTGGGCAAGATGCCGCCGAAGGAGGGGCTTCCGCTGCCGCTGATTTTGGACGGCGAAGTGCAGACGGAAAACCTGCAGCGCGGGCAGTTGAGCCTCAGCTGGCTGATGGGGCAGATTCGCGCGCTGGGGTTTGAGGGCGCGCAGGACGTGCTGCTGCTGTGCCTGAACACGCAGGGAATGCTGCTGGCGCAGGGAAAGGGGCGGACGCAGGTGCAGACGCATCAGGCGCTGCCGCCGCAGAAGGTGGTGTGGTGAATGAAGACCGGGGTGTGGATTTCGCTGATTCTGCTTGCGCTGACGATTGGGCTGGGCGTGTGGAGCGGGGAAGAGGTGCGCGCGCTGTCCGAGGAATACGCGGCGAGCGCTGAAGAACTGCGGACACTCGCGGAAGCGGAGAATTGGACGGGCGCGGAGGCTGCGCTGCAAAAATGCCAGAGCGTGTGGAAACAAAAAGTGCCGTGGCTGCAAACGCTCATCAATCATGATGATGTGGATGCAGTGACCACGGCACTGAAAAAAATCGAAGCAGGGATTTCGTCGCGCGAACTGCCCTTGTGTCTGGAGGCGTGCGCCGAATTGGGGGAACACGCCGAGCATCTGTATCACCGCGATGCGCTGACATTGGGCAATGTGTTGTAAGCACCGCGGGTGCTTCATGGCTAAACACGCGGACACAGCATGAAGAAGTCACCCACTCAATCGCGCGAAAGTGTCAAGGGACAACGTCCCTTGCAGAGTCCAGAGACAGCGTCGCTGGTCGCCTCCGCAGAGGCGAAATTTCTTACGTTCCCGACTGCACGGTAATCAAGTGAATTTCCGGCTGGCAGAATAACCGCGCCGGAAGTCCCGTTGTGCCGACACCACGCGAAATCAGCAGCCACGAACGGTTCTCCAGCAAAAGACCGCTCTCGTAGCGCGACGGTACGCCGTTGAAGTTGAACGCTTCTTCCAGAAATGGAATCTGCCCGCCGTGCGTGTGCCCGAACAGCCCCAAATCAAACCAGTTCCCGCGTCCGTTGCGGTCGGTCAGGAGGAGCGAGGACGAAATCGCCGACGGGTTGTGCGCCAGAAAGATGACGAAATCCTTCGAGTTGACTTGCGCCGCGACGTTTTTCGCATCGCCCATCTCCGTGCTGACGTCGTCGATGCCTGCAATGTAGATGTCGCTTGTGCCGATGCGCAGGGTTGCGACTTCGTTGCACAGCAGCGTCACCCCCGCTTTGGACATTTTGTTCCGCAGTGTGGATGGCTCCTCGCCCTTCTCCAACGGGCTGCGGTCGCATTCGCCCACGACGGCGTACACCCCGTAGTTGCTTGAAATGCGCCGCGGCAGATTCTCGAAAAACGCCGCCGCTGACCACTTGTCGCGCGCGTAATCGCCGCCCAGCAGCACAATGTCCGCATTCAGCGCATTGATGCGGTTGATGAGCGACGATAGCCGCGCGTCCGAAAACATCTGTGACCCATAGTGGATGTCGGAGACGTAGACGATGCGCAGCTGCCCAATGCCTGTCGGCAAATCCTCGCAGGTGATGGCGGTCTGCGTCGTCCGCAAGGTGTACGGCTCGACAAACGGGTACAGCACGCACAGAATCAGCGCCAGAATTACCAGCCGCTTTGTCCACCGCCGCCGCTTCTCGCTCTGCGGCTGATACGCGCCTGCCCGCCGGGAGACATAGGGTTCGTCGGTGTCGCCGGGAAAGAGCCAGCTTTTGCGCATGGCGGAAACCTCCTTTGTCGGGGGGGGACATCATCAAACAGCTTCGAAAACAATCAACGATGGGAGCGGAAACCGAAGGGTGGAGGGGTAATCGGAACCCCTCCTCGCGCCTGCAGGCGCGAAATCCCTGCTTACGCCAGCAGCAGCATCAGCGGCAGCGTCAAAATCGAGAAGGCTGTTGACAGCGCCACCCCGCGCGAAGCCAGCGAATTGTCGCAGTGGTACATCTCGCTCTGCATGGCCGTCGTCGCCGCGCAGGGCATGGCGGTGCAAATGTACAGCACGCTCACTACCGCCGCGGGCAGACCTGTGAAGCGCAGCAGCAGCACCGCCGCCGGGAAGATAATCAGCCGCAGCGCGCACGCCAGCAGCAGCTTCCAGTCCTGCAGGTGTGCGAAGCGAAGATCAATCAGCCGCGCCCCGATGACGAACATGGCAAGCGGCGTCGTCACATTGCCCATCATCGACAGCGCGTCGTTGATGAAACCCGGCAGCCGCCAGCCCGTCAGGAACAGCACAAGACCAACAATCACCGCAATCAGCGACGGGTTTGTCAGCAGCTTCTTGGGCTGAATCGCACTGATGCCGCCGAAGAAGAACGAGCCGAACGTCCAGCACATCAGGTTGAACGCGCCGACGAACACGACGGCGTAAATCAGCATATCCTCGCCCAGCGTTGCAATGACGACCGGGTAGCCCATGTAGGCGCTGTTGGACAGCATGGACAGGTTCGTCAGCACGCTGCGGCGCTCGTTCGGCTCGCTGCGGTAAAGGAAATAGGCAATCAGCCCGCTCAGAATCATGATGGCAAGGCTGATGAAGAACACGAGAATCAGGTCGTGGATCAGCTCCGGGCTGGCGTCCTTCTGCAAGCCGTAGAGCGTCAGGGCGGGGAGGGCGAAGTAGAGAACAATTTTGTTGAGTGTGGAAATGCCGTTTTCGTCAACGAGCTTCCCCTTCGCCGAGAAGAAGCCGCAGAAAATCAGCAGAAACAGGGTGATAACCTGCAAAAAGACAGCCATAAACTACATCCTTTCTGAAATGCGTATTGACAAGCGCAAGTCGATATTGTACACTATTTCAGAAGAATGTCAAGGGAATCATAGCATATTTCCTTGAAAAAATGGAGGAAGAAAAAATGGCTGATTTCCGCACCTTTGACCCCTGCAATCTGCTCGCGCCCGTTCCGGCGGTGATGGTTAGCTGCCGTGCGCCTGAAGCGGATGCCAAGCCCAATATCGTTACTGTCGCGTGGGTCGGCACGGTCAACAGCGAACCGCCGATGATGTCCATTTCGGTACGCGGCAATCGCTTCAGCCATGACCTGATTGCCAAGAGCGGCGAGTTTGTGGTGAATCTGGTGGATGAAGCCCATTGCAAGGCGCTGGATTTCTGCGGTGTCCGGTCGGGGCGTGATGTGGACAAGTGGCAGGAGTGCCACCTTACGCCCATGCCCGCGCTGGACATGGATTATGCCCCCGCGATTGCCGAATGCCCGGCGTATCTGGCGTGCAAGGTAGTGCAGCAGCTGGAACTGGGCAGCCATACGATGTTCGTGGGAAAAATCGTCGGTGTGCAGGTGCGGGACGATCTGTTCGCGGCGGACGGTTCGCTGCATCTGGAAAAGGCGGGGCTGGTGACGTACACGCATGGCACATACCAGAAGGCGGCGGATGTGCTGGGCTTCTTCGGTTACTCCGTCGCGCGCCCGGAGGTACTCAAGCGGCGGATGGACGCGCTGACGAAGTAATACTAATTCTCATCTAAAGCATGTCATTCGCACAGCATCTTTTCCGCCCCGGCTTTGCTTTGTTCCGCTCGCGCGTACCTCCAGTACGCCTCGCTTCACTCAGCTTTGCCGGAACGAAAAAACTGCTATGCTCGATGTCATGTTTTAGAATCGAATTAGTATAAATCCAATTCAAAGGGGGCGGAAGCCCTCTTTTTTGATGAGCTTATTCCGCGCGCCGCCGCTTCGTCGGACGAGACGAGTGAATCCACCGCAGCCCAGAAATCATATCAAACTGCATTAGCGTATCCTCCAGAATATAAATAGGGAGAAATTCACTCAATGGCGCGCGTCCCAGTCCTCCCGCAGCATCGCCCACAGCTCCACGTCGTGGAAATTGCCCTTGTTGAACACCTTGCCGCGCAGTGTCCCTTCGTGGCGCATACCGCATTTTTCCATCACGCGCCCGCTGGCGGGGTTGTCGCACTCGTGCATCGCCTCGACGCGGTGGATGCGCAGCGCGGTGAAGCATTCGCGCAGCACCGCTGCCAGCGCTTCAGTCATCAGTCCGCCGTTCCAGCAGGAGCGGGCGAGCGAATAGCCGAGTTCCACCACGCTGTCCGCGTCGTTGTAACTCATGAAGCCAATCGTGCCGACGACGCGGTTCGTTTCGCGCAGCACGATGCCCCAGCTGGACGGCGCGCCGCTGTGATACTGGCTGATGATGTAGCGCAGGCAGCTGCGCGTATCCGCCATCGACTTGTGCGCATCCCAGAGAACATGCCGAGCGACTTCGGGGTCGCGGGAGTAAGCGAACATATCCGCCGCATCGCGCATCGTCAGCGGACGCAGGAGCAGCCGGTCGGTCGTCAGGCGCGGCAGGGACGCGAAGTAATCCGCTGCGGGAATCGGCTCATTCGGCGGATTGCGGTGGGAGAGCCATTGCCCCAGCTTTTCATACATGGCGGAAGAAACCTCCGATGATATGCGGCGAAAACGGCGCAAGCGGCACAGGGGGATTCCCTTGCTGACAGCCGACAACAAGCAGATACACACCCAGCGCCAGCATGAGCAGCATCAGCAGCAGAAAGAGAACATACAGGGGATGACGCTGCTTTTTTCCAGCCATAAAGCACCTCCGTCAGCGAAATTTTCCGAAAAAACGCGCAAAAATCCGTCCACACGATTGCATTTTGATGAAATATTTGTTACAATAAGCGTGGATGGAACAGAACGCGCGTTTCGCACGTTTATTGTTTGCAGGGGGCGGACAGCAGCTGCTGTACCATCAGGAGCGCCAGCGCGGTCTTGCCGTCGCGGAACGTGCCGTCCATCACCTTCTGCACCGCGTCAGAAAGCGGCATCCGCAGTGTGCAGACGAACTCATCCTCATCCGGATGCGTCTTTCCAGCGTGCAGCCCCGTCGCCAAGTAGAGGTGGATGCGCTCGTTGCAGAAGCCGGGGGTCGTCTCTAGCACGGTTAGCTTGCGCCAGTGGTCGGCGGTCAGCCCGGTTTCCTCGCTCAGCTCACGCTGGGCGCAGACGAACGGGTCTTCATCCACCCCATCAAGCTTGCCCGCCGGAATTTCCAGCGTCAAGCGGCCAACGGCGATGCGATGCTGGCGGACGAGAATCACGTTCCCGTCATCATCCAGCGCGACAATGCCCGCCGCGCCCGGATGGCACGCCACCTCGCGCAGGGCAGTTTCGCCGTTGGGCAGGCGCACATGCCAATGCTCAACGCGGATAATCTTGCCGGGGAAAACGACTTTCCCATCCAAATACTCTTCCGTCAGCTGCTTGTCGTCTATCATGGTCAATGTCCTCCTCAAACTATAGGATGATTTTCGCCATAGTGATTCGACAAGAGACGCAAAAAATCCTGCGAATCGCAAGGAAAAATGCGGCAGGGTGCGGAAGATTGACAAACCGCGCAGCTGCGGTATAATAGAATGGCATCAGGCCCGCAAAGGGCAGGAGCAAGGAGGAAACCCAACATGAGAAAATCCGGCGTCAAAGGTCTTGGCCGTCTGCTGTCTGTGCTGATGGTGGCGGCGCTGCTGATGACAACCGCGATGGTTCCGGCGCTGGCGCTGGATCGCTGGGAGGACGTCGTCGTGTCCGTCATTTGGACGGATTCGCAGGGACAGCAGCAGACGACGCAGGCGTTCCCCGTGCCTGACAGCGCGGAACATGCGTATTGGGCGACGCTGGATGCGTCCGCTCTTTTCAGCACGGTTCAGGTGCAGGTTGTATCGTCTGACCCGGCGTATACCTTCTACTTGAAAGATTATGCGTCGGAAATCATGTGGACGCAGGATGCGACTGCCCTTGACCCGATGTATTCGTATGAAGTGGATTATTACTGCAACAGCGTCTATGAAGGGATGTTCCCGTTGTACCTCTCGTCGCAGGGGATGCCTGAAACGCCCGCGCAGGAGAGCGTCAACGTGCCGGTGTACTATGTGACGGAGGATGGCCAGCAGCTGGATTTCCAGTACGCAAGCTGCCTGACGAACGCGACTACCCAAGTGTACGCCAATTCCAGCGTTGTGCCGTGGGATTATCTGCTTGTCAAACCTGCGTCCGGCGTGGTGGATGTGTTTGTGGACAGCATGGGCAATGCGTCGCCGAGCGAGGTGCGCTTTGTCTACGCCGTGCCGGAGCAGCCGACCGAAGCGCCGACGGAAGTGCCCACCGAAGCCCCGACCGAGCCGCCCGTCATTCAGGCGGAAGTGACCGTGCTGTATCAGCTGGATGACAACGGCACGATTCTGGACACGCAGTATGTGACGCTGAATCAGGGCGACAACTATGTCACCGCCAATAGCGCGATGACTGCTGGGTATCAGCTGGTGGGCGAGGACACGGTGCATGTGTGGGTGGACAACGGCGGCACGGCGAGTGTGAATCCCATTGTGTTCCACTATGCCACGCCGCAGCCAGTAACATCCAACATCGACGTGTTCTACTATCACGAGAACGGCACGCTGCTGGATCAGCAGTCGCAGCCGCTGACCGAGGGCGTGAACTACATCTATGCCGCCAGCGACCGCGTGGGCGGGTACGACCTCATCAGCGAAAATCCGCAGACGGTCACGCTCTATTCCGATGGCACGACCGACTTGGCGAGTGTGTCCTTCTTCTATGCCGACCCGCAGCCGACCGAAGTGAACGTGCCCGTGCACTACCTCAACTCCGAGGGCGAGCCTGTTGCGATGGACGACACGCTGACGCTGGGCGAGGGGACACACCTTGTGACGGCGAATCCGCAGGGCATGGCGGACGGCTATGTGCCGATGCCCGGCACGGAAAGCACGGTGGAAGTGAACGTTTCCGGCGGTATCGCGACGCCGAGCGAGGTGTATTTCTACTATTATATTCCCACGACGGAAGCGCCCGCAACCGAAGCGCCGACCGATACCCCCGCGCCGACGGACACCCCCGCCCCGCAGACGATGCCGGTGGCGATTCACTACTTCGACATGAGCGGCGTGGAAATTGCCGACCCGGTGGTGAAGGAACTGCTGCCGGGGACGTATCCGATGATTCCGGAGCGCGAAATCCCCGGTTACGAGCTGGACAGCACCCTGACGCAGTTTGACCTGACGGTGGATGCGAACGGCACGCTGTACATGGACGGCGAAGAAATTCCGGCGGATGCGGTCGGATTCTACTACCACCCGGTGCAGACTCCGACGGAAGTTCCCGCGACGGAAGCGCCGACGGACACGCCTGCGCCCGCAACGGACGTGCCTGCAACGGACATTCCGGCGACGGACGCGCCGACCGATACCCCCGCGCCCGCGCAGCAGTTCGTGACCGTCACCATCCGCTACTACAACACCGAGGGTGTGGAAATTGCCGACCCGACGGTGAAAGAACTTGTGCCGGGGATGTACCACGTTACCCCCGCGTATGATTCCATCCCTGGCTACGAGCTGGAAAGCAGCTGGACGCAGTTCGACCTGACCGTAACGGAAGATGGTCGTCTGCTGATTGAAGGCGCGGAAGCGCTGGAGGAAGAGCTGGCGTTCTACTATCGCCCGGTTCAAAGCGCTGCGACCGACGTTCCCGTGACCGAAGCGCCCACGAATACGCCGATTCCGACCGAAACGCCGACCACTGCGCCCACCGAAGCACCGATTCCCGTCGGGCAGCCGGTCAACCGCTACGCGACCATCAACGGCAATAAGGTGGCGTTCCGCAGTGAGCCCTCGACCAGCAAGAGCAACACGGTCATCAAGCGCTTGGCGAATGGCTCGAACGTCTACGTCGTCAACGAAATGCTGAATGACAAGGGCGAACGGTGGAGCGTCGTCATGGTGGATGGGCAGAGCGGCTACATCATGAGCGAATACCTGACCATCATGACGCAGGCGGAAAGCGACGCGTATGCCGCATCCACCGGCGCAACACCTGTGCCGACGGCAACGCCGATTCCGACCGAGACCCCGACGGCGATTCCGACCGAAATTCCAACGGAAGTGCCGACGGCAACCCCGACTGCCGCGCCACAGAACGCGACCATCATCATCCAGTATCTGGACAGCTACGGCAGCCCGGTGGCGAATGCGCAATCGATGACGCTCGCCCCCGGCACATACATCCTGCGCCCGACGCCGACGAATTTGCGGGATGGCTATGAGCTGATTCCCGGCAGCGAGCAAATCACCCTGACTGTTTTCCCAGACGGCACGCTGAGCATGGATGCGGCGGATATTGCCTTCTGGTATCGTCAGGTGGCAACTGCGGCACCGACGCAGACTCCGACCGAGGCTCCGACCCCGACGCCGACCGCTGTGCCGTACGAGGGCTATGCCGTCACTACGCGCGAAACCGAAATGCGCACCGGCATCGGCACGGGCAACTACGTTATGGCGACGCTGCAGGCGAATGTGCTGGTGTATGTGAATAGCCAGCTGAACACGGCAGGCGAAACGTGGGACATTGTGACCACGCTGGAAGGGACGTCCGGTTATGTGCCGGACGCGAACCTCCGCTACGTCACCGACGCGCAGGCGCAGGTGTACATTCAGCAGTGGAATCAGTCCCGCAGCACGCCCACGCCCAGCCCCACGCCGTACCTGACGCCTGTTCCCGCGCAGGAGATGGGCTACGCCTACGCCGTGGGCAACAACGTGCCGCTGCGGCAGATGGCGGGCGACTTCAGCGCGATTGAGGCGTACCTGATGCAGGGCGAAGTTGTCTACGTCTCCGGGCAGGATTATCTGGGCAGTATGCCGTGGCACCGCGTGCAGTATAATGGGCAGTGGGGCTATGTGCGCTATGACATGCTCCGCTTCATGACGCAGGCGGAAATCGAGGCGTACCTGAACAACCTGAACGCCACGCCCGCACCCACGCTTGTCACCACGCCCCAGCCCTACGACCCAACGAACTACTCCAGCTACGGCTATGTGACTACGACGACCTCGGTCAACTTCCGCCAGCAGCCCAGCATGAACGCGAGCCGTATCAGAAAGCTGTACAACTACGCGTTCTGCTTTGTCCTCGGCACAACGACCGGAACGGACGGCGAAACGTGGTATCATATCCGCTACAATGACCAAGAGGGTTACGTCAACGGAAAATACTTCCATTGGATGACGGTGGAGGAGCTGGAAGAGTTCCTGCAAAGCAGCGAGTACATTCAGGGCATCCAGAACAACACGACGGGGAATGCCACTGCAAAACCGACCAGCGGTCTGATTCCGGAAGAAGACAAGACCATCAACGACTGGAAGGGCAGCGGCGCAACGGTCAGCTATGTGCCGTGGCAGGGCTTTTCAACGCCCGGTCCGCTGACTTCGCCCACAACTGCCCCTACGCAGGAAACCGCCACGCCGACGCCTTCAGCTTCGCCAACGCCGACGCTCGAACCGCTGCCCACCGCAGCCGCGACGTACCCTGTGGTGAACGAGAGCGGCAACAGCGGGCTGGTTATCTTCATCGCGATTGCGGTCGTGCTGCTGCTGGGCGGCGGCGGATTCGCCTTCATGCAATACCAGAAGAAACAGCGTGAAGTTGCCATGAAGGCGGCACAGCGCCGCGCGCAGGCAGCGCGCAATGCGGATCGTCCGGTTGCGCGTCAGGCGGGTCAGCCGCAGCAGATGCGCACCGGCGCGTACACGACCCCGCAGCAGCGTCCGCAGACGAGCAATGGCGTTTCGCCCGTGCAGGTGCGCCCGGCGACACCCGTTCCGCAGACGCAGGACATGCAAAACCGACCGCAAGTCGGTTATCGCACGCCGATTCAGCCCCTGACGAAGCCACAGGAGACCCCGTCCGCTGCCGCGCCGAAGAGCACGACGACGATGGAGAATCCGTATGCGCGCCCGGTGGCGAAATCGGCAGAGGAAGCGCCGCGCCATCGTCGCCGTACAGATCAGTATCGCCAGGATGACGACAGCGCAAACCCGAATGGATAACAGAATATTTGGCAGGAGCAGCACGATTTGCGGGCTGCTCCTGCTTTTTTTGCGAATCAACAATATTATGCTGTTTTTTTGTTTGCTAAGTCTGGAATGTTACATTGAAAAAGACGAACGAATGGCGTGGAAACAAAGAAAAACCGGTCGAAGATTTGCGTACACTGAACGAAAATTACGAAAAAACGAGGAAAGCAACAGACAAAAAAATATTCCTATTACGATAGTTTTAACATGTAAATAACAATACTCAGGAAACTAACAAGCCGTTAACAGGTGGAAATGACAAAATTGCCACACGAAAGTATGGCAAAACACACAAAAATGCACCAAATGAGAATAATAAATGTTATTTTTCCGTCTTGACAGTTGAAGATTTGATGGTATAATAAACCATGTAAGAATTCGAACTGTGATTTGCCGGAAATCTGGCGAATTACATATCGAGAAACAATAAATGAGTTACATGTGAGGGAGACGTGAACTGTGACAGAGAAGGAACTGCGGAAGCTGGGACGCGCGGAGCTGCTGGAACTGCTGCTGGAACAGGCACGGGAATTTGAAGCACTGGAGCAGCGGCTGAATGCGGCAGAAGCGGCGCTGCAAAGTCAGCAGCTGCAGCTGGAAACGTGCGGCTCGATTGCGGAGGCGTCGCTGAAGTTAAACGGCGTGTTTGAGGCGGCGCAGAAGGCCGCGGAACAGTATCAGCAGAACGTCGAGCGGCTTTGCCAGGAGAAAATCAGCGCGGCAGAAAGCCAAGCGCAGGAAATCCTCGCGCGCGCAAAGAAAGCCGCCAATCAGCAGTAAAGAAACATGGCAGAAGGGAGGGCGCGCAGGTGTCAGACGACAAGAATCAGCAGAAAACGGGCAAACAATTGCTTAACGACACGCAGGAAGCGGCGGAACGCGCCCGCCTGCTGCGGGAAATGAACCCCACATCCGCACAATTGGAAACGGAACTGAAGCATGAGAAACGCAAGCACAGCTACAACCGCGCCCTGCGCAGCACGCTCTATACGCTGCTGGTGGTGGCGGCGGTTGCGGTGCTGATTGCAACCATGGTCATGCCCATCCTGCAAATCACCGGCACGTCAATGACGCCGGTGGTCGGGCAGGGCGAAATCACAATGGTCGTGCGCGGGTCAAATCCGCAGCGCGGCGATATTATCGCTTTTTACTACAACAATAAGGTGCTGATTAAGCGCGTTATCGGCCTGCCGGGCGAGTGGGTCAACATCGACGGAAGCGGCAACGTCTACATCAATGGCGAACTGCTTGATGAGCCGTACATCACCGACCGTGCGCTGGGCGACTGCTCCATCACGCTGCCGTACCAAGTGCCAGACGGGCGGTATTTTGTTCTGGGTGATCACCGCTCCACCTCGCGCGACAGCAGAAGCACACTGGTCGGCCCAGTGTCCGAAGAGCAGATTATGGGGCGCGTAACGCTCCGCATTTGGCCGCTGAACCGCATTGGATTCCTGCAATAACGTAAGTACAATACAGCAAGAAGAGGAACACAGGTTCCAGAATCGGAGGATGCTGACATGAACCGCAAACTCATGGAATTAGCAGAAAAATACGTTGCGCAGCGGAAGCGCCGGATACGTCTGCTCAAGACGGTCACGGCGCTGGCACTCGTTGTCGCCATCTGCACGTCTTATGTGCTGATGATGCCGGGTCTGACGATGGCGGCGGAAACGTACTGCGGGCTGGAGGAGCATACCCATACGGCGGACTGCTATGTGGACGAGCTGACCTGCCTGATTTCCGAGCGCGAGGCGGAGACAGTCTTTACCGATATTATGCGCTGCAGCTTTGAGCCGCACCGCCATTCCTCCGATTGCTACAATGCGCAGGGCGAACTCAGCTGCGGCTACTGGGATGGCTACATCCACGAGCATGACGAGAAGTGCTACGACAGCAACGGCGTTCTTATCTGCACGCTGGAGGAGCATCCGATGCACAAGCACACGGATGCCTGCTACAATTGGGAGAAACAGCTGATCTGCACGCTGCCGGAAAGCGAGGGGCACATCCACACGGATGCGTGCTATCGGGCAAAAGAACCGACTTGCGGTCTGTTTGAGAGTGAAGGGCACCAGCACACGGCGGATTGCGTGACGGAAACGCGCACGCTGATTTGCACCGAGGACGTTGCGACGAACTCCGACATGCCGCATGTCCATGATGACAGCTGCTACGAAGTGACCCGGACGTACACCTGCGGCCTGACGGAAGGCGAGGGCGCGCATCACCATACGGATGCCTGCTATCCGACGACGGAAGAACCGACTTGCGGTCTGTTTGAGGGCGAAGGCGCGCACACGCATGATGATTCCTGCTACGAGATGGTGCGCGGCGACCTGAAATGCAAGCTCTATCTTGACCCGGCGAAAGTGCACACGCATTCCGCGTCCTGCGTCGATGCGAAAACCGGTTACTACACCTGCGGCTACATTCAGGTGCTGCGGCATCAGCATACAAATGAGTGCATTGTGACGGTGACGGCGGAGGATTCCGGCCATCATCACACGGCGGACTGCTACGAACGCCACTATATCTGCGGCAAAGAAGAGCACACGCACACGGCGGATTGCTACTATGACCCGACCCCGAACCCCGATGCGACGGCAGCGCCCGAAGCGACAGCTGAGCCGACGGCAGCGCCCGAAGTGACAGCTGAGCCGACGGCAGCGCCCGAAGTGACGGCTGAGCCGACGGCAGTTCCCGAAGTGACGGATGAGCCGACGGCAGCCCCCGAAGCGACAGCTGAGCCGACGGCAGCCCCCGAAGTGACGGCTGAGCCGACGGCAGCCCCCGAAGTGACAGCTGAGCCGACGGCAGCGCCCGAAGTGACAGCTGAGCCGACGGCAGCCCCCGAAGCAACGTCAACGCCCACGGAAGCGCCCACAGCAACGCCAGCGCCTACGGAAGAACCGACGCTTGCGCCGTCTGTAACGCCCGCGCCGACGGAAAACGCCGCCGAAACGGCTGCCCCGATGGACGAGCCGTCCCCGACACCTGCGCTTACGGTGATTCCGTCGATGGACGCTGATGCCGCGAAGCCGGACGACATGATGATGCCGTCGCTTGGACTCGACCCGGGCTTCCTGATGATGGCGAACGAACCGCCTGCCGTCAGCGAGAGCGGCATGCAGATTACCAATATTACGGTATCGAACATCATACTTCCGGAAAATGCCAATGCGTACAACTATAGCTTCGCGGCGGACTTCAAGATTTCGGATGAAGCTATTCTGCGCCATGGCGAAGGCAACAAGATTATTATTCCGGCAGAGAATACGCATATCAAAACGGACAGCACTTCTGTCTGGTCGGGCACGGACGCCAAATTCAGCAATGAAAAGCCGGCGTTTAAGTTCCAGTATAATCCCGCAACGAAACAAGTTGAAATGTGGTTCACCGACGAGTATATGGACTTTGTCCGGAACAACCCCAGCCATGACGACCGCACCGGCACCATGAAGATGAGCGCCGAAATCCGCAAGGAAGATGTTGAGAATCTGGGCAACGACGACCTGACCATTAAGTTCGGTGGCGCATCGACTACCGTGAAGTGGGAGGACATCGACAGGGGCAACAACTCCCTCCTCGGCGATTTGAGAACTTGGAAAAGCGGGGCTAATGTCAACTGGGAAAAAGGAACGATTGAGTATACCGTCAAAATTGAATCCACAAAGGGCACGAACGGCAAGAACGCGACTGCACAGGACGTCATGACGGCGGTAAATAAGCAAATGGCCCTGACAAACATGACCGTCACGGAGGTTAAAGTACACTCTAACTGGAGTCAGGTGCCCGCTGTTGACTCTGCTTCGACAGAAATCAAGACGGACGGTACATGCGCCTGCGGTACGACGGGAACGCACATTCACTACGTTTATGCGAACACGACGGACGAAAGCGGCAAGGTCTATACCATGACGACGGACTATGTGCTGCCGCCGCTTTCGGCAAATGAAACATACGAAATTAAGTATGAATACACGTTCGACAAGGACGGAATGACCGGTGAATACGATCAGCTGACAAACACGTTCACTGCGCAGAGCGGCGGAAAGTGGGATCATTCCCAGGATTCCTCTAACAGCAACCCTACTGACGTTCAGATTAGAAAGCTGCAAAAGAGCAACTGGTACAACAGCAATGAGGGTTGCATTCAGTGGACGCTCACCGTCAACGAAAACCGTTTCAACATCAAGGATAAGACGCTGACGGACACGATGTTCGACCAGCTTGTGGACGAAAACGGCACTCTGCTGTTTTCGAAGACGGACGGCAAGGGCTATGTGTCGCAAATCACGGCGAATAACACACCTATCACCGCTGAAAACTACACGGATTACTTCACCGTGGAAAGCGGCGCGGATGGCAAACCGCAGCTGAAATTCAAGGACACCACCGCTAAGATCGTAATCCAATACAAAACGCCGGTGGAAGCAACCGCGCAGGATCAACAGATTACAAACACGGCGGAATTCGACGGCGAACAAAAGACAAGCACCGCGCATGTAGGGCAGGACAAGCGTTACAATGTGGTGAAGTCGGTTGACGCGAGTATGCCGGCGGATCCGACGAAGAACGGCGAATACACAGATGGTCTGTATCCGGTAGCGTGGAACGCGACGTACACCTTCCCGGCGACGAAGGATGTTCAGTATAAGCTGAACTTCGGCGATACGCTTGACAAGGTGGAATGCAAAAACGGAATAGAAATCATGCAGCACTACATGACGGCGGCTCAGGCGCAGACATTGCTCAACGCCATCAAAGACCTTGATGTTGTGAAAAAGCATGATGCGCAGAATGTGCCGTACACCATTACGCTGCTGACCTGCGACAGTCAGGGCAAAAATGAAGGCACGATGGTGGTGTCTGCGGAAACGACGCTGACGGAAGGCTACTACTATGGTTTCCGGTTTGAAACGACGGGCGAAGGCGTTGTGCTGAACGACGCCAATACGGATGTGAACGCGACGACAAGCGTTACGCTCCCGTATCAGACGACCATCTATTTGGAAGCGTCTCGCACGAGCTGGGTTGACTTCAAGAACACGGCTGTTAACGCGGGCAAAAACGGAGACGCGTGGTACAAGGCCGCCCCGAACGACCTGGTTGAGAAGAAGTTCGGCAACCATGGCGTTGGTGATTTGAACGGACAGATCATCCATGAGAACGAGTTGTACTGGACGATCCTCCTGCGCAATGACGGCGTGGCGCACGACGAAATCACCCTGACCGAAACGCTCCCGCCGCACATTGTGGTGGAGTACATCGAATACGGCGGCTCGAGGCTGATTCTTAGCGAAACGGACAGCACGAAGATGACCGTTGCCAATAAGAAAACGGACAATGCCGGTACGATTCCGGATGGCTATGAGGTCAGCAACGAGTGGGGCGAGCAGCGCATTTCCATCAAGGCTGATTTGACGGCGGTGGGCGAAGGCGAGAACCGGCAGCAGAGAATCAACATCTCCATGGAGCCGAATGAGAATACCGGCGGTCCGGAAACGGTCCTCAACGGCAAGGCGGATATGACCGTCAAGGTTCACTGCAAGATTGCCGACGACTTCCTGAAAAACGCGGTGAACGGCAGTTTGGCGCTGGGCGTGCTGAACAACCAGCTGGACGTGAAATACGACGCGGCGCTCTATCACAAGGAGCAGAAGACCGAGCTGACCTACGAGGAAGAGACGGTCGAGGCGGTGAACGTCCAGAAGGGCTACAGCGTCAAGGGCGGCGACCAGCAGGCGCGAATCACTTACACCATTGATATCAACCAAGCAGGCGCGGAGCTGAATCCGGCATCCAGCACGCTCACGCTGACGGATACGCTGTCGTATGACGTTGTTGGTTGGTGCAATAACTGGCCAAATAATTATATCTATCTGCGAGACGTCACGCTGGATGAAGGCTCCTTCAGGCTCTACGAGGCGCTGAAGGATGAAAACGGCAACCCGATTCTGAACGTTGATGAAAACGGCAAGGGACATTTGGTGCGCGGCGCAGAGATAGAGAAGTATCTCTGGAAGATGGAGTTCACGGAAACGGAGGAAGGGAATAAAACCTACCAGTATCCTCCGCAGGGAACGCCGAGCTTTAGCGGATCGACGGTAAACACGCGTAAGCTGAACATAACTGTCACCGTTCCGGACGGCAAGGCGCTGATTCTGGAATACACGGCGCAGGAGAACATTCTGCTGCCGCCTGAGGTGACGAACGAGTACAACTTCAACGACGTGAACCACAAGGGCATCAGTCCGGCGTTGAGAAACCACGCAAACCTTGAAGGAAAAGACAGCTCAAGTACCGAACTGAACAACAGCAATAACGACTACTTCAGTCAGGGCGGCGGCTACATCCACAACAATCTGGTCATCCGCAAGGTGGACAGCGCGAACACCTCGCTGCTGCTGCCGGGAACGGAGTTCACCCTCTACGCATGGAACACGGCAACCAACAAGTTCGAGGCGGTTGGCGGCGAAAATGGTAAGGTCTACACGGATCAAAGCGGTATGATTACTTACCAATACAATTCGGCGAAGCTGAACGAGCGTCCCCTCGACCCGAACGTCGCGTACATGCTGGTGGAAACGAAGGCAGTCGAGCCGTACCACCTCGTGCTGGAGGATCGCCCGCTGGTCGTCTTCCACATCGTTCCGAGAGCGGACGATACCGAAGCACATCCGGAGAGATACCCGGACGGTCTCAACAATGGCAACTTTGGCACGATTTCGAAGAGTCGGCTGCAGGAGCTCATGACTGCTTCCGGCATCAAAGGCGTGGTGGATGGCCCGCACACCGTCAACGGCTCTGCGAGCATCAACATTCAGGTGAAGAACAGCAAGGACCGCCACGACATGGAGGTGCAGAAGAACTGGGCTGGCGACGACGCCCATGAGAATGCGCGCCCTGCCAGCGTCCTCGTGATGCTTCGCCGCTATGCGCTGACGCAGGAGCAGTATATCGACGTGCTGAACACGGATGCAACGCAGAATCCGCAATTCATCCTGTCGGCGGAAATGAAGGGTAACAGCAGCGCGACGATTGCACGGCAGTTCCCGGAAAATCAGGAGGTTACGGTAACGCTGAACCTGTCGGGTAACGGACTTGGTGACACCGGGCGTATTTTGGCTCGCGTAGACGGAAAACAAATCGTTTTACAGCCGCAGGATACGTCGAAGAAACAGTTCGTTTACACTACAACGATGGCGTATCAGAAAAAGGTAACTTTCAGTGTACAGTGGTGGCAAAGCTGGAATAATCAATGGTCGGCAGAATATGGGTATGGTGACAGCGTGAGCATCACGATGACCCCGGAAGGCACACCGGTTGACGAAGTGCCGACGCAGGTCACGCAGTTCACCGACGCGCAGTGGGCAAAAATTCGCCAGCACCCGGACGACGCTTACGGCGGTCGCGAGGCTACGCTGACGGCAGCGAACGGCTGGCACACCCAGTGGTCGCAGCTGGAATCCACCGGCGCGGACGCGAACGGCAACAAGCTCTACTACATTTACTACATCGTCGAGGGCAAAGTGCCGAGCTACACCACATCCGGCATCACCTACACCATCGACCCGAACGCCAGCAAAACCACCGGCACGGTCACGGCGACGCTGACCAACGTCTACCGCCCGGAGGACAAGTACGGCGAAATCAGCATCGACTTGTCCAAGGAATGGTACGCGCCGGATGGCACAAAGCACACGATTACCGAGGAATTTGGCGGCGTGCAGGTCGCGCTCTACAAGACGCGCTGGGATTACGTCAACGGCGCGTGGACGAAGGGCAGCACGGAACGCCGCGACACGGTCACGCTGGCAGAAGCGAACAAATGGAGCGCCAAGTTCGAGGGGCTGGAAACCTACACGGTCGCCATGGAAAACGGCGTTGTCCAAAACGCCCGCGCCTACACCTACAGCCTCCGGGAACTGAACGTGCCGAGCGGCTTCTACTGCCAGCTGGCATACAGCGGTCTCCCGCAGCACCCGAGCGAGTACTTCACGGACGGGAATCCCGCCAATCCGAAGGCGGACACGCAGAACGCACGCGGCACGGCGACGCTGCGGAACTACGAGATCGCAAAGCTGACCATCGAAGCCGAGAAGCGCTGGGGTGAAGGCGCGAAGCCTGAAAACATGCAGGATACGCTGACCTTCCGCCTGACCCGCGAAAAGCAGGAGAACGGCGCGTGGGTCGCGGACGACAGCTTCCAAGCGCTCACGAGGGTCATGAGCATCAGCAGCCTGAACACAAGCAAGGTCGTGTTCGGCACTTTCCCGAAGTACGCTGTGACGGGCTTCGACGAGCAGAATCAGCCCATCAGGCAAAGCTACCGCTACAAGGTGGAGGAGGTCAAGTACCAAAACGAAGCCACCTTCCCGTTCAGCGTCAGCTATAGCCCGGCGGACGGTTTCGTGACGACGGAGGGCGATGCGAACACCAGCACCACCGTCACCGTGACGAACAACAAGCTGACGAGCGAGAAGGAAGGTCTGTACCGCTTCAACGTGGCGAAGCAGTGGCTGGATGCTTCCGGCAATCCCGCGGACAAGCCCACGCCGGAAGGCACGAAGGCGAAGATTACCGTGACGCGCACCCGCCATGTCTATGCCCCGGATACGGGCTGGACAGCGGAAACGCCCGCCACAAAGACAATCGAGCTGGACACCACAGCAACGTATACGGCGCTTTGGGCAGAATGGAACGAAACGCAGTCGGTTTATGCGCAATACAACGCCGACGGCACGGTGAAATCCGCGTGGGCGTACACCTACGAGGTGTCGGAAGCGACGATTGACGGCTACTTCGGCACGCAGCATCTGCCTGCGGACTTCCCGAAGCAGCCGGAGGACTACTTCACAGACGCGGCACTGACCGATATCAAGGAGATTTATCGCCAGCCGCTGACGGACACGCTCCCGGAAGTGACCGAAAAGAACTACTACGTCGAGCGGTTCAACGTCAAGGTGGACAAGACTTGGGCGCGCTTCCGCGACAGGGATGAGCTGACGTTCTGCTTGATTCAGGCGAAGAAGCAGCTCACCTTTGACAGCAATGGCAAGCCCATCAAGACGGCTGATCAGCAGTACACCTACGTCACGAAAAACTGGACGGAGGGCGGCGAAGAACCGGTCTGGGAGTTCAACAACCTGCCGAAGTACTACTTTACGGTGAATGAGAACGGCGAAGCGCAGAAGAAGCCGTACTACTATTACATCGTAGAGGGGTACGAAACGATTAATGGTGCGCTAAACCCGTATCTGTATCAGGTGAGCTACACAGGCGACGCTACGCTTGTCAAGAAAACAACCGGTGCGGTGAACCAGCCTGCGGACGGCGGAACGGCGAACATCCACGCGAAGAACCTGCCGGGGTATGAAGTGGGAAATCTCAACCTCAATTTGACGAAAGAATGGGTCAATGTCACCAAGAAGCCGGAAAAGGTTACGCTCAACTTGACTGAGACAACGCATTCATGGGATAAAACAAAAGGGTGGATAACTTACGACCCCAGCGAGCGTTCCGTCGAAATAATGCCGGATGCGAATGGAAACTGGACGACAACGCAACCGCTGCAAGCGTACTATGTTGAGTATAATCCGGACGGTTCTATTTACACGGCGGCTGTTTACACCTATGAGCTGACGGAAGCCCCTGTGAACGGTACGATGCCTGTTTACAGCTTCTCGGAGAACTGGCCGAAAGAAGTGGGCGACGTCCTTGAACTCAATTCGGCTGGCGAGCCAATCAAGGCAAAGGATGCGTTCAAAGCCTCTTCGTCACAAATGGAAGGAAGCTTCTTAGTCACCATCGCGGACGCAAGCGCAACGATTCAGAACCTGCCGAAGGGGAAGCTCGAGATTGAGAAGAAGTGGGCGCCGGAGGTTGCCAATGGCAACCAACAAAACCTGCATCAGATCAAAAAAGTGAAGGTTCAGGTGGATCAGTATTACCTCGACGATAACCCATACGGAATCTGGTATCTGTCGAACGTCATGTACTTCGTCTACCTGACGGAAGAGAACGGCTGGAAGGCTGCCATTGACAATCTGCCCTTGTACGGCTATAAGGATAGTAAGCTGGTTCAGTACCGCTACAAGGTGTCGGAAGCCATCGGCGGAGATCCTGACGTGTCAGCCGAATGGGGAAAGAATTACGGTTGCGAGTTCTCCGGAGACGTACTGGTTGACGAATCCCAGAACAGCCAAAGGTTCTACCGCAGCTACTACCTTGAGTTCAAGGACAATGTCAGCAACGTGACCCTGACCAACATTCCGCGAAGCATCACCATTGAAAAGCAGTGGACGGATGCGAACACATACGGTGAGGACGGCGAACAGCGCGACATCTACTTGGAAATTCAGTGGAAGAGCGCCGGCAAGAGCAAACTCTTTGACTTGTTCGATCCAGACTTGTACAACACATGCACGTTTACCTGCGAACCGGCTACGCTCACGGCGGAAAAGGTGACAATCAACGGCAAGAATTACGTGCATGTGTCCGGCGTCGTCCCGAAGACGGCGGATGGCGCAGCCTCCTGGCGCGTCACCATTTCAGACTTTTTCACCTCCACCGCGGACGATACCTTCATCATCCGCGAGGTGGAAAGCATGGGTTACCTGAACAACCTGCCGGACGGACAGACGGAAATTCGCCTCAACAGCGTCGCCACGATTACCAACACGCCGACGAAGCTGAAAATCACCAAACAGTTCAAGCAGGCGTATTTCCCCGCAGGCAGCGAAAGCGAACTGCCGCTGAATGTCCGCAATACCGTCGTGTACCTGCAAATCTGGCGCGAAAAGCGTGACGGCGCTGGTCTTCCCCAACACGAACGCTACACGCCCTTGCTGGGCGCGCTGGAAGCGAACATGGACGCGACGCTCTTGCCGGACGGCACCGTGAAGCTGACGGTCGGCACGAATACGCCGACCGATGCCGCAACGCTGACGCTGACCCGCCTGCCGCGCTACTGGTTCGACAAGGATACAGGCGCAAGCGGCGAATGGTACTACTACGTCAAGGAAGTGGACGCGGAAGGCAACGAAGTCCATTCGGCTTCTGCCCCGACGAACGGCGAACGGCCGGAAATCAACCTGAACGTCAAGACACTCACCGTCACCAACACCCTGACCGACGTCAGCGCCCGCAAGGTCTGGACGTCGCTGGACAATCAGTTCACACTGAATCCCGCGAACCTCCCGGATATCACGCTGACGCTCAAGCAGACCACCGCGGAAGCGGCGGCGGACGGCGACAAGATCATCGCGACCGTTACCCTTGGCTGGGACGCGGAAGCGGGGAAGGTCGTCGCGAAGAATCTGGATGGCTGGCAGTTTGGCGAAGTGGTTGAATACACCGCGCCGGAAGGCAGCAAGAACATCTGGTGGGGCTACAAGTGGTACAATCTCCCGGCGTATGACGCGGAGGGCAACATCTACCGCTACTACGCCAAAGAGAAGACCCCGGTGGGCAGCGGCTGGCAGCTGGTGACGGACGACCCGAACGCCACGAACACCGCGCCGATTCCCGCGAACAGCGAAAACCGCGTCTTCCAGATTACGAACACACCCATTACCTACACGCTGCCCGAGACGGGCGGCATCGGCACACTGCCGTACACGGCGGGCGGTCTGCTGCTGATGGCAGCGGCGGCATTGCTGCTGGGGCAGGAAATCAAACGCCGGAGGGAAGGCTGCTGAGCAGTCGGCAGCCCCCCTTCCGGGGCAGCTCAATCCGTATACGCGGGCGAAAGCCCTTGTATAAACATGGGGAAAAAAACGACGGGAGGAGGAATGAAAAAAGCATAGCAGCTATACGTCAGGAGACCTCCCGACGTAGGCAACCCCGGTAATCCCCGAAAAACGTTTCCTAATGAATGAAAAACGACAACGAAAAGGAGAAAAACCATGAAAAAGTTTTGGGCAATTCTGCTGGCCATGATGCTCGTGCTGAGCATGGTCACTGTCGCAGGCGCAACGGAAGTCACTACTACGCCGACTATCGACGCGGCAACGGCTAAGATCACCGCACCGGACAACGGACACACCTACGAAATCCTGCAGATCTTCAAGGGCGACCTGCACAATAGCGTGCTGTCCAACCTCGTTTGGGGCAAGAACGGCAATGGCACGGAAGGTGACGCTGTGCCGGAAACGAACATCAACGAGCTGAAGGCAAAGGTGGGTGATGCGGCGGTTCGTGAGTACATCGTCAACAACCTGCTGAACAGCGCAGATCCTTTTGCTACCATCGGTAAGGTGGGCGAGGAGTTCGTAGCATCGATGGTTGTGCCTACCGGCTACTACCTGATTCGAGACAAGGCGAATACCCTGACTGGCAAGGACGATTCTTACACCCTCTATATCGTGAAGATTACGGGCGATGTGACGATCGAGCCGAAGGCGGCTAAGCCGTCGCTGATCAAGAAAATCAAGGACGTGAACGATACCACGGGTGTTACGAGCGATTGGCAGGATTCTGCCGACTATGACATCGGCGACGCAGTGCCTTACCGCTTGACCGCAACGGTTGCTAGCAACTTTGCTTCTTACAAGGGTGAGTACAAGCTGGTTTTCCACGATACGATGGAAACTGGCCTGACCTTTAACGAAAACAGCGTGAAGGTGTTTGTTAACGAAGCGGAAGTTGCGAACACGTTCTACACAGTTGCTAAGACGAATGACCAGAACTTCACCGTGACCATCGCCGATCTGAAGGCGCTGACGTATGGCGAGAACGGGACGAAGGTTGCAGGCGGCGACAAGATTCATGTGGAGTTCACCGCAACGCTGAATGAGAACGCCAACATTGGGGCGAAGGGCAACCTGAACACCGGCTACCTCGAATTTGCGAACAACCCCAACAGTGAGCAGCCTGAAATGGGCGAAACGCCGAAGGATACGGTCATTGCGTTTACGTATCAGCTGGACGTGAATAAGGTTGTCAACGGGGCAACAGATAATGAACTCGTTTTGAAGAAGGGCGCACATTTTAAGCTGGAAAAGAAAATTGGCAATGATACATGGAATCTGATCAAGGAATATACCGACGATACTACCGATATCTTTGTCTTCAAGGGTCTTGACGATGGTCAATATCGTTTGACCGAAACGCAGGCGCCGGCTGGATACAACAAGATTGCTCCGATCATCTTTAACATCACTGCGACTCATACGGACACTGTTCCCGAAATTACGGACACCAATCGTAAGGATATTCTTACAGCCCTGAACGGCACTGTGAATGATGGCGTGATTGAATTTACTCATGACAAGACAAACGATCCGGACAGACTTGTGACGAACGTCGTCAACAAGTCCGGCGCGACCCTGCCTGAGACCGGCGGCATCGGCACGACCATCTTCTACGTGCTGGGCGGCATGATGTTCGTGGGCGCGGCGCTCATCCTCATCGTTCGCCGCAAGGCCGAAGCGGACGAAATCTAATTTCTCTCCCGCAATTCGTTGAACATCCCCATGTTCTGATGAAACCCCTGCCGGGCGGTGCGCGCAATGCCGCCGCCCGGCATTCCCAAATGGGAAAATGAAGTATGTTTGCAGAAAGGAGGCGGCTCATGAAGCGCAATATGACAACCATTTTGCTGTTTGTGGTGCTGTTTGTGGGTCTGGCGCTCCTTCTGTACCCGTCCGTGTCGGATTTCTACAATTCCTTCCACCAGTCGCGTGCCGTAGCCACCTACAACACGGCGGTGGAGCAGGAGTCCAAGAAGGATTACGAGGCGGATTGGGCGGCGGCAAACGCTTATAACGAAAAACTCCGCGCACAGTCCACCGTTGATCGCTTGATCATGACCGACGAGGAGCGCGAGGAGTACGACGCGGTGATGAATGTCGGCGGTTCGGGCATCATCGGGGTGATTGAGATTCCGCAGATTGCCGTGACGCTGCCGCTGTATCACTCTACGAACGCCAACGTGCTTCAGGTCGCCGTCGGTCACATTGAGGGCACAAGCCTGCCGACTGGCGAACCGGGGACGCATTCCGCCTTCTCGGCGCATCGAGGGCTGCCCTCCGCCAAGCTCTTTACCAACCTTGACCAGCTCACCTACGGCGATACCTTTACCCTCCGCGTGCTGGACAAGGTGCTGACTTACGAAATCGACCAGATTCTCATTGTCGAGCCGCATGACGTCAGCGCACTGCAAATCTATGACGGCATGGATTTGTGCACGCTCGTCACCTGCACGCCCTATGGCATTAACTCGCACCGGCTGCTTGTCCGTGGACACCGGGTCGAAACGTCGCTTGCGCAGCTATCCGTGCGCATCTCCGCGGACGCACTCGTGATTGACCCCTACATCGTCGCGCCGATTGTCGCCGCGCCGATGCTGCTGATTCTCCTCATTCTCATGCTGGTAACGACCAGCCCGAAACACAAGAAGCGGAAAGGAGCTGAGCGGTCGTGATGAGCCGCAAACCCTCGCGCCTGCTGGCGCTTGTCCTGCTGACAGCATTGTGCTGCCTTCTGCTTGCGCCCTGCGCGCTTGCCTTTGAACGGGTGGATTTGACGCACCCCTTGACGTTCGCCATTCAGGCTGATGACAACGAGGATGATGCGCACCTGCCCGGCGTGACCTTCCAGCTGTATCAGGTGGCGGACATGGATGCGGACGCTCGGTTCGCCCTGCGCAGCCCGTACAGCACCCTGAATATCGACATTAACGCGCTGAAGAACGCGGCGGACTGGGCAACTGCGTCCGAAGCGATGAAAGCCCTCACCGCGTCCGAAACGCCTGATTTCACCGGCACGACGGACGAAAACGGCAGAGTAACATTTATGGGTCTGAACCCCGGTCTGTACCTTGTTTCTGGCACGCCGGTCATCATCGGCGGCTGGGCGTACAGCTTCCAATCCTTCCTGACCTCTGTGCCGACGCGCAATGTGGACGACGAGTGGCAGTATGACGTCCTCTCCACCATCAAGCTGGAGCGTTCCCCCGCGCTGATTGACCTTGAGTGCGTCAAGGTGTGGGACGACGACAACCGCGGCACATATCGCCCTGTGCAGATTGAAATTCATCTGATGCAGGACGGTCAGCATATCGACACGGTGATTCTGAACAGCGAAAACAACTGGCACCATATCTTCAAGGATTTGCCGGCTGACCATGTGTACACCCTCAACGAGATTCTGGGGGCTGATGTGTACTACGAGCCGGAATATTCCATCGAAAACGGCGTGTATGTGATTACCAACCGCCGCACGGTTACGCCGACCCCGACCGCCCCGATTCCCGAAACGGGGCAGCTGTGGTGGCCGGTGCCGATTCTGGCGGGTGCGGGCATGATTCTGTTCGTCATTGGCTGGATTCTGCACCGGAAATGGAGCCAAGAGCATGAAGAACCGTAAGGGCAATTTGCTGATGACGCTGGGGCTGGTGCTGATTTTGGCGGCACTGGCGCTGGTGGGCTACAACCAGTGGGATGCCAGCCGCGCGCAGCAGGAGTCGGATGATGCGCTGATGGCGCTGGAGCAGATTCGCATTCAGCGGCAGATGGAATCGCAGCAAACCGCTGCACCGCCCGTAGTCACCGCGACGATGATGCCGACAGACACACCCGCGACGGATGCGCCGATAACCGACGCGCCGACGGCGAATGCCACTGCGACGGATAACCCGGCAGCATCTACGCCCTCTGCAACTGACACGCTTACGACCGACATTCCGCGTGATGACGTAACTGCCACGAACACCCCTGCGACGAGTGCGCCCGCAACGGCGAATCCTGCAACGAATCCGCCGAAACCGACGAGCGCGCTAACGGCGAATCCTGCAACGAATCCGCCGAAACCGACGAGCGCGCCGACGGCAGGGACTGCAACGAATCCGCCGAAGCCGACGAGTACGCCGACGGCGGGGGCTGCGACGAATCCGCCGAAGCCGACAAACGCGCCGACGGCAGGGACTGCAACGAATCCGCCGAAGCCGACAAGCACGCCGACGGCAGGGACTGCGACGAATCCGCCGAAGCCGACAAACGCGCCGACGGCAGGGAATGCGACGAATCCGCCGAAGCCGACAAGCACGCCGGATGCCGCGCAGACATCAAATCCGACGAGCACGCCGGAAATTACCGAAACACCCATGCCGACGGAATCCCCCGAACCGACCGAAACGCCTGAACCGACACCATCCCCCGAACCCACGTCGACACCCACGCCCGCGCCGACGGGCAAGCTCTACGAGCGCGTGCCGGGAATCGAAATGCCGGGCGAGAAGGTCAATGGGCACGAGTACATCGGCACGCTGTCCATCCCGTCGCTGGGGCTGAAAGTGCCGGTGCAGCGCAACTGGTCGTACGAGAACCTGAGCGTCTCGCCGTGCCGCTATTCCGGCAGTGCCTACGCGGGCAACCTCGCCATTATTGCGCACACCTACCACTTTGGCAAGCTGAGCAGCTTGGCGCTGGACGCAACCGTTACCTTCACGGACATGGAGAATAACGTTTTCCGCTACGTTGTGCGGGAGAAAAACACGATTTCCCCCAACGATGCGAACGAAATTGCCCATTCCGGCTATGACCTGACGCTTGTGACCTGCACCCTCAGCGGTACAAAACGCGTGGCGGTGTACTGCGAGCGCGTGAAATAATCCAACAAAAGGACTGTCTGCAACGGGCAGCCCTTTTTTCGTGAAATCCATGCAACACGGCAGGAATTGACGGGGTGGAGCGCGAAATAAAACAATCGTGGCGTTACTTTCGCCGCAGGAAAGGAAAGCAAACTTGAACTGGAAAATACACCTTTATCGTGCCATCCTCTGGCTGATTACGCTGTCTCTGCTGCTGGTGATGTTCGGTTTCTCGGCGCAGGAAGGCGTGCAGTCCGGCAGCATCAGCGGTAAAATTGCCCGCCCAATTACGGATTCTCTGGCACAGCGGCAGGGACTGACGGGGCAGGCGTACTGGAAGCTGTATGCACAGGTGGATTTTGCCGTGCGGAAAACGGCGCATTTCTTGGAGTACACGCTCTTGGGAATGCTGCTGACGCTGCTGCTGGACAGCTACTGCACCCGCTGGCACTGGCTGTCATGGGCGGGGTGTACGCTTTATGCCGCGACGGACGAAATCCATCAGCTTTTCGTTGCCGGGCGTACGGGCAAGTGGCAGGATGTGATGCTGGATTCATCGGGCGCGCTGGCGGGGCTGCTGCTGGCGATGTTCATGCTCTGGCTGATTCGGCGGCGCAGGGCGAAAAAGCAATCAACATAATAAATAGGAGGCAGATTATGCTGACAATCGAACAGCTTTATGACCTTAACCACACTTTGGCGGCGGATTACCTGCGGCAGTTTACCTATCCGTGGGAGGCACTTGCGGGCATCAAGGCGGAAATCCTGCGCATCGGCGCGGCGCTTGACCCGGCGGAATACACCGAAATCAACGAGCATGTCTGGGTGCACAAAACCGCGACGGTTGCGCCGACGGCGTATCTGGGTGCGCCCTGCATCATCGGCGCGCGGACGGAAGTGCGGCATTGCGCGTTCATCCGCGGCAGTGCGCTGGTAGGGGCAGACTGTGTGGTCGGCAACTCTGTGGAGCTGAAGAACGTGATTCTTTTCGACCATGTACAGACGCCGCACTACAACTACGTCGGCGACAGCATCCTCGGTTATTGCAGCCACATGGGGGCGGGGTCGATTACCAGCAACGTGAAGAGCGACAAGACGCTGGTGACGGTTCGCGGCGCAGGCGAAAGCATGGCAACCGGCTTGAAGAAAATGGGCGCAATGCTTGGCGACTATGTGGAAGTCGGCTGCAACAGCGTGCTGAACCCCGGCACGGTTATCGGGCGGGAGAGCCAAATCTACCCGCTGAGCTGCGTGCGTGGTGAAGTGCCTGAAAGAAGCATCTGGAAAACTGGCGGCGTGGTGGTGAAAAAGCAATGATTCAGCCGATTGTGAGAGATGTGATGTTCCTGTCCTGCAAGAGCCAGATGGCGACGGCGGAGGATTTGCCCGTTGCGCGTGACCTCGCGGATACCCTGCGCGCCCATGCGCACGAGTGCGTCGGCATGGCGGCGAACATGATTGGCGTCCGCAAGCGCATCATTGCGGTGATGGCGGGGAAAACCGTGCTGGTGATGCTCAACCCGGTCATCACGGATCGCCAGATTCCCTTCGCGGCGCAGGAGGGGTGCTTGTCGCTGGACGGCGAGCGCCCGTGTTTGCGGTATCAGCAGATTTTGATGGAATATCAGGATGAGCAGCTGCAGCGGCATGTGCAGCGGTTCTCTGGTTTCACCGCGCAGGTGATTCAGCATGAGGTGGATCATTTGGAAGGCATCATTATTTGAGGTGAGGACATGACTATCACACAAACGCTCTGTCAGGAGTTCCAAACCGCCCCGTGGCAAATCGACGCCGTCATTCGCCTGCTTGACGAGGGCTGCACGCTGCCGTTTATCGCGCGTTACCGCAAGGAACAGCACGGGTCGCTGGATGACCAGAAGCTGCGTGAAATCAGCGAACGGCTGACGGCGCTGCGGGCGCTCGAAGCGCGTCGGCAGGAAATCAGTGAAAGCCTGCAAAAGTTAGATGTCTGGACGGAGAAGCTGCAAAGCGACCTCGATGCTGCCGCGACATTGGCGCAATTGGAGGATATCTATCGCCCGTACCGCCCGAAGCGCCGTACCCGCGCGTCCATTGCCAAGGAGAAGGGACTGGAGCCGCTCGCGAACGCGCTGATGCTCCAGCAGCGGAACATGATGGCGCCGGAAACCATCGCCCTGCGCTATGTGAACGCGGAGAAGGGCGTCGAAACGGCGGAGGATGCCCTGCAAGGCGCGATGGATATTATCGCCGAGGTCGTCAGCGACGATGCCGCCGTCCGCACGAAGCTCAAAACGTACTACCATCAAACGGCGATGGTCGCGACGGTCGCGGCGAAAGACGAGGACAGCACCTACCGCATGTACTACGACCACCGTGAGCCGCTGCGCCTGATGCCGCCGCACCGGGTGCTGGCGATGAACCGCGGGGAGAAGGAGGGCTTCCTCAAAGTCGCGCTGGACGTGGACAAGGAGAAGGCGCAGCAGCTCGTGCGCTACGGCTTCGTGCAGCAGACGGGCAGTCCGGCGTGCAAGTACGTCGCGCAGGCGTGCGACGACGCGTACACGCGCCTGATTGCGCCGTCGCTGGACACGGAACTGCGCGCGGAATTGACCGACAAGGCGAGTGCAGCGGCGATTCGCGTGTTCGCGCTGAACCTGCGCCCGCTGCTGATGCAGCCGCCGGTGCGAGGAAAGGTCGCGATGGGGCTTGACCCCGGCATCCGCACGGGCTGCAAGGTCGCGGTTGTGGACGAAACCGGGCGCGTGCTGGATACGGGCGTCATTTTCCCACTGCCAAGCCATGGTAAGGTTGCGCAGGCGAAGGAAACCGTCAAGCGCATGATCCAGAAGCACCACGTCGGCATCGTCGCCATCGGCAACGGCACGGCGGGGCGCGAGACAGAGCAGTTCTTCGTCGAGGTGATGAAGGAGCTGGCGCTGGGCGATGCGCTCAAATACATGGTCGTCAGCGAGGCGGGCGCGTCGGTGTATTCCGCGTCGAAGCTGGCAGCGGAGGAGTTCCCGCAGTTTGATGTCAGCCTGCGTTCGGCGGTGTCGATTGCGCGGCGGCTGCAGGATCCGCTGGCGGAGCTGGTCAAAATCGATCCGAAGGCGATTGGCGTAGGACAGTATCAGCATGACCTGAAAGCAGCGGAACTGGACGCGGCGCTGGGCGGCGTGGTCGAGGACTGTGTGAACAGCGTCGGTGTGGATGTGAATACGGCGAGCGTGTCGCTGCTGAGTTACGTCGCGGGCATCAACACGACCGTCGCGAAGAACATCGTGGCGTACCGCGAGGAAAATGGAGCGTTCACGACCCGTGCGCAGCTGAAGAAAGTGCCGCGCCTTGGTCCCAAAGCCTTCGAGCAGTGCGCAGGCTTCCTGCGCATCCCCGGCGGCAAGGACTTGATGGAGAACACAGGCGTTCACCCGGAAAGCTACGACGCGGCGCGCGCCCTTTTGAAGCACTTTTCGCTCACCCCGGCGGAGGCGGTCGGCAAGCTGCTGACCTTGGCGGACGCGGAGGGGTTCGCGGCGCTGGCGAAGCAGCTGAATGTGGGCGAACCGACCCTGCGCGACATTGCGGCGGAGCTGTCCCGCCCCGGCCGCGACCCGCGCGATGAGCTGCCGCAGGTGCTGATGCGCAGCGACGTGATGGATTTGAAGGACTTGCAGCCCGGCATGGAGCTTCGCGGCACGGTGCGCAACGTGACCGACTTCGGCGCGTTTGTGGACATCGGTGTTCACCGCGACGGCTTGGTGCATATCAGTCAGATGGCGCAGCGACGCGTGAATCATCCGAGCGAAGTCGTCCGAGTCGGCGACATCGTGACTGTGTGGGTGCTGGAAGCGGATGCGAAAACGAACAGAATTAGTCTGACAATGCGTCCGCCGGCGAAAGGGTAAGGCAATTTCTCAACAACCAAAAGCACACAAACTAAAAAACTAACATAACAGACCTGTAACATCCGAAGGGGCGCCGAAGGTTTCCAAAGGGCGATCGGAAAGCCCTTTGGTCGCTCCCGAAGGAGCGAAATCCCTGCGTAACAATCCAATCCTATAAGCAATAGGAGGAAAATTCATGCAAAACATGCGAAAATGGATTGCGCTATTCTTGATCATGCTGCTGCCGGTGCTTCCGGCAGCCGCCGAGGAGGAATCAACTATGCTGACAGGCAAAACAGCGACGGAAATCGTCGAGATGATGGGTTTCGGGTGGAATCTGGGCAATACGCTGGACGCAACCGGCGGCAATACCGCGGATGTGACCGCGCAGGAGCAGTCGTGGGGGAACGCGAAAATCACCCCGGAACTGATGGTGCGCGTGAAGGAAGCGGGCTTTGACACCATCCGCATTCCCGTGACTTGGTACCGCTATACCTCGGACGATGGGACGTACACCATCCGCGAGGACTTCCTCCAGCATGTCCATGAAGTGGTCGAATGGGCGCGAGAGGCGGACTTGTTCGTCATCCTCAATGTGCACCACGAAGCGTGGATTAACGAGCCGAATTTCGCGGCGGACGCGGAGAAAATCGGCGAGCAGCTGACGGCAATGTGGCGGCAGATTGCGGACACTTTCGCCGACTTTGACCAGCATGTGATTTTCGAGGGCATGAACGAGCCGCGCGCGCAGGGTACGAACTATGAGTGGAGCGGCAACGCGGCGTGCTACGCTGCTGTCAACTACCTCAACCAAGTGTTCGTGAACACCATCCGCAAGGACGCCAAGGGCTGCAATGCCGAGCGTTGCCTGATGATTCCGGGCTACGCGGCGACCAGCTCCCCGGCGGGCACGGCGGCGATTGCCCTGCCGACGGTGGATGGCGAGGCGGCGGCAAACATCATCGTGTCCGTGCATTCGTATGACCCGCAGACCTTCTGCCTGCAGGACACGCAGACGACGTTCGACCCGGAGAAGGATGGCGCGAAAATCAACCGCGTGTTCGAGAACATCAAGGAAACCTTCCTTGACCGGGGGATTCCGGTCGTGATGGGCGAAACGGGTGCGACGAACACGAATGGCAATCACGACGAGCGCGCGAAGTGGGCGTACTGTGTCGCGCAGAATGCCCAGCGCTACGGCGTGCCGATTGTCATCTGGGACAATGGGAACAATCAGACGTCCGGCGGTGAGTGCCACGCCTGGATTCGCCGCGCGGTGAATCCGAAGCTGCGCAGTCAGGCGACGAGCGTGGTGTACCCGCAGGTGCTGGACGCGCTGTGGGAAGGCAAGAACAGCACGGCATGGGGCAGTGCGCTGACGGAAGTGCGCGCGGAGGCGGACGAGAGCATCCTCTGGGCGAACGCCGACGGCTTGACGAGCCAGAAGGAATGGGATTCCTCCTACATCCAGCTCGAAGCGAAAATGGAGTGGTTCGCGGACGGCGCGCGCATTGGCATTCGCTATTCCGGCGCGGGTACGCCTAAAATCGTGCTGGACAGCGCGGAAAAGAGCGTCTGGTGGATTCCAGTGGACGCGGCGGAGATACAGAAGAATGATGACGGTACGAAAACCGCGTGGTTCACCAGCGAAATCCTGCTGGCGGAAATGCGCAAAAACGGCGTTGATAGCCCTGCACAGCTGCAAAATTGTTATGTCATCGCGACGAACGGGAAGATTACCGCTTACCGCATCACCGTAGAGGGCATGGCAGCGGCGCTGACGACCTACCATGTGAACGGCAGCGCGATTCATCAGGCGGATTTGCCGGATGCCCCGACCTACCCGCACATGATCTTCTGCGGCTGGTACACCACGCCGGATTACCAGCCCGGCACGGAAGTCACGGGCGCAAGCGGCGCTTCGGACGCATGGGCGAAGATGGCGCTGGACATGAGCGTCATTAAGTAACAAAGGAGTTAAAAACGTTGGATTTTGAATATCTGCTGTTTTTGCAGAACCTCCGGGCGGAAGCGCCGAACTTCATCAACAGCTTGCTGCTCTTCATTTCGGAATTTGCCGCCGGGTCGCTGCCGGTTGTCATTATTGTCGTATTCTACTGGTGCATCGACAAGCGCACCGGGCAGCGGATGGGGTTGTGCTTCGCGGGTGCAACGATGGTGACGCAGCTCATCAAGAATATCGCGTGCGTCTATCGCCCGTGGAAGCAGGATGCGCGGCTGCAAATCGCTCCGGAAGCGGCGGCAACGGCAACGGGCTACTCGTTCCCCAGCGGACATGCGACACTGGCAGCGTCCTTTTACGGCAACCTCGCGGCATACCTGAAAAAGTACAGCAAATGGTGGATTCTGCCGTGCGTGCTGCTGACGCTGCTGACGGCGTTTGCCCGCAACTGGCTCGGCACGCACACGCCGCAGGATGTGCTGGTTGGGATGATGATTGCGCTGGTCGTGCTGCTGCTGTCAAAACACCTGCTGAACTGGGCGGACGGCGGCAAGAACCGCGACTGGCTGCTGGCGACTATCGGCATCATCCTGTCTGCCGCGATGCTGATTTACACCAGCGTGAAGCCGTATCCGATGGATGTGCTGCCGGACGGAACGCTGCTGGTTGACCCGTGGGACATGGTGACGGACTGCTACAAGGCGGCGGGGGCGATGATGGGCTTCTGCCTTGGCTGGGTGCTGGAGAGGCACTTTGTCGGTTTTGATGCGAAAGGTGCGGGCAAGGCGCGCATGATTCGCGGCGTGGTTGGCGTGGCGCTGCTGCTGGCGGTGCGGAAGGGAATGAAGGCGGCGGGTAATCTGCTGCTGGATGCGCACTGGCTGGGCTTTGCAGAGATGTTCGGGCTGATGCTGTTCGCGATTGTGCTGTATCCGGCGCTGTTCCAGTGGGTGGAGGGAAGGAAAAGCAAATCGTGAAATTGGGCGTTTCGGGCGAAAACGGCTCGGAGCGCCTTTTTTGTGGTTCTTCACGGAAAGTTGGGGAAGCAAACAAGGGATTAGGCGAAGCCCCAAAAGCTGCACGCGGAAGGAGCATGAAAGTGCGACCAACCCAATCGCGAAAAGGGGTCAAGGGGCAATTGCCCCTTGCAGGGTCAAGGGACAGCGTCCCTTGTGGGGTTTGGGGCAACGCCCCAACTGTTCCGCGTCCGACCAATCCCAAGGAAGCCGTCAACAAAGGTGCAGGCAGCGAAGCGTCCCTGCCAGTAACTCTGCGCGTCCGCAGACGCGCCTCCAAGCTGCTCTTCCCCCCAAGATTCCGTGAAGAACCTTTTGTTCCCCCGCTGAACGCCGCCTAAAATCTCTATGAATCTGTAAAATTCAGTTGAAAACAAGCGCAAAGTGTGGTAAAGTAGGTATGTATGCGATTTTTCCCCGCACAGGCGGAATTCTGCTGCATTGCGGCACGCTCGGAGGAAACGAACCATCATGACGATTATGAATGTCTTATCCCTGTTCGGCGGACTGGGGCTGTTCCTGTTCGGAATGCAGCTGATGGGCGAAGCGCTGGAAAAAGCGGCGGGTACACGGCTGAAAAAGCTGCTGGGCATGGTCACGGGCAACCGCTTCCTCGCCATGCTCGCGGGCATCACCATCACGGCGGTGGTGCAGTCCTCCTCCGCGACGACGGTCATGGTCGTCGGCTTCGTCAACGCGGGGCTGATGTCCCTGACGCAGGCGGTCGGCGTGATTATGGGCGCAAACATCGGCACAACGGTCACGTCGCTGCTGCTGTCGGTGCAGATTGATTTCGCCGCCATCTTCACGTTTCTGGGGCTGATTCTCTCGAATCTTCCCGACAAGTACAGAACCGCCAAGCAGTTCGGCACCATCACGATGGGCTTGGGCATCCTGTTCATCGGCATGAACACCATGTCCGGCGCGATGGAGCCGCTGCGGACGTGGGAGGGCTTCCAGAAGGCGATGGCGTCCATCAACAACCCGATTCTGGGCGTGCTGATTGGCGCGGGCATCACCGCCGTCCTGCAATCCTCCGCCGCCAGCATCGGCATCCTGCAAACGCTCGTCGCGCAGGGGCTGATTGGGCTGGACAGCGCCATCTTCATCCTCTTCGGGCAGAATATCGGCACTTGCGTCACGGCGCTGCTGGCGTGCGCGGGCACAAACTCCACCGCCAAGCGCGCAGCGACGGTGCACCTGCTCTTCAACGTCATCGGCACGGTGATTTTCGTCATCATCGCCTGCTGCCTGCCGCTGGCAAGCTGGGTCGAGATGCTCTCCCCCGGCAACCTCAAGCTGCAAATCGCCATCGTCCACATTCTCTTCAACGTCACGACGACGGCGCTGCTGCTGCCTGCCGCAAGCTGGCTGGAGAAGCTGGCGTGCCTGCTGATCAAGGGCGACGGCTCGACCGCCGAGGAAATGAAGCTGCTCTACTTTGACGCGCGTATGCTCAAAACGCCGCCGATTGCCGTGGCGCAGCTGTTCAACGAAGTGCAGCGCATGGGCGGCATTGCGATGGGCAACTTCCAGCGGGCGATGGAGTGCTTCAACGAGTGGGACGCGAAGAAGTCCGAAGAGCTGGCGCGGAACGAGGACGTGCTGGACTACCTGAACCGCGAAATCACCGATTCGCTGGTGGAAGTGAAGGGGCTTGACCTGTCCGAGAAGGACACGAAGCTGGTCGGCTCGATGTTCCACGTCGTCAACGACATGGAGCGCATTGGCGACCACAGCCAGAACATCATGGAATCGGCGCAGCTGAAGAATCAGGATGAGGTGAAATTCTCGCCCAAGGCGGTGCAGGAGCTGGAAAGCCTGTCGAACCTTGTGCGCGCGCAGATGCAGCGGTCGCTGGACATGTTCAAGGCGCAGGTAACGGACGACACGCTGCTGGGCGAAGTGGAGGGCGTGGAGGACGAAATCGACACGACGACCGAAGCCCTCCGCAGCCACCACATGGATCGCTTGAAGAACCACAAGTGTTCCGCGAAGAACGGCATGATTTATCTGGACATGCTGACGAACCTCGAACGTATCGGCGACCACGCGGAGAATATCGCCACATCCGCGAAATCCGCGACGGGGATTTGATTTGCACATAAAAACCTCGCGACAGGTGATGCCGCGAGGTTTTTTGATGCCCTCATATTCCCCTGATATACTCCCCCACGACCTCCACCAGCCCATCCGCCTCCTTCGGCGCGTACCTCGGCGAAATTGCGAGCGTCACGAAGTCATACGCCCCCGCCGCGCGGAAATCGCGGTAGTCGTCGTACGCGCGGAAGGGTACGGTCGGCTCTGCGCCGTTTTTCGCGGCGAACATCTGCGCGGTCAGCGAATTGAGATGGATGTTGCCGTCCGCGTCAAGCAGCACTTGCGGGATGTCCGCCCGCGAACGCGGATTGCGCACGTTATCCAGCGACGAAATCCGCCGCATCGCCAGCGCGAACAGCAGGTAATTCGCTTCGTCGAGCTTCTTCTGGGCATAGAAGGCGGCGTAGTCCAGCCGCTTTTGGACGGGCATGGACAGGACGTTGAACAGCACGAAGTTCGGGCCGGGATAACCAATGCCGAGGTCGCTGTGCGCGTCAACGTGGGTGACATCGAAGGGGGCGGTCAGGCGTCCGGCGGCGATTTGCTCCTCCCAGAAGCGGAGCGCGCCGTCGTGCGTCTCGAAAATGCGGCCGGGCTTGGGCGCGGTGCGGGACAGGCCGCACTGGTTTTCGAGGAACGCGCGGACGGCGGATGCTTCCCACGGCTCATGTCCGGGGAGGGATGGGCGGTGTCCTAATTCGGCAAGCGGGCAGCAATCGGCGAGGAAAAAGTCGAGGTCAATGTCTAATACGCGCATGGGTGCAATGCTCCTTTTGCGGAAAAGTGCTTTTTTGTTGCAGGGGGATTTCGCCTCTGCGGAGGCGACCAAAGGGCTTTCCGATCGCCCTTTGGAAACCTTCGGATGCACACTTTTGTTGCTTGGTTTTGAGCGTTAGTTTTTTAGTTACTGTTCTATTATATCGCATTCCCCCTCACGGCGCAAGGTCGATGATGCTGTTGTCGCTGCCACCCTCGGCGAAGGAATCCGGCACTTGCCCGACAATGATGCTTTCCGCCATCGCCATCTGCGTGCTGGCCTGCACGTTTTTCGCGCCGGTCGGAATGACGATTTGCACGTTCGCAGTCAGGACGAGGGAAATGCGGTGGCGTGTCTGGTTGATGCCGGCGGTGGTGAAATCAGTGCTGAACGCCGCCTGCACCGAGCCGACAGGCAGAATCTGCACGGCGATGCCCGGCCCCGCGCCCGCCAGCAGCGTCAGCCCGATGGCACTGCCCAGCGGCACGACGACGGTTTTCTGCCCCATGGCGGTCAATCTTTCCTGCGCAAGCAGGGACGCCTGCGCCGCCAAGCGGTTCATCTCCGGGGTATTCGCCTGAATCAGGCGCACTTGCCCTTGATCGTCCTTCTCGACGGTCATCAGGTCGGCGTAATGCACGCCGAGTCCGAGCATCTCCGAGGCAGCCTCGTTGAGCGCCTGAATCGCCAGCGACCGCGCCGTCGCCTGCGAGAGCGTCAGCACGACGTCCGTCACGTTGCGCTCGACGCGGAGAATCAGCAGCGTCAGCAGCACAAGCAGCAGCAGCGCGCGTTTCCACCGCCGCCGGGGAGATTTTCGCCGCTTTGCAGGAATTTTCGCTTCTGATTCGTTGTTTGTCTGGGGCATGGTACATCCTCCTTTCGTCGCCTGCCATTGCAGGATGCGCGAATATGTGCTATAATATAGGATGTAATTCTGTATGCTCTTGTGGATTGGCATCCACGTTTTCATATTCCGCCGGGGCGCGCATCATGCCGCTGACGGCGCAAAGGGGCTGAAGCAGTGAAGAAACGCAACGATTTCCCGGACTTTGTGCCGGAAAACGACGATTTTGCCTATCAGGACGGTCATCCCGACGACCCGCAGGGCGATGATCCTGACGAGTACGACCCGAACTGGGCGGACGACGACGACCCCGTGGAAGTTGCGGGGCAGGCGGACATGTTCGCGCACGAGGACTTCTGGAACGCTTCGGCGGATGATAGCGAAGCGCTGCCGGAGGAGGAAAAGGTCTACAAGCACTCCATTTTCAAGCCGGAGATGAAGAAGCCGAACTTCGTGCTGTCGATTGCCGTCAACGTCATCCGCATTTTCGCGGTGCTGGTGCTGGTGGCAGGGCTGGCGGCAGTCGGCGCGGTGGTCGGCATTGCGAAAGGGTACATGGAAACTGCCCCGACGCTTGACCTCGCCGCGATTGACGATCAGGCGCAGACCTCCTTCATCTACGACGCCAACGGCAACCTCATCACCGAATACAAAGGCTCGGAGAACCGCGTCATGGTGTCGATTCAGGCCATGCCGACATACCTCCAGCACGCTTTTATCGCCGTGGAGGACGCGCGCTTCTACACGCACAACGGCGTGGACATCAAGCGCATTATCGGCGCGTTCGTGTCGAACCTGTCCTCCTCCTCCACGCAGGGCGGCTCGACCATCACCCAGCAGCTGATTAAGAACACGCTCCTTTCCTCCGAGCAGAGCTACAAGCGCAAAATTCAGGAAGCGTACCTCGCCATGCAGCTGGAAACGCGCTACACCAAAGACCAGATTCTCGAAAGCTACCTGAACACCATCTACCTCGGCGAAAACTACTACGGCGTCTACACCGCCGCGCAGGGGTATTTCGGCAAGTCGCTGGGCGAACTGACGCTCCGCGAATGCGCCATGCTGGCGGGCACATGCAACTCGCCCTACTACTACAATCCGCGCCGGAATTTCTACACGCGGCAGAAGGAGGGCGTGGATTACCCCGCCATCACCAACGACCGCACCAACTACGTCCTGCGCTGCATGTACGAAAACCAGTACATCACCTATGAGCAGTATCAGGAGGCGCTTGACCCGGCGACCGCGCATGTGCTGGAGAAAGACCCGAACACATCCACCGGCATGTACGCCTACGCGCACTACGTCGAATACGCGGTGGATGAGGTCATCGACATCCTGCTGCAGCTGAACAACCTTGAGGACACCTCCGCCAACCGCAATGCGATGGAAAACAAGCTGCGCACCGGCGGCTACCACGTCCAGCTCGCCATCGACACCTCGATTCAGGAGACCGTCGAAGACACGCTGGAAAACTGGACGAACTACCCCAGCCTGCGCGACCCGGAGGACAAAGTCTACCGCACGCGCAATTCCGACGGCACCTACGACGAGACGATTGAGCCGCAGGCCGCCGCCGTCGTCGTGGACTACCGCACGGGCGAAATCAAAGCCATCGTGGGCAGCCGCACCCGCCCCACCGCCATGAAGACCTTCAACCGCGCGGTGGACATGAACATGCCCGTCGGCTCGTCCATCAAGCCGATTGCCGTGTACGCCCCCGCGATTGAGCTTGGCGCATCCCCCGCGAGCATCGTGATGAACATGCCGCTGCCGATTTCCGGCTGGCGCGGGTCAAACGGGCAGGATTCGTGGCCGCGCAACTACGGCGGCAGCTCCTACGCCGGCCCGGAGACGCTGCGCAAGGCGCTCGTCAACAGCCACAACACCGCCGCCGCGCAGGCGCTGATGACCCTTGTGGGCGTGGACAATTCCGTTGCCTTCCTGCACGCGATGGGCATTGACGATGCGCACATTGACGCAACGCCGTTCGGCTTGTCCCTCGGCTCCAGCGGCATCACGCCCATGCAGATGGCGGTTGCCTTCGGCGTGCTGGCGAACGGCGGCGTGTATCAGCAGCCCATCTCCGTCCTCGGCATTTCCGACAGCACGGGCAAGGTCATCTGGGACGGCCACCAGCAGCAGGAGCGTCACCGCGTGTTCAGCGAATCCACGGCGTACATGGTCGTCGACATGCTCAAGCAGGCGGTTTCCTCCGGCACGGGCACAAACGCGAAAATCAAGGGGCAGACCGTCGCGGGCAAAACTGGCACGAACTCCGACCAGAAGGGCGTTTTCTTCGCCGGCATGACGGGCTACTACTCCTCCGCCCTGTGGGTTGGGCATGACAACTACAAGGCGCTGTCGTCAAAATCCACCGGCTCCCGCTCCGCCGCCCCGCTGTGGCAGAGCTACATGAGCAAGATTCATCAAGGGCTGTCCAACCGCGACATTCTGGAGGGCAGCGCCAGCGACTACGGCTTGGTGAAGGTGACGACGTGCGCGGTATCGGGGCAGCTTGCCACCGACGCTTGCCGAAGCGACGCGATGGGCTACGGGGTCGTGACGGACTACTGGAAAGCCGGCACAGAACCGACGGTTTCCTGCCAAATGCACACGACGCAGACGATTTGCTCCGTCAGCGGCTTGCTCGCCTCCCCCTACTGCCCGGACACGGTCACACGCGGCGTGCTGACGATTCCCTCGGGACACCCGCTGGCATCCTTCATCGGCACGGAATATGAGGATGTGCTGATTGAGTACCTCGGCAGCTACGCGGTCTTGGGCGCAAGCGGCACCTGCCCGTACCACACGAGCGCATCCAGCTCCGGCAGCAACACGATGGTGGAGAACACGCTGATTCCCGATGCGAAGATTCTGCTCTCGCAAGCCTACGCGCAATTGCAGAGCATGGACATTGTAAACGACGCGCAGCGCTACTCCGCGATTCAGTCCGCCATCACGAATCTGGAATACGTCATCTCCCTCCCCGCCCCGACGACGGCGGAAGTTGCGTCCGCGATGGGGCAGCTGACGCAGGCGATGGCGGGTCTCTACTAATGGATACACAAACAAACACGGCGGCGGATTCTCTCGCAGAAATCCTCCATGCCCTCCGCGGCATCCGCGCCCCCATCCAGCAAGGCGAATACGACCTGCACGACCTCGTGCGGGCATCCCTTGCGGAGGCGGAAATCCCCTGCGCGCACGAAGTCTCGCTCGCCCCGCGCTGCCGCATCGACTTGCTTTGCCCCGGCGGCATCGGCATCGAAATCAAGCGCGGACAGCCTGACCGCAAGCGCATTGTGATGCAGCTGACCCGCTACGCCGCGTGCGGGCAAATCAGCAGTTTAATTCTCGTGACTGAGCGGACAGTCGCCGTACCCAATCGAATTCACGGAAAGCCGGTTTCGTGCGTATGCCTGAACCGGCTGTGGGGAATTGCACTATGAATGAAGAAGAAGCGGAACTGCTTCCGCCGTACCTGCGCCCGTACCCGCCCGCCGGCGCACCGCTGGGAACGCTGAGCTACAACCGCCGCAGCAAATGCTGGGTGGTAAAGGGCGACCCGTCGGTGACGGAGGTGTGCAAGCGGCTGTTTCCGGGCAGCGCGGGCAGCAGGCGCGGCGAAGCGCGGTTCACGGCGCACCGGCGGGCGGTGGGCGACCTCTGCTGGCTGATGATGCGCTTCCCGCTGGAAATCAAGGCAAGCGACCGCGCGTTGTGGGAAAAGGCGGTCACGGGCGCGCGGGAATACGCGGTTCGTCAGGCAAAGTTATCGACCATGCCCGTGCGCATGACCCCGCCCGACGGCGCGTTTCTGGGGACGCTCCGCCCATTTCAGGAGGAGGGGCTGTCGTACCTGTGCAGCCACGACCGATGCCTGCTGGCGGACGAAATGGGCTTAGGCAAGACGGTGCAGGCGCTGGCGTTTCTATCCTCCACCGGTTCATTGCCCGCGCTGGTGATTCCGCCCGCGCACCTGACCCGCAACTGGCAGGAGGAAACGCTGCGTTTCCTGCGGGTGGACGGCAAAGCGCCGCGCGTGCACACTATCCGTGGGCTGAAGCCCTACGACCTGCCGGAAGCGGACGTGTACATCATGCACTATCTGCTTCTGCGCGGGTGGAAGAGCGTGCTGCCGACGCTGCCTTTTCGATCGGTCATCTTCGACGAAATACAGGAGCTTCGCCACGCGGGGACGGAGAAGTACTCCGCCGCGTCGCTGCTGTCGGAAAGCTGCGAGCGCGTTATCGGGCTGTCCGGCACGCCGATTTACAACCGCGGCGGCGAAATCTGGAACGTCATCAACATTCTCGACTACCACTTCTTAGGCGACTGGGAGTCGTTCTCGCGCGAGTGGTGCAGCGGCTACGGCAATCAGCTTGTGCTGAAACCCGATTTGCTCGGCGCGTACCTGCGGCGGGAGGGGCTGATGCTCCGCCGGACGAAGCAGGAGGTGCTGCGCGAGCTGCCGCCGAAGCGCCGGCTGGTGCAGGAGCTGGACTGGAACGACAAGGTATACGCCCAGCTGATGGCGCCCGTGATGCGCGACGTGCTGCGCTGGAAACAGGACGACCAGCTTTCGGCGCAGGAGCGGGCGATGCTGGAGGAATCCATCAGCCAGCACGCGCGGCAGGCCACGGGCGTGGCGAAAGCGCCGTATGTGTGCCAATTTGTGCGCGCGCTGCTGGACGGCGGCGAAAAAGTGCTGCTGTTTGCACACCACCATCAGGTGATGGACATCTACAAGCAGGAATTGAAGGCGTTTTCGCCGGGGTTCATCACCGGGAGGGAGACGACGCTGGCGAAAATGAACGCGGTTGACCGCTTCCAATCCGGGCGGACGGACGTGCTGTGCATCAGTCTGCGCGCGGCAAGCGGTCTCAATCTCCAGCGCGCGACATGCGTGGTCTTTGGCGAACTGGACTGGTCACCGGCGGTGCATTCACAGGCGGAGGATCGCGCGCACCGCATGGGGCAGGAGGATTCGCTCCTGTGCTACTACCTCGTTGCGCCGCAGGGTTCGGACGCGGTGATGCAGGAAGCGCTGGGCTTGAAGGTCAGCCAGTTTGTGGGGCTGATGGGCGACGCGCCGCAGTCCCCGGAGCAGGCGGAGCAGTTTGCGAATCAGGCTCGTCGGCATGTGGAAAGGATTGTGGCGCAGATGGGGGACAGCGCCATTTCACCCAACTAACGATAAAAATCAAGCCGCATGGGTGTGCACTGCGAAGGGGTGTCGGGGGCGACCGCAAAGCCCCCGACTCGCGCCCGCAGGCGCGAAATCCCCTGCTTACGGAAAAGACCAGCTATGTCTGAAAGGCAGGCAGTTTGGTCGCGCCCATTTGGCGCGACACAGCACAGTTGGTCGAATGAGCAGCTTGGGGGCGCGTCTGAGGACGCGCGAAGTTACTGGCAGGGACGCTTCGCTGCC
>ERZ857827.541-NODE-541-length-52754-cov-3.133228_pt1 | contig 52754 bp, 40 predicted proteins | sample MGYA00519761_ERZ857827 | MGnify/ENA primary metagenome ERZ857827 (study PRJEB31778, sample SAMEA3449370) | human gut metagenome | biome: human gut; feature: human-associated habitat; material: faeces | place: United Kingdom | collected 2010/2012 ... | reverse complement strand
TCGTTTTGCAGAGCCGCCTCTCCGTTATCCGTCAGCGAAAGAAAATAGCTTCTTTCATCGATCTTGCTTCTTTTTCTCTCCACACAGTCCTTTTCAAGCAGACTTTTTATACAACGGCTGACCGCTTCTTTCTTCATCCCGCTTGCTTTGCTTAAATACAAAGGAGTACATTCGCCATTGTTCAGATAGATCCAGACCAAAAGCTCTCTTTCGCTGGATGTCAGGAATTCCTTTTGTTTCTTTGTCAGCATGATGCGTGCAAACTGATTCAGTTCCTGATGCATTTTCAACATTTCCTGCCAGTCGATCATATTATCGCCCCTTTATATAATTAACATTGTTAATTATATGGATTTTCCTATGTTTGTCAATGACTGAAAAAAAGCTTTTGCTGCTGAATGATTCCGCCAATCGTTAAATCATCTGTCGCTTGTCTGCCTTGCTTTTTTATCGATTTGTTTTTTCCACGAGCGCTCGTGCATTTCTTGTCATTATTGCAGGCAATCCGGATGCCACAGCAGTAGACGAACGATTTCGATTATTTTAAAATAAAAACAGGATCAATCGTTTTAGTCGTAAGAATAAGAATGGAGGGAACTGCATGAAAAAGAAATATTTCTTTTTTGATATCGACGGAACTTTAACGGACATGAAAACCAAAAAAATAGTACCTTCCGCTTTGTCCACACTGCATGAGCTGCAGGAAAACGGTCACTTTGTCGCCATCGCGACCGGACGCGCACACTATAAAGCCCGTGCATTTATGGACGAAGTCGGGCTTCACAACATGGTTGCCGGCGGAGGAGGTGCACTTGTCATTGATGATCAGCTGATAGAAAATATTCCTCTGCCGCTTGAAAAGGCACGGGCAATCTGTCATCAGGCCGAAGAACTCGGTTATGGCCTGTTACTGATCCTGGATGATTCTATTCGTGTATACAGCAAAAATGATCTCTTTATCCGACAGGTAGGAGAAAGAAAGGAACCGACGGAATATATCATCGATCCTGATCTGGACTATGATCAAATCCCGGATATTTATAAAATCTATGTATCTATTCCGCAGGAAGAGGAACATTTGCTTACTTTGAAAGACACCGTCGGCCATCTGCGTTTTGTAAAAGACTATCTGATGTTTCAGTATGATAAAAAAGACAAGGGCATCGAACAAATGATGGAACATTTACAGGCACCGCTGGAGGACGTCGTTGTCTTTGGGGATGATTATAACGATCTGATCATGTTCGATCCCCGCTGGACAAGCATTGCCATGGGAAATGCCTGTGATGCATTAAAAGAAAAAGCAAGCTATGTTACCGATGCCAATGTCAATGACGGCATCGAGAAAGCATGCCGTCATTTCGGATGGATTTAAACCGCTTCTCAGATGCGTTAAATGATCTTTTATCCACCTGACCGTTGCACGATAACTTGGCCCATCACCATGATTTCCACCTTTAGAAGAAGACAAGCGAAATCCTTGTCTTTTTTCATTTGCAGCAAAGATGCAAAAAATCCGTGTAAGCTGAGTTTTGCGCTCTCAGCTTCACGGATCTGTTACTCTCTCTCATTCCAACAAATTATCATTTTTCGCTTTGATCGAAACATCTTTTATTCTTTCAGTGCCGCGATCATCGCATCTGCCATGGTCGTCAAGATGATGCAGCAGGATGTGGCACCGGCATCCAGATGACCTTTGCTGCGCTCACCCAGACGTGCTGCTCTTCCGATTTTAGCCACCAGTTCTCTGGTGTGATTCTTTCCGTCTTCCGCACCTTGCTTCATTGCCTGTAAACACTCTGCGAAGTTTTTTCCTGTTTCCAGGGAAGCTTTGAACTGTCGCTGTGCAGGCGCTATCGTATCCACTAAGGTTTTGTCACCTTCTTTGGCCCCTGCCAGATCCATCAGACCTTCCTTTGCGTTTTTCAATGCAGCGGCAAAGATTTCTGCCGAAATCTGTTCCTCATTTTTCATGGAGCGGCTTAATTTAGAGAACATTGTTCCGTAAATCGGTCCCATGCTTCCACCGATATCCATCACCAGTGTCCTGCCTAAAATTTTCAAAGCCTCACTGAAACTGGCATTGTCTTCGATGCGCTCTTTTGCCATCATAAAACCTTTGTTCATATTTATTCCATGATCACCGTCACCAGTCGCTCCGTCGTTTTCACTGAGATAAGCAGCGTTTTCATGAATCGCTTCGATCACCTGACTGACAATGCCCGCATTTCCTTGGTTTTCTACATATTGCATATCGCTATCTCCTTGCCAACTGGGTCAACCCCATTGTCTCTACTTCTTCATCAATGCATTCTTTTAACTCATCATCTAATTTCATCATCGTAAGTGTCACACCGTTCATTTCCAACGATGTAAAATAATTGCCGACATATGATTTGTAAATAGAGATGCCTTTTTCGTCTAAAATTCCGGCAACTTCATCAAAGAATATATACTGTTCCATGACCGGTGTCGATCCCAGTCCGGAAACAAGGACCACTACCTCATCTCCTGCATTGAACGGCTGATCTACAATGACCAGACGGGTCATTTCCTGTGCCATTTCGGCAGCGGTTCCTAATTTTTCCACTTTGATTCCCGGCTCGCCATGATGGCCGATGCCGAATTCCATCGTCCCGTCTTCGATAGTGAAATTCGGTTTGCCGTTTGCCGGAATCGTGCATGGACTCAGTCCGACACCGACGCTGCTTGTATTATCGATTGCCTTTTGCGCAGCGGCAATCACCTCATCCAGCGTTGCGCCTTGATTTGCCTTGGCCCCGCCGACTTTCCACATCAGGATCTCACCGGCCACACCGCGGCGTTTGGCTCTGTCTTCTTTAGATGCACTGGCCACATCATCGTTGGCGACAACGGTCTTGACTTCGATATCATCGTCTTCCGCCAGTTCCATTGCCATTTTTACATTCATATTGTCACCTGCATAGTTTCCATATAAACAAGCAACACCCATTCCCTGATCAACTGCACAGAACGCATCATAGAAAGCTTTTGCGGTCGGAGAAGAAAAGATTTCTCCCACAGCAACTGCATCGACCATATTTTTGCCGCAATAACCGATAAAGGCCGGTTTATGACCACTGCCGCCGCCTGTGACGATGCCGACTTTTCTTTTTGCTTTTGCGAAATTGGATACAACGACACGGGGATCATTTTCATCCACATGAATGATATCTTTGTGACACCGTTCAAATCCTTTCAGCATATCTTCTACGACTTTATTCGGATCATTGATGATTCTTTGCATGTATTCAACCTCCTCATTACTTTTTGAAAGTCTGTTCATTTATCGATAACTTCTGTCAATTTCATTGATTCGTTTTACTTTTGCAGTGCTTCCTCCTCCTGCAAAATTACAATCCAGCCAGTGATCCAGCAACATCAATGCATTTTGCGGTGCAATGATCCTTGCGCCCATGCAAAGCACCTGACAATCGTTGCTTTTTCGACTGCGTTCGATTGAAAACAAGTCGTGCCCGACCGCAGCACGAATGCCCGGCATCTTATTGGCCGTAATTGCCATGCCGATTCCCGTGCCGCACATCAACACGCCTTTTTCACAGCGTTTCTCTATGATTTCCTTACACAATTTTTCAGCCGTATCCGGATAGAGGGAAGGTTCCGTATTATATACACCTACATCCGTTACATCATAGCCTTTTTCTATTAAATGCTGTTTTACGATTTCTTTTAACTGATATGCAGCTTCATCACAGCCCACTGCTATATTCATATTCCTTCTTCCTTTCTCTTTTATAAAAAGGAGCGGTTTTCACCGCTCCTTCACCTCGGATCTGGTGAATTTTTTAAAGCTCTGTTATTGCAAAGACAAGTTTGACCGGTTTTGCTTCAAAATTGACCAACTGATAAGAAACACCAGCCGGAATGAAGAAAGTATCTTCTGGCTCTAATACAAAACTTTCTTCCAATTCAGGTAAATTTACAGTCACCGGTCCGTCGACACAATACAATGCCGCATCTCCCTGATGCTTGTCCGGATCTGAACAGCGTGGCCCATATCCGCCGGCCGGCAGAATGAACTCACCGAAATGTCCATAATCATTGCTTGTGATGAAACGCATCAGCATCGGATGTTTTGTTCCGTGCACATTGTTCAGCTTTTCAAAATCACGCACTGCATATACAGCACCGGTTTCTCTTGCTTCACTTGCGTCTACCGGCCAATGTCCGATATCATCAGTGCAGCCCTGACGGGAAATATCTTTGATCTTATCGCGCATGTTCGGCAGTTTATCATTGTTTGGTCCTTTATAAAATTTTGTTTCCTCATCTGTCGGAATGACTGCCGGCGGAATCTGTTCGCTCCATGCCTTCGGTGTGATGAAATACAGGATGCGTGTTTTTTTATCTGAGAAATTATGGCAGCAATGCCATGCTCCTTCCGGCATGAACAGTCCTTCCCCCGTCTCTAAGTAAGCAAACTGACCGTTGCCGGAACGCTGCACGACAGGCCCCTGCAGGATATAGTAAGATTCATCTCCCGGGTGAATATCCAGCGGTGCGAAGACCCCTCCCGGGCCAAGCTCATAGATGCCCAGCATGAATGTATCTGTTGTTACGATCGTAAATGTATTGTCGGATGTAAATGCATTATTCGGCGGATATAAAGCAGTTGAATAATCCTGTCTGCGAATCAGTGTCGGTTTTTTCTCATCCGGAGAAAACGGGAAGTTTCCCATGATATCAAATAATTTTGCCATTAAATAAGCTCCTTTCGTTAACCTAAACTATTTTTAATTCTCATATGCCTGCATGAATGACAGGCATATGAGACGGTATCAGTCAATGTGTTGAAATGATCATTCCTCTTCTTCTACGGCATCTTTCTTCAGTGCAACTAAGATTGCCGCTGTAACAAGTGCTCCGACAACGGATGCCAGGATGAAATTCAATGGACTGTTCATGGCAAACATAACGAAGAGACCGCCATGAGGTGCCTGGATCGTCAGTCCCAGCAAGTATGATAATGTGCACCCTACGGCAGAACCTGCCATCAGGGAAGGAATCACTTTGATCGGATCGGATGCGGCAAACGGAATCGCAAATTCTGTGATCATGCCCACTGCACCGGCAAACAGACCTGCCAATGAACCGCGTTCTGCCTTTGTAAAACGACTCTTTTTAAACAGAATTGCCAAAGCGATTCCCAGTGGAGGCGTGATGGAACCAACGAAGTTAGCACCCATGACCAGATAGTTTCCGGTATCCATTGCCGCCAAAGCGAATGCATATGCCACTTTATTGCATGGACCGCCCATATCAAAGGCAAGCATGCATCCCTGAATGATGCCCAGCAGTACCAGATTTCCGGTACCCAAACTGTTCAGCATATCAGTCAAAGCATTTGTAACCGCCGCAATCGGCCCGCCGATCACATAAACCATGATCAGACCCATTGCTGCCACACCTAATAACGGAATGATCAGGGTAGGAAGCAAAGAACGAAGTGCTGCCGGCATCGGGATCTTTTTCAGCAATACGACCAAGTAACCGGCAATGATACCGCCGATCAGACCGCCCAGGAAACCGGAAGCCTGATTCAAGCCCCAAGGATCTGTCGCCATCCAGCCTGCGATCATACCTGGCGCAATACCCGGCTTGTCAGCAATGCTGTAAGCCGTGTAAGCACCCAGGATCGGAACCATCAGTCCGAATGCCGCTTTTCCCAGCCAGAATACAGTTGAAGCGAAGTTTCCGCCCATCGCCACATCGTTTGGAATATTATATCCGCCCAGAAGGAAACCGATTGCTACTAACAAACCGCCGGAAATTACAAATGGAAGCATGTAAGAAACGCCTGTCAATAACGCTTCTTGTATTTCTTTTAATCTCTCTTTCATTATTATGTCCTCTCTTCTCTATGATTGTTTAACTGCTGTTATTCGAAGATGATGTCCGGATTCTTAATCACATCATGTGGAGAGAATTTTTTGATCTTATCTTTGCATGCATCGAAACGTTCAGCTTTGGAAACACCGACATCGTTCGCAAAAACGATCAGATCAGCAGCTTCGATTTCTTTGGCTTTCAGCTGATTTTCGATGCCCAGTGCCCCCTGTGTTTCCACTTTGCACTCATATCCTTTTTTCTTACAAACTTTCTTAATGGCTTCTGCTGCCATATACGTATGTGCAATACCTGTTGCACAAGAAGTAACCGCAATAACTTTCATATGTTCACCTCTAATTTATTCTTCACTGCAAATTTTCACAAGATCCATCAGTTCTTCATAACTGCCTACTTCATCCAGATGATCCACAAATTTTTCTTTGGCCAACAGTGTCGCCAGTGTAGCCAGGACACGCATATACTGTTCGCCGCTTTGGGTTCCCGGAATCGCAAGCATAAATACATATTTTACTTCCCCTGTTTCTCCGCAGCTTTGATAGATGAAGGGTTCTTTGCATCGACAAAAGCCGATTCCACTTAAAACTACCTCATCGCATCTTCCATGAGGAAGGCCAATGTAGTTTCCCATATAGGTAGGTCCCATTTCCTCACGTTCTTCCAATGCCCGAATATAAGCCTGCTGGTCGGTTATGATTCCCGCATCCAGAAATTTTTTGCTCATAAAGTCAAACATTTCTTCCTTTGAAGCAAATGGTTCATGATTTAGAGTAACAGCCTCTTTTGTTAAGACTTTACTGAGATCAATATCTGTCATAAGCGTCGAGCCCCTTTTCTATGATTAAAATTTACAAGTCTTTCCGTTTTTGAATACACGAAGAACATCTTTTGCATATTCTTTCATGAATCGATAGGCTTCCTCATCCACTTCATGCCAGAAACCGTTGCCTTCGATCTTGTTCAAATATTCCTGCATATGCTTTGTACATGCTTTTGCCATATAGGAATAGTAGTTGACTTTTGAGCACCCTGCTGTAATCGCTGCCTGTACCTGTTTTTCATCAACACCGCTTCCACCATGCATGACCACACGTGATTCGGCCGGCATTGCTTTACGAATTGCTTTTACACGCTCGATATCAAGAATCGGCGGTTCAGCATAAATGCCGTGTGCGGTTCCAAAGCAAACTGCCAGTGCATCTACTCCTGTCCGTTCAGCAAACTCTGCGGACTGTGCCGGATCAGTGAATGTCTTTTTGATCGTTTCATGTGTCCATCCGCCGCCATCACCGTGTGTATCATCCTCAGTAGATGTCATGATACCAAGCTCAGCTTCGACCGTAATTCCCAGTGCATGTGCCATATCCGTAAATTCTTTTACTTTTGCTACGTTTTCTTCAAACGGCAATGCACTCAGATCATACATGATCGAACTGAATCCGCAGCGCAGTGCCCGCATAACAAAATTATAATCGCTTCCGTGGTCCAAGTGAACACATACCGGAACTTTTGCCTGCTTTGCGTATTCGACCATTTTAGGTCCGATCAGTTCGATCGGAATCAACGGATCGTGTACCTGTGCATGGTCAATGATGATCGGTGTCTGCATCTCTTCGGCTGCATCAACGACAGCACGCAGTGTCGCCATGTTCGGTGTATTGATGCAACCGACTGCATACCCTCCTTCTTCTGCGTTTTTCAAGATTTCTTTTAAGTTTACTAACATTTTTATGATCTCCTTTCTGATTGTTACTCTTCGATCGATTCTGCAATTATTTTAAGGTTTGCCAAACCCTGAACTGCCAGTTCTTCACCGGTTTCCGCGAATTTTCTCCAAATCGCACAATTTCCGTTTAACTCTTCAAAGCTCGGATCAAATGATTCAATGACACAGTATCCGTCATAATTGATTTTTTTCAAAGCCAAGAAGAATTCACGGAACGGAACCATTCCCGTTCCCGGGATCCCGCGGTCATTTTCATTCACATGAACGTAACCCAGATATTTCTTTCCGCATGTTTCCACAGCTTTGGTAAAGCTTTTTTCTTCCCGGATCATATGGAAACAATCGAGATGGACAGCGATATTTCCGGTTCCTACATCTTTGCAATACTGAACGGCATCCTCTGCGATATTCAGGAAATGTGTTTCAAATCGATTGACACATTCCACACAGATCTTCAGCTCCGGATAAACCTTCAAAGCATATTCACCAACTTCGCGCATTGCCTCAACGCTGCGTTTCCATTCCTCCTGTGTTCTCGGTCTGCCAGTCAGACATCCCCATCCGGCATAATTGACACCGCCCAGGATCTTGCTGCCTAATTCTTTATTGATATCGACCAGCATCTTCAATGAATTGATTCCATTGCGGCGAATGTTTTTATCCGGAGAAAGCAGATTACGCGGAGCATCCAGTGTTGTCGTTGTGATCGGCTGCAGCTTTGTTTTGCTCAGCTCTTCTTTTACTTTCTGCAACGGAAATGTTTCCGGATGTGCGATTGCAAAGTCAATTGCCTCGAACCCAAGATCTTCTGCTTTTTTGATGACCCAAAGATCTTTTTCTAAGAAGTTCTCTGTCCAAATAAATGTATCCACACCGAATTTTACTTTCATCCTAACCCTCCTTTTTTGTCCTGTCTTTTTACACCTTTATGTTAAGCGTTTTCATTTAAGGTTTCTAGATACTATACCATTCGTTTTTGCACGTTCCCACGTGCAAAAGACAAATAAAAAAAGAAGCTCGGCGCTTCTTGCTCCTCGATCTTTTTCCCTCCTTCAAAAAGACCCAGGTAAAGATTGTCTCGGTCATTCAAAAATACTTTTTTTGCACGAGCGCAAATGCAAATAATGTACTTATCTGTATCTGCATTAGTCCCGAATTGCACATATAATGAGAATAGCATTTGTTTTATGTTTTATTTTTATTTATAATATTGCTACACTGCGAGTTGGTTTTTTAATTTTGGATCTTTGAATAATGGCAGAGGTGAAAAAAATGATTGATATTACTACAGAAAAGATTATCTGTGTACTTTTAAAATACCAAGAACCTGTTACTTCTGTACAAATCGCAAAAGAAATAGGGATGAGCAGCAGCACTGTAAAGCACAACATCCGGTTTGTACGTGAGTTTATTGAATCAACTGGCGCTTCACTACGATCCATTCCGGGAAAAGGATTTCAGATCATCTGCAGTGATTCTCAGCATGATGAACTGGAGAAAATGTCAAATGACCCCAGAAATCAATCTTATTCATTTGATTTCCGCAAACGTTATATCCTGGATATTCTTTTTCGTCGAAACTCAAATTACACGATTCAAATTTTCGCTGATGATCTGGGCGTGAACCGTACGGTCATTTCGAGAGATTTGGAATTGATTCGTGATTTTTTAAGTTATTTCGATCTTCATCTATTGGTGATCAAAAATCGAGGCGTCACTTTGCATGGAGATGAATTCAATAAGCGGCAGGCAATTATCTTTATCAATAACCAGGGATATGAAGATACAGAAAAGACGGAACCACCTGTTTCCATTGACATACGCATCGATCAGCGCTTTTATCACTATTTTATGCACTGTTATCCTCATCAGGATATTCTGATCATCCAGAGAATGCTGAAAAATGCAGAACAAACGTTAAATTTCAATTATAATGATGTTTCTTTCACACAGATGATCGAATATATTGCCCTGACGCTGGAGCGAATCGCTACCGGAAATATCATACATGAGCCAAATATCCTGGATAAATGCAGGATCAGTCAGGAACAGATCCTGGCAGCGGAAGATCTGATCAATCATGCGCTCCCTTCTTATTCCAAATCTTCGATGACGCATGAATACCGTTGTCTGGCGGCACAGTTTGCTTTAAACGGTGCGTATGACCGGGCATCCAGCACGATCAAAACAGACTATTATGAAGAGATCGCACGTCAGTTTCTGAATAAGCTGAATTCTATTATCGTTAATCAAAGGATCCTGCTCAACGAAAGCATCATCACAGACCTTGGCCTGATCCTTCAAAAGAAAAAGCTGCAGCGCAGCTATCAGATGATGAATGGGTCCATTCTTATTCAGGACATCAAGAAAAATCTCCCCAGCTTATACGGCATCGTCATGACAAACAGTCAGTTGCTGGAAACGAAACTTCATATTAAGTTTTCCGAAAATGACATTGCCTATATCACCATGCTGATCAGCAATGCAATGGAAGAAGATCTCATGAACTTTAAAATTGCGTTGATTACCCGCAAGGATTACAATACATCAAAATATCTGCAGCATAAAATCGAGAAAAACGTTGCTTATTTAAACTCTATTGAGCTTTATTTCTACGACCACATGGATCTTGATTTCGATCATTATGATCTGGTCGTTTCCACAGTAAACGCAAAGGAACTGGAAAGAAAAAACTGTCTTCTCATTTCGCAGCGCGTTGATGATCAGGATATCCACATGATCAATCAAAAACTGAGTCAGATACAGAAGATCAAACAGAACATCATTGTTTCAAACAATTTGTTCCACGAAGAACTGGTTTGTCTGGGATTTAATGCCAGAAACAAAGACGAAGCACTCAGCAAAGGTGTTGAGATTTTGCAGGAGAACGGTGCAGTCAATGAGTATTTCATAGAGAATATCAAAGCAAGAGAATCGATACTTCCAACCTCAATCGGAAACGGAGTAAGCATTCCCCACGAATTTAAAAAGAACATCAATCAGGGAGCTATTTCGATTTTGATATTGGATCATCCTGTCCGCTGGTCAAAAGAAGATAAGGTAGATATCGTTTTTACGATGGCATTAGATTTCAACACAAATACCGAAGTCAACAACTTCTTTTCCCGTTTCTATGAACTGATCTCCGATGAAGCTATCTTAAGCCGCTTCCGACAAGCCGCAACAAAAAAAGAAATCATGCAAATATTAGAAGACATCGGACTTTAGTTCATGTCCAAAACAAAGTCAAGAGCCTGTATGTATATCATACAGGCTTTCTTGTTTCAAATTACCCCAGACATTTCTATTTCTGAAGGGTCGTATATCCTAATTTTAGTCCTACCTTTTTTCTTTGATACAGAGTCCTAATTCAACCCTGTCCGTCTAACAATGAATATTCACTTACCGTCTCTTTTTCAGAACTAACGGCATACCAGCCTATTGTTCCTCCTCCAATCCCCATTACTTGATAAACGTCTTCTTCTCCAGCATTAAAACCAAATAAGATTGTATATGTGTTCGGTTTGATTCCTTTGTCAGCCAAATAATCAATCAAAAGTTCATCTGATTCATTCTGCCCTTGTGTATTGTCTTCTAGAGAAATTTCAGAAGATCCTGCTTGTTTCATTTCATCAACAACTTCTGACGATTTTTCAACTTCGTTTTTTATGTCATCATAAATAGAATAATCAATTACCGAATTTTGGATCGATTCAACTATAGGATCATCTATCTTTAAAGGCAAACTTTTAAATAAAAGACCCTCATCAGTAAATTCATAATCTTGAACTATAACATAATCGCTATTATTTTCGATAAATTCATTATATAAATCTTCATCTTTCGCTTTACTAGTTTTCCCGTATTTTGCATTAAATATTCTTTTTGCCGCATCTTCGTCCTTACAATCAATCCATTGCAGATGATGATCACGATAATAAGCTTTTTTCAAAACATTAATATTTTCCGGAGACACTTCCATTTGTTCTCTCCTCATATCAGCATATTCTCCATTTTCATATTTTTTAAAGAATATCCGGTAATATTTCTTTTATTATCTTCGAACAAAGTAAATTCTATAAAATCAGTATAAGAATATCCCAGATTATTGATACCGTTCTCTTCTACCTTCAGATATTGATACTTATTAACAATATAACATTCGGATCCATAATCTTCTAAAGGAAAATCATTCTTGAACAAAACATCAAATAAGGTATCATCCTTAGAAACCTCAATCCCCGATCTTTGATATAGGCTATTGTCTAGAATATCTTCCTTAAAATAAGCAGATGTTTTTTTTATAGTGTCTGACCCATTTGTATAAACATAATTTTCCACAACAAGTTCTTTATCGTTTACAAAACAATACTTAAAAGATGTAAAAGAAGTTGCAGATTGATTCTCAGTCTTATTATTAATTGTCTCCTCTATATGATCAAGTTTACCCGTTGTTGAATCATAACTGTAATTTTTAATACTTTTGATATTTGTATTATCTATTATTCTATCTTCTATCATTTGATCGATCTTGTTATCTTCATATGTAATCGTGTATATAGATTCAGATGACTGATTATCTTCTACCGTATAAACTATTCTAAATCTACTTTCTTGATTATTGGAATAATATTTCTGATAATACTCTTCCAATGAATCTCCTGCCGTATAAGTTAAATCTATCCCCATTTTATTGATTTTCGTATCACTTGTCTTTAAAGTATACATTCCATTTTCCTGCAAGCTATATTCAGACACATCAAAACAAGAAGAATAATCTGAAGAACTGTTATTTCCAATTTGTAAACTTACGACTAGAATCAATATGATAATTGCAAAAATCATCATTCTTTTTTTATTCATCGGATATTTTTTTGACTTCTGTTTATCTTTTTTTTCTTTGTCCTCACTATCCTTTGTCATTTTTCTACATTTATTAAATAACATCACTATCCCACCTATTCACTTATTCAGTAATCAGTTCCGCAAATTCATCATATTGTTTCAACCAGTAATACAAAGCGCGTTCATTGACTTTCGCATACAAACAGGATGTTTCCTCATCGATTGGCTCGATTACGCAGTCAGTGGAAAACCAATCGATAATCTGATCGATAATACTATTTTTGAATTTTATCTTTACATTTTTCGATGGCCCAGAAAACATATAAATATGTTCCAGTTGGTACTTCGGTATTTCAACCGGAGCCGGCTCTGGTTTTCTTTTTTCATCTAATATTTCAATATTCGAAATCTTATCTATGCGGTAATTTGATAGATTTTCATACTTGTCATAGTTTGCCACCAAGTAGTATTTATTCATCGATATAATTAATTCATAAGGATTCACAATGTATTTTCGATCACGTTTTTTATGCAGTCTTTTATCCAATCCATAATGAAGATAATCAAAAGAAATTTTTTTATTCTGCTCGATGGCTTCCTGAATCATCTCAACATTTAACATGAACTGCGGATTTTGACTATAAGGTATTCGTGAAAGTACATGGATCTTATGCCAGCTTCTTTGTCTATATACACTTTCTTCTTTGCACAGCTTACGAATCATTTCATGCGCTTGTTTTTTCGTTAGAGTAGGACTGTTTAATATTACATCAATCAAATAACTGATTTCCGTTGGATCGAAAACTCGCTGATCCAGATAATAACCGTGATCATGTGCGATATCATATCCCAGATCAATTAATTCCTGTATGCAAGACGCAATAGCCTTTCGTTCAAATTTTTCGTTATAGTTCTTATCGATATACGCTATAATATCCCTTTGCAATAAGGGATGCTGCTGATCAGAATAGTATTTTAATGTTTCTAAAATAAATATCGGCAACATTTTTTTCGACATACTAGTCCATGTTTCCTTTCGCTTTATATAAATATTTCACGCATAAAATGAAAATTTTTTAGCCTTTTGGCATAATAAACATTACAGTTAGGATTAATATCAAAAGCTTTTTTCATCATCCAGGGCGTATTTCTGATTCTGTTCGAAGCAAATGCCAGGATATCGTTATCATATCGCATCGCTTCTTCAAAAAAGTTCCAATTATCAACCAGCTTTTCACCTAATATAAAATATTCTGAAGATGAGTAATGTTTTAAGTATTTGATCATAAAACTGTAATCATTTAATATTCCGGGATCTATATAAAATAGCAGCTTTGAAAAATAATAACGCGCTTTTAAAATAAACTTTCGCTTGCAGAATACAGAGGAACCGGCATAGACTGAAGAATAATCACCATGTTTTATTTCTTCCAAAACAACTTCTTCGTCATCCTTAAATAATAGAGAATAGCTGGACATTGCAACTCCTTTTTTTGCCATGACCAACAATAAGGCTTTGTTTTCCAAATATTTTTGAGCATTGTTTTCAAAAAGCCATTTTTTAAATTGTTTCACCCCGTCTTTATCAACAGCCTCATCAATACGTCTAGAGATATCTATTTCCAATACCCTCTCGTCACTCTCCGGTAATTCATCTGTCTCTAAGACATACTGTTTATCTTTCTCTGAACCCGCAAGAAATTCTTCTCTTTTCTTTTGAATCGTTGTCCACAATCCCTGGTCTAAAGCATCATAATATTTACATATGCCTATTATCTGATTTAATTCAAAATCACATTTTGCCATTTCTATCAGGCTCTTTACATTCTTACGATTCGACATAAATTGGTTCAAATATGGCAATAGCAGCTTTACATCTTCAGAGTAACTGCAGCCATACACTCTGCCTTCGTAAAAAGCCATTTTGAAAAAAACACTCTCATCATCCACAATGGATTGATACATAAATTGTTTACGACTGCTTGTATTGTTCCACAATTCATTTACTATTTCCTTGTTCAGACGATACTTCGGATATTGATTTGTATTTATACAGATTTGTGCAACTCTGTCAACTCCGATTAAATTTTGATACTGTATTTTTAAGATCGTGTCGAGAATCAATGGATACTGATTTATAACAGAAGAAACAATTCTGACATTTCGCAAATCTTTCTTACTTTTAAAAATACTAAGTGGATAATGCAGATAAAGCTGTATTCGTTCATCTATATTTTTGCCAACAACGATTGGAATTCTTGAACACTGTAAGGATTTAAATAATTCCTGTTGACATATTTTTTGAACTTTTTTACCTGAAATCCGTTCATCCTGTTCACTCATCATCTCAATATAATAATTTAAATGATCTAAGTTCGTTGTGTCATAGCTCTTCAATATATCAAAATCTATCGATTCTGCAATATATTCTTTTCCATAGCATGTAACAATCCGGTATGCCAAACACATCCTGAACAATCTCCTTTCTTTTCAAAAAGATTGTATCAATTGACATGCACGTTTTTTTGGACATGAAACAACCTAAATACTGCTTCCCGGCAATAATATCACTCTTATAATAAAGCAAATACGGTGATTCACTGGACATGACAAAAAGATATATTGATTTGAACATTTTTATAAAATATTTGTTTTCATCATAACCTGTTTTTATTATATGTCCTATCTTATATACTTTTTTTGATCTCTTAAAACATGATATAAGCAAAGACTCCCGCATGAAAAACAACATGTAGGTTTCATTTTGCATTGAAATGCATCATACATACAGTTTTATAGTGAATCTGTTTTAATAAATTTCCAAAAGTTATTTTGAATCTCCGCACTGCTTAGAAGCTGATCTGCATGTTCACTTTTTATTTTTCTATTCCAGCTTCTATTGTTCGGATGATTGCATAAACATATTTTCTGATTACATCTTGTCATCTTTTCCGCTGACTTAATATACGAAAACTTATTATTATAATATACAAATGAATTCCTTACTTTAGATGAACAAATCACAATACGGGGTTTTCCCAGCTTCATCCAAACCTTTACTAAATTAAAATAACTCAAATAAGAATCAATGTATTCATGTTGTATCGAACTTCCATGATGCTCTGAAGGTCGTAAAAAATAATTCATGAATGCTACTGAGTTTACAAGCGTTACTAAACCGTCCTGACTGCTTATATCCTGCTTAGAGCTATCATCGAGATTTTCATTTAGCGGCATAAGCATTGTTTTAAATAAATGTTGAAATTTCTTATTATGTTCAATATTCCAGCGTAAAACACTTTCTGTCCACATATATTCAACATCTTCTTTATACAAGGCTATTTTATTTTGCGAATGAAGATCTTCCCACCATAGGTTATTTTCATACCAGTTTTCTTTTAACCAGTTATTTTTTGCTTCTTTTTTATTTAAATCTAAATAATCTCTATATAACATTGAAAAATCAGGAAGATAATGGCTTTCCAATACGTACAGAGCCCTAATTTTCTTATCGCTAATGCTCAGATTTCCATAATGTTTCCCAACAAAAGGAACCAGAAACGGATGTTTTTTATAAAAGACATCAACTATTTCAAGTAATGTGTTTATATTGAATCCAGTATGTTTCAAACATTCCTTCTCAATCTTATTATCGAATGAACGCGGAGCAAAGATATCATCTTCTTCATACAAGATTTTATCCATCAGATTTCCATTTGCTTCTATTTCATGCTTATCTGCGTGAATAGTGACACCGAGATGATTATAGACAGAATCCAATTGTTTTATGATATTTTCTTTTTCTTTAAATCCTATACACATGCTTTATAATCTCCTTAAGTTTTATTCTTGCAATCTTATCATTTAAAATATAGCATAAAAAATTACAGAAAATACTAAACTAATTATTATCTTGGATTAGAGTTAATAACACATAAATTTAAAGAAATTCCATACTTAAAACAATTACTCTGATTGACTAACTGATTATAATATGAATTAAAATAATAAAAAACATTTTAACTATTAGATAATTTTCGAATAGTAATTATGTAAATCCTCATTCATCTGTTTTTTTATAGTCTCAAAGTCATCAGCATTTAATTTTTCCAACAAAGCATGATTCATAGAAATGACACCTAAATCTTTTGAATAATACAAAAAACGTTTGCGTTCAAACTTTTCAAAAGGATTAGTCAGCATATTTTTTTTAATAAATTTTCTATCAGACAAAGTACTTTCGTTATATGGACAGGTTGAACGGTCAACAGGAAGATTCTGTTTTATCCTATTTTTATAGAAATCTATATAATTTGTTAAAACATCTTCTATCCGTGCATCTCCCATTCGATCCATATATTTGATAAAAGATAATAGAAAAGGCATCTTATAAGAAAGGGAATAGTCTCTTTCGTTCAGAAAGTCAAAGAAATCTTTTTTGATTGTTTCATCATTATGTTCCGGTATTTGCAGTCGATCTCGAATCTCTTTCACATCGTCTAAAGAGAACAAATAAATTTTCCTGCTTCCGAATGCAAAAGATGCCGACGGCTTGATCTTACCTTTTTTTATCCAGCAGTTTATAGTATCGGTACTAACATAAAACTCACGTGCAAGCTGTTCCTGATTGAAATAGTCACCATATTTATCTTCAAAATTTTCAATATCGATTTCTACAATACGCTCAATTCGTTCCTGCAAACCGTCAACTTCGATTATATCTCCTTCCCTATAATTTTTAGACGTAATATCTCCAAAAGGAACATACATGCTGTTTTTAAAAATACTGTGCATAGTACACGGCTTTGCCAAGGCCCCATACTCGTCTACCACATCAATAATGAATACATTATCTTTATTTTCACATCGACGAAGACCTCTGCCTATTTGTTGCAAATATAAAACCTTGAACATTGTCGGCCTCGCCATGACTAAAATGCCTAGCTCAGGATAATCCCATCCCTCCGAGATCATATTGCATGCACATAAAAAACGTATCTGCTTTGATTTAAATTTTGCCATGATATTATCAGCATTTTTCGTAATTCCGGTATAGGCATGCGCAGACAATCCAGCTTCGTTTAATAATTTTTCCATTTCTGATGCATGTTTCGTATTCACGCAAAAAATGATTCCCTGTCTTTTTGCTGCCTTTCCTTCACTGAAATAAGTTTTTAACACATCTGCAATAAGTTCATTTCTGGAATTGACGCGAATGTTTTTTTCCAGATCAGCATTGACATAATCTTTGCCGTTAAAGCGTACCTTCGTTAGATCAATATTAGTTTCAATACGATAAACATTTGCTTTTGCTATAATATTCTTTTTCATCGCTTCAATAAGAGTCAATCTAGTTTTATAAGTACCAAAAACACTTTCCAATCTCTTTTTATCAGGTCTTTGATCTGTTGCTGTCAATCCTATCATAAAATCAGGATCAAAATACTGAATGACTCGCTTTAACATTGGGGCAACAGCATGATGTGCCTCATCAACGACAATATAGGAAAAATAATCAGAAGGAATATCTCTGTAATTTCTTACCATATACGCATAAGTCCTGATAGTGATCGCGTGCTGATATTGCGGCAATGATTTGTTTATACGCGTTTCCCAGTCGTTGATGATAGTTTTATTAGGGGCTAATATCAAAGCTTTGAATGATGGATGCTCTGTTGCATATATTCGCATGTCTTCTTCAACGATCCGTGACTTTCCACTTGCCGTGGGAAAAACAGCCAAGAAACTTTTTATCCCTTTTTCTCTTTGCTTTTTGATATCATGAAGCGTAACTTTCTGATGTTCATAAAGTACGACTCCTCGGTCAGCTAATAAACTGTTTTCTTTGAATGCATTTATGTCTTTTCCGAAAAATTTTTGAATATCGTCCTCTATCCGATCAAGATAAAGACAATCTTCAGTGGAAAAACGGTATAGCTTTATTCCCCATGCAACACATGCGTTTTGTTTGTTCAACTGTCGGCGATAGCGGTCTTTCCCTATTATTTGCGGATGATGATAATGAATGCCATTTTCTTCTACGGCAACTCCCCCATTTGTTTTTTGAATAAAATAATCTAAAAAATACTGATTTCCTTTATCATCACTGATCCCATACTCTTTATGCAAAAATTTTAATGCACCTATGCCATAGACATTTACAAAGCATTTTTCAAACAAAAACTCCAAAGGCGATGCATCTGCACAATCTTCCCGATTAACCACTGCACGCTTAAATTCAATTTCTTCCCAGTTCCTTAATTGTTTTATATATTTATCGATATCCTCTTGATCTTCTTTTAAAAAACGAAACACTTGTTTGTATTGAAACATATAGCTATTCTGCTTGTCAGTAATCATGGAATAGGGAAAGATTTCTTTGCTGCCGTTTAAGTCACAAATATTGTCATCGATGATAATAACAATATCCTGACTGACATAAAAAATACTTTTTCCACCGTTTGGATAATATACTACTTCTTTTTCAATATAAGATTCATCCATTTTTCTTCATCCCGTCCTGGCCTGACATCCGTTGTGATCCACATTTTTTTCACTTCCAAAGCAGGTACATCCTTTTTCAGTCTTTCAAGCTTCTCTTCATCAAAATCAATAAAGTACCTCCCATTGCGAAATCCTTCAAAATCACCATATTTAAAGGAAGTATAGATGATTCCATCCGCTTTCAATGCCTTAAGCATCTTGTTAAACACTGCAACAAGCTGCATATAAGAAAGATGAAGAATCGATGAACAGGCCCATATGGCTTCATATTTATTAATTTCATTCAATTCATTAAACAACATATGCTTTACTCTGATACCGGTTACCTCGCTTGCCCTTTTACACATTTCCAAAGAACCGTCAACTGCATCCACAACAAACCCGCGCTCCAGAAAATATTTGGTGTCTCTGCCCGAACCACAGCCAAAATCCAAAATATAGGATTCCTTTCGCAGCATTGACAAGAACTCGTCCTGTATTTCTGTAAAGTTAACATCTAATGTAGTATTTATAAATTGTTCTGCATTTTCATTGTAATACTGTATCGTCAGATTATCTTTCATTTTATTCATCACCTTCCCCGATAATAGAAATTATTGCTATATGTACAGGCATTTTAAAAATGAACAAAAGTATTTTACATACTTTCCGTCATTAAAACTCACCATTTTCCTTTGTTAAATACAAACTGATTATTTCCTGTTCCAGTTTTACATTCTTATCCAGCATATAGGCAATACATTGTGTATATGCTTTATTTTCTTTTAAGTTAATCAGTCTTTTTACATCCAGGTCGGTCAGCTTATTCAAACAGTTTTGCCAACGCTCATCTTCCAGATCTTGTATGCCCATATGGCATAAACTAAATTCTTTTTCTGTCTGTTCACATAATTTTTTATGAATCCAGAAACCACCGGCATCAATGTCTCCGAAATGAAGATATTCTTTTTCGGAATTGTCAGCGATCATTTTTTTTAGAAAGCTTACCTGGGACTTTGTCGCAAAACCGCCTAAGTAAACATAGCAATTTTCATCATCCATCCTCAGGAAAGAAGTTTTGTTTTCAACGGTGATGATTTTGCCGCATCGTACACTAATGCGGACTATTCGGTCTATGTCTTTTATTGAAAAAGACACTCCGCCGGATAATCCGGTGATGTCTATCATCTTATTCCTGAATTCAATGATTACAGGACCTTTGACACAAATATCTTGATCTGTATCATATACGTTAAATCTTTCCAATAAATTTTCTTCTTCAAAAATAGTTTCTTCTGCGACATGAAAATAATCATAAAGGATTGCATTTACCTGAGATCTTCTGTTGTTTTCAAAATACTTTGAATCACCGAAGATCAGCATAGAAGCTTCTCTTATGTATAAAGAGTCAGTATTTTTCTCTAAAAATGATAATATTTTCAGTATGTCTTCTTCTTTGACCACATCGATTGAAACAGCTTTATTTGCAATCAGGTTTTCTAATTCAGCAATATAATAGTCCGCTATCTTCCCATTATGCTGATAATTATTTATGATCATCTGTAATTCTTCTACCGCAAAAGATCTTGGCGTAATGTCCAATTCATTTGCGGCATACTGCTCAAATGAAGACAACTGTTCCATACATAAATAAACTTTTTCATAATCATCGCTGAATCTTATTTTGGAAGCCGTCACAAATCCTTTATCTTCCAGCGATCTTATCGCTTTGTTGACAAGTTCCTTCTCATTCAGATCAACATTAAATTTAGAATAATCCTTTAAAATTTTATTGACCGGCAAATCTATCCGGCGCTTAATGACCATATCTTTGTAAACAGCTTTTCTCTTGTAGTATTTTTTTAAAAGAGTCTCGACTATCTTTACCTCATATCTGTTCATAAAATTTGATTGCTCCTAAGATCATATTGCTCTTGTTTATTTTTTTGATCGGTATCACAGCATCACATTCTTTTCCGATAGAGTCCAGTTTATTCGGAGGAGCACAGAAAACCACCTGGAAGTCTTGCGTCTTAAAGAAGTCAAGCATGGCTTTGATGTTTTTATCGCTCATCTTTTCAAACGGCTCATCGATAAATACGAGCCTTGTTGAATTCTGGCGGGAATTATAAATAATAGCCAATGCTGCGGAAAGAATAATGGTATACGGTATCTGGGTCCCGGCTCCGGAATTGTATCCGGCTAATTTTGACAATCTGCCGTTTACGATTTCATCATTAGTTACCAGAACTTCATACTCCATATAATTTCGGTAATCAGCAAAATCATTTAACAATTCATCATTATTTTTAGATATGATCTTATTAACGATTTCCTTAATTTCCTCTTCCCGTTTATCTGCCTCATTCTCATCATAATTATCCATAAGAGAAATCATGAACTGTCCATCACCAATTCTGTTGACCTTCTTCAGATAATCAGCATAGTCCAAAATTTTCGCATAATCAGATGCTCCGGCAATGGTTTTAACGTCAAACTGATAGGTAGTTGAAAACCTAAGCTTTTTTAATTGCCTGTTTATCTCTTTGATATCTGTTTGTGCTTCCTCAATATGAGTTTTCATCTTTAAAATGAATTCATTTTTAAAGATGTCTTCATATTTTTGAGTCTGTACGGCAAGCTTTGTTTTAATATCTTCGAAATTATCGATCTGTAGCACATTTTTTCTCCTTCTGTAGACGGCTTCATGTTCCAGACCGACAGGCAGCATCTCTTCACGCGATTTGCCGGTATTATAGACAGACTGCTGGTTCGTAATGTCACGTTCCCACCTTCCTTTTTCATTTTCTGTCCTTGTCCGTGTTGCCGCGATCATCACATCTCCGATTGATCGTTTACCTTCAACAAAAAGATCATATTCGTTTTTTGCCTCTCTTACCTCAATCGGAAAAGCAGCTGACAGATGTTCGAGTTTCTCTTCATTAACATCTTTTTTATTTTTGAGCTGTTCGGTCTCTCTCGACAACTGCTGACACTGTGTTTTCAGTGTTATTTTTCTATTCTGGTTCTCTTCGATTGTTTTGTTCAACTGTTTCAGCTTTGTCTCGATGTCATTGATACGCTCGGCCAGCAACATATACTCGCTGTTATTCTTTAAGGCCTCTTTAAGTTTACGAATCTTATCATCACATTCATAAATTTCCATCTGATTCATACTGTGGTTATAAGGGGCATCAAGATCATGTTCTTGATTGATAAGGTGATTCATCCGCTTCGTTAACTCAAGCTTTCTGCAAAGAATGCTCTTTTCTTCGAGAAACGCATGCTTCTGTTCTTCCAAAATACTTTTCTGTTTGATTGCTCTTTCTTTATTCAACTGCACCGCGTCTTCGCCAAGACAATAAGAATCTGTCTTCTTAAAATTCAAAAAAGAGACAGCCATGTTTCTGCTTATTTTACCTTCTTTACAAACTGCACTCTCATGATTCGGAACATCTTCAATATCGACTGCGTGAATTTTTCCCAGCCAATAGGAAAAATATTGCAAAGCAGTCTCATTTCGTATTTCCAACTGATGCAGGACGGAGTCATCCTCTATTTTAAAATGCTTCCTGCTTAACAACTTGGTATTTACCAGTTCAACATATTTATATTGTGATTGATCCATTACCCGGTTCGCGATATGGAAATACTGTGGTTCTACCAGGATGCTATATCTGTGAATACCTAGAAACGTTTCTACAGTGTTTCTCCATTCTTCATTTTTCAGTCTAATAACGAAAGAACTTGAAAAACGGGCTTTACTGTCTATTTTCAATTCTTCAAATTTCTTATTGATTTCCCTGATCAATCCCAATTGATGAGGAACCTTTGAATAGTCAGGCAAATTGCGATCGCATGCCTTGATCACTTCGTCATTCTTGATCATTTCCGACTGAATGTCTTCTAATGACGAATCCAGCATATATATTCTTTTATTGAGATCATCCAAAAGATGATCGATCTTTTCGCTCCAGGCATTCAGCTCCTCCTTTTTCTTCAGCGAAGGAATTTCAGGATCAGTTAAATCGGACAATAGATCCTCCAGCGACATTTCTTTTGCAAAAACATGGATTTTCTCAGCCAGCATAGACAGTTTATTTACTCTCTCTGCATATTCAGTCGCCTTTGCTTCCAGCTCTTTTCTTCTTTCTATTTCATCCTGAAGCGCCCTGGTCCCGTCCAACTGATCTAGCTGTCGGTTTGCACTTCTTAAATCCATGTCTGCCTGCTCTTTATCAGATAATTCCTTCTTTAAGATATTTGTCAGCCGTTCGATTTCAAATGTTTTGTCGTCAATCATTTTTATGTTGGCTTCCATCTTCTGAACAGCCTGCAGAAAATCTTTATATAGTCTTTTTGCATCATCTTTTTTCAGCCGGAAATCAACTCTCGCATAATTATTGAATGACCCTAAAATAGCATCCAGATCATTGATTTCTTTTTCAAGAATCTGAAAAGACGCATGAAGATCATCAATGTTGTCTTTTGCCTCTTTTAATTTTTTGAGATTTATTTTCTTATCCTCCAGCACGGATTCTTTTATAAACTGCTGTATCTTGGCTTCCGGATTGTAGGTCATGATGTTTTTCAGTTTTCTTTGATACTTAATGATGCCTTCGCTTTGAAGCTTCAGACCGGTCATCGTCATAAATTTGACAACCCCATTATTTTTATTCAGCAATTCTGTCCTGTTCCTGTCTCTGAACTGTTTCGCACTTAAAACATATTTCTTTCCTGCGGTTTCATCAAAGAAAGAAATATCTTTTAAAGTCCTGTTCTCAAGTGAGTACCAGTAATTATCGACTTGATCGCTGGAATTAGTTTCCAGGATTACACCTAAAACAAAAGCAGATTCATATAACTCATTATAATATTCCAAAGCAATATGCGTGTATACATTCGGATGAGAGCTTGATGGTCTTGCATATTTTCGGGTATCGGGATCGATCAAACAGCGGGTATAAGAAGACAATGTTCTTCTACCGCTACCGACCCTGGTTGCCGAAGTAGCTTTATTAAAATCAGTATCCCCAGTAAATGCATATTTTATCGCATCAAGAACGGTAGATTTTCCGCATTCATTTTCACCGGTGATCAATGACAGATTCTTCCCAACAGGAATCGTCTTGTCTATAAATCCGTACCAGTTCAGTAAATACACTTGTTTCAGGATTATCTTGCTCATTCCTGATCATCCTCCATACTATCTTCTTCATATTCCGTTTCATTCAATGAAACGGTCATTTCTTTAACTACTGCCATAAACTGTTCTTTATTCATTGCAAACTGAAGCGTAGGATACAAAGTAACGACCGTATCTGACTTTATATCAGCCTCATTGTAGTTTATCAGACTGAACCGTTTAAATGTCCTCAGTGCATTTTTCAATTCATTTGGAGACATACTGATCGCATATTGTTTCTGCGTATCAACAATATCCCCGAATTCAACATAAGTTTGTTCCGCCTTTCCAAACCTTTCAAGAAACAGCATCCATAATATCAGTAATGTGAGGATCTCATTATTGGAAAAATGAACATGATTTATCTTTTTCAGCCCGACCGTCTCCGCATCCGCTTCATTTTGGACCAACATAGCATATTTAAACTGGTCATCTACAATAATATCATAGCCCATGATTTTCAAATAACTGGAAATATCCATTCTGTTTGAAGAATATGAAAGATAATCATAAAGCAAAGGGTCCTTTTCCGCCACGATAAAATTAGAATCTAAAAGTTTTCTCACACATCTTTTAAATTTCAGCAACTCCTCATCATGAAGTTTTTCCAAAAAATCATAACCTGCCATTATTTTTTCTCCTAACCACCATATTTGTAAGTTCTGCCACAGGTGTTTTCTCATACCCCTGATCGAGCTCGACCACGAATTTAAAATCATCTTCTCCCGAATATATAAAGGCCGATGCAAACATCAAAGCTTCTTCCCTGCTTTTTATGTATTTGCTCTTTATAAACGGCAGATCGCTATCCTTAAACAGATGATCAAAATAACTGTTTGTTCTTTCTAATGAATACGGATTGATGGAATTTTCTATCAGATCATTCGTAATTCTGTTTTTCTCTTCGTCGGTTATATCACTATCATGAATCTCTGCAGTTGCTTTGTCAATTATCTGACGTTTTTTCTTCAAATAAGATTTTCTCGATATATATTTTTGCGAAGAAATAGCAACACATGCATGCAAAGCAGCCAATATGGATTCTCTTTCTTCTTCCTTTGCTTCCTTGATTCTGGTCAAAACAGCATCAATGCTTTTTTCCACATTTAAACCATTGCTAGTTACTAATTTGATCCTTAAATTAGCTAATCTGAAGTACTTATTGATATTTTCATCGATAAGCTCCATATTTTCCGGATACTCAACTGTAATATAATCATACATCTCATCAATGTATCCGGCCAATAAATCACTTGTTTCATTATGATCGCTCTGCATTCTTTCGCTGTATTCTTTTACTGCCGTTTCAAACAGAGAATCATGTCTAAACCTTTTCAATTGATCAGCAATTCCTTTTAAGATCGATGGAATCAAGCCGTTATTTTTCATGAAGAAATAATCCGTGAAAAACTTTTCCAGAAACTGATCGCCGAGCAAGTAATTGCCGATGCCTGATAAATCATTGATTTCTGTAATCTGGCTCAAAATGATCGAAATACTGTCCTTTAGATCCAACACTTCATTTTTCAGATCTGCCTCGCTTTCCATTAACGGAACAATTACCGAAGAATACGGTCTCTCTTTTCTTACTGAATTTTCACTGTATGTGCTTTGAAGAATCTCATACATAGATAAGATACGATTTGAGATAGCCGCATCATTTTTGCGGTTGCTGATCCGCTGAAGAAAATCAATGACTCTTCTGCAGTTGGAAGTGATATTTGTGATATACTCACCGTTTCTTCCCAGCTCAGGCTTTGACAACCATCCGCATTCCCTGAATTTTCGGATGATCTTTACTGAATCCTTGTCTTCAAAATCAAAACCCGTATCATCATTCTCTACATGATACTGCTTGTTCCTTAAATACAATTCAAGCGCATCTCTGACATTAGCCTCATATAACACGGGAGCCGATTTTGAATACTCGATCAATTCTGAAATACATTCAAAATAGATTCTCTTATTCACCCCGGTTAGCGGATTAAAAAACTTCTCATTTCTCAATGTTTCAAATATATCCATTAAAACACTCCTCTGCAATTCATGATAAATGTACAAATATATTTTAAGGTACAAACCATGAAATAATATTAGCAGATATGGTATAAATCTATCTATTAAAATAATTAATTTGTAACCAAATTAATCGCACTTTTCTAGATCTAAATTTATATTTTACTTTTATCTTTTGAAACAGTGACATATTCTTCTCTCTCATTATTTTAAAATAACTAAAATAAACTGTTTTTCTGTCTAATTCAACTTTCAATATATATGAATAATAGAGTTCTGCATAGCCGTATGAGAAACTTTCTTCCATCTCTAAATAAACTAAATCATTTGAAAAAAATTTTAAGTCCTTCCGCTCCTCCATCATAACTTCCTTTTTTTCTTATATTCGCTTTTATTTCATCTATTTTTTTTCCGATAAAAGACTTCTCTAAATTGACGTATTATAGAATTAAGATCATCTTTTCTATTAAATCCATTTTCTAATTTTAAATGTTCATTTTCAAGGCCGCTTTTTCTGTGTAATAGCCTTTTCAAACACATAATAATGATTTATTTTTGTCTTCACTCTCTCTTAGTTACTTTTAGATTGGCATTAACATCAAGCAATTCATGAAAGACCTCAAGCAGGTATATCAGGAAAATACAGAAGAACAGGCCATGAGCCAGCTGGCGGCATTCAGTGAAAATGGGAGAAACAATATCCAATGGCTGTGCAGGAACTGGGATCTGATCATCAATCAGCTCAGAATCATGGTCAGCAGCGAAGAATGATATGTAATAAAAAACGAAAGAAAAGCCGGCATGAAATCAACTCCATGATCATACCGGCTTAAGGGACGAGGACAAAGGTCAAGAGACACCATTCGACTTTCTCGGGTCAAAACCTATCGAATATTAGTTACACACAATCGGTCACATTCCCAAAGGCAAGTAGCAAATTTTACTTGCCGTTTTCAGCATGCGCTTTAAAAATCATGCATGCTAGTTTAGATTTTAAGAATGAATTTTAAACTTTTTAAATTAAATACACAGTTTCCTTGACAAATCCGCCATCTCTAATACTTGATATATTTGCCGATTCATTACCGTGTACAGGTGATTTGAATGATTTCAATTTTATAGTTTTTTTATCAATCGATTTGCTTGTTGTCTGCACTCATATGGTTTTAATCCATCGAATAGGAAAGCATTCTCTTTGTTTACTTTTATTAGCCCTAAATGATTAAAAGCTTCTTCTGGAGTTGTTATTTCTTTATCCCTGTATCTAGTCTTCTCTATTACTTCTAGTGTATAACCATTATCTGAGTCTTTCATAATACTATCTAAATACTTTTCTTTAGCATTTGCCGGCATTTCGCTTCTTTTTGTAGGTCCTTCTATTTTTTCAATATGTTCCCATATATCGTATCGTAATCCGGCAAGAATAGAACGAACTTTTTCAGTTTCTTCTACTTTATCTTCTAATTTCATATTAGAGGTATCAATATTTTTTCCTACTTTTACGTAATATTTGTTATTTTTATCTTTATCTACTGCTACCGGAACTATTTCTGCTTCCCCCCTAATCGCCGCCTCTGCTGCACCAGTAAATAATTTAGTTACTACGATGTTGTCAGTCGTATTCCAAGCTCCTTCCGAAAATATTAAAACATTTCCCTTTTGTTTTAATATTTTTATAACTGTTTCTAATGAAATATGTCTATCTTCCTTAATTGATTCTAACTCTACTACGCTAGCTTCATCTGGAATTTCTACATCAACAGGCACTATTCCAAGTGCCTTTAAAAGTAATCTTTCAGGACTTCTATATAATTCTCCAACATCACCCCAAAGTATAAAAGCATTTTCTTTTATGGCTTCTATGGCAGCCTCTATATCGTATCTCGCTACATGTGTTACAACATATACCTTTGGCTTTTTACTTTTTATACGTTCATCTGATAAAATTTTTATTGAATATTTTCCTGGAATTTGTTCAAGTTTTAGAACTTGACGTACCAGTTTTTGAGTTTTTTTCCTAATTTCTATGCCTCTAATTGGTTCATTGTTTTCATAATTTATTTTTCTAAGCTCTCTATGATAGGCATTTAACCTTCTTAATGGAAGATCTTTCTTTTCGAGTTTTATTATTTTTTTTATTATATATTTTAATCTTTTCCTTATGTTTGCCTGTTCTAACGAGTCACTACTTTCTACTAATTGTTTTTTTAAATCTGAGTATTCTTTTTTTATCCCCTCTAAATATTCTCTTTTAGATTTCATCACTGCTACCCCTTATCATTAATTTTTTTATAATTCTATCACATTTTAATTAAAAAACCAAAAAGCATTGAATTTAAAAGCTTTTATATGATATTTTCTACTGTCAATTATCTTCTTTTATTTTCTAAAAAAATAATGTATTCATAGAATATTAGTTTACCGTTACTATATTATGATTATGTCATAGTCACATTTAATTTTAAGCCATTTCTACATAAAACATAAAGCGCAAGATTTCCTATGCATTTTTATAGACTCATATGATACAGTAATAATTATTTTTTCAATCTTTGCTTCAAATCATGAAGATATGGTTATCCTTTCTTTTTACCACTAATATCATTCCGCTATTATTTTTGTTAGTTTTACCATTAAAAAAGCACCCTATAACTTTGATATGGACCCTACTAACAGGTTTGTCAATAGAAATGGAACATATCAAAATTATAGGGGACGGTTCGTATTGTATAGATTTTTTTATACAATAAAAGCTCTATAAAAGAGCTTTCATGAAGTATACGTTACATGCTTACTGCTTTGACCGAGACAAGAATTCAAAGCCAATTGCAACAGCCAAAGCAATCGGTACTAAAACAAGCCATCCTAAACCAAGATCATAAAATGGCAGAATATGAAAAAGATCAGTGATAAAACCAAGCTTCAAGCCAACACTTTCCAGCGAAGAAATAACGCTTTCCGCTAATACAGTATAAATGACAACCGGATATACATAGCGATATGAATATAACCAACGATCACAAAGTCCTAAAATCATCAAAATGATGGAAATTGGATAAATCGCATTTAAAATTGGAATTGATATGCTCAAAATAGTTGTCAATCCGAGATTGCAGATCAGAAAAGAGACTGCTGTAATAGTAAACACATACTGTTTATACGTAAACTTAGGATATCGTCTTGAAAAGAATTCAGAAATAGATGTAATCAGACCAACGCATGTAGTCAGACAGGCAATTGTAAAGATGGCCGCTAATAAGATCGCTCCGACATCACCAAATACATCGTGCACAATATAGCGCAGTGTCCAAGCACCGTTTTCCTGTATTGGGTACAGATTTGATGTTGCCATCCCAAGATACGCTAAAATTATGTATATAATTGATAAAATGATTCCTGCGGCAATAGCTACTTTTGTCGTCGTATGAATGACATCATCCTCTTGTTTAAGGCCAAATCTTCGTATCGTTAAAGAGATAACAAGTCCAAAATTCAATGCCGCAATGGCATCCATTGTATTATACCCTTCTAAAAAACCAACTACTACGGCATTTGTTTCATATTTTCCGACAGGATTACCGATGTCGACATGCCCGTTGCATAAGAACGCGACAAATAAGAACAGGATCAGACATAAAAGTGTCGGTGTCAGGAATTTTCCCATTCGGCTAACCAGCTTGTTCGGTGTCAATGCAAGCCACATCGCAATCAAAAAGAATACAAGAGAATAAAATAACATACAAATGGTAAAAGAAGCTTCTTTTGGCAAATAAGGTGCGATTGCCATTTCAAATGGTACAGACGCTGCACGTGGAATTCCCAATCCAGGACCAATGGACAGATAAATCAAGATCGTATAAAGAGAGGCAAATCCCACACCGACTTTCGAAGATAATGACTCCAGTCCTTTAAATTTAGCAACGACGATCACTCCCAATACCGGCAGCAATACAGCAGTGACCAGAAACGCAGAAATAGCTGCTCCAGTACTGGATCCTGCATTTTGACCTAAAAACGGAGGAAAAATCAGATTTCCCGCTCCAAAAAACATCGAAAACAACATAAAGCTGACCATCAGCAGCTGCTTCTTTGACAATTTCATTTTCATTCTCCCTTTCCAATAAAAAAATCGTCCATCGAAGGACGATTCATAAACCGTGGTACCACCTTTTTTTCCAAATATATTGGCTCTTCCCGCATCTAACAATGCGTCTCACCGATAACGTGGCTTTACTCCGGCTTTCCCTACTTTTTTCAGGTTGCTTCTATGAGATGATTTCCTTATCTATTCCGCTAATTGCTCACACCAAACCGCAATCTCTCTGATAACATCCTAGATTCGTACTTGTTCTCAATCTTGGAATTTCTCTGCCCATTCATTATAAGTAATTTTTTCATTTCTAGCAAGCCTATTTATCTTTCAATTTTGATACATAAAATAACTTCATATATATTGATGCTGAAAAATATACTTTACCCTCCGAGATTTGATTTCAAATATGTGACAAACGGTTCATTACAACAGCTTTAATTTCTTTCTGCAAAAATGGCACAATGATTCAAGAACAGACGGTGATCGATATCCATTCGACAATACTATTATTACAACAAAAATCCATTATTTCATGTCTCCGCTACTGCCCAGACAAACATGAATTATTCATAATTTACTGATCCAATTACGATCGATACTCAAAAAAAGAACCAGTCTCATCGATTAGAGTTATGGTTCTTTCGTTGTTGCATACAAAGATATTATTACTGATTCATTTCATTCTCTTGATAATCCTTGATGAATGTCTTTGCCCCGCTCTCTGTCAAAGGGTGTTGCAGGGAACGCATATACAATGCATAAGGAATGGCTGCATAGGAAACATGGTGACGAGCCAGCTGTTCTAATTGAAATAAGTTTTTAATTGAAGCAGCGACTACTTTTGTAGTGTATGAATTTGCACGGATCATCTCCTGCAGCGAAATAATTGCCTCCATGCCGTCCCATCCCTGTTCTTCGTTTCTTCCGATAAAGAAAAATAAATAGTCACAGCCTGCCTGAATGGCAGCAACCGCCTGCGTTACCGTAAACAATAATGTCATCGCTGTTCGCACGCCCTTTTCGTGAAGATATGATGCCAACCGCAAGCCGTCTTTTGAAAAGTTGATCTTGATGACTGTTTTCGGATAGATTGCCAGTAAATTTTCTGCCTGTTCAATCATTTCCTCATAGGTCCCAATGACTTCACCGCTCAAAAAAGCAGGTTCCTTTTTACTCCATTCCTGTACAAAAGCACGTACTCCGATATGATTGTTGTGATACATCGTTGTATTGGCAGTGATGCCTTTGATACCATAAAGCAACACCTCTTCGATTTCTTGTTTGTTTGCGCTATCAATAAAATATTGCATACACTATCCTCCTTTATTTTAGTATAACAAACAGGCTGCTTATGCAATTGTGCCTAACATCGATTTTTTTCCGTAACATTGCGGTAGAAAATACGTACAACACCTTTCATCATGGCCTTGGCCTGCATTTATAATGAATAATAGTAAAGGAGGTTTTTTCATGTTTCAATATTATCAGCCCACTCGCATACATTTCGGGGCAGATTCACTGGATCAGTTGCCAGACATTTGCAAGCGATATGGAAATCGCTGCTTTTTGGTGACGACACCGGATGCACCTTTGCAGCCGCTGTATGCGCGTATCAAAGAAAGTTTGCAGAAAGCAAATATCCAAGTTATTCATTTTGATGAAGTAATGCCGAATCCGGATGCGGAAATGGTGGAACGCGGCTTTGCCCGTTTGAAAAAGGAGCCTTGTGACTTCGTGTTAGCTGTCGGCGGCGGCAGTTCTATCGATACGGCAAAATCCATTGCCTTTTGCAATGGACTGGATCACATTGACTGGGATCATATTTTCTCTGCTTATGGTTCCCCTTTTGAAGTTTATCCGTCTTACAGCGAAAAGCACCTGCCGATCATCAGCGTACCGACGACATCAGGTACCGGATCTCAAGTGACACAAGCCGCAGTCATCACACGCGGAAAAGAAAAAATCACTTTTTACCATACAGACAATTTTTCAAAAGAATGTATCTTAGATCCGAAACTGATGCTGACACTTCCAAAACGCATGAGCGCAGCTACCGGTTTTGATGCATTTACTCATGCATTCGAAGCCTATATCAACCCGCGTGCTTCCCGTTACAGCAAAATGGATTCACTGGAAGCAATGCGTTTAGTCGTGGAAAACCTGCCAAAAGTAATGGAAGATCCAAGTAACTTAAGCTATCGTGAAGCAATGTGCCTGGCAGATACCCTGGCCGGACGCGCGCTGGCCAATTCCGGTGCCGATGCTCCGCATCCGTTATCTGAAATCATCGGCGGTATCGTACATATGACACACGGCGAAGCACTTGCTGTCGTATTCGCTCCGTTCATTCAGCATAATCTGAAGAAAAAGCAAACCGTGTTTACGGAAATAGCAAACGCCATCTTCCACAGCGATGACCTGCTTGGTCCTTTTACGACATTCATGGAATCTATTTCTTTAAACAAAAAATTAAAAGATTTCGGAATCACTAAAGAGCAGTTTTCGGAAATCAAAGCAAGCCCGATCCTGGATCACCTACCGTTTGGTTCCCGCGAAGAGTTAGAAGCGATCCTGAATGATGCTTATGAATAAGATCCGGCTGATCGCACTTGACATTGACGGAACATTGATGCAGCATGACGGCGTTATTCCCGACGAAAATAAGGAAGCAGTTCGACAATGTTTAAAGAACGATATTGCCGTCTATCTGGTAACCGGAAGACCGTACAGCTTTGCACGCATGATTGCCGATCGTTTCGACCAAGACGTGCGTGTAGTAGCAGCCAACGGCGGTATTTATGAATGCGGTGATGCATGTATCGAACAACCAATCGATCAGGCATCACTGACATTTCTTATCACACAGGCAGACAAATACGGCATTTCCTTATTTCTGAAAGGAAAGCATGATTATTATGCAAATGTGCCCTATGATGTTCGTTTTCTTTATGATGAGCAAAACAAGTATTTCCGCAAAGATCTGCAAGTACGCTCCTTTACGGATCTTTCTTCCCAACAGTTAAACGAGCAAGCACACGATATATTAAAGATACTGACTTTCCATGAAGATCCTTCTGTCATGAAACAATATCGTCAGTTAGTCGAAGGATCCAATCTGGTCACAGTTACCGATTATCGCCCGATCAGTTTTGATATCACCGCAAAAGGAGTAGACAAAGGCAGTGTCCTGCAGACGATATGCAAGAATCTTCACATCGATCAAAATGAAGTCCTTGCCTGCGGAGATGCCAATAACGATCAGGCAATGTTTGCATCTGCCGGATGGCGTGTGGCAATGAGCAATGCTTCTGTTGATATCCAGAAACAATGCCAGATTGTTGTGGATAACCAGGATGGTAAAGGAGTTGCACGGGCAATCAAACAATATGTCATATAAAAAATCGAAGGTCTCACACCTTCGATTTTCTTTTGCCATGACACTTTCTCAGCCAGATTTACAATTATGCAAAGCTTCTCTCTCAACCTCGAATCGCAAAGAACAAAGCAAAGACAAGAGCCACGAACAACACCATAACGATCAAAGTAGTAATCAAAACAGACAACTGTCCGTCCTTTTTTATCTCTCGCAGAGACTGTCGAAAAGAAAATTGTCTCCATCGGAAATATTTTACCAAAGATATGATCATCAGGATCATAGATACAAAATTAAACAACAGGAACTGACCGATCGCCAATACGATCAGATTGATACGAATGCTTTCGATATGCTCAAATGACTGAATATCTTCATTAAAATGTTTTAAGGCCCACCATACATATAAGTTAGCCGTACAGATCATAAAACCGGTGATCACCACAGGATTTTCACTCATCAGTTCTTCGTATGACTGTTGATATACACTCGCTGCTCCTACCACATAGATCAAAAACAACAGAATGATCAGAACGCATGCATACTGTGCATATTCTAGATATCGATAACTTTTTACTTGCTTCAGCTTATTTTTTCGCCGAATCATTTCTTTTTTCTTCATATCAACCCTCCTGTAATAAACAGGCAGAGTGTTACACTCTGCCTGCATCTTTAGTCAATGTGCAGAATATCCTTAACAGCAGTAGTTATGTTAACGACACGTACACCATAGATGACCTGAATGGAATTCTTTCCTCTTACAACTCCAAGGGCTTCCAAGAAATTCTTCCAAGCTTCATCCGGAGCGACCAATGCATCATCTTTTACGGTTACACGCAGGCGACTCGCACAGCAGGTCACAGTTTCAATATTATCTGCACCTCCCAGTGCTTCAATGATACGGACTTCCAGCGTATCAGCCGGCGAACCATTGGCTTCGGCATCTTTGATTGCATTGTATTCTTTCTTGCTCATCAATTTGATCTCTTCATCGTCACCGCCACGACCCGGTGTTTTCAGATCGAACTTGAGAATGCAGAACTTAAATACAAAGTAGTAAACAACAAATGTCAGCGGCAATAAGTAAAGCAGGCTCATTGCATGTACTTTATGCGGCTGGAATAAGTTCGGGATCATAAACAGCAATGCGTTTCCGTTGATCGATACCTGTGTGATTTCGGCAAGCACATAGCATAATCCGCAAAGAGGTGCATATACCAGCCAGTAAAGTGCCGGAGCTACAAATAAGAAGGTATACTCGATTGGTTCTGAAATACCAACCATTGCCAAAGTAAATACGGCCGGAAGCAGTAATGCTGCTACTTTCTTGCGGTTTTCCGGTTTAGCACAACGATACATTGCAAATGCAGCACCCGGCAAACCTGTCAGCTGGAACAAGACACGTCCAGTCGTAAAGTTTCTTGTGATATATCCTGTTGCGTCTGCGCTTGCAGCCTGTCCGTTGATAATGTTCTTGACACCCTCATATACGACACCATCGATCGTCATCGTACCGCCGACAGATGTGTATTCAATTGGGAATGCGATCAGATGATGGATACCAAACGGCAGCAACATCTTATCTAATGTACCGAATACGAATGTTCCAAACAATCCGCTCGTGTTGATAAATGCCGTGATGCCCTGCAACAAAGCACCGATGTACGGCCAAACATAGTATACTACGATTGCCAGCGGAATTGAAACCAGAGTTACCATCATGATAACGAATTTTGTTCCTGCAAAGAATGCAAACATAGCCGGCAGTTTAGTGTCTACAAATCGATTATGCAATGCAGCAGTCACTAATCCAGCAATGATACCTGAGAAGATACCCATATTATATGCATAGATTCCTAAGCAGCTTGACCATAGTGCATTAAAGTTCATCGCAGCCTGCTCTGTATAGCCGTTTGCCATCAATGCTTCTACGGTTGTCGTTTCTGCTGTCCAGCCTTCCAATGCTGCCCAGCCTTCAATTCCTCTCATAAAACAGAAATACATGATCATGCCGGCGAAAGCGGCCCAGCCTTTTTCTTTCTTGGCCAATGTGAATGCGATCGCCACTGCAAAGAACAGCTGTAAGTTGTTCATGAAGAAGAATCCCAGATTTGAAATCATGGTGAACAAATTATACAGAATATTTCCTTCCGGCAGGATATAATTCGTAAAGGCACTACCAATACCTACGAAGAAACCTACCAAGACAAGCAGAATGATCGGAACCATCATTGCCCCGGCAAATGTCTGAAGTTTTGCCTGAATGTTTTTCATTGCTTGTTCCTCCTTTTTCTACTTTTAGTTTATCAGACAATGTAGGAAGAAAATGTGATAATAAGTTAAATCATTGCTATATCATTGTGGCAATTTTTGACAATTTGTTAACGATTTCATATGCGGTAAAAGATATGTTTTATTTTTTCACTGCCAATTCGACCAACGATTCATAGTAAATTTCACATGCTTTTAATAAGGAAGAAATTTTCTGACATTCATTCGCCATGTGCGGATGTGTATCCTCACCGTCAAAAGTTGCACCGAATGCAACACCCTGATCCAGCACACGGGCATACGATGCTCCCCCTTTCGTGAACACTTCCGCCTTTTCATGCATTACCTTTTGATATGCCGTTTTTAAAGCCAGGATCAGGGGACTGTCTTCATCTACGTATAACAGCCTTTTTTCACGTATGATCTCCGCTTTCGCTTGATACCTGTCTGCCAAAGATGATACACGTTCCCAAAGCTGTTGTTTCGTAGTGCTCTTTACATACCGGATATCGATACAAACCTCTATTCCTTCTTCGCAAGAATTCATCGACATCAGACAAACTGAATTTTCCCCCATGGCAGGATCTTTTGATGCCAGCTGACTTTTTTCTCCGTTATGATCATCTAAGAAATGTTTTTGTATCATTTCGACGATCAAAAACAGCTCCTTCGGCAGCTGCTTACCATTTTCCGCTGCATCTTTGACAAAGTGGAAAATTGCATTATCTCCTCTTTGCGGATTTCGGGATAGTGCTGTTTTTCCTTTATAGCGAAGGAAAATCCCTGTTTCCTTTTGCTCTTGCTGATCCGCACGGGCAAAGGCAGCACTGCATGACGGCAGGAAAACCTGCAAATCATCACAGACATAATTTGTCCGCGGAGACGATTGGATAGTAACCCCCTCAACGGCAGGAAAAAGAAACCGTACTTGCAAGATTCCTTTTTCGCCGTTTACGATCGGGAAGTTGCCATCCGGTGAAAAACCAAAAACCGGCTGTTTACATTTTCGAAAATAATGTTCCATGCATTCCCATGTCGTTTCTTCTGCACCGCCGGCAATGATCCGAATCGGATATTTTAATTCAAGGCCCTGTTCTTTTATCAGAGAAGCCGCATACAAGGCTGCCAGCAAAGGACCTTTGTCATCATTCACTCCTCTGCCATATAAAAGATCACCGTCTCTTCTCATAACAAAAGGATCGCTTTCCCAGCCTTCTTGTCCTTTCGCCTCGACGACATCCAAATGTCCCAAAACACCGATATATTCATCTCCTGTTCCGATCTGCGCATCCAATGCATACCCATCCAGATCACGAACATGAAAGCCCAGCCTTCTGGCTATTCGGATAAAAGAATCAAAAGCTTCTCTCACTCCTTTTCCGAAAGGGGCATTCTCACCTTTGCTTGTTTCATCCAATACGCTTCGAATCGATACCAAAGCAGATAAATCAGCTAATAACTCCTCTTTTTTGCTTGAGATTTCCTGTTGTATGTTCATTTTGTTTCTCCTTTCATTTTTTTTAAATCGCTTTCTTCTTTTTACAAATCTTACTTCTTTTTTATCTTTCCAATGCTTGACAGATTTTCCTATCAACCGCATAATTCATAGATAAAGGGGAAGATTTCTTATGATTAATAAACGTGTATTAAAAATCGTTGAAGTTTTATTGAACCAAAAATCGTATATTACAATAGATAAGATCAGTGAGCAGCTTTCGGTTTCAAACAAAACCATTCGTAATGATTTACTGCTGGTAGATGAATGGCTGAAAGACAATCAACTGAAGTTAATCAAGAAAACCGGGATCGGCGTATGCATCGAAGGTTCCCATGATCAAAAACTTCGCATTCTGGAAACCGTTCGCAGGAAAAATACCTCTGTGATCGAACATTCTCCCGCTGCACGCAAGACCTTTATCGGAATGCAGTTAATGATTTTTGACAATTGCCGTATTTATGAGTTAAGCGAACAATTATATGTCAGCCGGGCCACGATCCATAAAGATCTCTTATCGCTTTCCAAGACCATGGAACTTTTCGATATCACGCTCCATCGTAAAAATAATAATGGAATCAGCATTGAAGGAAAAGAAAAAAATATACGAAACTTCCTTTTAAAATTAATGTTGGAAGATAACGGATATCAGCAGTTCGTTGAGATCGTTCAGGATGAATTTTATCCTTGCAACGGTTCTTATGTATTTCCGGGCCTGGAAGTAACCGATGACGAGGCTCACGATTTTGTTGCCTGCATCTTGCGCTCACACAATGCCTATATCAAATCACTGGATTTTCACTCGATCGTCATCATCCTGCTGCGCATTTATACATTATATTTACGGATCCAGGAACATCATGTCATCTCGATGTCAAGCGAATTCATAAAAGAATTGGAATCAGAACCATTCTTTAAGGAAGCACAGGAAATAACCGACCGTCTGTCTAATCATTACCATATGCAGATACCGCGTGTCGAAACACATTACCTTCAGCTGTACTTTTTATCCATGCAGGGACCGCAATCCATCAATGAAAAAGATCAAAAAGAAGCAAGTGAATTATGTGAAAAGCTTTTGGCTTCTTGGAGCGAACAGCTCGGTGTTCCGTTCATGCAAGACGAGGAATTAAAGAAATCGATTTATGCGCATCTCTGCCCTTCCATCACTCGCTTCCGTCATAACATCCCGAACGAAAATCCTTTAATGCCCGAAATCAACAATCTTTATAAGCATACACTCGCTGTCGTCAAAAACAGTATCAGCTGCATCGAAGAAAAATTTCACTGTACCGTAAGTGATGATGAACTCAGTTATCTTGCACTCCATCTGGCAGCTTCTTTAGAACGAATGAAGCAGCCTTTGCGTACTGTCTTGGTAACACATGAAGGCACTGCCGCGGCGGCGATCTTAAAACAAAAGCTGGTTCATCAAATCAATGAAATCGATATCGTTGATCAGGAAAGCTTTCTGTCGATCCAGCATTGCGATCTTACAAATATCGATCTGATCATTACCACGATCGAAATTTCGATCAAAACTAAAATACCTATTTTATTGATCAACCCGTTACTGCACGACTATGATATCTTACGCTTAAAAGATGCAGTCAAAGGGTATTACAATACCAAAAATGATCCTATAAAACGGAAAACGGCACTATCTCAGCAATAGTGCCGTTTTTGTTAACGTGTATAAGTAGCGGATATGCTGCTGCCGGCTTTCATATTTGCCAGCTTAAAAAGCTCTACTTCGTTAGGCGTCAAATAATCCGCATACTGAAAGAGCTCCTCCGGGAAATTCTCAAAAGACTTATATGCATCTGCTTTTGTAAAGATAACGATAACAGAAAGGTCATATCCCTTTCCCTCTAAATACGCACGATCGATCTTAATCAAAGGGTCTCCTGAATGAACCTGTTGTCCTTTTGTACAGAGGCATGTAAAACCGTTTCCATTCTCATTTACTGTATCAATTCCGATATGCATCAAAATTTCCATGCCGTCTGAAAGAGTTAAGCCTACTGCATGACCACTTGGAAATACCATTGTAACTTCTCCGTCCGCGCAAGCGCAGATAGTGTCTCCGCTCGAGATGATCGCATAGCCATCTCCCATCATCTTTTGTGAAAAAACCGGATCCTTTACTTCTTCAATAGGAATCAATGTTCCATCAACTACTGCGACCAGCTCTTTTGGAACTGACTTTTTCTTAAATCCGAACATATTCTGCCTCCTTTATTTCATTTAGCAATCTCATTATACACCACATATATTTTGGAACACAGAATAATATCTCTCTTCATTGCCATTATCTTATGGCAATTCTTTTTCTAATGTTTATAAATTGCCTTATCATTAGGTAACGGGTTTCTTTAAGACACTATTGCGAAGCACGGATGATACAGCGTACAATGAAGATGTAAAAAGGAGGAAACAAAGTTATGAAACATATTAAAATTGCCGCTGGATTAGCTCACGTAAATTATGGAAGAATTGCCGACTTAGTCAAAGAAGTAAGTGATGCAGGCGTTGATTATATTCATTCTGACGCTGCAGATATGCACGATTTGCAAAATATGAAATTAATGGGAGGGCATCAGGTCATCGCCGGTATTCGTCCGGAAACAGACAAACCGATCGAATGCCATATTTATACAGTAAGTATGGATGAGATGTTCATCCAGCAAATTTATGAAGCCGGAGCAAACATGCTGATCATTCCTGCAGAACATTTCATCGGTGCTCAATTGGCTTATATCATCAACTGGTGCCGTGAACGTAAACTGAAAGTTGGACTTACTTTAGGTTGCTACACCCCGCTTTGCTTCGTAGAGGAAAGCATTTATGATATCGATCGTCTGCATATCGTTACTCATGGTGTCGATGAAACAGACGGCAAAGATAACTGGGGCTGGAGAAAGAGCGCGGTCGACCTTGTACAGCGTGCTCGTAAAATGATCGATGAGAAGAACCCGAAATGTGAATTAGCAATCGATGGCGGTCTTCGCGCTGATAATATGGATAAATTGATCGCATGTAACCCGGATGTCATTGTATTATCCTCCGCTATCTTTAAAGATCCTGAAGGGCCGGCTGCCGGTGTTCGCCGCTGCCGCAAAGCAATTGATGAGGCTGCCGCAAAATTCAATCTAGAATAAAAAGAACTCTCTGAGTTCTTTTTATAAAGGTAAAATGATCATGAAAACAATCATCAAAGACTATTTTTGGATAACAGTTGCAGCTGCTATGACTGCACTTGCAGTCAATCTTTTCTTTTCCTCAACAGGATTGGCCCCCGGCGGAATCACCGGTTTATCCATCGTTTGTTCTTCTATCCTTCATATCGAAGTAAGTACCATGTCGCTTTGCATTTCTATTCCTTTACTGATCTTGTCCACCATCGTGTTAGGGAAAAGCTTTGGTATCAAAACGCTTTATATCACAATCGCTTCCCCCTTGTTCATGAAAGTCATTCCGAGCATTGCGATCACCGCCCCTCTCCAACAAATTCATCCAATCGTTGAATTAATCGTGGCAGGCGCTCTTGGCGGTTTGCTGGTCGGCTGTGCGATCGGGATTGCTTTGAACCATGACTGTGCGACCGGAGGAACGGATGTCATCGCCCTTCTGATCCAGCATGTGTTTAAATTTCTCAAATTAAGTGCGATCTTGTTCGTGCTTGACGGATCTGTCGTCATCACTTCGGGGATCATCACAAACAGTATCTTTATCTCTGTTTTCAGTTTCCTTTCTTTGATGGTGATCATACAGACCATCAGTTTTGTCACCAAGAAAAAGTGGACAGCATAAACAGGTTCCGATATCACTATAAGAAAAGCAATACAAACATTTGTCTGTATTGCTTTTTTACATGCTGTATTTGTAAGACGGTTTTTTATAGCTCTTCGCCGTTTGTTTCAATGACTTTTTTATACCAGTAGAAAGATTTTTTCTTATATCTTTTTAAAGTCCCGTTTCCTTCATTATCCAGATCAACATAAACAAATCCGTAACGTTTTTTCATTTCCCCGGTTGATGCACTGACCAGATCGATCGGACCCCACGATGTGTATCCCATTAGATCGACACCATCCAGTTCAACGGCATCTTTCATGGCTTTGATATGTTCAGCCAGATACTTAATGCGGTAATCGTCTTCCACATAGCCGTTTTCATTCGGTGTGTCCATTGCCCCTAAACCGTTTTCGACAATGAATAGCGGTTTTTGATAACGATCGTACACCTCATTCAACGTAATCCTCAAGCCAAGCGGATCGATCGGCCATCCCCATTCACTGAAAGTCAAATAAGGATTTTTCGCTGATGCAAACAGATTTCCTTCCGCAATATCTTCCGGATTCGGATTCGATGCGATACAGCGGGAGTTATAGTAAGAGAACGCTACAAAGTCAACTGTGTTTGCTTTTAAGATTTTCAAATCGCCTTCTTCCATGAGCGGACATGTGTTGTTTCTTTCCAGTTGTTTCAAGGCATAGCATGGATAGGCGCCTCTGGATTGTACGTCGATAAAGAAATAGTTTTCTCTGTCCACGCATAATGCTTCCCACACATCTTCCGGTTTACAGCTGTACGGATATGCGCTTCCTGCGGCAAACATACATCCGATACGGTTATCCGGATCAATTTCATGTGCCATTTTCGTAGCTAACGCACTGGCAACGAGTTCATGATGGGCGGCCTGGTACTTGATTGCTTCTTCGTTTTCTCCGGGCTCAAAAACAAGACCTGCCCCCATGAACGGCGCATGCAGGATCATATTAATCTCATTGAACGTCAGCCAGTACTTTACCAGTCCTTTAAATTCAGTAAATAAAACCTTGCATAATTTTAAATAATAATCGATCATTGCTCTTGATTTCCAGCCGCCGATCTTGCGGATCAGATAGAGCGGGCAATCGAAATGAGTAATGGTCACCAAAGGTTCGATGCCGTATTTATGACATTCTTCAAAGATATTACGATAAAACGCAAGTCCTTTTTGATTAGGCTCGCTTTCGTCGCCGTTAGGAAAGATCCTGGTCCATGCAACAGACAATCGATAAACCTTAAAGCCCATTTCGGCAAACAAAGCGATATCTTCTTTATAATGAGCGTACATGTCGATTGCCGTATGTGATGGATAAACGTGCTGATCATCACATGCCAGATGCTTTTTTCGCCCCTGGATGATCAACGAACGATCCGCTCCGATCGGACATACATCGACATTGGCTAACCCTCTGCCGTCTTTGTCATATCCGCCTTCACACTGATTGGCTGCAGTCGCACCGCCCCATAAAAAATCTTTTCTAAATCCCATAACATTCTCCTATACGATCGATAACAAATGATCCTGCCGTTCTACTTTGTCCACATTTTGTACTAAGATATCCAAATACTGCGCACTGTTTGTCACAACGACCGGAGTCTCTACGCTGTACCCCGCCGCTTTGATTTGATCGATATCAAATTCGATCAGTTTCTGACCTTTTTTTACTGTATCTCCCTGTGCTACAAAGGCTTTAAACCCTTTTCCTTCCAACTGAACAGTATCCAAACCGATATGCATCAAGATCTCCGCACCGTCGTTCGATACGATTCCAACCGCATGCAGGGTCGGGAACAATGTTGCCACTTTCCCGTCAACCGGGGAACATAAGATGCCTTCACTCGGAACGATCGCACAGCCTTTTCCAAGGATCTCCGATGCGAATGCACCATCTTTCACCTGATTCAACGGAATGACTTTTCCTTTCAACGGACTGGCCACAGCGATATTGGAAACGAGCGGCTTTGTTTCTGCTGCTTCTTTTGTTTCACTTGTTTCTTCGATTGTTTTTGTTTCATCTTTATCTTTATAAGTCAAAAACATCATGATAAATGCAACGACCATCGTGATTGCAACACCGGCAAACGCAACCAGCAAATTATCCATGGTACCGTCCGGATTCATCATGGCAGGGAATTCGAAGATGCCCATTCCGCCCATACTGAATTTTCTGAAGTTAAATGCACCATAGAAGGCACCGCCGATGCCCCCGGCAATACAACTGATGATAAAAGGTTTTTTTAGCGGCAGCAAAATACCGTAAATCGCCGGCTCCGTTACACCGAAGATACCGGAAATGAAGTTTGGAATACACATCTCTTTTAAGGACTTGTCCTTCGTCTTCAAGAAAATAGCAGCTACGACTGCACTTGTCGCAAACGTACATGCAAAGAACGGCATCATGACATTATCATATCCATAAGTCACGATATTATTGATATAGACCGGAATAAAGCCCCAGTGAAGTCCGAAGATCACCAGGATCTGCCATGTCAGACCGACGACACCGCCGGCAATCATCGGTGAGAAATCACGAATGCCGATGACAAACTGAGAAATGATCAATGAACCGAATGTTACGATCGGACCAATGATGACCAAGCCCACCGGAATAGATACAAGCAGGGTCAACATCGGCACGAAGAAGAACTTAACCAGATCCGGTACAATTTTATTGAATACATTCTGACACTTGCTTGCAAAGTATACGACGAAGATCACCGGAATCACAGTTGAAGTATAATCCATCGAAATCAGCGGAATTCCGAAGAAATCAATGTATACAGGCGATTCAAACATCGTGCCTTCGAATAAAGTATACATCGGTTCAAGACTGGCACTTACAGTAGAATTCTGGATGGCCGGATAACACATGATCGCTCCAATGACCAATCCGACCATCGGCTTGAGATTAAACTTTTTAGATGCCGTATATCCCAGGAATAACGGCAGGAACATGAACAATCCGTCACCGATAGCATTTAAAATCATATAACCGCCGCAAGTATCCGGATACAGTCCCAGTGTTACAAATAATGTGTTTAACCCTTTGACCATACCGCAGGCAGCCATGATGCCTAAGATCGGCTGGAAGATTCCCGAAATGATATCAACGAAACGGTCTAACAGCTTCTGTTTCTGTTTCGGTGCATCACTATTCTCACCCGGATGCAGGTCAAGCAGCGGCAATACATCTTCATACACATCAGCCACGTGGTTTCCGATAACGACCTGATATTGCCCGCCGCTCTTCATGACCGTTACTACACCGTCCATGTTTTTCAACACATCATCATTCGCTTTGCTCTCATCCTTTAATTTAAAGCGCAAACGCGTGATACAGTGTGTTAACGAGATCACGTTCTCCTTTCCGCCGACTTGTTTAACGATTTCAGTTGCAATTGTTTGATATTTTCCCATTTTTCTTTCCTCCATTTTCCAAATCCTTACTGAAGGTCAAGCCAACTTAATGTAACTATCCTTTTTAGTAAAATATCAAATTCTTATTTGTGCTCCTTATATTTGCTTTCCTCCTTTACTGACGGAGCTATATCTCAAGCAGCTACTACTTCGATACCGAAACAATTCTCGAAACGTGTATGCATAAATACAGCATTTCTTCTTTACTTAATTGATATCCGTACTGCTTTTCGATGAACTTTGAGATTTTTTCCACACATGCGCATTCTTTCGGATATTTTTTCTCTACGATTTCAAGCATGTTATCCACATCCTGATCTTCATACGTCTTTTTAGAGAATAATCTTTCCGCAAAGAATTTCAGATGTGTAATAAACCGATAGTAATACACAGATTCCACATCCAAATCGATGGAAAAAGTCATCCGGACGATCGTTTCGATCTCCTGCATCACTTTAGTGATTTTTTCAACTGATTTTGTCTTTACATCCAATTGGGAATTAACGATATGCAATGCAATAAAGCCTGCCTCATCATCATTTAACTGCACATTAAAACGATCATAGATCAGCCGCACCGCATACTTTCCCACATCGTATTCATCACGGTAAAACTTCTGTATGTCCCAAAGCATGACATTTTTCACTTCAATGTCCTGCTTTTTTCTTTCCACTGCCATATAAATATGATCGCACAAACTGATGATCACATTCTCATGAATCGGATTAGAAATACATCTGCGTGCATAAGCTATGATTTCCTCGGCTAAGTTTACGTGTTCCACAGGTATGGTCTTGAACAATTCCTGCAGCCTTTGATTTGCCGTCGTATCTTTTAAAGTGAATACTTTTTCAACTCTAGTTTCATCTACCGTTTCCCCTTGCGGCATTTGAAACCCCAAACCTTTTCCCGTCAGGATCTGTTCATTTCCATGATCATCAATTGCTACGACCACATTGTTATTGATACGCTTTTTGTATTTCATAAACTTCACCTTTCAATAAAAAAGACCTGTCAACTATAAAAAATACGAACGATTTCATATACTTTATAATTTAACAGGTCAAGCTTGTCACTTAAGACAATGACTATCCTATTTACATTCATAATTATAATTAAAGCGTTTACATTAGTCAATGATATTTTTTGAAATTGCTGCTTTTATACATCATTTAATAATTTTACATAAATAAAAGAGGTTTTACACTTCACTACAAAATGTACCAATCCCGAAAAGTTAGACCAAAAAAATTTAACGATTGGAGATTGGTACATTTTGTAGTGATCCATACGCTCAGTCAATTTATATTTATCTGTCATGATGTTGAATTTATCATTTCAATTTAATCATTTATTATATTTCTTATGTCTTTTCAATTCAGAAATTGAAGCACTGAATATAATCACAGTCATTGCCCTCAAATACAAGTATGTTTATTCGCTTATTTCTAGAATAATAGTTGTTTCTTTATCTTTACGAATTTGAGGAATTCTTCGTTCCATGATATTTCTGAACCTATAACTATGTATTCTCTATTTTATAAATCAACGATAATAGTAAAGGAGTAGTAAAGGAGCAATATATCAAATTCCGATATATTGCTCCTTAGGATTACTACATTGATCTTTTCTCAAATCATCACAATTTCTTTTTAGCTTGATTTGTAATTATGCAGCATTTTGATTGTGGTTCTTATTCTTCACTTTTCTTTTTCTTTCACTAACAAAATAACCTAAACCAGCTACAGCAATTAACAATCCGCCAATATACAATCCTATATTTGATTGTATACCCGTATCTAAAACATCATCTTTTCCTGGAGTTTCTGGTTGTTGATCCTTTAGTTCCAATCCTTTTATTGCCTCCAGTAGGTTTTCAGCCATTTTATCAACTTGTTTTTGTTTAGTAATATCTAGATTTCTTACTACCGCATCTAATGCATCTTGTAGTTTGTTCCAAGATTCAGTTGTATAGTCTTTGCTATTTAGTTTATTAGCTTCATCGATAGCTTGATCTACTTTAGAGTAGTCTGCATCTTTATAAACTAAATTTGCTGTTGCCTGATTCAACATATCAGTAGCTTCTTTAACATCGTCAACAGTAGCTTGATCATCAGCTAATACGGTTTCAGCATTAGCTAACGCTTCTTTTAAAGTTCTAACTGTATCATCAGTATATAGGTTTTGATCTAACTTAGACAATGCATCATAGACAGATTGTAATTCATCTTTATTACCTAAGCTAACAAGATTAGATATAGCATCATTAATAGACTTGGCCATATCATTTACTTTATCTTGTTGTGTGATATCTAGATCCTTTACTACTGCATCTAATGCATCTTGTAGTTTGTTCCAAGATTCAGTTGTATATGCCTTGCTGTCTAAAGCTTCTGTTTTAGCGATAGCTTCTTGTACTTCAGAGTAATCGGCAGTTTTATATGTCAATCCTTTAACCGCATCCTCTAATTGCTTGCTTAATGATTGATAAACATTTTTTTCAGTTTTAAATGGATCTAATTTATTGATTTCATCAACGACATTCTTTAACTCTTCCACAGTTGTATCTACATATAGATTTTTATCAAGTGAATCATAATAGTCATTTGCTTGAATCATTAATTTTGTAACTTCAGAAAATGCTTGATATTTATCTAAATTTTCATAAGCATTGATTTCTGCACATGTCGCAAATCCATTGTTTCCTTCCACCTTAAAGGTAACTCCATAATAATGCTGTGTTCCATCAAAGTGGAAATCAAAATTTCTATTTTCATCCACCGTAATTTCTTGATTTTTTACTAATAAAGTTTCACTTCCATCTTGATTGATTCCATATACATCTGCCTTTAACCATAAACCATTTTCCTTTTCTGTTTTTGGTCTAGCTGTATATCGCAAATAATCAAAAGATATTTCTTTACCAAAATCAATTGTTAGTGTATGTGTTTCTCCATCATGGCCACATGTCGGTTTATTTGATGCGTATGCGGAATGCCAATAAGTATTAGGATTGCCATCAATCACTTTATCCTTTGGTCCTTCGTTTGAATCTGAGCATACTGTTACCGTCCAACCATCTCTGTTAGCAGACCCATCAAACTGGTAATCATACTTGTGATAATATGCATTGATTTCATCTAATGTCTTAGTAGATGAGTGCATCATTAATCCAGATAGCATTCCACTAAAACCTTCTCCGCCAAGATAGAATGTGCCAGTATGCTGTTCATTTTTGGACTCCATACTTGATACCAATCTAGCATCCATGTACAACTTCATCAATCCATTTGCTTCTTTATTAATCGTTATTACATGCACATCACCATCATTCACTTTGCCAATTACTTCAGTCGCTGTAGTGGTAGGCACATATTGTTGCGTTCCGAATGTCCCATGTGATTTTTCAAGAACACTCGTAACTTCTTCTTTGGTAGACAATGAACCATCGCTACTTTCATATACCAAATATCCTTCTTCATCAATATACAATCTAAAACCATTTTCCAGACTCATTATTTCTTTATTTGCATCTTCACTCATGATCGCAAATGAAATTTCAAACTCCTTATTTAGGTCGATTGCATTATTTACTTTATGTTTTTTAGAATCCATTAAGGTAAAGGTATTATCTCCAATTTTATATTCTTTCAATCCTTTGATCTCTAAGCCAGATTCTCCATCTAAATATACCTTAGGTTTGATTGAATCACTATATTCGTCTAAAGTATTTCCATACATATCTTTGACAGATACATCCAATTTTTTGTTTTCCTCAAATTCTGCTACTTTAAAGCTTACGCTACGATAATCTGCTTGTATGGTCATATCTTTGACGGTCTCACCGCCATATCTTAAAGTAAGACTTTCTTTATCGATTCTTTCATCAAATTTGATCATCGCTGTTTCATCATCAATCATCTTCAATGAGATTACATGAGGCGCTTTACTATCTACATTACCAAATTCGTAAATTTGCGAACTAAATGGTTCAAGTGTAACCGTAATACTATCGCCATAACTTACCACTTTTTCTCCTGTATTAGATTTGTATGGGAAGATCTGATACATATCAAAATTTTTCATTCCCTCTTTTACACCAATGATATCAGTCAATTTGATTGTATACGTTTTGGTCGTTTTAGTAGGATTAGTAAAAGAAATAAAACCTTTCTTTTGAGTCCATGCAGAATATCCATACACATCTTGAGACGGATTCTTTCCTTCTGTTTTAAACATCTTAGCATTCTTTGATACTTGATGATTTTTCTCTGCAAAATCTAATACATCAGCTGTGACCATCCACTTTTCCTCATCCATATTAGATGGAGAGAAATACAATTCCCAGAAAGCTGTACCACGCATGGCATTGATCATCATAAATTCTCTAAATACATCCGTGTTAGCATTATCATTTTTTGTATAGATTGGATCATGATTATATATATTGCTTAATGGAAATTGAACCTGTTTCTGATAGATTAAGCTACTATATACGTCATCACGATAATAAATGGTTCTTTGTAATGGACTAGCAGCTGTATCTCCAGCACTTCCTCTATCACCAGAGTCTTGTACCCATACGCTATTGATCCACTGTAATAACCATGGACTTAAGTTAACGTGATTGGTCCCACTGATCCATACATTTGGATTGACTTCCCTCATGCTTTCAAAAGCATCTGTCCATCTTTCCCATTTTTCTGTCCAAAAATACATGTCATTTGGACCACCTGTGATATGATCATGATTTGGATTCACACAAGCATCCATTGCAAATCCATCAAACTTCCAATAATCAATCCCAAATCTTTCTTCATAATCTCTAATCAATGAAGTGTAGTTGTTGATATATTTTTGTGAACCTGTGCAAATGACATGATCCCATAATTTAGTCGCTCTTTGTGCATAACCAGTTCCCCATTCTTCTAACATATCTGCTCTTGTCTGAGGGTCGCTGCCGCCAAATCCTCCATGAGGACTGATCCACATACCAAATGTAGAATTTAATTTATCTGTCGTAGATGAGATTGGATACAGTTCATCTTTGAATTTATCATTGAAATCCCAGAAACCTGTTGTACTATCTTTTGAACTTATGATTGCCCAACCATCGTCTGCAACATAGGTATCCAGTGATCTGACCCCTTGCTTAGATAAAGCATCTTCAGTTTCTGTAAATAAGTTCTCTAAAATAGAATCATTGATGCCTTTCCCACTGTCATACCAGGAATTGTATTGCAGTCTAAAATTAGATTTCGTTGCGATATCAAAAATATAATCATAAAATGATGTTTGCACAACGCTTTGTTCAGGACCTGTTGCACTTCCCACAACAGCATTCCATGATACAAATCGACCGTTCTCATTTAAATAACCTTGTTTTTGTAACGTATCAAAACTCTTTCCTGAATAATATCTAATTTGCGTTTTGCCATCAATGATATCGGTTTCTGCAGATGGAAATTCACTACCCATGTAAAAACTATTCATGTAGATTGGCTGTCCTAACATCAATGCATGTTTATTTAGATAAGCGGATGTAATTTCTGAATCATCTGGTTTGCTCCAAACAGTTGTATCACTTTCATCGACCATAAAACGATCTACATCGATATAGTCAATTTCAGCATTTACTTTATCACTTGCACCAATCTCAATATTACTTCGTATATAACCTTTATCATTTTCTAACATATAGTTTTGACTAATGTCATAAGTGATTCCTTCAAAATCATAAGGTTGATAATGAATGGTTAATTTTTTACCATTTTCAATATCCGATATTTCATACCCTTTATAAACTAAATCAGAAGATAAAATTTCTTTTTTAGGTCTAGGTTTCGTATTTTCTAGATACTGTTCATAATCCACACTATAAAAATCTAATTCTGCGGTCGTAAACTCAGCATAATCTTCTTCAAATGCGACACTATTTTGTATTACTTGAATATATCTAGTATGTAACATTTCATCAAAATTAACATGTACAGTATCCCCAATATTTGTCATGTTTCCCTCAGAATGAAGATTCCAGTCATTTTCAGTAAACTCACCAGATTTGATTGATGTATAATTAACACCATCATTGCTTATTCTTATTTCATAAGCACCCATGACTCCGCGTTTTCCGCCATGTGGATATTGTGCTGCATATTCTTTAGTAACACCAGGTCGTTTATTCACTGACATGGATTTAATATCCAATTCTTGTCCTAAATCAATCGTTACAACAAAAGGATGTCCCTTACACTCAGATGGCGCATCAACATGCGTATCTAAATTGTCATCAAAAATTCTCTTAATCTGTGACTGCGAAAATTCTCCATTAGCCCCTTTGATCGTGGCATTCCACAGACTAGAATCATGCTTTCCAGAAGGAATTGCTTTCTCTTTTAAAGCAATCACAAAATCTTCCGATTGTTCATCTGCAGATATGGTCATATCTGTCAGCTTATTAGTGATAGCACTTGTTCGAACATGTCCATCTGCTATTGAAAATTCTCTAGCAATCTGTCCGTTGCTAATAGAAAGCGTTTGTTCGTTGCCCTCAATTTTAGTCCCTTCTTCTTTTGCATAAATAGGTGTGATCACAATTGAAAGAACCACAAACAAACTCATAGCAATAGAAATTGTTTTTTTCATTATTTCCCTCCCGAGGTCACATTAAAAGACATTGATATACAGTTAATTCTTTCTACCAATCAATTTCTTTTAAAAATAAGTTTTTAAAATTATCTTGCGCAACAATATTTATTTAGCTTATAGCAAATTTGTCAATTTAAACATAATTTTAAATGATAATGACATATAATTATTAAAAAGACTCTATTTACCTTAATAAGAGTAAATAGTTGCCTTTTCACAACAACTAAATTAATCTTATTTTACTATTTCTATATATCATCTAAACCTTGTTAATCAATGATTCAATTATGTAGATTGACATCACACGAATAAAGAACAAAAATAATATTAATTAGAAGCATCAATCAAGTTGTGTATTTAGCTGTAACAAAGATATAAAATTATATCTTCGTTTTTTACTTTGGGCTTTTTCTAGATTTGTATCATCTGTTACTATTTATTAACTTAAGGATTTCTTTTTTTGTTCACATCTCCTCTCTCTAAATATTTGTTCAAAGTTCAATATCATTCAGTGAAAAATGTTATTGGACTTTTACAAAGTTAACAACTTGATTGCCCTAAATAATATATTTATATTCTCTTTCAAGATTAATTATAAACGCTTTCATATTTTATTCAATATTTCCTTTAATCCCGTCTTTAGAAGTTAGCACCATGTTTCTTTTAAAGCATCAAAATCAAGATATTAAAAATTAGTGCATATTTATTACACTTATTTTATATCTTAAATTATTTTAATTTTTCTGTTATCATTATGATTTCGTAGTGTTATATTTCTAAGGTAATATCTATTGCTTATTTCTTGAAAAAACCAAATAACAAAATTGTATTTATCTATGAGAGCTTCTATTCCCTGAAATCAATGGTACCAAGCATCGTTGATTCAGATCTCTTAGCAACATTGAAACTATCAAAGCGAACGGAATCGTTGATCCGATCTCTTTTTATTCCGATGAAATTAAAAAACTTAACGAACAAAGAACGTTTAACGCAAGACAATCGAAAAAAATGATCTCTGATGTCTCTACGGAGCTTTAAAATATTTTAATCAGAAAATGATACTACATTAATCATATGACAACAACATTAAAACAAAATTTAAACGCTTCATTACGTCCTTCTGGACTTAGAATGCAAATGTAGATAGGTATCTACAAATTCTAAGGCAATGGAGGATTATTATGTCCATAAACAAGAATATCGTCTTTTTTAAGCTTCAAGGTATGTCACAAAGAAGCATTTGTAAATATTTGAAAACAGGTAAAGATGACGATACATAAACGATCTTACCAGGAGAAATTCGACATGAACAAATCTTTTATTTCTACACAACAGATCAAGGATCTGATCAATGAACAAAAGTTTACATCTACTCAGGAGATCATGAACTGCATGAAGAACATGTTCGCCGATGTCCTTGAACAAACATTACAGGCTGAAATGGATCAGCATCTCGGTTATGAACATGCGGAAAGAAG
>ERZ857827.529-NODE-529-length-53704-cov-9.212772_pt1 | contig 53704 bp, 39 predicted proteins | sample MGYA00519761_ERZ857827 | MGnify/ENA primary metagenome ERZ857827 (study PRJEB31778, sample SAMEA3449370) | human gut metagenome | biome: human gut; feature: human-associated habitat; material: faeces | place: United Kingdom | collected 2010/2012 ... | reverse complement strand
AGAGCGGAAGACGGGGCTCAAACCCGCGACCCTCAGCTTGGAAGGCTAATGCTCTTCTACGGCTGCCAAAAGCTGCGCTTTCGTCAGCAACCAACTGAGCTACTTCCTTTTACAATAGTTATCTTTCTTACTGATTATTTTTAGAGTTTCTGCGGTTTAACTTTTGGTTTAACTTTAGGATGATACCAAGAATTGATTAATAAATATGTTAATAATCTGTTTTAAATACTGCTTCTCTTATTCTGTATCATTTATTTAGATAAGAATACCCGTTCTTGCAATGTCGCAGTAAAGAGGATTGTTCATATCCTCTATAAGCAAGACGGGTTCTATAAGGTTACTTATCTTACGTCTAAGTTTCCATAATAGAGGGGTGTCTTCAAAATAATTGTCGTTCAAACTCTCTACTACTACGGCAATGTCTATATCGCTATCCTCTCTGTAATTCCCCTTACTATACGAGCCATAGAGGTAGAGAGCCTTTAATGGTAATTTCTCTGCTACCATTTCTTTATATCGTTTGGCGAGGGCTATAGCTTGTTCTTTATCCATGACTGTAATTCTTTAGTTTGACTTAAAAGTCCTGTGCAATATTCTTTAGTCAGACTTTTCATCAATCTTTCTTTATAAGAGGGATAACGGGCTTCAATGTTGAGAGGCTCAAGTTTATCAATGAAATCCAACTGTTCTTCTGATAGCTCTTTATCTAATTCTGTTTTCTCTGCTAATCTGGATAGTGAATGTATCTTTAAAGGTACTTCTGTCAAACAGTTAGCCCAATATGCCTTGAGTATTTTCTCTATCGTTTGGTGACACATGAAACCCACATAGAGATAACGACCTGTAAGCAACATCGCATCTGCTGTTTCCAAGTCATAATCTGACATTTCAATCCAATAGGTAACTTTACTATCCATGCTTAATATGTTTAATACAAAGATAATTATTCCCTTTTAAATCACAATGATTTAGCTGTAACATTTAAAAAAGACAGCAAATGAATTGCTTCAAATGCTGTCTTTCTGAGTTGATTTGTAGTCTATTATAGATTTTTTATAACTTGATATTAAAATAGAATTGTATCATAAGTCATACTTGTTCTGGCTCAATAGGTCATATTTCATTTTATCACCATGACATAATATTATAGTTGCTTGTTTTATAATACTAATATTATCTACAAAATTAGTTTAAAGCAGTAGCAGAAGTCCTAGCATCAACATTGGCAAGAGAATCGGCTTTACGAATAGAGTCTGCTAGTGCTCTTTCAGCAGCACTAGCTTTATTTTCCCAAGTACTCTTTGCTTTTCTTTCTCCCATTCTATTCACAAATGCTATGGCATCTTTCACTGAATACAGAGAGTTGTCCAAATCTGTATTCGATACTTTTTCTAAGTCTACTTCAATTTTTTGCATACCACTAAAACCAGACATATTGCATGTTAATACCAAATTATTCTCAGTACATTTTTCTATTTTAAAATATTCTCCATCCAAATTTAGAACTTCTTTTTCCGAATTATATTCATACTTTTTTTCATTACGTTCTGCTTGTGTGTAGAAACCTTCAAAAGAAAATGTCCATATTTCATTATCAATTTCATAAAAATCTTCTCCATTAACCGTAGAGTGCTTTACAATCCATTTACCCCAAAAGGGTTTATCTTCTATACGAGTTAGAGTATGTATTTCATCTTCGCTCTCCATATTAAGAAGATTTTTATTTTCAATCTTTATATCAGAGTATTTCTCTCCTTCCAAATATAAAGTATTATTATCTACTTTAAAATCTAATAAAGCCCCACTATAGGAGGCATAGAAATAACCTTTTTTAGTGAAAACTAAATAGTCACTAGTGTTATCTACTTCCCAAACGCCAATTAGTGTATCTGTAGTATTACTACAAGATAAAAACATTAAAACTAACAAAGCATAGAATACTTTTTTCATAATTATAATTTTTTTAAAATGTTAATATATGTATTTATTTCAAAGTTTGCTACCATGCTAATAGCTCGCAATTACTGAAAATATAATCATGATAATTACTAACATTTGTCAAAACAGCTTTCATTATTACTGTTGTTGGATATGACAATTCTATGAAAGTATCATCATTCGTATAGCCATACATCCAATTCCAATCGCCAATTAAACAATATTTATAACCAGATGAAGTATAATCATCTTCTCTAATACGCAATAACCTACATTCAAGAATTAGTGTTTTTCCTTTATATTTTCTGTCTGCAATTATTTTATTACGATATTCTTTTGATAACTGTTCCATCGTAATTGATTGTTTTACAAGCTTATTTATATATTCTCTTTCTTTACAAATATCTATGGTATCATTTATCTCTTTCAAAATATTTATAGCTTGTTCCTTGGAGGTCAAATCTGAAAGCCAATACTTTATCTCCTTATCGTAAACATCATTACTGTAAATTATTGTATTACTTTTATCTATAACTTTACCTTTATTGTCTAAGGAAATTATCCAATTAAAATATCCGCCTTCTCCCCTATTATAACCATAATGATAAGGGAATATTTCATCATCATCAAAAGAAAGAATAGCATCAGAGAGATTAGAAGCAAATGTTTTTATCGTATATTCTCCACAGCCATTCCCTTTCATCTTAGGCTGCATTTCAGTAACAAAAAGGGTATCTGGATTTAAAAAATAGTATACAAACTTCCACTCATTTATAATTTTTCCTCCACCCCTAATGTCTTCATCAATAGACTTATAAGAAAAATAAATAGCATCATTATCCAATAGTTCAATATTACTTTCTGAGTAAGGGTAAACATAGCCTGTTTTTCCCTTTAAAGTTATATCTTCCGTAAAGAACTTTTTATCAATTTTTCTTTCAGTAATCCAAGAAGAAACGTATGGAATAGCATCTTTACTCCAAGAAAAAACATATGTTTTCTGAACCATTTTCTTTTCTGGATACAATATTTTCTCTGCGGCATCATCCAGATTATTTAACCAGATAGCATTGTCATCTTTATATATTATAAAATGTTTAGAAGATGAAACAGCGATAATATCTTTACCCTCTTTTTGACATTGCTTTATACAGTTATTCAGTTCTTTCTGATAGTTTCTTGCACATGAAAATAGTAAAAAAACAGACCATACCAATAATAGTGATTTTCCCATTTTAATTACTTAACACTTATTTTTTATTAAGATAAACGTATCTCTTGCTATATTTCCAATTGTATTAGTAGCTACAACATCCAATGTGGCATTGATAATACCACCTATAAAAGGTATTGTTTTTCCTAAATTGACGACTCCTTTTTGACCAAACTTTGTAAGTAATTTAAAGCCTATAGCTTGATTGATTCTTTTTATAACTTCTGTTGGTATTTTTTCTATCGCCTTTATCAACAACTTATTACTAAGAGACAAACCAAAATCTTTTGCCACTTCGGCAACAGTATTTGCAGCTATACATGAATAGACAAGTGTTCTTATACGATCATCTTTCACATTATACCCACCCATAATTGCTATGGCGGTAACCATACGAATTTGAACATACATGACAGATGTGATATTGACGGGAAGAGTTATAGGTAAACTCAAAAGTCCTCCTAATCCTGTGACAAATCCACTTGTACCAGCTTTAGCATTTTGCCATTTAATTAAAGAGTTTACCTTGTCTATAAGTGTTCCTTCTCTTTGAGAAAAGTCATTTGCTATGTCTTGCGCTGAATCAAGACCTGGTACTCCATTGATAGCTTTACTGTATGCCCAATCAAGTGACTTTAGGATAATTTCTTGATTTAAAGAAGTAAATTCATTACCCATAATACAACTTTAGTAATGCTTATAAGTCCCCTAATTTGGCTATGAATAAAAAAGAAAGGCGTAGGACTTGTTTACCTGTTCATCGAAACTGTGGCATCGCCAAACGCCTAATCAAGAATGAACGAGAAGAAACAATACCCCCACGCCATTTTGATATGCTAATGCAGTAAAATACTACATATAAATGCATACAAAACAGAATGAGCGTCATATTGCCTTCGTCCTCTTGATTAAAATTTTGGCGAATTTCAGTTTCGGGACAAAGCAAAAACGCTTTCCTATGTCTGTTTTAACAGATAAACTGCTAAAACTTTACAAAAATAGCTTTTTTTTCAATATGACGCTCTTTAAGGAGTATTTATTTCTTCATAATAAATTTTGTACAAAACACAAAGTTTATTCTTTTATTTACCTAACACAAAATTTACTATTAAAATTATACCGAATATTCTGTTTAAAGAAATTTATAAAAAGCAAATAAATTCTTAAATAAAAAGCGGCAAATGAGTTACTCCAAATGCCGCTTTGCTTTATCAATTTATATTATCGCTTCATTTTCGTATATGTCTCTGTAAAATCTCCACTATGACGATGTTCAGGGTCATAATCGGGGTCAGTCTGTACATTATCATACTTTATACGGAGAACTAATTTATCCGTTGTCAGTGTTTCTATTACAGGATTTGCATACTCAAACCAACCGTCATGGTCTTTTAATACAATTCTCTTTCCGTCTAAAGTACCTGTTTGACTACCGTCCATTTGCCAATCTGAACCTGAATGATAATATGAAGTTATTGAATAAGTGTTATCTGAAAGTTTTTTGATAACGATTTTTTCACTATCATAATCGGGATTGTATGGGTCATTAGTATAGTTCCAAGTGTCTTTTTCTGTTTCTTCACTGCAAAGTTCCCAACCTGCACTACGTACAAGTCCCCAAGTTCCCTCTAAAGAACTTGTATCTATCGTATCGTCGTCATCATCGCTACAAGCTGCAAAGTTAACACTCATAATTACGGCAATTACTGCCATTCCGATTAATCTTAAAGTTTTCATTGTTTTAATATAGTTTGTGCTTCCTCATTCCCATAGAAAGCGCGGTTAATAAATAGTTATGGAATAGTGCGGGGAATACAGCAATAGCTGCACACCTTTTTAATAATTGGCTACATTAGAAAATAGTACTGTCTGTTTCTTGGCGATATGTATTGTAGTCAGTGTTCCCTACTGGCTGTTATACAAAAAAGAAGCGTGGGAACATTGAATATTATCTGTTCAGAGGTATCGCCAAACACCCACAACTCAAATAATAAACAATGCCCACGCCAAACGATATATAGTTCACTTGTTCAAGTGAATATATAACATTGACGTGAGCGTTCTTGTCTATTATCCTTGAGTTGTTCATTAATTTGGCGATTTTCTGAACAAGGATAATATGTCAAACGCTCTTTGTTAACTATGTCCTTTCAGCCTTAACTCATTAAGTGTCTGAAATTGCTGCAAAGTTACTATTTTACGTTTGATTAACAAGAACTATTGTTTATTAAAAGCGGATTACTATTGATATTTACATTCTTATAAACAGATTTTTAACCCTTTGAACAGTCGAAACACCTATACCCTGTAATTTGGCAATATTCCTCACTGAATAGCCTTTCTTTAATAAAGCTATCGTTTCCCTGTATTCTTCCCTTTTCCTTTCCTCTGTCTTAATACTTCCACCCTTGCGACCTAATTTCCCACCTTTGGCAATGTAGTTTGCCCTACCACTGTTCAAACGGTATTGTATGTTTGCCCGTTCTATGTTAGCCATTTCAGCAAGTACAGTTACCATAATCGAAGCAATCGGGTTTACCTCTCCGTTTGGTTGCAATGTGTATAAGCCCAAGTTCTGTATGTAAACGGATACTTTTGCATCATGCAGTATCTCCAAAGAGCGAAGCACCTGTAATGTACTTCTTCCCAGTCTTGAAAGTTCGGATAATAACAGGTAGTTAACACCCTCTTTCGTACAGTATTCCAAACATTCCGCAAGTACCTGCCTTTCCTCAATCTTCTTTGCTCCGCTTATGTGCTCTTGGAATATCCGTACTATTTCTATATCCTGTAAAACGGCATACCTCTTTAAATCTTCTATCTGCCTTGTTGTATCCTGTCTGTCATTTGCAGACGAGACACGTGCGTATATTACTGCTCTTTTCTCTTTTGTTTTCATATTATTCTTTGAATTGGTTGATAACAGAAAGAAGCGTGTTCAAACCACCTTTTCAGATTTATTTGAACACAACTTCCTTTTGATTACATTTCTATGCGTTACGCTCCTTGTTCCTGCGTATTCCGCTATAATACCTATGCTGTCTCCTCATTTCTTTTTCCGCTGCACGTTCGCTTTTCTCAATACTCCAATGTCTTATAGGAAAATAGAACAGTACAAACAATATAATAGGCACACAGCCTGTAAAAAGTGAGACAATTAACACAAACAGCCAAACAAGCAATCTTCTATAAAACATGATTTTTAATCTTTAAATAGTCAGACAAAAAGGAGAATACCCGTTTAAAAGAATATTCTCCCGTTCACTCAATCAATAAACCACCTGTAACGTTCCTCACCATGCAAAGCTGCATTTATCCCCGTTGCAAGTTCCGTAGCGTTATAAGCCCTATCCAAAAAGCTGTCTATATAACTGCTTTTGTTGCTTCCTGTCAACAGATTATAGAATTTCCACATGGACAATTCACTACCCAAACCGCCAAAATCATTATCACTGATATATGCCTTAGCCACTGCATTAACCTGTGTATCTGTAAGTAGCATACGTGGCAACCGCTTTTGATAGCCTTGTGGCAAACACTGGTACAAACGCATCTTACCCAATAATGTGGCAAACTGGTGCTCATTCATAAAGGTATCGCCCAAACTCTGCATCAGATGTATGTGCTTTGCGGGATTGTAGGCATGAAGCATTTCCAATACACCCCTATACAGGTCTTTTGTATTGGTTACTTCCAAATTGCTTAAATAGCCGTCAGTAGATACGCATAAGTTTGTACATACCTTACAAATAAAGCCTACAAACACCTTAAACCGTTCCATGCCTTTTTTGCTGTACAGGTTAGTGTGATTATAGGCACGAACACCGCCAACGGTCAAAGTAAGCCTGTTCCCGTTTACCGTCTCATAAACGGTTGGTATTTCTATCACAAAGGCACATCTTTCGTAATAAATGGTCTTGTCACTTTCCAACAGTTGGTTGGCTGGCTTGTGTATGGCTTCGGGTATTCTTCCCTTAATTACATGGGACACCCTTATATCGGGTAATCCAATCTTTTCACCTTGAAAGAATGTACTTGCGGCATCCTGCACAGTCTCTATAAATGCAGGGTGTGACAAGGTGGCTTCATTATCCTTTGCAAATACGGGGATGATGCAGTCGTTCTTTAAATGCTCCATAGTAACGTCAACCGTATTGGCTTCAATGAATAGCGGTCTTTTCTGCTTTGCAGGTTCTTCTTCCGTTATTAAAACGGCTTCTTCCGCATAATCACCCAAATTTAACGTCTTTCTTTCCTGTGGCATACCGCCAATTACTAAATCGTTCATAATGAATTAATTTTAAATGGTTTATAAACTGATAGAATGAAATGATAAACATTTCGTTTATCTTCAAGTACTCTAAGGGGGTGTTAGAGCGTACTCAACACATGTATGCGTAACTTTCAATCAGTAAACCTGTGGATAATCAAGCTGATATATATTCCAGCTTCAAGAAAAGAGGGTAGGGGGTGATTTATATAAGTACCTGTACTTTAGTGTGCGTGTTTCCCTGTATTTCCAAGACTGTGGAAGAAACGGATATATTGTGTAAATCCCGTTTCTATGTATATGAGGATTTTAAAGAATAGCCGCCGTTCGTTTTTTTACCTTATTAAAGATGACTATCTTTGTATATCCTCATGAAACGGACAATATTTTTCTATTCATGGTATAATCTTCCTATTTATTATTGATAGTTTCATTTGTAGTTTGACCTGTCCGTTTCACTGCTGATAAAAAATCTGCCAACAGTGTAAAAATCAATGGTGCTATATACAACGTACTAATAGGCATTATGGACTTTACACAAAAAAAGCCGCATTTGAGTATGATTGGACGTGTACTCTCATGCGGCTTTTTATCATCTCTCTAAAACCTGTATCCAAGTAAAAATCAGATAATCTTATTTTTTAATCACTAAATCATAATCAACAATGAAAGAAACAAACATTTCCGCACCCGATGCCAATATAACCATTACGGACAATACGGTAGAGCATATTATCTACAATACCCGCACTATAAAGATAGACAGAAATAAACTTTTGGAATTGTATGAGAAAATGGCGAAATTGCAGTTGCCATATTACTGTAAATATCCTAAGTTAAAGCCGAAACGAAGCAGCAGATAATTATTATCATAGATGCTGTTCTGTGGGATAATGTTCCTTTTCGTATGCAATCACTATATCGGATATTATAGAGAGTTCTACTGCATTCTTGTCGTTCGCAGGTGTATTGTCATTGACCAATGGAAGAAGTTCTTCAATTCGTATCAATGCAAATTCGTATTGTTCTTTACTGAACTTTTTTCCATTTCTATTTTTACTTTATACAAAAGTAATCATTAAAATTGAATTGCAATACGGAATATAGCCTGTAATATATAAATAGCAGTTCTTTGTTTTAAAAGGCTGTTTCTTGTACTGTTACAAGTAAAAAACAGATTTATGGCGCATCTTTATTGATAAATCAATGGGACAGGGGAAAAAAGAGTATAATATTATATATAATAATAAACAGTATCTTTTCCCCATTCTCCTGTCTTTATAAAGTTAAGATGCTTATTCCGTATCAAAACGGCATCTTTTCTGTACCGTACATGGGAAAATCAAGGTAGGTTGTAACCTTTATAAAAGAACAGGCAGGTAGAGGGTAAAAAGTGTATCATATTATATATGATAATAACCTGCACATTTTACCCGCTTCCTTATCTTTATAAAGTTAAGATACATATTCCGTTTAAAAAGCAGGATATGCCCCATGCCTTACAGGGAAAATCGGAAGATATTCCACTCTTTAGTAAGTAACAGGCTGGTAAAGGGTAAAATGCGTGCTTTATTATATATATGATAAAGAGAATGTTTTCCCCGTTACTATGGTTTTATGGACTTCATATCTATTTTCAGTAATTCGTACTTTAGTAACCTGTATGGCGACTGCTTTTTCTGCATACTGAAATCATTCTCCAACAGGATACCGTCAGTATGTAATGTCAATACTCTGCCATTAGTAACCAATTCTGCAATCTGTAAGGCATTCAGGTATTTGTCATAGGTCTTTTTATCCATATGCAAAGCTGGAACGATATTCTGTTTGTTTAAAGTCATTCCGCTGAATCGGGACAGTAACATTAACTGGATGAAAAAGCCTTTAACTGCCGTATCCAGTTCATACGTGAGAAAGTCTTTGGATATTGTGATGCACTCCTTTTCCATTGCGGGAACATGATAGATGTTCCTTTTGGTTTTATAAGCATAGCCTTTATCAAGGCTGTACATCTTTATCTCCAGATATTCTCTGAAATCATTGTTGAATTTGTTAAGGCTTCTTTCTCCTGTCATTGCCTTTAAATCATCCAAAGTAATTCTTACATTATACTTTTCATCCCTGCAAAGCGACAGACAGAAAAACCTGTAAATGTTGGCTGGCTTGAATTGCGTAAGTATGGAGTAATTAACGGTTGCCGCTTGCTGGCATTTTATCGGTAGCACTATCTTCATAAAAAACAATTGTTTTAATTTTTATAGATTATTGGATAAAGTAAATTGGTAGAGCCTGCCTGTCACACAGGCTCTGTCTGATATTATGCCGCTTGCGATGCTTCTTTCAGCAGGCAGATAAAGTCGTCATTACCTTTAATCTCTTTCAGTCTTTCTTCCGTCAGTTTCAAGTCTTTCAATTTAGCCAACGCTTCAAATGCGGTCTCTTCGTTTGTTGCGGTCGCATAGGAATTGAAACCGTCTATGAAATATCTTTTGGTGATAAATTGCACTTTGATACTGGCGGCTTTACAGAGGGTGACAAACCTTTGCCCTCTCTCGATGTTTATTTTGGCATCTTTGGGAAGCGTGAATTCCTCGCCTTTCAAGGCATGGCTTATCTGACCGTTTGATAGTTTCTTGCCTGTAAATATCAGCATTGCGGTTGACTGGTTGAAACCCTCGTCCAGCAATTCTGCCACGTTCGTAAACAGTTCATCATCGGTTGTCAGTGCGGCTACCGTAACCCTGTCCTTTTGGCTCCAGCTTGTACCGACACCGTTTATATCCACCAAATATGCACCGATATTCTCCACTTCTTTTACGTGTACATTAGGTATTGTATAAGTGTTTCCGCTTATAATATTGAGTTTGGCGAAAGCCTTGCTTCTGTGTTGTCCGTCCAGGATACAGAAATACTCTTTTGCTTTTTCCTGTGTCAGCTTCTCGCCTTTAAGGTTTTTCACCTCATAGCCTTTTGCTAAGACCTTTTCAGCTTCGATAACGATAATGGGATAGGCTTTCTCATATTTACCATTGGCAATAATTGATATGAAGCCGTCTACTTTCTTGTTATCGACAGGACGGTTATGCTTTACGAAAGCAATCTTTTTCTGTATTTCGCTACGTGCTCCTGTTTCATCATCCACAACGGAGAATGTCATAAGGCTGTCACCGATATGCTCTTTAGCCTGTTCCTCTTTTGCAACGACTTCTTCGTGTTGCGTTTTTAACCGACTGACAATTTGTTCCTGTGCAGTGATGACCGATGCGTCAGCCTTACTCTTTGCGAGATGCTGCAATACCTTTTCTTCCTTTTTGAGTTTTTTAGTCAGTTCTTCCATATTGGTTACGATTGAATTGTTGAATACTGTTTCTTGATTGTTTACTGTCATTGTTACATTGTTGATAGAGTTCATAATTCTAAATTTTAAAGTTTTACAAATTGTTTGTGTAATCATCAACTTGGCGCCTTATCTGTTTTGATTACAGTGCAAAGGTATATGGCAGGACTGGCGTATGAAATGAAGAAAAAAACATAAAGAAATCCTTTTTTTTATGTTTTATTTTTTATGTGGAAACGTAGTACGTAACTCTCTTATCTTTAATAAGATATGTATATAAAGAAATAGCCATGTAATTGAATACACAGCTATTCCTTTTTTTTATTTTATGTATTTTACCAATAGGATTTCAGATGTTCAACGGGATTGTTGGGGGAGGTCTTGCATATCGGTATGTTCCACCAGTTGGGACGGACTTCATATTTTTGCAGGTTTCTGATAGTGGCTCGCAGGTTCAGTATGTCATTCTTGGGGCTGTCTTCATCAAGCAGTCCAAGATATTTCAGCAATTCGAGGATAAAGTTGCCCTCATTGTCTGTCAGCCCCTTACCTTTAATGGCAAAAGAGGAATGGCGTAGCAGGTTATAGACACTTAAGGTTACTGTGTCAAGTATCGCATTCTCCCGTTTTCTGCCTCTTTTACCGATGTTGGGATAATCCTTTTCAAGTTCTGTCTCCGCTTCTTCCAAAGAGGAAACTCCCAAATACTTGTCAAGATAAGGAGTTATCATCTGAAGAAACCAGTTGTCGTCATTGGCAAGTTCTATCTTCTGTTTGTTGTATTCGATTGTAACGGTATCGTGCTTCGTCTTTTTCTTTTCGTGGAACATCTTGTAAAGACGCAGCATATCGGGACGGACGGAATAGGTGTATTGCAATTGCACAGGGTCTGCAATGTAATCACCGAAATCGAAATAACCGCATGTCTGTTTGTATTTATGGTAAATGCAGACAATAAGAAGAATGCCGTAAAATATGTCTTGGTCTTGCTGTATGCAGGTTTCATCCTCATTTGTATTATAGGTATTCCACAGCGTCTCAATGTATTCAGCCTGATAGCTGCCGCTTTCAAGTATAAGGTTCTTTCCAACGGTCATGCAGAACTCGTATATGTCCTCGTCTGTTCCCCTGTTGGGATACGGTATATTCTGTTCCTCTTTCCTTATTGACAGATACAAGTCCTGTACTTCTGCAAATTTCTTTGGCAGAAGATACACATCTGAAATGTAATCCAGTTCACAATGCAGCATTGAACGGCTGAAACCTGTTTCAGTCGTTAGCCATGTCTCAATACGCTTTATGCTTTCAATAGGTATTATCTGATATTCCATATTGTTGATTTTGTCTGTAAAGATAGGAAAATGCCACCTTATCATAAAGAGACAAAGCGGCATTTATTTTTACAGCAGGTTTTGCATAGCGGCATCTATCTGTTCATTATCGAAGCTGTCAAGATAGACTTGCGTTGTAGATAAGTCTGAATGTCCCAATGCTTCACTTATCAATGCTATACTTACACCTGATTTTTTTAGAACACTGGCGAATGAATGGCGTGCGACATAGGTTGTCATATTGGCATCAACATTTAATTGTGCTGCAATTAGCTTTAGGTTCTTATTGACGTTACCTAACATCTTATGTATTCTGTTCTGTTTTTGGAGTGGTGTCTTGTGAATATTGGCATTTAAAATGGGGAACAGATAGCCTTTACTTTCGCTCTCATATTTTTTTATGATTTGCATAGCTTCCTCTGATATACCTAATTTTATCAGTTTGCCTGTTTTCTGACGTATATAGTGTATCCTGCCATTTGTGATATTGGCTTTTGTCAGATTTGCGATGTCTGTAAAATTAATGCCGCCACACAGATAACTGAAAATAAATATGTCTTTGCTAAGTTGGACGTATTGTCGTTTACCAATGTAATCAACTTCTTTAGTGAATTTCAATACTTCTGTTTTGGCTATTGCACGTTTCTGTGTTTTCGTATCGAACTTATTGATTTTATATTCGTCAAAAGGATAATCAGATTTACGGGCACATTTAGCTTTTATGGCTTTATTGTATGCACTACGGAGAGTACGGAACATTAAGCTCATGGTTGTTTCCTTATTGCATTTTGAACGTAACCATTTCTCATATTTATTGAGCCACGATATGTCTATTGCGCTGAACGGTATATCCAATTGATTTTTTGTAAATACTTTCAAAGAGTTATAAGAACTTTTATAGATAAGTCTGTTGCCGCATTTATCATTGTTTTTGTATTGTTCGATTAGTTCTTGATAGAATTGACAGACTGTTTTCAATTCAAACTTTTTGTTTTTGTCATTGAGTAGAGTAGTGGTAGTATATTCTTTCTGTTCAGAGTTGAACTCTAACACTCGTTGTTGTAACTCTGTTTGTTTATCAAGAATGATTTTCTGAATATACTCTTTATTGGGACAGTTTGGTTTTGGCTTATTTCGTGTAAAGTCCCAATAACGGGGTAGGACAGATATACCTAAACTTTGGTATTTCTTCTTTCCGTCTTTACAGATACGGAGCATTAATGGATATTCGCCATTTGATAGTGTCTTTGACTTGTAACATACCACTGAAATTGTAGCGTTCATACTGATTTTGGTTTAACTCTCGGTTTAACTCATGCGGTTAAACCATAGCCAAATCGGAAGTGCCTAAAAACAAAAATCAGATAGAAATCTTGCGATAACTATCTGATTTTCAGAAGAGCGGAAGACGGGGCTCAAACCCGCGACCCTCAGCTTGGAAGGCTAATGCTCTATCAACTGAGCTACTTCCGCAATTTTTTGTGGGCAAAGATGGATTCGAACCACCGAAGGCGTAAGCCAGCAGATTTACAGTCTGCCCCATTTGGCCACTCTGGTATTTGCCCTTTTGCTATCGAGAACTACTTTAAATCTCTTTTTAAGTAGCTTTGTTTCTCAATTGCGGTGCAAAGATACGACTATTTTTGTAAACTCCAAGCAAAATCGATCATTTTTATTGCAGTAATTGCACATTCGTCACCTTTGTTACCCAGTTTGCCACCGGCGCGGTCCTCGGCTTGCTCCATCGTATTGGTGGTAATTAATCCGTAAATCACTGGTACGTTGCCAGTTGCGTTCAGTTGAGCAATTCCGTTGGTGCTTCCCATACAAACATAGTCAAAATGTGGAGTATCTCCTCTAACTACGCAACCAATTGCAATAACTGCATCCACATTACTATATTCAATGAATTGGTTGGCTCCAAAAATTAATTCAAAGCTACCCGGAACAGTTTTCACCAAAATATTTTCGTCTCTGGCACCATGTTTTTTTAAAGTATTCATTGCGCCCTCTAAAAGTTTTCCGGTGATATTGAAATTCCACTCAGAAACAACAATGCCGAACTTCATTTCTTTAGCATCAGGAACAGAGTTGAAGTCGTAGTCTGAAAGGTTATGATAAGCTGTTGCCATAGTTATTCTAAAATTAATAATTAAAAATAAAAGGGGGATAAAAAAAGAAACGGATTACACGGATTTCACGGTTGTTTCTTTTTTATCCGTGTAAAATCTGTGTAACCCGTGTCTGATATACTATATAATAAGGTATATTACTTCTTCAGCAGTTTGGCTTGTTCGATGTACTTATCGATATCCATTGACTGGTAAGAACGGAAATATTTGTCCTTAATCTTGGTATATGCTTTGATAGCGTCGTCATACTTGCCTTGCTTAACGAGGATTTCTCCGGCTTGTTGCAGGTAGATAGGGCTGAGTGAATTGTTATCAGCTTCGTCAGCAGCGCTCAGCAACATAGAAGCAGCTTTGTCCAGCTGGCCTAATTGTGCGTAGCAGTTACCCATTGCACCTTTCATTGCAGGAGCTATCATCTGGTCTTTTCCGCTGAAGCTATCCAGTGCTTTTACAGCAGCTTCGTATTGTCCCAGGTGAGCGTAGCAGATACCCATATATGCTTTTGCCAGGTTGGCAGCTTTGGTTCCGCTGTATTCATCAGCAATTTTAGCGAAACCTGCGAATCCGATACTGTCGCCATTCAATGCCTGTTCGTAAAGGTCGGCCTCAAAGTATTCCTGTCCTTTGAACAATGCAGCCTGTGCCTTTTCTTCGCGCGGTTCAGCATAAAGGTTCTTGTACATTACTATACCGGCTACGATGATGATTACTGCTACTACAGCGCCGATAATTGCTTTTTTGTTTTTAATGAGAAATGCCTCCGATTGTGACAATGCTTCTTCCACATTCAGGGCTTCGTTAGCTTTCTTTTGTTCTGCCATTTTATATATTCTTTTTGTTATTATTCTTATTTAGCCATTTCGACCCGCAAAAGTAACTTTTTTATAGGTATCAACGAAATTTAGCGGCATCTTTTTTTCTTTTACACTTGAAAACCCGAAATTCTTCCTACTTTTTGATGAGCTAAGCTTTACCTCCGCATTAAAAATAAGCATGCTTATTTTGTTCTGCATTCGGCTTAGATAAGTCTCTCACATTCGGAAAAAAGAATGAATTCTCTTTTCGCTCACTAAATCGAGATTTTGCATTATCTTTGTAACTGAATTTACTGCTGTAATATGATACTGAAACGTATATCCATACTTAATTATAAGAATCTGGAACAAGTTGAGCTCTCATTCTCACCCAAGTTGAACTGTTTTTTCGGACAGAACGGCATGGGGAAAACGAATTTGCTCGATGCCATTTATTTCCTTTCGTTTTGTAAGAGTTCGGGCAATCCCATCGATTCGCAAAACATCCGCCATGATCAGGAATTCTTTGTCATCCAAGGCTTCTATGAGGCTCCCGACGGTACGCCGGAAGAGATTTATTGCGGTATGAAGCGCAGGCAAAAGAAACAATTCAAGCGGAATAAAAAGGAATATACCCGCTTGTCCGATCATATTGGATTCTTGCCTTTGGTCATGGTTTCTCCTGCCGACTCGGAATTGATTGCCGGAGGCAGTGACGAGCGTCGGCGCTTTATGGATGTCGTAATCTCGCAGTATGATAAAGAGTATTTGGAAGCTCTGATACGCTATAATAAAGCGTTGGCTCAACGAAATACGTTGTTGAAAAGTGAAGTGCCGGTAGAAGAAGAGTTGTTTCTCATTTGGGAAGAGATGATGGCACAGGCCGGTGAGATTGTTTTCCGCAAGCGGGAGGCTTTTATCAGTGAATTCATTCCTATTTTCCAGTCATTCTATTCTTTTATTTCACAAGATAAGGAGCAGGTAGGGCTGACTTATGATTCGCATGCCCGTGATGCATCCCTGTTAGATGTAATAAAAGCAAGTCGTGTGCGTGATCAGATTATGGGATACTCTCTGCATGGAATTCACAAAGATGAATTGAATATGCTTTTAGGTGATTTCCCTATCAAGCGGGAAGGTTCGCAGGGGCAGAACAAAACCTATCTTGTTGCCCTGAAATTGGCACAGTTTGATTTCCTGAAAAGGACCGGCACTGCAGTACCTTTGCTTCTGCTGGATGATATCTTCGATAAACTGGATGCTTCCCGCGTAGAGCAGATCATCAAGTTGGTAGCCGGTGATAACTTCGGGCAGATATTCATAACAGATACAAACCGGGAACATCTGGATCGCATTCTTCATAAGGTAGGCAGCGATTACAAAATGTTCCAGGTAGATCAAGGAGTCATAACAGAACGGGAGGAGGATGAAGCATGAAGCGTAACGATGCCGAACAAATAGGTAAACTGATACGTACTTTCCTTCGGCAGGAGAGTCTGGAGTCGCCACTCAATGAGCAGCGGCTCATCAACTCATGGGCAGAAATCCTTGGCCCCACTATTGCCTCTTATACCCGCGAACTCTATATCCGCAATCAGATTTTATATGTCCATCTGACTTCTGCCGCCCTGCGTCAGGAACTAATGATGGGACGTGACTTGCTGGTACGCAACCTGAACCGCCACGTAGGTGCGCAGGTAATCACGAATATCATATTTAGATAGTGATTAGTGGTTAGTAATTAGTGATAAACTATCCACTCTCTGTATCTTTAATGCTTTCAATTCTTCTATGGCACGATTGTAATATACAGGCGTTTCCAAGTCTTTATTGTTATGCGCATCTAACCCGATGATAGCAGTACAACCTTCATTGGCGGCAATGTGCCAGAAGTCCGGGCAGGGATAAGTCTGCAAGTCGTGCGCTTCATTATATGCCACATAACCGATATTATATTCCAGCGGAATATGGAAGCGTGCGGCTGTGCGGCAGATATGGCGGCTGATTAACTTACAATGACGGTCGAACTGAGGATATGAGCGCATGAATAAATCCGGGTGGGCCAGACAGCAGAATAAACCACTTTCCATTCCCTCGATGGCACTCTCTTCATAAAGTTCCAGCATATCGAGGTTCTCGGTATGATGCCCGAAGTAAGGGAACTTCTCATCGGTATGGTAATGGTGATTGCCGAACAGGATATAATCCAGTTGATACTCTTTGATTTTCTCTTTCAGCCAATGGATATAGGCGGGAAAATACTCGCATTCCAATCCGATTTTGATACTGATCTGATCCCGGTATTTCTCGCGGAGCGAGTGTAGGCTTTCTACGTATCCGGGTAATTCTTCGGGGAGCATACGCATGTCAGCCACATAATCGGTGTGATACTTCCACGGAGTGTGGTCTGAAAATCCCAGTTCCTGATAGCCGCCTTTGATGGCACTGAGCACGTAGTCTTCGTCGCTACCCGTAGCGTGCATGCAACGGGTAGTATGAGTGTGGTAATTTGTTTTCATTGAATTGTTATAATCGTATCCATGCGGATGTCGAATGACTCCGCAGGCACTTCTTCCACTAATTGAAAAGGAAAACAGATGCCGGCTTTGAAAGCCGTGAGGCGGGGGAGCAATCGGTCATAATAACCTTTGCCTCTACCCAGACGGTTACCTGCATGATCGAAAGCTACGCCGGGAACGGCTACAAAGTCGATAGCTGCATAGTCGGTGAAGAGTTCTCCGGTAGGTTCTTCAATACCATAACTTCCTGTTGCCAGGTCTTCGGGACCGGTATAGACACGCAATTCCAGATCATCACCTACGACAACCGGAAGCAATATCCGCTTTTCACGGCTCCACTTCCGGACAAATTCATGCGTATCGACTTCGTCCTTCAGTGAATAATAGAGCAGGACGATATGTGCCGCCCTAAAAGCCGGGTGGGCTTCCAGGGCGGCAAGTATTTCAGCAGACTGGGATTGATGCGTAGTGGTAAGCCCGTGCCGGGTCTTTAACAATGCCATACGCTTCCGCAGTTCTTTTTTTCTTTCCTTCATCTTTCGTTTCTTCTTTCACAACATCCTCCGGAGCCTTGGGAAATGCTTCACCGTTCTCCAGAATTTCCAATGCCTTTTGTACGGTAGGATCGCCCTGGTTGATATACCTTATATAAGGCTCTCTGCCTAATATATTATAGATAATGTTTCCATAAAGGTTTCTTTCCATCAGCTTGTAGGACTTGTGAATAAGGATATTGCGTCTTTTCACGCCCTTGCTGTCTGCAAAACGGATAAACTGTTCTACGATACCTTGCTGGCGAAGATATTTCAGCATGTCTTCTTCATTTTCGAACTCATTCAGTTTAGCCCGATTGCGGTCGGAATACTGGAAGCTGAACTGTAAAGTCAGTCCTTTATTGAGCACTTCAATCAGATAAGAAGAGGTTCCAGTAGTATCCTGCGGTACGAATACGTCCGGCATAATACCACCACCACCGTAAACGGGACGTCCCAGACGGGTGGAGTAGCGCAAATTCTCGTCCAGCTTGATGCTATCCTTAGAGAAGAATTCACCATGCTCGTAGCGGGTCAGCCAATCCATTTCGTACTTGGCATCCTTACCGTTCTTATACGGACGTTGTATGCAACGACCGGATGGAGTATAGTAGCGGGCGATTGTCAGGCGGATAGCAGAGCCATCGCTGAAATCAATCGGTTGTTGCACCAATCCTTTCCCAAAGGAACGGCGTCCTACGATTGTACCACGGTCATTATCCTGAATGGCTCCTGCAAAGATCTCACTGGCGGATGCCGAACTTTCATTAGTCAGCACAACCAAAGGCATTTTTTGGCAACTGCCTGTTCCGTTGGCATAATCTTCCATACGGGGGTATTTGCGTCCCTGGGCATAGACTATGAGTTGTCCTTCCGGCAGGAATTCATTTACCATACGCACGGCAGCCTCCATATAACCACCGGTGTTGTCGCGCAAGTCGATAATGATTCCTTTACAATCCCGATGACTGAGTTGAGCAATAGCATTCAGCAGTTCTACATGAGTGGTACGTCCGAATTTACTGATTTGAATATATCCGTAATCATTGCTGAGCATATAAGCTGCATCAATTGTATTCTGTGGAATATCACCGCGGGTGATGACAAAATCCAGCAAATCCTTTTCTGTAGCACGTTTGACACCCAGTTTTACTTTGGTTCCTTTCGGACCTTTCAAAGTGCGCATGGCTTTCTCATTGGTCAGTTTTATTCCGGCGAACAAGCTGTCGTCTACCATAACGATGCGGTCGCCTGCCATCAGTCCTACTTTCTCGGATGGACCGCCTTGAATGACACTGTTCACATGAATAGTATCATCCTGAATGGTGAATTGAATACCGATACCGCTGAAACTGCCTTCCAACTCTGAATTAACTTCCTCCAGATTCTGGGCAGGAATGTAAGTAGAGTGGGGGTCTAACTCAGCCAATATCTGTGGCATTGCTTTTTCCACAAGGTCCGTCATGTTGACGGTGTCTACATACTGGTCTTCAACAACCCGTAACAAAGCATTCAGCTTGTTGGATGAGCCATTAATAATGCCCAGCGTATTTCCGGCGAAATGCCTGGCATAAAATGTTCCGATCAGAATTCCCATTACCACGCTGATTGCAATGACGAGCGGAGTAAAGCGGGAAGAGTTTTTTGTACTCATATCTTTTAGTTGTTAGCTACGAGCTACAAGCTACGGGTAGTGGCTGTATGCTTCGCAGATTTTAGTTTATTGTTTGTTTAAGGTTCTTGTTCACTGCTTGTAGCTTGTATCTTGTAGCCTGTAGCTACATATACTACCTCGATACCTGCACGCTTCAAAAGTTCGATACCGTCTTCCAAACGGTATTTCTCGGAGTAAACCACTCGTTTGATACCTGCCTGGATAATCAGTTTTGAACATTCGATGCATGGCGAAGCGGTGACATACATAGTAGCACCGTCGCTGCTATTGTTAGAACGTGCTATCTTCGTGATTGCATTCGCCTCGGCATGCAACACGTAAGGTTTGGTAACGTTATTATCGTCTTCACATACATTTTCAAAACCGGCAGGCGTTCCGTTATACCCGTCAGAAATGATCATTTTATCTTTGACGATGAGTGCACCTACCTGGCGGCGTTTACAATATGAATTTTCCGCCCAGATACTTGCCATACGTATATAACGCTTGTCCAGCGCTTCTTGTTTTTCTTTAGCAGAACCTTCCATAGTTTTAATTACCTGAGTTACGTTGTGGCGCGAAAGAGATGAACTTTACAGTCTGTCCCTCTTTGTAATAAATATATAGATTCTTATTATCTCCTCCATATTTGAATGCACTCTTTAGTCCGTCCATAAAGGCTTTACCTAAATACTTATCTGTGTCAGTGCCACCTCCGCTTTTTATGGTAATCTTCAATTCACGGTTGTCTCCATTCGCATTCCAGTCTCCATTGACGGAAGCGCTGGTGGCTTTTCCGGTGAAAGTTCCGCCCGCTGTACCGTTTACCTCAGCACCTTCAAACACTAAAGTGTAATTATCTCCTGCAATGGTCTTAAAACTCTTTTCTCTTGCATCCTGGTCTCCTTGCCAGAAGTCGTACATCTTGTTTTGTCCTTCCACTGCAATGTAAGTCATGTACCAGGTCTTTCCGGTGAAGATGTCAATGACATCGTCTTCCTGCTCACAAGCGCTCAATACGGGTACGAAGAGAGCAACTAACAGTAGCTGTATATAGGTCTTCATCTTTTTCATTTCTTTATTCCATTTCTTATTAATAATGCATCAATAGTTGGTTCTTGTCCGCGAAAGCGTTTGTATAGTGTCATCGGATGTTCTGTTCCTCCTTTGGAAAGAATGTTTTCCCGGAAGGAAGCGGCTACTTCCGGATTGAAGATTCCTTTTTGTTTAAACAGTGAGAAAGCATCTGCATCCAGAACTTCCGCCCATTTATAGCTGTAATACCCGGCAGAATAACCTCCGGCAAAGATATGCGAGAACTGTGTACTCATACAGGCGTCTTCTACTACAGGAAGAATCTGTGCTTTCTTCCATGCCTCTTTTTCGTAAACCTTCACGTCACCATCAAATGGGGCAGTACGGGTGTACCATGCCATATCCAGTAATCCAAAGCTAACCTGACGCAGGCAGGCATAAGCGGCATCGAAATTAGAAGAATCTACAATGCGCTGTACCAGTTCGTCCGGGATGAGTTCTCCAGTCTGATAATGTCTGGCAAATGTGTGAAGGAACTCTTTTTCAATAGCGAAGTTCTCCATGAATTGAGAGGGAAGTTCCACAAAGTCCCAATATACATTTGTACCGCTCAGGTTTTCATAAGTGGAATTCGCGAACATGCCATGCAGGCTATGCCCGAACTCATGCAGGAATGTCTCCAGTTCACCAAATGTCAGTAAGGCGGGTTTGTCTTTTGTCGGCTTGGTGAAGTTCATCACAATAGATATGTGCGGACGACTGTTTTCACCGGTTGCCTCGTCAATCCATTGTTCTTTATAAGAAGTCATCCATGCGCCTGCACGTTTACCGTCTCTGGGATGGAAGTCCGTATAGAGTACGGATAGGAATTTACCGTCTTTGTCAAATACCTCGTATGCATCCACATCCTTATGATATACCGGAATATCACTGTTTTTCTTGAACGTAATGCCATACAAGCGGGTAGCCAGACCGAATACCCCTTCTTTTACCTTGCTCAGTTCAAAATAGGGACGGAGCATTTCATCATCTATCTGGAATTTCTGGTCTTTCAGTTTATGGGAATAATAAGACCAGTCCCAAGGCATCACCGTGAAGTCACTGCCTTCCAGTTGGCGTGCCAAAGCCTCTACCTCTGCATATTCTTGCTTGGCGGTGGGAGTATAGGCATCCAGTAGCTGATCCAGCAGTTTATATACATTGCCGCTGTTTTCTGCCATTCGCTCTTGCAGGTTATATTCAGCAAAACTGTTGTATCCCAAAAGTTGCGCAATAGCCAGGCGGGTATTAACGAGCTTCTTTACAATCTCCAGATTGTTGGTTTCATTGTCATGGGTACATTTGGTATTATATGCCATATAAAGCTTACAGCGCAAATCGCGGTTGCTGGCATACGTCATAAACGGGCTATAACTGGGTGCTTGTAAAGTGAATACCCATCCTTCCACACCTTTTTCTTTGGCAGTTTCTGCGGCTGCATCAATGGCGCTTTGCGGCAAGCCGGCAAGTTGTGCAGGGTCTGTCAGTACCAGTTTATAGTCGTTGGTTTCTTTCAGGTTGTTTTCTCCGAATTGCAGGGTTAGCAAGCTGAGTTCTTTGCTCAGAGCACGATATTGCTCTTTGGCTTCTCCTTCGAGGTTGGCTCCACTGCGAACAAAACTATTATATACCTTCTCCAGTAGCTTGTTTTGCTCGGGAGTAAGATTAGCCTGGTCTTTCTGGTCATACACTGCCTTAATGCGTGCAAATAACTTCTCATTCAGAGTGATGTTATTGCCATGTTCGCTCAGCAATGGCATGATAGATTTTGCCAGTTCCTGCATGTCATCGTTGGTTTCTGCACTCAGTAGATTGCCGAATACAGTGCTGACCTGGTTCAACAGTTCGCCGGACTTCTCGTAAGCAGCTACTGTGTTGGCGAATGTAGCCGCTTCCGGATTATTGGTGATCGCATCAATCTCCGCATTGTGACGATTGATACCTTCACGAATGGCGGGTTCATAATGTTCGGTCTTTATCTTTTCAAACGGGATGGTACCGTGAGGCGTAGAATACTTTTCAAAAAAAGGGTTTTGAGCCTGTATTATATTCATAAAGCAGAGTAATGTTAGCGTTAGTTTTAATTTTATCATACTTACTTAGGTTCGGTAAAAATAATCTAACTGCAAAAGTGCAAAAAAAATAGCTGATTTAATGAATAACCCGTTGTATTTTAACAAAAAACAGGCAACCTCGTAGAGATTGCCTGTTTTAAATATTATTTTGTACTCTGCTTATTAGTTGTTAACTGAAGCCATGTGAGCGATCAGGTCAAGAACCTTGTTAGAGTAACCGATTTCGTTGTCATACCAAGATACAACTTTTACGAAAGTATCAGTCAAAGCGATACCAGCTTTTGCATCGAAGATAGAAGTACGAGCGTCACCCAAGAAGTCAGAAGAAACTACTGCATCTTCAGTGTAACCCAGGATACCCTTCAATTCGCCTTCTGAAGCTTCTTTCATAGCAGCACAGATTTCAGCGTAAGTAGCCGGTTTAGCCAAGTTAACTGTCAAGTCAACTACAGATACGTCCAAAGTCGGAACACGCATAGACATACCAGTCAATTTGCCGTTCAAAGCAGGGATAACTTTACCTACAGCCTTAGCAGCACCAGTAGAAGAAGGGATAATGTTGCCGGAAGCAGCACGACCACCTCTCCAGTCTTTCATAGAAGGACCGTCAACTGTCTTCTGAGTAGCAGTTGTAGAGTGAACTGTAGTCATCAAACCATCCAAGATACCGAACTTGTCGTTCAATACTTTAGCGATAGGAGCCAAACAGTTAGTAGTACAAGAAGCGTTAGATACGAATTGAGTACCTTTCACGTATGTTTTTTCGTTTACACCGCAAACGAACATCGGGGTGTCATCTTTAGAAGGAGCAGACATTACTACATATTTTGCACCAGCTTCGATGTGAGCTTGAGCTTTGTCTTTGCTCAGGAACAAACCAGTAGATTCAACTACGTATTCTGCACCTACAGCATCCCATTTCAAGTCAGCCGGGTTTCTTTCTGCAGTGATGCGGATAGCCTGGCCATTAACGATCAATTTGCTGTTTTCAACATCTGCTTCGATTGTTCCGTCGAACTGACCGTGCATAGTGTCATACTTCAGCATGTAAGCCAAGTAGTCAACCGGGCAAAGGTCGTTAATACCAACGATTTGGATATCGTTTCTTTTCATTGCAGCGCGGAATACGAAACGTCCGATACGTCCGAATCCATTAATACCTACTTTAATCATTTTGTTTAAACTTTTAAGGGTTTTATAATATTTGTTCAAATATCTCTCTTCTCTTGCGCATTTATTTCTGAAATGCGGTGCAAAAGTAAGAAAATGTTTTTATATTCGCACTTAATTTTATAATTAAATAATGGAAGTGATGGGAAAAAGTTCATTTTTACAAGATTTTAAATCATTTGCCATGAAAGGCAATGTGATAGACATGGCTGTCGGTGTAATCATTGGTGGCGCGTTTGGTAAAATTGTATCCTCTGTTGTGGCAGATATTATTATGCCGCCTCTCGGCCTGTTGGTGGGAGGTGTGAACTTTACGGATCTGAAGTGGGTGATGAAACCTGCCGAAGTTGTGGACGGTAAAGAGATTGCCGCCGTAACCTTGAATTATGGAAATTTCCTGCAAGTGACGTTTGACTTTCTTATTATCGCTTTTTCTATTTTCCTGTTCATCAAATTGCTGACCAGGCTGACGGCTAAGAAGGAAGAAGAAGCTCCTGCAGCGCCTCCTGCTCCTCCTGTACCCAGCAAAGAAGAGGTCTTGCTGACGGAAATCAGGGATATCTTGAAAGAAAAAAAATAGAAAGAATAATCTGTCACATACCAGCTCCGTGTCTGGTCCATACCAACTCCCTACCAAGTCCAAGTGTATAGGTACGGAGTTGGTACGGACTTGATGTGGAGTTGCTTGGCTATCAAATTCATTAATTATGTTATGAAATATAGATTTTCTGGCTATTATTCCCGTTATTTTCTTACTTTTTTCTACTTTTGCAAATCATTTTAATTAAATCCATACAGATTATATGCAAGAAAAGATTGTCATTCTTGATTTTGGTTCACAGACTACACAGCTTATAGCCCGTCGTGTCCGTGAATTGAATACATATTGCGAAATTTTACCTTACAATAAGTTTCCGAAGGGGGATGAAAGTGTAAAGGGGGTTATTCTTTCGGGCAGCCCGTTCTCTGTATACGATGAAAGTGCGTTTAAAACAGATTTGAGTGAAATCCGTGGGAAATATCCTGTTCTGGGGATCTGTTACGGTGCACAATTTATCGCTTATACCAATGGCGGCAAGGTGGAACCTGCCGGAAGTCGTGAGTACGGACGTGCGCACTTGAGCTCTTTTGACAAGGACAATGTGTTGTTCAAGGACGTGAAGGAAAATACACAGGTGTGGATGAGTCACGGAGACACAATTACGGTTATCCCTTCCAATTTCAAAAAAATAGCTTCGACGGATAAGGTGGCGATTGCTGCTTATCAGATAGAGAACGAAAAGGTGTGGGGCGTACAGTTCCATCCGGAAGTATTTCATAGCGAAGATGGCACGCAGATGCTGAAGAATTTCGTGGTGGATGTTTGCGGTTGCAAACAGGACTGGAGTGCTGCTTCCTTTATTGAAACGACGGTTGCCGAATTGAAGGAGCAGTTGGGGGACGATAAAGTGGTTCTTGGTTTGAGCGGTGGTGTGGATTCTTCCGTAGCTGCTGTATTGCTGAATCGTGCTATCGGCAAGAATCTGACTTGTATCTTTGTAGATCACGGCATGCTGCGTAAGAACGAGTTCAAGAATGTACTGCACGATTATGAATGTCTCGGTCTGAATGTTATCGGTGTGGATGCCAGTGCTAAGTTCTTTGCAGAACTGGCAGGTGTAACGGAGCCTGAGGAAAAGCGTAAGATCATAGGCAAGGGATTTATTGAAGTGTTCGATGAAGAGGCCCATAAGATTAAAGATGTGAAATGGCTGGCACAGGGTACGATCTATCCTGACTGCATCGAATCTCTTTCTATTACCGGTACGGTTATTAAGAGTCATCATAATGTAGGTGGTTTGCCTGAAAAGATGCACCTGAAACTTTGTGAGCCGCTTCGCTTGTTGTTTAAAGATGAGGTTCGCCGTGTAGGTCGCGGATTGGGTATGCCTGAACATCTGATTACTCGTCATCCTTTCCCCGGACCGGGTTTGGCTGTGCGTATTTTGGGTGATATTACTCCGGAGAAAGTAGCTATTCTGCAGAATGCGGATGATATCTTTATTCAAGGATTGCGTGACTGGAAAGTGAAAGAAGCTGATGGCAGCGAAACTTCTCTTTATCATCAGGTTTGGCAGGCGGGCGTTATCTTGCTCCCTGTGCAATCAGTTGGTGTGATGGGAGATGAACGTACGTATGAACGTGCCATTGCGCTGCGCGCTGTGACTTCTACGGATGCTATGACGGCAGACTGGGCACATTTACCTTACGAATTTCTGGGCAAAGTATCCAATGACATTATTAATAAGGTGAAAGGGGTGAACCGGGTAACCTATGATATTTCGTCAAAACCGCCTGCAACGATAGAGTGGGAGTGATCTATATATAGAAATCCCCGGGATGTTCAATGTTCCGGGGATTTTTGTGTCATGTTATCATATCATTCAGGAATATCTTCTTCTTTTTCATCAACCTCTTTTTCTTTCGAATCATTCTTACCACGTAAATATACGGATGGAGATACTCCGAATTGTTTTTTGAAGCATTTGCTGAAATAGAATGGGTCTTCGATGCCTATCTTATAAGATACCTCTGCCACTGTATAACGATTTTCAAGTAAAAGTTCAGCCGCTTTCTTCATGCGGATGATACGCATGTATTCATTGGGGGAATAACCGGTTATTCCACGTACTTTACGATAGAAGGTGGAACGCCCCAGTCCCATTACTGAAGCAAGGTCATCTACGGCGAATTCACTGTTACTAATCTGTTCTTCCAGAATAGCCTGAAGCTTATCGGCGAATTGTTTATCTTTCTCTGATGTACAGATAGCAGGCGTAATCATTCCCGGATCATCCGAGAATTTCTTCCGCAACTTTTCACGTTGCTTTATCAACTGGAATGCTCTTGCCAGTAATAGCTTGGGACTAAACGGCTTGGTGATGTATGCATCCGCTCCACTTTCCACGCCTTTCAGGTGATTTTCTGCCGAACTCATGGCTGTCAATAAAATGATGGGGATGTGGCTAGTATCGAAATCATTTTTAAGCTTCTGGGTAACTTCGAAACCTGTGAGGCCTGGCATCAGTACATCGCAGATGATGAGATCGGCATCGTATGTACGTGCACGTTCCAGACCAGAAAGGCCGTCTGCTTCAGTAACAACTTCAAAATAAAGTTTGAATTCTTCTTTCAAGAATTCGCGTACGTCGTTGTCATCCTCTATGATGAGCAATTTGTACTGGTTCGAAGGTTCTTTTTCCTTTGTTACATTTACTTCCAGGGTGCTTTCTTCTTCGTTGTTTTCCGGTTTATATGCTTTCTCTTCGAGGAAGGCGTCGTGAGGAATGAGAAAGTCTTTTTCTTCGTATGCACTGGTGTCGATGGGGAGGGAGACTGTGAAGATGGAGCCTCCTCCTTGGTTCTCATCATAATTGATAGTCCCTTTATGGACATTTACCAGTTCGTGTGTCAGATGTAGTCCTATCCCTGTACTATTGCTTGAAAAGTTACTTTGCATGAAGCGTTTGAACAATTCTCCCCGTTTTTCTTTGGCAATACCGATTCCTGTGTCAGCTACAGAGATTTCCAAGCATTTCCTGTCCTCATCGACGATAGCTGAAAGGATGACTTTGCCGTTGCTCGGGGTGTACTTGAAAGCATTGGACAGGAGATTGTAGACAACTTTGTCCAGATTCCCTTTGTCGATGAACATCTTGTAGGAAGCCGCTGAAGGCTGAAAGCGGAAATCCATATTCTTGGATGTCGCAGTATCCTTGAAGCTCAGGAATATTTCATGAAGAAAGCCCATGACATCTGTTTCTTCCAAGGAGAGAGCAAGCTTGTTGTTCTGCATTTTCCGGAACTCCAACAGTTGGTTGATGAGACGGAGCATGCGTTGGGTGCTCTTGTTCATCACCTTCAGTGAATTGACCATTTCCTTGGGGACTTTGTCTATGCTCTGTATCTTTTCCAATGCTCCTTGAATTAGGGTTAAGGGAGTACGGAATTCGTGTGAGATGTTTGTAAAGAATACGAGCTTGTATTCCGTCAATTGTTTCTCTACTTGTATTTTGTTGCGCAAGAGGTTGAAATTACGTATCAGCCTGTAGGTGACGTACAATATGACTGTCAGCAAGAGGGCATAGATAAGGAATGCCCAAGTGGTTTTCCAAAAGGGAGGAGTGATGGTAATCTTCAGAATAGCTTCCTGATCGCCCAAAATACCGGTGGCATTACAGATTTTTACGTGCAGACTGTACTTGCCCGGTGGTAGATTTTTATAGGATGCAAAGCTGAGTGGAGAGGGTTTGCTCCATTCTTTATCATAGTTCTCCAACCGATAGGTGTAGGTGTAGCTGTTGGTTTTTGAGTAATCGAATGTGGTGAAGTCTATTATAAATGATCTCTGAAAGTGCTTCAGTTCTATTTCGTCTGTGTACATCATAGCGCTGGAGAGGGGGGAGTCGGGGGCACCCGGGCGCATGGATATTCCGTTCACCTGAAGGTTGGTGAAGGTGATTGAGGAATTGAGTACAGAATTGTTTCCCATTTGTTCGGGGTTGATGACCAACAAACCGTAGTTGGTACCGAACAGTAGACTGCCGTTTTTACTGACGCACGAGCTATTGTCGCTGTAGACGTTACCCAATGTGTAGGCCGAGAAGAAGTAATTATCAAAAGCTTGCGTTTCGGGATTGAAGCGGGAGATACCGTATTCGGTGGCAATCCATAGGTTGCCTTGCTTATCTTCAGCGATGGCTTGAACCATATCGTTGACGAGGCCGTTACTGGTGCCGTAATGTTTGAAGGTAAGGTTGCGATAATCGGTGCCGGGGATGCACATACTAAGGCCGCCACCGGAGGAACCAATCCATATCCGGTTCTGTGTGTCTTGGTAGATGCACTTAATTTCGTTGCTGCGCAGTTTTCCGTTGTTATAATTATAGGTCAGGTAGTTTTGCGGGTCAGCTTGCAGGGAATCGGGGGAGAAGACGTAGACTCCGTCACTATTTCCTACCCATATCCAACCGTTCGAATCTTCGATGATGGCGCGCGTGCGGCGTTGTCCGAAAGTTTTGGTGAAAAAGTGGCGGAAGGTGTATCTGTTGTTCTCTTTGATGGCAAGGTCCAATCCGCCGCCGAAGGTGCCTATCCACATGCGGCCTTTGCGGTCACAGTAGAGGGTAAAGATATGGTTGTTACTAATGGAATGGGCATCGTTGGAGTGGTTGACATACCATTTTCCGCCAATGCAGAGACCTTCGCCACGGCTACCCATCCACTGGGTGCCGTCAAGGTCTTCGGCTATGGCATAGATGTTGGAGTTGTAATGAACTTCTTTTTTCTGTGTGTTGATCAGCGGGTCGTAGGTATAGACACCACCACCACGGGTACCAATACAGATGTCATCGTTCTTGAGGCGGGTAATCATGCGGACAGTATTGGAGCGGTCAGACAGAGAGATAGCTTCAGGGTAAATGCGTTTGATGCCTTCGTTCAGGATAGTAAGACGGGCAATACCGGCGTATTCAGAACTGACCCAGATAGCACCGGAACTGTCTTCCATGATGTATTGCAGATAGTTGGAGCTGATGTGACTGAAGCCGTCAATCTGGAAGTCGAAGTGCTGGAGCTCTTCTGTGATAGTGTTGTAGGCGAAGAGCCCGTTGCCGTAGGTGGAGATCCAAATAATGCCCCGGGAGTCGTGTACAATGTGGTAGCGTTCCATGTCCACATAGTTCAATTTATCGGGAGGGGAGAGACGGAAGGTTTTAACAGCATGGGTGGTGGCATTGACATACCATACCTGACCGGTGTTATTGTAGATCCAGAAGTCCCCCCGATTATCCGTCAGCACATTGCCGTTACGGATGTCGAGATTCGGATGTCGGCTGATGCGTTGAGTTTTCATGTCGAATAGATAGCCGCCGGTGTTGGTGAAGATGACCCACTCGTTTTGCAGGCGGAGTGTGCCATACAGGGTGATGCCGCCTTCGCCACGTGGCAGACTGGCGGAGGTTGCGGTGGGTGCACTACCGCTTTTACGGTTGATGATGCCATCGGTAGAGAGAAAAAAGATATCTTTTTCGAAGCTCTGTGCGGCGAAGGCATTGTTGTTGTCGACAATGACAGTCTGTGCACTGCTGACGAGGGCCACGCCGTGGTCAGTACCTATCCAGATGTTGCCGTCCGGGTCGGGATAGACATAGGCTACGCTGTCCGAAGGTAGGTTTCCGTTGGATTTCTTGTAAGCAACGGATGAAAACGCACCATTGTGGTAGGTGATGAGGCGGCAGCCATTACGACTGTTCCATAACCATATATCTCCATTGGGAGCTTCGGCTTTACGATCGTAGTGCTGGCGGTATTCGCCGCGGCCGGTGAAGTCGACGAAACGTTCTGTCTTCAGGTCGTAACAGTTGAAGAATTCACCGGAGGTTTCAAGCCACAGGAAGCCGTTACGGTCTTCGCTGATGGAACGGACGTGGTTAGAGGAGAGGGAGAGGCGTCCGGATTGAGTATCGCCTTCGGGCAGGAGGGTGACGAAGGTATTGCCGTCGTAGCGGCTGAGTCCGTTCAGGGTTCCCATCCATATAAACCCTTTGCTGTCCTGGAATACATAGCAGACGGAATTATTGGCAAGCCCGTCGGTAGTGGTCATATGGGTAGAACGTACTTCTACAGAGGCTGAGGTGTTAAGAATGGAGAGCAATAAGTACAGGCACGCAAGCATTAAGTGCTTTTTCATATTTCATAGATTTTGGTACGTAACAAAAATAAGGAAAAAAGCGCATTAAAGACCAACTTTAATGCACTTTTAAGGTTTATTCCATGTGGAATACTTCGGGCAAGGGTATGGTTACCGGGGAATTATCCGGATTTACTTCCATGATGTCCGCCATGTAATCCCACCATTTTTGTACAATGGGATTAGCTCCCATATCCTGCGAGGATTCTTCGCCCCGAGTCTTCTGGCAGGCAAAGAGGATGTTGGTGTCGCGGTCCCAATAGATGGAGTAGTCGTATACTCCGCCGTCGGATAACATCTTTTTCAGTTCGGGCCAGATGGCTGCATGTCTTTTCTCGTATTCCTTTTCGAAGCCGGGCTTCAGGAACATTTTAAATGCTTCTCTTTTCATGATATATTATTCATTGAGGGTTAATCGGGTTTGCTTACACTGAAGATCGGTGCGGTAGTCTTCTGTTCAGTATGGTAATACTGAATGGCACTGTCGTTCATTTTAGGATGCTGTTTATTTAGCAGGTTGATCATTTCAGCTCCTGCCCAGATTACAGGACCATATCCGTGTGCGGCATACACATTGACTGGGCGGTAATAGTAAAATGCAGGATCGAATGCCATTCCGGTGCCCACACAGGTGCCTTCTACCTGTCCTTCTGCATTGATCTGTGTAGAAACGGCATGCCAACCGAGTTGAGCTACGGGACCGTAAGCCATTGCATCGAGCCAACCTTGGTTAATGGCGTGGGAGATGCAATAAACATAGATAGCAGTTGCTGAAGTTTCCAAATAGGAATCGTTACGATCTAACAGTTGATGCCAGAATCCTTCGCCACTTTGAAGAGCAGCCAGTCCGCGGACGTGTTCACGAAAGAGGTTCATGAGCTTTTCACGCTGGGGATGGTTGGTCGGCATTACGTCCAGCACTTCAGTCATGGTGAGCAGTGCCCAACCGTTGGCACGTCCCCAGAAGAAGGCAGGATGATCTCCCATACCTTCTACCCAACCGTGACGGAAGAGTTTTTTTTCGGGTACCCACATACGCTCGGCAAATTGGAAGATTTGACGAACGGCTTCGGCCAGATATTTGGACTGTTCTTTATCTGCCATACGAGAGTACCAGGCTACGGGAGGAACGCCCATGAACATATCATCTAGCCAAAGTGTGTTGAGTTGTGGACGGATGCGGGCAAAGGTTCCGTCGGCAAGGCGGTATTCTTTGTTTAGAATGAAATCGAGATAATTATCTATTAAAGGATAGAGGTTGAGAGATTTATCTTGCAATTGTGCCTTAATCATAGCAGCACATACGGCACCGGCATCATCAAGTGCATGAGGCGTCAAGATTTGTTTCATTTGTGGGTCGGTAGTACCATTCTTTTCGAGCAGATTACGAAAATGCGGAGCCACTTCGGCGAGAAACTTGAAGCGATCAGTAACATATTTCATGTAAGCTGCGTCTCCGGTGGCTTCGGCGGCTGCCATCATAGCTGAATAAGTAACTCCCCACTCATAACTGGCCAAGCGGAAGGCGCCGCGTTCCAATTGGGCATCGGCAGGCAGGTTACTATAATCAGTGATAACTTTTCCGGTTTTCTCACTGACCACACGGGTATGAGTAGTCTTTTCCAGATAACGGAGAATGCGGTCGATGTCAGTTTTTACTTCAGTAGTAGAAAGAGCTTTATAAGGCACTTTATACTCCGGTTGCAACAGGTGCAGCGGGGTGTTGGAGTCATTGATAGTTTCTTTCTTTTTCTGGGCATAAGTGCCGATACTGAGTAACAGCAAGGTGCCTGTCAGGTAGAATGTCTTTATATTCATACTTTCTTTTAAATACTACATTATATAATTACTTTTTAAATTCATATCCTCTGAAAATTCCTTTCAGATCAGGTCCGAAATAGAAACCGGGTTGTGTCGGTTGGTTGTATGCTACGTTTTGTGTAGCAATACTGATCCTGTAAACCGGATCTTCCAGGAAAGTATGGAAACGGTAATCAGTTGCTATGGGTGATACATAGAGACGTAGTGCCGTATTGTCTTCTGTGCGTAGCAGTACTTCTTCGCGCCAGTCACCCAGAATATCGCCTTGCAGGCAGGGAGTTGCTTTGGTGCCGTTGTTTGATACAACACCTTCGAATGTGACGAGCGGTTTGCAGACGCCGGCTTCCCAATCGTACTTGGATACCACATTCTTGTTCAGCAACTCACGGAGTAAATCGCCGTCCCACCACACAGCCATATTGACAGAGAATGTTTTGATATCGGGATTGACTACTTCTCCCTTGATATTGCGTAGTCCTTTCGATTCCCACGACCACATTTCCACACCGGGGGTCGTTGGGTCAATGTCGGCAGCCATACAACGGCCTACGTCTATTCCGCTTTTCACCTGAAACAATACTTTTCCTGTTGCTGCATCGCGGAAGCTGGAACCGTCGCGCTTATTTTCGTGGCAATCCCACACCTGAAGTCCGGGCATGTCGGGTGAGAACTTCGTCAGATGCATGGCATCTCCGTGTCCCATTCCGGTAGAGTAAAGCCCTTTCCCATTATTATCGATGGCGCAGGAGCCATATATAATTTCGTCACATCCATCCCCATCTACATCTGCTACACGGAGGTTATGGTTGCCTTGTCCTGCATAAGCTTTGTATTCCGGGGTATTACTGTCGAATATCCAACGTTGTTTCAGTTCTTTTCCATTCCAGTCGAAAGCTGCAAGTACAGTGCGGGTGTAATATCCGCGGCACATCACTACACTGGGATGGATGCCATCCAGATAGGCAACAGCTGCCAGGAAACGGTCGCTTCGGTTGGCGCGGTTATCTCCCCAATCTGCTAGATTTCCGCGTGCAGGAACATAATCGATAGTCTGCATAGCGGCACCTGTGCGTCCATTGAAGACGGTGAGGTATTCATTACCCTTCAGGATGCGACCTTGATTGGCAGGGGTACCCGGTTCGCGATAGTCGGCTGCGGCATCCCCGATCACTTTGCCTTGTCCGTCGATAGTCCCGTCAGAAGTCTTCATGATGATCTCCGCACAGCCGTCGCTATCGAAATCATATACCATGAATTGAGTGTAGTGCGCACCTGCACGGACATTGTGTCCCATATCAATACGCCAGAGCCGTTCACCTGTCAATCGGTAGCAATCGAAAAGGACATTTCCAGTATAGCCATCATGGGCATTATCATGTGCGTTCGATGGATCCCATTTCAGAATAATCTCATATTCTCCATCCCCATCGACATCACCAATAGAAGCGTCATTGGGTATATAGGTGAATGCTTGTCCCGAAGGGGTGACCCCATCCGCCGGACGGTCCAGCGGAATATGGATGTATCCTATAGGCGCCTTCGTCGGCAGTGTATAGTTGCCCTCGATATGCCCTGTTTCCACGCCGTTTACAACGGGTTTTACGGTGTACGTAGCTGCTTTCTTTCCTTTATAGGCATCCCGGTAGAAGGTTCCCGTAGTAGCAGGTACTTCGGCTATCTTCTTTCCGTCCCGATAGAGGTTGAATGCTGTGTTCTCGGGGTCGGATGAGAGGTATCTCCAGGAAACAGCTACTTCTGCCGGGTTCTCACGGATGGCTACTACACCACGACCTAACTTTTCCTTTGGTAGCTTTGAATAATCATAAGCTGGAGCGTTCGCCGCGTTGCGGAAGCGGCCGTACGTCACGTTCTCTTCCGTTACATTCTCTACGTTATGTACGTTCTTGATGAATTTCGTAACTTCATCAGCATGCACGTTCTTTATAACGACGTTCTTTGCAGGCAGTTTGGCATCACCTTTCAAATCGTAGATGGCCTCGGTGCGTTCGCAGGTCACGTTAGTCATGTATAGACCATCGATACGGGTGATACGCTCCTCGTAAGTAGGCACCAGATCGCGCCATTGGTAGAGTACATCCGTATCAATTTCGAGTACACGCTGCATCTTGCCTGCTTTCACATTCTCCATGTGGATGTTTTCGATGAAACCTCCCCGGCGGTGATTCGTTTTGGCAAAGAAGAGGCGGAACACGGAGTCTGGTGCTGCGCAATCGTGCATATATACGTTGCGTATGCCGCCCGACATTTCGCTGCCGATGCCCAGTAATGTATGTCCTTTTATAATGTCACAGTTACGGATTACAATATTCTCACATGGGGTATCCAGCCGCCAGGCATCCTGGTTGCGTCCGGCTTTAATAACAACTGCGTCATCTCCCTGATCAAACTTACAATCTTCTATCAGGAAGTTCCGGCTCATTTCCAGATCGACACCATCGTTATTGTGTCCGTGGGCATATACGTCCAGATTGCGAACAATACCGCCATCGCACATATACAAGTGTATGGTCCAAAAGGGGCTTTCACGAATCTTGAACTGATCGAGCAAGACATTCTTACATCTGTTGAAGTGTATCAGGTGCGGGCGAAGATTATTTTCTCCTTTCGCCATCTGTCTTTTCTCTACCGGAACATCCGTTGAGGCCATTGTGTAGAGTTCTGCAAGCGCATCCATGTGTGGTTTGGGGCGTTTAAACCATTTACGCCATGTGTCCATGATGGGTTGCAGTGTTCCGGTTCCGGTGATGGCTACATTTTCACAGTCGAAAGCATACACCAAAGGAGAGTAATTGTAACATTCCATACCTTCCCATGACGTCATCACGGCAGGCAGATAGTCTTCCGGATTGTCTGTGAAGCGCAGTATGGCACCGTCGGATAAATACAGGTTCACATTGCTCATCAGGTGTACGGGACCTGTAAGCCACTCGCCAGCGGGAATCACTACACGGCCGCCACCGGCTTTGTTGCATGCCTTGATGGCCTTAGCGATGGCTTTTGTATTTATAGTCTTCCCTCCTTTTACTGCTCCATAATTTGCGATGGAAAAATCACGATTGGGGAAAATAAATTCCTTTATCGGCTCCATGGCGAAAGGTGCATTGACAGTGACAGTCTTATATTTGGGAGCAGGTATAGCGCCTGATAATCCCAGCGCAATCGCTGCAATGGCAGCTATGCCGACCAAGGATTTAAAACAAGGTTTTTTCATGATATATTTTGTTTTTGATTAATTGCAAAAATACGGCTTAATACGAAATACTTCCATAGAATAATATGCAATATACATGGAAAATCGTGCAAATTACTCGTCCATGGGAATCACTTCCTGCATGTAAATGGCATCCAGACTCCACAGGGCGGCATCGTTTGTGCTGATACTGGTACATTCATCCAGCGGGGCAGGCACCTCGGGCGGAAGTAGAGTTGTGATGCGGAAAGGCGGTGCCGGCGTGTGCTCCAGTCTTGTGAACAAATCCGCCCAAGCCTCCTTTGCCATTTCCGGGTTGCGTGTATGATAAGCAGCGTAGCCCATCAAACGTGAAATGCGAAAACGGCTACGGTTTAGCTCCCATGCCTTCTGTTTATAACGTATCGTATAATCTAACCAGGCATCTTTCCATTCGGGTAGTTCAATCATCCGGAGCATTTCGTTCATCACCTCGAAGCCGCCCATGATACTCATTAAATGATTGGTACTTTCCAGTTTGGGATCGCACTCACTGCTGATGACACCGGTTGCAGGGTCAAAGCCAAGCGCTTTAGGGCCTGTGAAAATCCGGTTGGGCAGGGCGACGATACTCTTCATGCCGGTAATGATTTTATCGCGGTAAGCCACATTGCGAGTGCGTTCCCATTCCGTCATCCAGTTTCCGGCGTATGCCAGCCAGTCGGGACCAATGCGCAGGCGGGCAGGGGCGGTGCAAGGATATTTGCTACGTGGTTGTGCCAGACGCATTGGGTCGAGAGTATAGAGCTTCTGTTCGGCGTCTTTCACCTCGGTCATGAGATCTCCACAGCGTTCGTCCGTAGTGAGATAATAGTAGAAGCGATTCCAGGCAGCCTGACTGATGCGTGCTTCCTTGGCGCCACATCCCCAATGGCTGACGTTGTGACGACTACCCAATCCGGCATTCTCCCCTATGTGGTAGACATCTACCTCGGCTGTATGGCGGGTCATAGCCTCTGCCATACGCCAAATGTCTGCACGTCCTGTGCGCAGAAAATTATACCAAAGCCACATATTGGAGGCCAGTTCTGTATTGTCCCAAGCAAAGCCTCCGATATCGTATCGCCAGGTGTGGCGAACAGGGTCATACGCATGCATGACGTCGCCGTAGTTCCAGAAACCATACCATTTGTTCTGTTCGATGGCCTTTTTGTAGAAGTCGATATAGGCATCCAGACGATCTTCCACCCGGCTGCGGAATGGAGTACTGCGATCCGGAAGGCTCCAGACGCCAAAGGCTTGCTGCGCGTGCAGGTATTCGGGGGTAGGCATCAGTACACCCGGTTCCGAAAGTTGCTTGGCACGGTCGGCAAAAGCCTTTTTCCCGGCATATCCTCCCTGCGGGATCAGGGTGAGCGTAGTAGTGCGGGCAATTCCATAGGGTGTGCTCAAGCCTTCCTGAACATCCTCGTAACTGGCATTTAAATCGTGCGTTACATTATCGTAGTGGCGCAGATCCATGGGTTCGGCATCGGGACTCCATAGCCAGGCGGTAAGGGTAGCTGCGGGAGTCTTCGTCTCGGAGATTTCTATGGCCGAGGGATAAGACTGCCAGAAGTCGTGCAGGCAAAGCCCCAGTCCACCACTGACGTCGCCGGCAAAAGCATATCCTTCACTGCGCGTGCCGGAGAAAGTGCCTATCCAGGGATTCGTGTCATTGGCCCGTTTACGGATGGAGAAAGCATCCGCAGTGAGCTGAGACAAGCGATAGGTGTTCCATGATGCCCAGTTGTCCAGCAGTGAGCGATTTTTTTCATCAAAAGTTTCATAAGGCGGGATGCGTTTCCCTTCCATCTGTTGTTGCTGCAGGGAGACTTTCTTATCCTTGCTGGCATTTTTATCTGTCACATCCCGGCCGGAGTTCCTGTTCGCCGCATTGCCTAATGTCAGCACACGACGCCCTACTAATGGCTGCACAGGTTCGCTCCACACTCCACCGTCAGCACAGGAGAAGGCTATGTGGCGGTTGTAAAGTGCTTCACGCATAGGCACGTCGAAGCGGATGCCCAAAGCACGAATGAAATCCTGGTTCTGGTCTCCATCGAACAGGAAGCTGTGCACCATCTTCATCTGTTCACTTCCACCATAGAAATAGAGACGTACCACAAAGGGCAGCCATTCGCGTCCGTCTTTATTCTTATGTACGCCCTCCAGTTTTATCAGCGTGCGTATAGCACCGCAACGCTCTACCGTCGCTGATTTCACTTCGCTCACATAGTTACTGAAAGATACCTGCGAAGTGCTTTCAAGAACGGGCGTGCTTTGTGTGCTACATATCAGGCGTGCTTTTTCGCCCACCTTCACCCCCTTATATAGCAGACTGTCTATCAGGAATTCACCTTGACGGGGAATGTAAACCGAAATCACTCCTGTTTCTATCAGAATGTTCCGTGGCGTCTCGGTGACGGAAACGGATGCTTGATCGTCGGGATTTGTAGTTCTTGCCTTTTTTACCGACTTCTTTTTTGCCAGTTCAAGTGTCGCCCCCTCTGTTCCGGCGGGGATAACGCCTGCTACTCCGCTCCATTTCACCGAACCGTCCGGCCAGTAGGCCAGCACCCAAGTGTCGATTGGTATGTTTTCACCATTTACGGTGGTTAACTGTAAAGTGCTTTCAGGAGAGATTTTGCCTTTCTCAAAAGGTACACCGAAGCTGACCGCTTTGTCCATTTCGGGAGTGCTGCCGATCCATTGCAAAGGCACAGCGGGGTTTTCTTGCAGTGAGCACTTGTAGCGGAAGTTGGTAATGCGGGTGCGCGATAGGGTGGTGCGGAAGCCAAACCAACCTTCAGTCAGTGGTTTGACATCCCTGAAATCCACCAGACGCTTTCCGTCTATATAATAACTAACCCTATTATTCTCGTTCGTAATTTTAATATGATACCAGTGGTTCGCTTTCAGCAAATGCTCTGCATCGGTATATTCTTTTAAGACCGCAGGGCGGGCCTGAGGGTCGGTGATGCCTGCTTCATTGCCATCATAGCGACGGAAGCGTGTAGTGGAGTTGTGGTTTCCGCCATATCCCATATAATAAAGCTGCAGGGAGTAGCAGTTCAGGAATATTCCGTTGCGCCACTTCTCGCGTTTCCATAAGTTGTCCGGATGTTTCGGGTCAGAAGCCATCCAGAAGCAATTTAAATCACTCAGGCGGTCTTTTCCCGTTTCACTGACTACGCAGGCATCGTATTCAATGGTGACTTTGCCGCTCATCTTTTCCTTTCTCCAGAGAGTCAGCCCTTTTGGGGAGACAATCTCAACTGTATCTCCCCGGAACGTTACTTTGTAATCGGGCGATTCCGACTCCACTTTCCAGAATTTGTGAAACTGGCGGGCATTTAAGCCGGAAATCTGGTTATTTTTCTTCTCATAGGATTGAGAAAAAGCATATATACTCCCGCAAAGCAGGAGTATATACATAACCATTTGTTGTTTTATATAACAATTCAACCTTATTGCCATAAGTTTTCTTTAAACTCTATTTCCACAATGCGTAATTCGTGCCTGGTCTTGTCTCCATCCTTAGCTTTATATAAATCCAATTCATTGGCGACGGGAGCAGCTACCTCAACTATTTGTCCGAAGGCGTCCCCTTCTTTGCTGGCCCCTTTCAAGCGAATGGTAATCTCGTTGGTCAATACAGGTTTTACTTTCAAATGAACATATCCCAGACTTTTTTCTGTTTCTCCACTCCAGATCAGTTCGTCACCTGCATAGATTTCCAGCGGATAACTGCGCAAACGCCATCCGGTCAGTTTCAGGCAAACTTCATCCACCCGTGCGGCACGTTCCAATTGGTAAGTGATCCAGGCTGTATTTGCCCTTCCGTCATTTTTCCACTCGCTCAATTCGTTATCATCGAAACTATTGATAGTGCTTTCATTATTTGCACCGGCGACAGCAGATAAGATGCCAACATCTACTTTCGTATCTTTATAAGAAGGTGTTAATGGAGTTTCTCCACGGGTTAATCTGCCTTCCAGTTCATTGCCGGGGATATAGCTGCTTAATCCATCTTTTACTTCTATGGGCGATGATGAGAAGCTGATTTCAGCAGATTTTAAACCCTCGGCTTTTGCAGTCACGCGAACTGTACCGGCAGTTGTCAGAGAGCGGATGAGTGCGCGGTTGATACCACATTCTACCGGCAAATCTTTTGAAAGAATAAAATTGTCTTTTCCCTGTGCGATACCACCACGCCATTCGGCAGGTCCTTCCACATCGAAATGTATCAGGTCATTGGCCAACGGACAACGTCTGCCATCTTTATCCATTACTTCTACCTGAAGCAATACCATATCTGCACCGTCTGCTTTCCATCCATTAGGACTCTGAATCAGGCTCAACTTTATTTGCTCCGGTTCACCGGCTGTCTGTAAGTGGGTGCGACAGCATTCTGTTCCGTTTTCATCATAGCCCACTGCTTCCAATTTACCGGCTGCAAATGCTACGTTTTCAAAAGTATATAAGAAATGGTGGTCTCTATTACCATATCCTAAGGATGTTCCATTCAGGAATAATTCCACTTTCTCTGCACTGGAAACTACATAGACCGGTTTCACTATACCTTCTTTATAATTCCAATGGCCAATGATATGGATACGTGGATTTTCTATATCTACCCAACCGTCCCACATCACCTGATGCGCAAAGAAAGGATCTTTGGGAATGCGCATGGCATCAGTTACCCCGCTACGACGATAATTTTCTACCCCGCGGAAATGAGTATTGGTATCAGAGAAGATGATCTTTACTCCACCTGAACTAACACGATCCCCGGTTCCCGGGCGTTCACGCCAATAGTCGAACCAGCGAATTATATTTTCTATCGTAAATGAATCCTGATTATGATTGTAAGCGCGTGCGTCTACTTTCTTCTGGATTTTATTGGTTGCAGCGGATCTGAAAGAATTGTTCCCTTCTCCATTCTTATGATAGGGGTAAGAGTATTCGTCCCAATACTTGCGTAATCCTTCATCGCGACAATATTCCATGGCCCACATCGGGTGATGTTTACTCTTATTGATATAAAGCATTTCTCCACCATATTCGGCTTCGCGGATATCAAGCATTTCACGTGAACCGATGGCACGGCCGCCATGAGGGTCATATTTATCGCGTATCGCTTTCATCTCTATCATGTGTTCCCGACTGATAGACTCATTTCCACATTCGTAAAACAGGATACTCGGATTATTACGGTTGTAAATGATAGCATCACGCATCAGTTCAGTCCGTTGTCCCCATTGGCGTCCTTCACGGTCTTTTTCTGCATCACCGGCTTGCATTGCCTGGATCAGCCCCACGCGGTCACACGATTCAATATCCTGTTTCCATGGAGTGATATGCATCCAGCGAACCAAGTTGGCATTATCTTCCACCATCAATCCATTGCTATAGTCACTCAGCCATGCCGGAACGCTCATTCCTACTCCCGGCCATTCATTGCTGGTACGTTGGGCAAATCCCTTCATCTGGATTACGCGATCATTCAGCCATATCATACCTTTCCCAAAGCGAGTTTTGCGGAAACCTGTCCGGGTAGCTACTTCATCTATCTTTTTACCGTCTGCCCATAAACTTGTTTTTACGGTATACAGGTAGCCATATCCCCAACTCCAGAAATGTAAACCGTCCACTTCTGCAGCTGCTTTTAAGGTTACTGTTTCTCCGGGTTTCACTAAAGTCTGAGTACCGTCGAATACTTTGATTGTTTTACTGTCACGGTCTATCAACTCAACTTTATAGGCCACTTGCTTGGCACGTTTGTACTCGTTCTTTATCTCGGATTCCGCATGGATTACCGCTTTGCGGGATTTTACACGAATATCTTCCGCGTAGATATAGACACCCGTGGTTTGCAGATTACTGTATAGAGGTAGAGTCTGATATAATTTATCTGTAACATGTAGCCATACATTCTTAGGAATACCACCATAATTGGCATTGAAGTTACGGTCGCTCCACTGATATTTGGTGTTGGTAGCGCGTTCCTTGTAATTCCAGTCATTATCAATGCGGAGGGCTATTACATTTTCCTCTCCATATTTTATATAAGGAGTCAGGTCGAAACCAACAGCCATCGCACCATTCTCGTGCAGGCCCAGATATTGACCGTTAATGTAGAAATCAGCTCCCTGGCGGACACCTTCGAATTCTATAAATACCTTTTTATCTTTACTGCCAGCGGGTAAACGGAAGTGTTTACGATACCACATCACTGTATCCGTTAACTGGTCGATGCTTAAGCGAAAAGCTTCATCTTCATTAAAAGCGCGGGGTAAAGTGACTTTTTTCCAATCCGTATCCTGAAAACGTACTTGTTGGGCTTCAGGGGTATCACCAACGGAAAGTAACCAGTCGGAATTGAAATTATATTTATTGCGAGCATCTGATGCTCCTACATACTGGCTTATGGATATAAAAGCCAAAAGGAATAAAAGGATTCTACGTTTCATGGTTTATTAATTTATTTTGGGGAGCAAAACTAGCGTAAAGTTCCCCTCATTCTATAGACAAAAATTCATTTGCATAGATTATCATTCAAAATCATCTTATTTACTCTCCTAAATAGTAGGAAGGTACAGGTGCCTGTGGATAACCCATAGAACGATGTGCCACATAATTCCGGTATATCGCATCCTGCATTAAAGTTACACGACGGTCTTTGGCAGGGATATTCGTTGTGTAAATACGAATTTCGCCCGGTAAGGCTGTGATGATCTCTTCACGCCAATCACCATATAAATCGGCAATCATCAGGATATCCCCTCCAATACCTTCTGTCAGAGATTCCCCTTTCCATTTTATGATGCTTAAAGATTTTCCGTTAGAAGAAGAGTTTGCTCCCCATCGGTTATCGTCTCCTTTAAATGTTTCACGCAATAAATCTCCGTCCCACCATGCCCAGTTTCGGCAGGAAGGTACATCTTCGTTTTTGCCTAAATATTGACCATCTGCAGAAAGCAGGTATTTGTCCGTACTTCCTCCTTTACGGTCTTCGCTTGCGAAACATTCCAGTCCTTTATGGGTAGGATCGAAGTCGGCAACCATGCCGTCACCCACATGGAACGTTTTGTGACCGATGTTCCAAACGGGTTGTCCGGTTTTTGCGTCTACCACACAAACACCGCGGCCGTTGTCATGCCAAGGTTCCAAACATAGAAATACTTCCATTCCCGGACGATTCGGGTCAATATCTGTCAGATAAATCTTGTCCGGGTGTCCTAATCCGGTAGACCACAATAGTGTACCATTGTTATCAAGCATGCATGAGCCTAAGAGTATTTCATCTTTTCCATCCTGATCCACATCTCCGCATATCATGTTGTGTGATCCCATACTTCTTACTACAGGGTTCTCTTCATCGCTATCCCATCTCCAGGCGCGTTCCAGTTTATTGCTGTTTAATTGCCAGGCATCTACCACCATCAATTTATAGGTTCCGCGACAAGCTAATATATAAGGTGTCTTCCCATCCAGATATGCCATACCTATTTGATTACGATTCTGGCGGACAAGATTTCCATATCTGTCATTGCGCTCCGGCCAATCCACGCGGGCTATTTCTTCTCCAGTCATACCATTCAATACGCTCAAGTATTCTTCACCTGAATCTACACGTCCTTTTTCATTGCGTTTTGAATTTTCAGGAGCAGTCTTTAATGCTATTTCAGCTTTGCCGTCTCCATTGAAGTCGTAAGCGATAAAAGGAGAATACCATACGCCCGGTTCTATACCTTGTCCCAGGTCTTTAGACCACAAAAAAGTACCGTCATTCAGATAAGCCTCAATTTGATAAGTTTCTCCACCCAAAGTGCCCGGCATTCCCGGGTCTACATTTTTATCCGGCGTGCGGATGATGTAATCATAAATCCCGTCTCCATTTAAATCGGCAACAGCTATCTTGCCGGCTTTTATATTTCTATTAAGTTTGATTGATTGATAATTCTTCAATGATGGGAGTTCCACTTCTATTTTAGTAGATGTGTCGATCACTTTTTTCTTTTTATCCAATGCGCAGATCCAATAAGATGCTTTTCCATTTGCAGGAGATTGATCTATGAAATCACAAGTCGATTTTACCGGAGATTTGGTTAAACGTTCCGTCTTGCCATTTGCAGTACGATATAAATGGAAGGACACATCTGCATCATCTTGTTCCAACAATCTCCAGCTAAGATATATGCCTTTTCCACCCATGGCAGGGGTTGCCGCCAGTCCTCTGTTCAAGTGCTCTTTTATTCGTTCGGTTGCAAAACCATTTACTTCAGGCTTCGGCTCATGTCGTGGTTCCAGAATCTCATAGTAGTAAGTACGTTCACGTAAATCTTGGGCTCGTAAACTACCGGCTGTACCGATTAACAAAGTACAGAGGAGTAAATATCTGTTTTTCATTGCTTTCTTTTTTAGTTATTGAATGAAGTTATATCAACCATCATCAGATTCAAACGCTTGCCGTTTGTGAAGTGCCCGGATTGAAAAAGTACTTTTGTGCCGTCGGGACTGAAACTTGGGTGTGCATGATCCGGTTTCATTTTGGTATCCGAAACCAACCAATGGCGTTGACCGGTCTGTACGTTGATGAGCCAGACATTTCCTCCGAAGGTGTCACCAGCTGCCCAACGATTGTCGCGACTTGCATTGCAATGCCAGAATCCCCGTCCGGTAAGTTGTCCTTCTATGGCTTTGCGGTCTTTATCCAATTCTACCTGACCCACTAATTCCACGTCATCGGTGCGAAGATTGATACGGGCAATACCACTTACTTGTTTACGAAGGCGAGGCTGAAAACCTAGGATGTTGAAATAAACATAGTCTTTGGTTACAAAAGTTTCGTGAGTGACCCAGTCTAATGGAGTTTCTTTATAAAGAGGCTTGAAGACCGAACCGTCTGCTGTGCAGAACCACATGCGCTGATATGCATCGCCACCGGTTTCATTACAGAAAACGATTTCTCCCGGTGTGAAACGGCTGGCCTGTATGTGTCCTGTTTTAAATTCGGTATCGATAACTTTGGTTACTTCGCCGGTAGCAAGGTTCATTTTTCGGATGCCACAAAGAGATGGTTTTATTTTTACCGGCTGATTACTTTCCGGTAAGAATGCATTTTTCGCCATGCGTTCTTTTTCTTCTTCTGTACCTTCACGTTCTACGGTGATATAAGCATAGTCATCGTTGCAATCTATGGCATATCCTCCGGGACGTCCCATGCTTGTGGGAAAAGTACCTAAAAGAGTTTCATAGGCGGTAGGTTTTCCTACCTTTCCTTTTTTTACATCTGCAAAGAACTTATCCAGATCCATTACATACATATTCCAGTCTTCTTTTTCTTTTCGGCTGATGAACATACGATTGCTCTTATTGGCCAGGAATGCACTACCCAGATCAGGACCTTCTGTAGCCTGAATGATTTGGCCTGTTGCCATTTCTATAAAATAAATCTGTGTGGGAGTCCAACTGCGTTTCTCTCCATTTGGGAGGGTACGCTCTATCTTTTTATCGTTTGCGCGACTGGATGACCGGAATAATAGATATTTTCCGTCATGTGTCCACATCGGGTCTGTCTGATAGAGGAAACGGTCATTCTTTAAAGTGTCGGTAAGTATGGTAATGGTGTTTCCGGTTTCACGGTCTGTATAAGTTTGCATTTCGGATGCAGTGCAATTACCAAACTGGGCAAACAGTGCTTTACTGAAGCCGGCTAATACAATAATGGTTAAACAGAACTTTCTCATAGTATGTCATTTTTTTATTTGATGTTACAAAATTAGACGTCGTCCACCTTGATAAAAATAGAATTTCATCCATTTATATGGTGAATTGTACGTTTTATATTTATTTTAGGTATATCCGTATATAAGAAAGGGGGGAAACCGTACATAAGTCTCCCCCCTACAGATCTTATTAATCAATATCCGTAATTCTGGTAAGCTTTTTTAGCTGAGTCGTCCAGAGGATTACCATTCTCATCCGTCAATAAGTCTAGCATAGACTGGGCAAATGGTTTTAGGGTATAATGGGGTTCGAACATTCCCATGCCATCACCTGTCTGTCCGATACCGTTAATTAAGTTGTCTGAAGAATCCCATAATCCTTGTTTTGAAGATGCTAATTGATCATGGTATATGATGCGGTCTGCCTGCCAGCCCGAGTGATGTAAATTCTCGTAATATACCATTTCCTGATTCAGTTCGCGTGCTAATTCATTCAGGATGAAGTTTACAAAACGGTCTTCCGTTGATGTGGCAGTTTCCGGATACATTTCTGCATTTGAATGAACAGAAGCACCATCCCAATAAGATTCGTCTACCAACATTGAAGCTGTCATGTCGATTGCCACTTCATATGGCCATTGCTGTTCTGTCTGAGAGAGCTTTTCATGGCCCGGTTGTATAAGAGCAATCACTTCTGCACGCTTTTCACCTGATTTATAAGCAGCACGTGCGCGTACTTTATTAATGTCAGCAATAGCTGCACTGTAATTACCTTTGCGTCCATAAGCTTCGGCACGAAGCAGATAGGTTTCTGCTAAACGGAACAAAGGTACGTCACGGCCGGATTCGTAGTGCGTATAATTATTGCGGTTTGGTTCATCATATTTTAATGTTGCCGGACATGCGGTAGAACCCATTTTGTCCAGACCGGAATAACTTTTATCATTATAAGCATAACTACTTCCTTCGGCTTTAGTAGGAACACGGTAATAATATTTATCTCCATCTTTTATCCAGCGTGCCATCAGGACAAAGGGTTGTGCCAAAGCTTCATTGATGTCAATGGCAGTCTCTTTGGTGTTTTCCACATAAGCGAAAGCTAGATCACCTTTCCCCATTTTATGTTCACCGGGCACAGCTCTTCTATTACCCCAGGATTCTCTTGTATAATTGGGAAGGATATGTTCATTGAAATAATCTGCCATTGCTTCAGTCCATACATAAGTCTTGTTATTATCACTGTTATAAGCGTGATAGTCAAGATTGGCAGCAGGGGATGAGTTTGAATCTCCTCCCTTCAATGCTGTTATATATTCTACGTGGAATGATTTTTGATAGCGGGAGTCAGCTTGTTTGTTAACGTATAGGTCAAAACCGAAGTCATTGGTATAACCTACACGTGCTGAAGATTTTGTGGGATATTCCCAACAGAAATCAGGTATTCCCCAAGAAGCATTGGCATAGTCACCTCCGAAGAAATAAGGCAGGCGGTTACCATAACGGCCATTGTCGGCTCCACCCATCGGACCATATACGCAAGATAGAATCAATTCCCGGCTATTTTCATTTGAATAATCTCCCAATGGATGGTTGAACAATTTTCCAAAGTCAGGTTCCAAATCATAATAACCATGATCTATAACCTTTGATGTATAATATATACAGGAATCCAGGTCGGCAGCACCTTCTCCTTTATATAGCATACCTAAATAAGATTTCTGGTTATTGGTATCTACATGACCGTCGGCTTTTACACCATATTCCGAACTACCATATTTAGCACCTTGTGCACGTTGCAAATAGAGTTTTGCCAAAAAATGTGCGGCTGCCCCTTTCGTTGCTCGACCGAAGTCTGTAGTCAGATTCTGTTCATTGACATCCGGCAGATGATCATAAGCATAACGCAAATCTGTAATTAGCATCCGGTATATATTGGGAACGCTTTCACGGGCATAGTTGTAATTGGAGGGAAGCTCTTCTGTATATCCTTGCGGAACGAATATTTCACCGTACATGGTGCTCATAATGTAAAGTGAGTAGGCACGGTTGAATAAAGCTTCTGACAGAGCCTTGGCTGCATAATTTGCATCGCTGGCAAACTTGCCGAGCGCTTTGCCTTCACGGATAGATATTATAGCCCGGTTACAGTTGTTAATGATGGGGTAGAAGCCTAATAGTGATTTGGCATTCTCACCGCACAAGCCATTGGTAAAACCTGCCAACTTTCCAGTTGCATTCCATTCACTCGCGGAATACATACCCCGTGATGCTGTTTTCTGAGAGAAGTTATCTACTCCTGCCATCAAGCTTGCAGGACCTTGTTCGTATTGTTTTGTTACCCGCAAGGCGTCGTATGTACCTACGATCAGTTGTTCCAGACCTTGTTCGGTCTCAAAATAATCTTGCGTAATGGTAGATACCATTTTTTCTTCCAGAAAGCTGTCTGTACAAGATATGCTTCCCAATGCAATTATCGATAGTAATATATATTTCTTCATATTGTATTTATCTTAATATTCTGTTATTTAAAAGCCAAGTCTCAGACCTATCACATAACTGCGGTTCAACACTGTATTATTGGTCTGGCCTCCAATATAATTAGTCGGATTAGTACTTTCGCTCCATCCTGTAGTATCATCCGGGTTGATTCCTGCCTTTACTAATTCACCCCCGAAAATGAAGGGGTTCAGTACTTGGGCATAAATAGAGCAACTGGACGCACCTATCTTATTTAGAATTTTTTCGGGCAGTGTATATGACAATGCAATGTTACGGATGGCAACCATATTGCCTTTAGTGTAACTCATATAAGCACTATAGTCTGTAAAAGTCTCTCCTCCTGCGCGCGGTTGCGGGAATCGGGCTCCCGTATTTTCAGGACTCCAGGTATCCTTCTCAACGCGACGTCCGTAAGTTTGCATTAATCCGTAATACGTATTGCCGAAGCGGCCATAGACAAATGCATTCAGCTGCCAGTTCTTGTAAATGAATGTAGTAGTAAAACCACCTTCCCATTTCGGGGTAAATGAACCTAAGAAATGATTGTCATCATTATCAAATTTTCCGAAACCGTTATTCATATAAGTGATTTCTTGCTTCTGTCCATTGACATCAATAGTTTTTGTTACTGCTCCTTCTGTACCTTTTGGTACTTCGATGAATGGTTGATCTACCAATTTAGCCATACCTGGGAACATCGTAATACCATTTGCTTTATAAACTGCCAGCAGTTTTTGGTCATCAGTAGTATTCTGCCACAGGCGATCGTATTTGTATGTCCAAACCTCATTGATTGGTTTTCCTATAAACCAGCCATTGGCGGTATCGTCATTTTTACCATCAGCCAATTCTACTATCTTTTCTTTGTTAGTAGAGAAGGTGAAATCGGTTTTCCAGGTAAAGTCTTTGGTTTGGACATTTACAGTAGACAATGTTAATTCAAAACCCTTATTTTGAGTCTTGCCTACATTCGATAAAATTTGGGTATATCCGGTCATGATAGGAATAGAACGGTTTAATAGTAAATCAGAAGTTTTGGCAATGTAGTATTCGGCACTACCGGTGATTCTATTATTCAGGAAGCCGAAGTCGATACCCACATTCGTGGAAGCAGTTTTCTCCCAACCAAGCATTTTGTTGGGCAATACGGAAGCCTTGGCACCGGTGGTGTTTGTGGTTACTGCACCTTGCCCGAAAGGCTTGTTTGCCCATTGTGAAACCATTGCTCCACCTGTTTGATATGGACTGACAGAAGCATTACCGGTCACACCATAACCTACACGTACTTTCAATGTATTGATCCATCCTATAGCTTGCATGAAATTTTCCTCATTCACCTTCCATGCCAGGGCGGCTGAAGGGAAGAAATCCCATTTATTATCTACGGCTAACATTGAAGCACCATCCCAACGACCTGTCAAGGTAATCAGATAACGGTCCATCAACGAATAATTAATGCGGCCCATATAAGAAGCGCGTTGTTGTTCGCTGAATGAGGAACCTATACCGGCCTTTGATGTGTTGGAGTCACCTACACTATACCACAATGCGGTGGGGAATTTACATTCATAAGCGCGTACCTCGATACCTTCTGTACGATAATATTCGGCAGATTGCATTAATGTCAGTCCCAAAGAGTGGATTTTATTGAATGTTTTGTTTACAAAAATCATATTTTCCAATGTCCATGCCAATTTCTGGCTTTGGTTGTTGTAAGCTACATTCGGTTCTGTTGAGGCATACCCTAGCGGATTGGTGAAATCGTTACCATAATAACTACCTTCGCGTGCATTACGGTATTGTGCACCGAAGTTTGTACGCCATCTTATACCTTCCAGCGGAGTCCAGATTTTCCCGAAGTCCAGTTCAGCAAAAGAGCTTAACATAGCTCCGTAATAGCGTGTTTCATTCTGCGCCTGGTCAATGTTCAGTAGTGCATTGTGTTGCGAAGGACCATCAGACGGGCTCAGTAAGGAACCGTTTTCATCGTATGCCGGTGCATATGGCATCAGGTTGGTGGCTAAACCATAAGAGTCTTTGGCAGTAGTGTTTGAGAAGTTACTTACAATACCATAATTTTTAATGGAATGGCTGAGATTAACGCCCATGCCAACTTTCAGGAAATCGGTAGCCTGTATTTCACCATTCAAATTCACTGTATAGCGTTTGTAGTCCTGATCCTTCATCGGTGATTGCTGGTCCAGATATGCCAAAGACATATAAAGTTTTGATTTTTCGGTACCGGCAGACAGGGATAACTGGTGATTGTGAGTAATTGCCGTGCGGGTTACATAGTCTGTCCAGGGAGTTGTGGGTATTTTCGAGGAATCGTATACCGGAACTCTGGCAGCATATCCCAGAACCTTTTGTTCATATTCGGTGGCGTCACGTAATACAGGAGTACCATCGCTATTAAATTGGAAGGCCGAATTGAATACTGGACGCAGATAGGGGTATTTGGTTACACCGCCAAAATACGCATCACCATCAATATCGGGGTCGGGAGCATTGCCATACTTACCTGTATATGCATTTGCATTAATATTAGACTGGCGATTCCAGTCAATCAGTTCTCCTGAGTTCATCCAGTCAGTCATAGAATCAATCGTTGAAAAGGACATTGAACCATCGTAGTTAATGGTCACCTTGCCGGTTTTACCCTTTTTGGTATTGATCAGGACGACGCCGTTGGCTCCACGTGAACCATAAATAGCTGTGGCAGACGCATCCTTTAAAATTTCCATAGATTCTATATCGTTGGGATTGACATCAGCCATAGAACCTGCAGTCATCGGGATTCCATCGATTACATATAGCGGGTCGTTGCTTGCATTAATGGAACGATTACCACGGATGCGTACATCACCCAGTTCCCCCGGGCGGTTGTTGGATGTAATTTGCACGCCGGCAGCTTTACCTTGCATCGCTTGTAAAGCATTCTGTACCGGGCGCTCTTTGATTGTTTTTTCCGTTACTTGAGTTAGTGCTCCGGTTACGTCGCTTTTCTTCTGTACACCATAACCTACTACCACTACTTCATCCAGAATTTCAGCATCTTCTTCTAATGTAATATGAAAAACGGATTCCCCCCCGCAGGAATATCCTGAGTTTTGTATCCGACAAAACTCACCTGTATAATCCCATTGTCAGGTACATTGGAGATGGTAAATTTACCATCGATATCGGTAATTGTACCATTTGTAGTACCTTTTACTACTACACTGGCTCCAATTACAGTTTCACCCGTTTTGTCGGTGACAGTACCCGAAACGGTTTTGCTTTGTGCGGCGGCTCCTATAGCCAATACCGAGAACAAAGCCACGAGAAACAGCCGTTGGAGTTTACCCAGACGACTCAACAGACTTAAATTCTTGCTGTTTTTCATACTTTAATTATTAAGTTAAACAAAAGTTAACTTGATAATATCCAAATAGAATAGCTGAGGCTCTGATATAGAGGTACATCAAGAGTTTCAATACAATAATTCAGAGCAAAGTTTTACGCTTATCATTTGAGTTTCTCCCTGAGTTGATTATTAAAATGTTGTGCTCCCAAGTTTTTCATTCAAACAATGTTTTCATCAATCTTTCCTACATCCTACACCGATGAAGATTTTTCTTTGATTTTCAGGTGTATATGTGGAGAATGAAGAGGCACTTTATCCATAACATACTCATCCTCAGTTCTTATGGATGGTTTCTGTAAGCCTCGCCAGATCGCACATAAATATCCTTTTTTGCAGTAGATTTGAGTCTGTTTAATTCGTTGGCGGAATTTGGAAGCTGTCAATATCCTGTCAGAGGTATATCAAAAAGGGGCAAATCCTTATTTGTTCCGTACCATCTCCACATAGAGGTACTTCTAACCGAATCTGTTACGGAGTTGATACGGACCGGATACTGCCCAACTCCAGCCTTGATCTCTTTCGGACACAAAGTGAAAGTCATTCCGCCAACTGATCGCATACTTTACAGAACACCACACAATAACTCTTTTAACGCCACACAGTAACTCCATTTACATGCCGTGGTAAAACTCGTTACATACCGTGGTAAAGACCGTTACAATAAGCGGTAAAGACCGTTACATCCTGTGGTAAATGCTTTTACATTATGAGAAAAACAATTGGTAAATGTAATATGTTGAATATTAAAGCATTATTAAAGAACTTGCATTTATTGAATTAATCGGTCGAGAATTGCTCTGAACACTTTATCAGCATGCTCCTGCATGATTCTGATATAATTGAATATGGGACGGTTGTTTTTCATGCTATGCCCTATGCAATATTCTATTTTTTCTATTTCAATTCCTAATTCATATCCATGTTGGGCAAATGTTTTTCTGGCGGAGTAATAGGATACTTTTCTAGTGACTCCGGCTAACTTTGCCACCTTAATATATATGTCTGAACACTAAACTATATACTTTCTCATAAGACGAGTATTTGCCAAAGACTAATTTTCCGCTTTCTGATATGTACTTATTGATGATATCTTGTGCTTCCGGTTGAATGGTAAAGGCTATTTCGTTCTCACTCTTCTTGCTGTTCCGGGTTTTATGACGCACATACCGCATGCAGTTCCGGTCTTTAAAATCGTATTCCATCAAGTCTCTCAAGTTAATGCCACCTAAATAATAAGTAAGCATGAATATATCCCGTACCATTTTCAGGGTCGGTTTGCACAATTTTACATCCCTGATTCTTTTCATTTCATCTATGGTTAAGTCTAATTCCCTGACGTTACTGACTGGCATTTTGAATAGCACAAAAGGATGGACCGGATAATTTACGTAGTTCATTTTCCTGGCATAGTTCAGTATGACTCTTATTAAGGTAAGGTAAATTCTGACAGAGGTTGCGGACAACCCTTCTTCTTTCATTGTATTGGCAAAACCTTGTATATGCAGTGGCGTAAGTTGTATCAGAGGGAAATCTCCTTTCATATACTTCTGAAATTTTTCACAGGCTATCCTGTACAACTTATAGGACTTCTTTTGCTCTTCATTTCTCATAGAAGAGAGGTATTCGTCAGCTATCACACAAAAAGTAACTCCTTTTTTTTGTTGTTCACGGGTAATGGTATGTATCAACTCCGTACACGACAGTGTTTGTAAATAATGAATGGATGATAAGATTTCTTCGTATTCATAGATTATCTTGCGCAGGCAAGTGTTAATATTTGCTGCATTTTCGTGCCTGACGACTTTACCATTTTTCATTTGGTTTGCAGAATCCAATATGAATTGAGTAGAAATATATCTGGTTTGCGAACGGTGCGCTACTGCAATTCTTATTCGATGTCTTCCATTGGATAACTTTTTTGTAGGTACAATGACTATTGAAAGATTGGCCATATTCGTTTTTGGATTTATATGTTTCTCGCTACAATATTAGAGTAACAATTCCGATAATAAAATGCCCGGAATAATCAAAATGCTACGAAGACTAATCATTTTGATTTTATTCACAGTCGTTGATACTATTTTTCAGTTGAAAAGACTGAATTTTCCATGCTTTGACACAATCCTACATTCCCTTTTTTGTACTTTGCATATATATTTGCAACACTTTTTCACAGGTGGGAGACCTTAATTCTCCTGAGAGAATAGAAAACTAACTTTTGTTTAACTTAATAATTAAAGTATGA
>ERZ857827.526-NODE-526-length-53944-cov-7.411531_pt1 | contig 53944 bp, 35 predicted proteins | sample MGYA00519761_ERZ857827 | MGnify/ENA primary metagenome ERZ857827 (study PRJEB31778, sample SAMEA3449370) | human gut metagenome | biome: human gut; feature: human-associated habitat; material: faeces | place: United Kingdom | collected 2010/2012 ... | reverse complement strand
GGCGTGCCTTTTCCTCAGCCTCACGACGGGCTTTCTCTTCGGCTTCGCGGCGTGCCTTTTCCTCAGCTTCACGGCGTGCTTTTTCTTCCGCTTCGCGACGGAATTGCTCCTCAGCTTCACCGCGTGCTTTCTCTTCGACTTCACGATGCGCTTCAATATCTGTTAAAGTGTTTACAGCAACAGATGACATGGGTTTGGGGTCAGCAGTAACAATTGACAGAGAACCATTGCGTCGAGCTTGGGAAACAGAATATCAAGCCTGCGGCGTATAGCCTCTGGCTCTTGACCCGGCGTATACTTAATATCGGCATTAGCTAATGCCTGCTGTCTTTCAATTCTCCTTCTTTCTTCATTCTCGCGGGCTGCTTTTTCACGAAGCAGCTTTTCTTGTTCTCTTTGTTGCTGTCGCTCGAGGATGGCGCTTTCTTTGCGCCTGGCTTCCTCTTGCTGCTGTTGGATTCTCAGTGCTTGACGCTTTTCTCTTTCCTGCTGTCGCTCAATTGCTAAACGCTGTTTTTCTTCTTCCCGCTGCTGGCGTTCAGCTTTCCGCCGTTCCTTAGCTTCATCTGCTTCCTTTTTCTTCCTCTGCCGTTCTTCTTCCTCCGCTCTTCGCTGAGCCTCTGCTTGAGCACGTCTGTCTTCAAGTTCTTCTTCTGTCAATACAGGCTTTGTCTCATCAAAGAGTGCTTCCCATAACTGGTATTCGGTAATTATCTGGAGACCAAATCCAAGCCGTTGAACCTCTTGCGCATATTCCAAGGTGTTTTGGCTATACTCACCACGCAATTCAAGGTCGACAACATAATAATCCGTCTTTCTAACGACACCAGAGGAATTAAACAATCCACCTCTGATTCTAATCTCCTCGGTCATCTCTGGACTAAATGGAAAGCCTGGGTCAACGGCAAAGCGTTTCCCGTCAAAAACAATATCTGTTTTCAGAGCGATAAGCTCAGTCGTGCCAATCCGAGCTTTTTCCATTGATCTACTAAGATAGTCATCAAAAGAGTCAGAGGCCAAAACATGCGCAAATCTTTCTTTGTATTCTTTATACTTTGCCATTTGCGCTTCGTATTGCTGCTGTATTTGTCTTTTGGTTCCAAAATAATACCTTCCAAAGATTATTTCACTGGAGCCGTAATCAATGGTGATCTGTGATCTTGCTTCTTCACCTTTTACAATATCGTATTTTTTATTGACCTTACGTGTATCTGAGCCATCATCTTCATAGACAATCTCCTTGTCGCGGAGCTTCCGAACAAGTTCCATTAGCAATTCGGTCAGTTCTTCAATGCCATCATCTTTACTGATTTGAATTAAGGCTTTGACATATGCCATCGGCGGTGGTTCAAGGATAAACCGAGCCTTCCAAGATCTATCAGGTTGATATGTACCTCCACCATAGTCGGTATATGTATCAAAGCCATAGCACGTCATGTCATCAGTATTATAAACTTCATCATGGTTTTCCCAGGTATCGCTAGTGTTGTTTCCAGACGCTGAGTGAATATAGATAAACGTTCCCGGAAAAAGCGCATTTAGTAAGTTCCTGAGATCTTTGACGCCATACGCATCAAGCTCCTTTACCCAGCGTATCCGATCGCTAAAGTATGGATTTACCGAGCTCATGCAGCAATATACATCTGGCTCGCGAAAACTGCATTCGTCGCCATCTGGCGCATAATCGGGATCCGGACAATAGCCCATGTAGTCAAAGAGCTTTTCTACATATTTCAAATTCTGACGTGAAACTGACGCTCCAATGTTTTTATAATCCCACCAACCCATGTTTCCCTTCTCCTTTCGGGTACTGCTTGTTACTGCCATAGCAACACTTGTCACACCGTTTCGTCTTAGCGCATCGGAGCAAACCTGCTACCTTTGTTCAAGGCAAACCTATATCCCCGATTGGCCTTGCAAGAACAATGGCGTTAAGTCTGTACGATCCTACCATTATTCTTTGGGCACCAATACCTTGTTTTCTGCCGCCCTACAAATCATTGAGTTATACTCGTTGCAAACGGAATCCGGCTCGCGGAGCTTAACTTTCCCTTGTAAGCCAAAAACCCAACTGTAGAATGCGGGTCCGAGTCCAACAGTTGTGATGACCCGAAAGCTCTGTTGATCGCAGGCATATGTGGTGATGTCATGCCCGAACCGATCAATAATCTCTCCCATCAGAGAGTTGTCAACCTGCATTTCAACCTCCGCGCGCGATGAGCTACCAACACCAAATGGAACGGATGCGTATTTACTGTCCATCCCTGTGGGCAGTGGAGCTGCAATATCTTCCAGAATCTCTGGTGCTCCGAAGATGCGATCCAAGCGATGCATGCAGACGTCTTGTTCTTTTTCCGGACAGCCAATTACATATACGTAGTCACTAACCGTGACCATCGCATAAGGACTGATCACATACGGTACGCCACCATTGACTACAATGCGTTCCTTTTTGACATTATAATCAAACTTCCGGAAACGAATCTTGCGCCGTTTGTTGATAGCCTCATTAATCGAATCTACAATTACTGCTATCAGTTCTCTATCCTGCGCGTCAAGCTCTTTGTTAATCCAATTACGTTTCAATTCCTGGGTTCTGAACGGGCCAGCTAACCTAGTCAGCTTGCCAGCAATCTGTTCACGCGAGCTATGAGTGATTATTCTCGAACACAATACTGCATCCAGCATCGAGGTTATTTCCTGCGTATCGAATTCACGCTCTGTATAGTTGTACAGATTTTGCGAGGATCGTGTTACTTCAATGCTGAAACCCGCTTGCTGTAAAACCTCTATATCCGTTTTGATGGTTGTACGGAACGTATCTATTCCATATTCATCTTTTAGCAGCTTACAGAGCTGCATTGTGGAGAGCTTATGGTTTTCGTCCGTTTGTTCTCTCAGGATTCTGAGCAGATATAAAGGTCGCAGTTTTCCATCTATATCCATGTATGCCTCCTGCTTGTTCTGCCATAATGATCAGTTTTTCCTGGTGTGCCTCGGCGGCGAGTCTTACTGGAATCCGATCTTTCGGCTCTCTGTACTCGGCTTGCTAAGATCTATCCCTTCGTCCATGAGATAATCTTCCACATCGTCCACGATAATCATGCTGTTGCCATCCTCGTCTTCCGTACGAAGATTCTGATTCATGATGACCTGATCCAAAACATTCCTTACAGTCCTGGCATTTGCGAAATTCGGCCTGTTGCGGAAGTACTCCATAATGTCCAGCAGTCGATTCAAAGCCCCGTCGTCTATGGAGTATCCCTTCTTTTCCAGGAAAGACTGTGCAATGAGGCCAAGTTCTTCTCTTGTATAATCCGGGAATTCAAGCGTGAACTGGATTCTGGATTCAAGCCCAGGGTTTGTGCTGATCATTTTGACCATTTCATCCCTGTACCCAGCCAGGATTGTACAGAACTGACCCCTGCGATCTTCCATTTCTTTCAGCAACACCGCTATGGCTTCCTCGCCATAACTGGTAGCGCCTCCGTTGGCTGTCGTTCCGCCAGCCAGAGAATAGGCTTCATCAATAAACAGCACACCACCCATCGCGTCATTGATCTTGGCAAGGGTCTTCGGCGCTGTTTCGCCGACATACTTGCCAATCAAGCCGTGAGCGTCTGTCTCGATCAGTTTAGCCTCATCCAATACACCGGCGTCGTAGAGAATCCGAGAGAGAATCCGCGCAACTTCCGTCTTGCCTGTTCCGGGATTGCCATAGAAGCACATATGCAGATTGAAATCCGCCAGGCCCTGATTGCGTTTTGCATATGCCTTTATTTTTCTGACCATGCGCTTTACAACGCTCAAGCCAATCAGCTGATCCAGTTCCTCTTCGCCGGTCAGAATCTTTTGGGCTGCCCCAGTGGAGGAGGTAGGAAGATTGATCTTGGCGTCTTGGATATACTTATTAACATCAACTATGCCAATTTCCGTATCCTCCGTACCGGCGCAGCGCAGATTCTGACACATGATAACCTGGTCAAGGATGTTCCGGATTTCTCGAGCATTGGCAAAGTTTGGGTCCTTTCTCCTGACGTCTGTAATATCGAGCATCCTGCTCAGAGCAGCTTCACCGATCGTATACTTGCGCTTCTTGAGCATCAGCATGGTGATTTCCTTCAGCTCTTCGCGCGTGTAATTGGGAAAGTCAAGGGTAAATTGGATTCTCGATTTCAGGCCGGGATTAACAGATAGCATTTTCTGCATCTCGTTCCTGTAACCGGCAAAGATGACGCAGAATTCCCCACGGTGATCTTCCATAGCCTTGACAAGCGTATCGATGGCTTCCCTGCCATAGTCAGTAAGGCCACCGGTATCGGCGTTATTGCCCAAAGCATATGCCTCGTCGACAAACAGCACACCGCCCATGGCCCTGGCAATGACAGATCTGGTTTTCTCTGCTGTAGCGCCAAAATATTCACTCACGAGGCCGCTGCGATCAACTTCTATGATTTTCTTGGTAGGTAGAATCTTGTTTTCATAAAGGATGCCAGCAACGTAACGCGCTACTTCTGTTTTGCCACAGCCTGGATTCCCCAGGAAGCACATGTGGATATTCAAAGCATCACTGTCCTTGTTCATCAAGGCATACGCTTTGATCTTCTTAATACTTTCTTTGATTCCGCTGAGGCCAATCAGCTCATTGAGTTGCTTCTCGCTCTCACCGATTTTCAGCAGACCCTGTTTGTTGATCCCCATAAGTCCAAAGGAATCCAGTTCGATCATTTTGTCATACAGTGCGAACAGTTCTTCCTCTGTTTTGTCGGCAAGGAAATCAAATGCCAGAATGGCCGAATCAACGTCCGCATATCTTGCTGACAGCTTCTCAAGGACAATCCCTTTAAGCGTGTCGTTGGTAGCAGTAGTGCCATCTTCAAAGGTATATACGCTCTTCTTGACAAGAATCGGGGCATACATGAGAACTTCTATGGCACCCCATAACGGCTTCAGCATATCGAGCAATTCGTCTGAGCCATCAGAAAGCAGGTCAACAACGTATTTTTTTGCAAGCGTTTTATCAAGTCGCTCCTTACAACGTGCCAAGTCTCTTATGTAATCTGCCTTCTCCTCGGGATGATAGGCCCTTTTCGGCTTTTCTCGATAGGCAGTTCCGTAGATATTGTTCTGTTTGATAAATTTTAATACCTTACGGGATAACTCGAGCAGAGCATTAAGGATTTCGTCCGCCAAAGGCAGAAGGGATTGATCCGGCGTCTCCATATAAGCAAGCGTGATTTGTGGCAGTTGCACTTCCGGGAGATCGGCTTTCACCTCTACGGCAGACAGTGCCTCCTGAAGAACCTCATCAAGCCCATCGATTGTGTCCTTCAGGTCCTCAAGAGATACCTGATATTGCTGGAAGTATGAGGTATGAATATGCTTGCGAATCTGTTCAATGGCCTCATTCAGACGCTCGCAGAACATTTCTGTCTTGGTAGCAGCGCAAACATACCCCTGAATCTTATTGTAGTCAGGAAAACGCTTATCGTCCTGTGACTTCCAGATAATCTTTACTTTTTTCTTGCCATCATCGTCATCATCATCGGTTTCATCCAGCGGAACTTCCCGGAAGAACTCAAAAGAGTCGCCGGTCACTTCCGTCAGACGCAGTTTCCCGATAAAGTCACGGATCTCTCGCTTTAATGCTTCATCCTTGTCATAAGGCGTTTCAAGCATTTTATATCCGCAGACAGGACAACTACAGCTTTTTTCGCTCTCCTTCACTGCACCACAGCTGATACACTTGAACTCAGTCATGTCAATCAACTCCCAGTGCTTTCTTAGCAGCGTCCAGCGGCGATGTGTAGAAGATCACTTCAATTTCTTCCTTCAGATCGTTCCGGAGCTGCTCGTATTTTTCTTTGCTCTCGGCCGGCAGCATGATTTTCTTCGCGCCGGCATTTGCGACTGTGACAAAAATCTCATCCAATTCCGTTGTAATGGGCATCATGCTGCCGGACATAACTACACGGCCGCAGATCACCAACGATGGCGTCACTGGACGATTAGCAAGACCAGAGAAGAGACCGACCACTTCAGCAACCGATATTTCATCGCTAACACCACGGTTTTGCAGATCATTGAAGTACAGGCTGTAGTCGAATTCCTCGTAGGAGCCTGCAATGATCCTTCTGGCGTTCTCTCCGAAGTAATTGAAGGCCGCAGTAATGCTGTCTCGCACGCTTTTCGGCGCACGCGCAAGGCCTTCAACATTCCGGAAGCTAAGCGTTCCAGTACCAGAAACAAGCTTGTTTTCCAAGCGGTAGACACCGAGCAAGTTGGCTACCGACCGTCCAACACCGTATACATAACCAGGCTTCTCAAAGCCCTGACGGATCAGCGTCCCACCGGAAATTTCAGGCAGTTCCACAATAGTCTCTTCGCCAGTTTCATCGTCAATGTAACCTAGATCAACATCACTGAATTCGCCGGGCGTCATTTTGCGAAGCTGCTCTTTTACGCGACGTCTGCATTCAATGGCGTATTCGAGAATCTCCCGAACTTCTTCTTTTGTCATGCGCTCATCCGGATGGATAAGTTTTGCAAGCCCAGAGAAAGTTCTACCGACCGCAATCGTGTCACGGGTATTGAAGCACTTGTTCAATGTGAAATAGGCACTGAAGGAATTGGTGAAGTCATATTTACGCATAGCATGGCAGAACTCTGAGAAGCAGTCTGAGATCAAGCCATATCCGGTAGTGAACAGAGCAGAGCGCAGCTTGGGGGTCTCCCAGCCGGGAAGATAGGCATGGATTCTGTCAAAGAACGCAGAGTCGTTATTGAACGCCTCCGGAAAAGGTTCAAACAGATTTGTGGTGCGGAGCATATCAGCAACACTGCGGAATGTATTGCCTTCAAAAGCAATAGAAGCATCAGAGCTGATTGAGTCGGCGCCTCTGGCAAAACTGCCGTTTGCCATGTAGTTTTTCATGATCTGCACCATATCGCCAGACGCCTGGGTGATACCAGCCACTTCGTCAAAAGCAATGCAGTCCCAGTTGCCCACCAGACCAACGCGACGGGAAGACATGTTGTAGAACATGTTGGAGACCGTTGTGGTACCGCTGCTCATCAAAATGGAGTAGGGTGAAAGCTCGCTGTAAACGTGGGATTTGCCAGTACCGCGAGGCCCCAATTCTACCAGGTTATAGTTTTTCTGGATGAACGGCACAAAGCGGAGCAGATAATGGAACTTTTCCTTTTGCGACAGCTCATTCGGCTCATACCCGGCAGAACGAAGCATCAGGTCAATCCATTCATCACGCGTGAAATAGGCACGCGATTCCTTGATCTCATCTAGATCCAAATTGGGCATCTGAATCGGTTTAAGGGAAGAGATGACAAAAGGAGAATCGTACTTGGACTTCTTCTTCTTGATTTTCTTCTTCCGCTTCTGGTTGCCGAAAATATCCTCCTCGAATTCTTCCTGACCATCGTCTTCTGCATTGAGGCCTACATATTCAATCTTGACAATGCACCAAATACCGCCAACCAGCAATTTCTCATTATGAACTACCAGATCAGAGGGCACTTCAAAAGGATCCAGTCTCAGATTTGTGAAGCGGGCAACGTACTTGTCCTCGCGCTCATCAAAGACAACAGTGATCTTGTCGATGATCGTATGCTGCCCATTTTCCTTAATCTTGGATTTGACATATTCGCTCTGATCCGGGCGGACATAATTCTCGCTCAGAATGCGCCGGATCTTCTGCAAACCGACTTCAATCGCTTCCTCATCGTCGGTCGCGCAATACATCCCCAGCAGGTATTCAAGTACATACGTAGGAACGTTCGCGCCTTTTTTCATCAGGGATGTCAAATCTTTCCTGACGACCTTGCCCGGAAAGTACTCCAGAACTTTCTCATCAAAAGCATTCATGAACAGTGTCCTCCTTCTGTCTGTTAAAAGTCAAAGCTGAATGTACCAGTAAACGCCAGTTTGGCGCGGAATGGATATCTGGCAACCACTTCATAGTCATCCTGTCCGCTCTCACGGATCATCAGCTCATACTCACTACCACTGTCATCCCGCGTGTTTAAGCTGAACTGGATGCGGTCTGTAGAGAGCTTTCCGTTGCTGATCTCTATCATCTGTCTGTCATTAAGGACATGGCCGAGAGCGTCTATAAAGAACAATTCAAAGCTACCGTCCCTGGGTACGCCTGTATCACTGATCACGAAGCTCATGCTGAAGATGTTGTTCGTGATTGTATAGTTCGGGTTTGCTGGACGGAATGCGCAAGAGGAAGCGGATTCGGCGACCCTGTACATCTCTTTGGGGGACTTCCTGGCGATCACTCTGCTGCGTGTGCCCTCAGATTTGGCGCTTTGGATTGTCGCTTTGGTCGCTTCAGCGAGTTTCAGGAATTCCGCTCTGGAAGCAGAGGTCTCGTCTGTCTCCACTGCACGGATCGGATGGCAGACAAAATACACAACCTGCTTGTTCGCTGCCATCACATTCAACAGTTCCAGCGCCTTCTCCAAGCGATCCGCATCCAGATTTACGAACGGGTCATCCAGAATCAGGAAAGGCTGCTCTTTCTCAAACAGCGTATCCACCAGCGCAAGACGCATACAGAAGTCGATCATATCACAGTAGCCCGTACTGTATCCTTCCGCAACATGGGCCTTGCCGTTTTCTTCAATGCTGACATTGAAGTTGATATCCAGCAAACCTCTGACGGCATCGTTGTTCAGCCAGATCTGCATATAGCTGTTGAAAAGCTGCTCAACCCTGCTGAGATACCGGTTTGCGAGGTTTTCCTTCGCCCTGGTGATCAGCTGGATTGTTCTTTTCAGGATGCCGAGTGCATTCTGTGCTTTCTGCTTCTGTTCATACAGCGCGTGGATTTCCTGAACGAGATCAGGGTACTTCTCCAGCGATTGGTCCGCCAGGCGAATGGCATCGCTCTTCTGCGTGTATTCGATGAGCAGTGCGTCTCTGTGCTCTTTCAGCCTTTCGACCTCTGCCCGGAGACTTGCTTCTTCTGCACCTATGGGTGCGCTTGCATCCGATGGCCGATGCTCTGCGTCCACAGAGGCGCCTTGTTTTTCAAGCTGCTGCTTGGCGGTAGCTTTTTCAGCAAAAGCATTAGCCCTGGCATAGATACCCGCAAGCATCCCGCTTTCGTCAGGAGAAAAATGACCAAAGGCGGCGGCAAATGCGCTGACTGCTTTTTCTGCCTGAACCAGGCTCGCTTTCTGACGGCTTAGATCCGATTCAGTGTCCTTGATCTTGGCCTGTGCCTGCGCGGCCCGGCTGACATCGGCACGGGCGGTAGCCAATAGTGCAGGCAATTCATCCCCAGCATCCTGCATATGAATGTCAGTGAGCTTTTGGGCGAGCCGACGCTTCAGCATGTCCAACTGTTCCTGTTTTCTGGCCTGACGGGCTGTGGCTTCGGTCAATTTACCAGCGTACTGCTTATACTCGCTCAGAATCGTTTCCGCTTCTTTCAGTGCTTGCACAATATGGTCAAGATCAGTATCTAAATCCAGCTCGGCAAGGAGAGTATTCACGCTTTGGAGGTGTTGATCGAGCTTCTCAGTGGTAGTCTGCTGCGCGGTGACCATAGCCGGTGTCTTAGGAGACTCAGGCAATAACAGTTCCTCCTCAGATGCACCGGACTCTGTGATGAACCGCTTGAAGTTTTTGTCAGCGGTTTTCATTTGTCCTTCAGCTACGGTATATGCGTTCAGCTTTACGCGCAGAAAAGCAAGCGCATCCTCAAATGACAAGTCGGCAATCTCCGTATACTGTTCATCCAGCTTTGCTCTGGCCTGGCTGACTGCTTCACGCTTGGTTTCAACCAGTTGCAGTTTCTTCTGGAGTTCTGGCAGTAGCGGAGAATCATCACCTGCAAACTGCTGTTCCGGGATCTTGGCATCCGCGACAAACTTGCTCAAGCTGCGAACCGCAGACTGCAGCTTGTCCTTTATGATCTTATAGTTCGTTTCCCCAGTGCGAAGAAGGTCTATTGCCTCCGCCAGTGTCTTGCCTTCGCAGCCAGGATAAAGTACATCGATAGCAGCCCGATCTTCGCTGATAGAAGCAGTCTGCTCAGCAATGAAATCCTGAACACTGCGGAGTTCTAACTGTTTTTTCTGCAGGCGTCTGATTTCTGCCGCATGATCCATAATCTGCGCAATGACTACTTCAGACGGTTCACTGCCCGACTGACTCCAGCGAGATATCCATACAGACACTTCGCCACCATCAGAATCGATCACAGATTGATGTTCGCTGAGCTCGTGCTCCAGAGAAGCGATATCAGCCTGCTCTCTGGTCAGCTGGGCTTGGATCTCTGCTTTCTTCTGATTGGCTTCCTGACGCTGAGAGTTTGCCAGCTGATATGCCTCATAAGCCTGCACTTTTTTCTTATATGAACTCTTGCCGGTTGCTCCAATGATACACAGCAGCAATCCGAGAGCAGCTACAGCCGCCAATGCGGGCATCATCAAAACGCCAAGCGCAGCTCCCGCGAGGATGAGCAGGATACCTATGACAATCAGCACAGTACCAGCTGGCTCCTTCGGCTCATCAACAACATTCAGCCGGGAGCCTGTCACAGATTCAAGCTGTGCCAGGGATGCCGACAGGCTGTCTGCTTTGCTCTTTTCACCATCCAGCCGCGCTTTGATTCCCTGCGCTGCTGCCTGGTGCTGAACAACATTCCTGTGCTTGCTCAGAATAGAGGCACCTTCATCTACATCCGGAAGATCGCCTGGGGAATCGTCAAGCAGTCTCTCTTCATCCTGTGTCAGCGCGATGGATGGGATCGTTTCTTGTTTTTCATCGACCCGCTGCTGGTTACGCTGCAGTTGTTCCAGTTTTGTAATGGCCGGACGGACATGGGCGTCATCATAGTTTCCTTGGCGATCAAGTTCTGCCTGAAGCGTGGCAACTTCGCCCTTCAACTCTTCATAACGCTTCTTTTTCTCCGCCCAGGCTTCGGTTTCCCTCTGGATTTCTGCTTGCAGATCTGTTTCCTGCCGCGCCAGATCACCATGCTTTTTCTGGCAATCTTCTAGACTCCGGATGGCAGGTTCCGCAGCGGCAGGGCGATACTTTTCCTGTGCAGCCAGTTCAGTCTGCAAAGTGTCCAACTCAGCTTTCAGTTCAGTGAAGCGCTTTGTCTTGCTGGCCCAGGACTCGCTTTCGCGCTGGATATCGCGTGTTTGCGTTTCACGCTGGTGGAGCAGGTTTTGAATGGACGCACGGGAATCAACTGCTGTCTGCAATTGATCAACGAAACCGGGATTTCTTTCAGTAGCAGCACGGATCAGCTCATACTCTTCTGGTGCATTTTGGATAACTGAATCGGCAGTGCCGGCAGTGATGATGCCCTGGATCTCGCCATAGATGCTCTGTATTTCATCAAGTTGAGCAGGCGTAGGCAATGCGCCGCCATGCTTTTCGACTAAGGCAGCATATTCCTTTGTGAAAGCTTCATGCGAGCTTTCCAACTCCTGGATTCGCGCCTTCAGCGAGGCAATGGACTGCTCATGCTGCTTGATCTGATCGATTTCAGCTGTGGTCGGTACATGGCCGCCGAGTTCCGCCTCTATAGCGTCCATATCCTGCTGGATTGCGGCGATTTGTCCGTGCAGGCCTTCCAGCATCTTTTTAGCTGCTTCGCGTTTCTTCTCTTCGCCAGACACAGCATCCAGCCGTTTATTCTTTTCTTCCAGTTCTTTATCAATCTGGCTCAAAAGCGCATCGATCTGGATAATACGCTCCCTGGCGGCGTCTTGTTCGACGATGTCGCGCTCCAGACGGTCGCGGAGCCGTTCCCGCTCAGAAATCTGCCTGGTGATGTCTCCGAGCTGACCCCTGGCACCGGTCTTTTCATACACCTTGACCTGCTGTGTCAAACTGGCAATCGCCCCATCGAAGGCGGCAACGTCATTTGCCTGGCTCACCAGCGCGTTCAGACGGGTATGGATACTGCTTGCAGCTCCATCAATGGACAGGCCATTCTGATTGATGAATACGCTGCGCTGGAAAGCATTGGCATCAAGGTGGAACAGTGTCTCGCCAATCTTATCCGGAGAGATTCTGGCCGTTGTTCTTGTATCCAGGTTAATGATCTTCACCGTATCAAAGCGCGGCGTTTCTCCAAAGGTACGGGTAATACGATACCGCACGCCCTCGGATTCAAAATCAAGGGAACCGCCATATTTTCCGCCTTGCCAGGGAAGGTAACGCTTCCGCTCATTCTCAGTGATGTCCTTGCTGCGGCGGGTATCATACCCATACAGCATGGCTTTCAGAAAGGTTGCCATCGTTGTTTTGCCCCAGCCATTATCATGGAGAACGACGTTCAGTCCTTCACCAAAGGTATAATCGTAATTGTGCAGGCCGCCGAAGTTATCCACATGCATGCTAATAAGCTTCATTCCGCAGACACCTCCCTTCCGCTCAGCGCATTCCATCCGAGACTAATTAACCGATTGCGCTCAGACTCACTAAGAGAGCTGTCCTGGAGAGCCAGTCTCACAAATTCGCTGCGCAATGAAATATCGGTTTCAAATGCTTCTTCATCAATGTCCATGACTGTGTTGTCATACACCTCAACAAAGAAGATACGGCCTTGCAGCTGATTTTTGAGGGCGTCACTATTCATAGTCAGTCCAAAAGCCGATCGTCCGGTAATGGTGATGCGAAGGAAAGTATCAATGTCTATTTTTCTGACCGCGTTGCTGATCTTCCGAAGGATCTCTTCTTGATCATCCTCTGGCTGGATTTTCAGTTCGATTGCTTTATATGCATATTTTGACCCAACCTTTAACTGATACTGCCCAAGCTGGTCTTCTGTCCATTCCAGAATTCCAAATCCAAACTTATTGTCCTGCGCATTTTCAAAGCCTGTCGGTTCAAATGACGGTATTACTGCACCATTCTGAATTCCTGAGATGACAAATTTGTCAGCCTCATCTTTTTGAATGATTATGGATTCATTGTCACCAAGCTGCAGTTCTGCCGTACCTACATTGATCCTCATGGCAATATTATCGTCAAGGTAAGAATCCTGCTTCCCCATGTTTAGGAGATGCAGATTTTGGGGAACATCATTGCGATAAGAAACGCGCTTATGCTCGTCGGCGGTCAAAAAGACCAGCACTGTGATCCCTTCGTTCTCCCTGACAGCTTGGAACAATGTATCGATAACAGATTCTGTAACTCGCTCTTGCCCGAAGAGTCTGCCAAAAAGCGCGACATAAGTGGCATTGTTCTGTGCTGCCTTGTCGATCAGGTCTGTGAATTTAGCATTTCTTGCAGCTTGCCACTTCTGAGACTGTTTGATATCCAATTTTTCCGTTGACATTGCGCCAAGACAAACATCGGAGCAAAGCAGCATTTTTTTTATCTTTGATGTATGTTCTGCTGGTTGATGTATTGGATTGCCATTCATTCTCTGTGAACTGTCTGCTTTGTGTTCGTTATGTCTTAAAGTGATAGAGCTATTTGTTTCAACTTGCTGTACAACTGTCCTTTGTGCATGATTCGTTTCTGCATGAGAATCATCAGTTTCATGATTAGTTTTTACGGAAGGTTGGGGCTCTTTCTCTGTATCGGAAACACTGTCATCCTGTTTGATATCTTTGTACGCAGCAAGAGGGAATCCTTCTGGCGTAAGCCATTCATCCCAACCATTTGATGCTTGCCCACATACGAATATGCTAGCAGCGGTGGGACTTTTGAAATACTTATCTTCTACCAGTTTTCCGCTTTCGTCCAGCCCAATGTTACGTAATCTGCGGATATCTTTTTTGTCTTGTTCTGATACACTGATCTGACTGCCTTTGAAAACGGTAACGCCTTTTCCATCAAACATTCCGTGAGCCAGATAGCCGTCTTTGTCGGATCTCATGATGATCTGAAGTTCAAAACGCCCCATACTCTTTCCTCCGTAATGTGCTGGATTCTGCTTCTGATGCATTAGGACAAGCTATACTCCTTTTTCTTACAGTAATTTGCTGCATTCTCAGAAATCAAAGTCATTGACAAACGCTATATCGATCGTGAATTCGATCCGGTCTGCAATGGTTCCGCTTTCCTTTTCCACGATGGTCAGGTAATAGGTTTCCGTCTTTTTGAATTCCATGCTCTTCAGTGTGAACCTCGTGCGGAACACCCGGTCAGAACCATTGTTGCTTGTCTTATCCGCAATGACGGTTTTTTTGTCGCTGACAGCTGCGCCGCTGGTATCCGCCATATAGATTTCGTATGTGGCTGCGGCAACTTTGCCGCTGACGGCATCCTTCTGATAGAAATCCAGAGAGAAGATGCTGTTGGACACTTTCCGGCTCTGGCTGATCAGTTGCAGTTCCGCCTTCTTCACATCCATAAACTTCTTGGAAGAAGCGCGCATGTTCTGGAAATCAATCACTGGCACGACCATCTCCTGCAGCGAGATGCCGCCATGCACGAAGTTCATACCGCCGCCTTGCTTCTTCATGCGGATATTTTCCAGAGGGGCAAACAGGGTATGTTCGCTCTGATAGCGGGTCATGGGGATGCGCAGCATATGATCCGCCGCGCAGTCGCCGTCAGCGATCACATAGCGGCGATCCAGCTCAACGATGTGGCCGGAAACAAAGCTTTTCTCCGCCTTGTCGCTCTCCTCCAGGGGCATATAAGAATAGAGGAAACCGTGATCCGCGGTGATCAGGATATGGGTGCCATTCATGTCGTTGGTGATCATGCGCACCAGGTTTTTGATCTCGCGGATCGCCTGTTCGCAAGCTTCAAATACCTGATCTTCTGTGGCTGCTTTGTCGCCGACCGCATCGATAGCGTTGTGGTAGATATACACGACCTGCGCGTTGCTGATGGCTTCGCGGCGCTCCGCCTGCTTCATGGCCAGCAACGCTTTATATGTGATTGCCAAGTTGCCTGTGTGAGCCGCATTCAGCACCTTGCCACGGTTCTCAGTGCCTTCGGTAGATGATCCATCGCATAAAACTCTGATGTCTTCCGTGATCTGCATTTTCTGGTGCGGCAGAAGGGCGGCTATACCAAACTTCGTCACGGAAGGCAGTACAGACTGGATAGCCGTAATCTTGGCAGTACCCTTGGTCTCTCGCAACAGAAGGCCGGTCAGATCGACACCGACTTCATACCGCAAGGCATCGGAAATGATCACAAAGGCGCGACTGCCGCTTGTGACGATGGGTTTGACATAATCCCGGTAGAAATCCTCCTGATTCGGGATACCGGGCAGACGCTGGCTTGCGGCCAGCTCATCAGCGATCAACTTTGTCCACTGTCCGCCCAGGGTGGCCAGATACCAGTTCTTATAGAGTTTCTCCACGTAATCCGCAACGTTCTTATACAGATCCTCCAGCACCGTGCTGGACTCTTTCAGGCTGCGCCCGAAAGCCGCATGGAAGAGCCGGTAGAAATGATCCATCTTGCAGTAGTTTCCGCAGTATTCCTTCCAGAGCTTATCGTGCTCGGCGATGTGGAAACCGCTGGCATTGCTCTGATAGAACCGCTGCATCTGCGCAACCTGCAGGAGCCCGTCATAGTAGTACTGAACCCGCTTATACCATTTCAGCGTCCGCCGCTTTTCCACGGCTGCGGCAATATCGTCTGCCTTGATGATGTCTTCGGAGATTTCCGTCATGTACCGGCGCAGGATGCACTCGTTGATGCAGGGGAAGCACTCGCTGGTGAGCAGTTCTTGCACCTCCAGGTCATCAAAGCGCTTCACCAGGTGATGGTATTCTTCTACTTCACGGGCGATCTCATAAAGCGCGTCATCGTCCTCTTCGGAATGCAGCCACTCGTTGATCAGGTCATAACAACGCTGCTGGTGAGGCTCTGAGATCAACTTTTCCAGTCCGTTCAGGCACGTTGTTTTCATGGTCACGGACAGCGCGGTGATCAGGATATGAGACGCCAGCGCGATCAGCGATTTCTGCTCGGCCAGATACACGTAACCCGTATAGCGGTTGATCATCTCCCACAACACGGATTCATTGCCGAACTTTCGAATATTTGTAATTGCCTCGTTGCTTTCGATATCCATCCCGGCCATCAGGATGGCGCGGATAACGCCAGGCGCGGTGTTGGCACTGGTTCCGGCGAGAACAGCGAGGATATCGATATGCAACTGGCCTACGTTGGTATAACTGCTGTGGAAGGCAGTGAGCCGCGCCACTCGTTCCTTGTTATCAAAGAACTTGCTGTAGGACTTCATGGCCTTCCGCATCTGGGAAGTGGGCGACATGCCCAGTTCCTGCATTCGGATGGAGAGTAGGTCGGCGCGGAATTCCTCGCTGTACAGCTCGATATCCAGCAGCCAGTTATCCCGTACATCGGGATAGGAGATCGGATTGTAGACGAGATAATTGCTGTAGGTATCCGTCTCTGATAAAAGCTGCTTGGCGGCGAAATTGTTCTTGCCGGTCAGCTTAAGGATTTTCACACCGTCAAAGCACAGCTCATCTACTGTACTTCCGAATTCTCCGTCTGGGTCCTGCCAGAAAATGATGCGGCGCTGATAGTTATCTGGCAGGGGTATATTGAAACGCGCTTGTAATTCCTTCTTGATATCCACTGCTGTTTATTTCCTTCCGCTGATGTATAAACCAAAGGAGTCACTTTATCTTTTCCAGCACATCCTGGAATTTGGCGTAGTTCACCTTCACGCCGTCATCCAAGTCAATGGGGATCATCTGGTCAGCCAGGTGGTGAATCTTTTCTTCGTACTTTTGCAGCTCCAGTGCCTGATCTTTGATCTTGGTAATCTGCTTATTCAGCTTCACGCGCTCGGAGGCTCCGGCAGTTTGCAGGCTTTCCTCCAGCATGGTCAGCTGGGTACGGTAGCGCTCCTGCTGCTCATGGACGTAGTCCGTGCGGATGCGGGCCAGCAGGTCGGGCTGGTAACGGTGCATATAGATCAGGCACTTGAAGCCGTTTTTCTTGCCGGAGGAGAAGAGCCAATAAATCGGCCGCTTCTGGTAAACCTTCAGATGATCGGCATAGAAGTCGTTCAGGAAGTAATTCCGGATCACTTCGCGGGGCGTGCCTTTGCCGCCCAACGCGTCAGCAATAAACTTCAGATTGGTTTCCAGCGTTTCCTCACCGTACACTGTGCGCACCCAGTTCACGAACATGCCGACGATGTCATCATCGAAGTACTCATCGTCTGTGATGGGCAGGATACCATCGTGATCGGGCATATAGGAAGTATACTGGCTGGCATCCCAAGTACCACCGGCAAAGGCTAAGCCGGGCCTATCCAGCGAGTAGCGACCCATCATACAGCCGACTGCATAGGAAATCAGACTGCGGATGTCACGTCCAAGGTCAGCTTTACGGACTGTCACGTCTTTATCCGCCACATCAGGCGTCAGTTCCTGCTGTAAACCGTAGATGTCAATAAAGATGCGGTTCAGTTCTTCCTCGTTTGTCTTCAACTGGCTGAAACGCTCTTCACAGGCAGCCGTCCACATTTCAAATCGTTTTGAGATAAGTGAAACGGATGCTCGCCTTGCTTCGGCATTGCAATTCAGTTCCATTTGGTCACGATACTCACGGCGATCAACAACAAGTGGGTGATGCTGGAAGTCCCAAGATGTTTCGAATGAATCCCAATCAACACGACAAAGAGAAACATTCTCTTTGCACAGATTAGCAATTGAAGTGACAAAGATGCTCTCATAATAGGGTATACGTTTCAGATCACCAACTTGGGTTGTAATGGTTGGATTAATAATTTTTATGTATTCATACACAACTTTCGAATTTAACAATGCAAGGAGGCCATAGTAGTTTTCTGCATTTGGGAAACCACAGGAGCCTTTCACATCAAAGAAGAAACCTTCATCACAAGCGCGTGCATTAAAGAAAGCAGAGGTTATATCGCCCCATGTTAAGCATCTTTGAAGATAAAGGTGAGTCATGGTTGTTTTCGCACGATTAAACTCTGTATGTCTCGCCCAATTGACCACATATTCATTGTTCCCATACCATCTTCTGAATTCCCCGCCTTTGTTATATGGATACCATTTATGCTTCTTAACCGAATCTTCATCACATGATGAACACTTAATTGCAAAGTCTAAATAATTGATTTCATGCCACAATCTAAGATATTCATCATTGTTTCCGGTAGTCATACCTGAAACAATTTCACACAAATCTCCAAGATTTGGCTGCTTAACGAAAGAGTTGTAAACTTGGTCACTAACCCAGTATGCTATTGGAATTCCGGGTATCATGAAGTAATTACTACCATTGGTTTCATAGTAATAACTGCACTTTTCATTCGTAATTGCTTCTGATATTTTCCGACGTTGGACTTCCATCCCTCCACGGAAGTCAGAAAGTTTGAAATATAAACCTTTTGTCGTTTCCTGACCATTTTTCAAAACAAACGAACAAATGGGCACAGTAGCTTCCTCAAAAGCAGAATACTCGAACTGAATTAATGTTGTTATTGATTTTTGACTGATGATGTACTTGCGAAGAGATTCGTAGGTCTTTATAAACATCCAGACCATAGGTGTCATAAAGCCCGAGTAGCCATTTACTTTGCAAAATCCAAAGTTTCTGTAAACAAACACGCTGAAAAGATCGCCCTTGTACTCCTCGTAATGTTCACCGATATAAGCCTTAAGCCGAGCACTGTATTTATTCATGTAGGGCGGATTCGTTGCGACTACGTCATATTTTCCAGCAAGGATCTCGGCCTGCTGGATCAGCGGCAGCACTTCTTCGATCGCGCTTCGCTGATACTGCACATCAATAAGGCTTTCAACAGGAGTGCTTTCGATTTCCTGAATGCGGGCATAAAGGGCATCATAATGGAGTTGAGGCACGCTGATGATGCTGCCGTATTCTTTTGCGTTGTTGAAAACGATTCGTAGCTCGTTCAGATCATTTCTGATGGATGCGTCTCTACCTGCGACATATTTGATGAGCTCATCCGTCATAAAAGTTGAATCCTGCATTGCAAGGATATGCAACTTCGTGTCCGCGTTGATGATACGACGATTATACTTACGGGCCTTCATCATTACAGCGAAGCAAGCCAGCTGCGCCGCACGATCATCGATATCCAGGCCGTACAGATTGTTTTCAATGATGGACTTTGCGGCATCACGGTCAGACCAGCCGTACTCCCGGTAGATCTCCAAAAGAATGTCAAATGCATAGGACAGGAAGTGCCCGGAACCGACGCAGGGATCCAGCACCTTTAACTCTTCTGGAGAAATGCTCTCGTTGATGGAGGGAATGACGCCGTCCTTGGGCGTAACGAAGTAGGTAAGTTTTTCGGCAAGCTTACTATCCGGGTGACGCTCGATCCAATAACGGCCCAGAGAATTGTCAAGGATATACCGAACGACCCAGTCTGTTGTAAACAGCTGCGTTGCTGCCGGTATATCCTCTTTTGCGACTACCTTTCCATGAAGCGGATCAACCACCGCATCATGCTTTTCAGATATATAGTACTGGTAGAACCAACCAATGATCTCGACTTCATCGTTCCAGTCGGCAACGTCGATATCGGATATCAGCCGCCCGATCACGCTGTCTGACCGGAGCAGATTCGCCGGGAACAGAAGCTCGGTCCAGTTAGCGATCTTTTCAAACATATACGGCAAGCCGGCGCTCAGTGCATTGCACTGGATGATCAGGAGATACTTATAGAGCGCCTCGTTGTCCTGCCTGTCCAGCATTTCTAGAACAAGACTGCGATCCAGCCCATCCAGTTCAATGGACATAGCTTCCCTCAGGATTTCAGGCTTGAAGGCGTTATTCTCATCCGTGAACACGCGCACTTTGGAGGGCAGATAACCGTTGACCTCCATAAAACGCAGGGCAATAAAGCGGTTGAACCAAGTATAAGCCGCTTCTTCCATCACCTGGGCATAGCCTTTCTGCCGAATTTGGGCAATCAGCTGCTGCCGCTGTTCTTTCTCAACCTTGCCCAGCAGCCGCCCGCCGACGGTCTCCAGGTTCGGATTGTTTTCACCATTTTCCGTGATCTCATATTCATATGCCCGCTGCTTGGCAGACTCAATCAGCTGAACACGCGCCCAGATGGCATAGTTTTTGATGGCGGTCTTGTTCATCGCTTGCACCTCTATGTTAATTACAATGTTCGTCTTTTATAAAATCGTTCCAACTAATTGCAATTTGTTATCTTTCCAGACAAAGGCGGCAACGCCGAAATGCTCAGCGTCATAGAAACAATGATCCAGTTCAGGAATCGAAGGATCAGCATCAATTCCCGCATATAATTCCTGCATTGCCTTCACATGCTTTGCGTGAGAAGGACTTTTTATAGTTGCTGGATCAAGCATCAAGGTCGCATGCCTCGCATATTGATGTCCGAAAAACATCGTGCATCGTTCCGAAATAGTAGAGAGAATCTGGTTGATCTTATCAGCAAAGGCGTTCGATTCTGATAGGTCACCATCAATTATCTCAGTTCCAGAAAGTAAGCAAATGGTTTTTCCATCTGCTTCCTCGTCTTCTTCCTCCCACACATCCTCTATATAAGGCAATTCGTTTTCAGTCACGTAATTACGAACAGCATTGCGTAATTGCTTTTTAATGTCATCCTCCAGCTGGCAATCAAACTCAGCTTGCATGATCATCATGTTTCCATAAAAGTTCATACCGGTTGCTTTTGAAATAATACCTTGGCGGCAAATATCCTCGACATCATAACTTTTTCCATTTCGGATGTATGCAAAAACGGTCTTGTTGTCATCATCCGGATACTGGAAGACAGCTTTGTAGATAAAGGCCTCCTTTCTTCTCAATCCTTCAAGTTGATCTGACATGCCTCTGCCTTGCCAAAGCTCTTCTTCATTTATCGTATCGAATTTGGCGTTAGGATCAGGATTATCATGGAAACTTCTTAGATTACCAAAAACCTTGCAATCGATTGAAAAATGCTTCGCTTGAGGCAAGTGGTTAAAAAGCACATCGTTCAAATTTTCGTCACGATCATTTGAATAAACTATTTCATCATCGATCTTAATGATAATCTTTGCTTTTACAGTGCTCACTAAAGATGATGAGTCCGGATCTGGATCTTTGCGTTCCCATGCCATATCGTCCAGGAAAATTAGGTACTGCTGCAAGTATTCAAGCGTAGTTTTGTAATATGGTTGATGAGAAAATTCAAGATATTCATGCATGTCGACGATACCGTGCAGAATATACTGAAGATGGGCAGGATTAGTTAAATCTATTGTGACAAAACGTCCATACTCATCACGTTCTTGTTTTCCTACGTAATCGAGGAACATATCCATTGCTTTATCGGAGATCTGTATGTTTTCGTCGAAGGATGCATAGGGATTTTCTTCGATGTTCTCATCAAAGTCAGGATAAGAACTAATGAGGGCAAGGGCTTTGGCTGTTTCTCCCGCCACATAGTGCAAGTTTTGCAGGACTGCAAGTGCAGTTTCAGTTGACACTTCCTGTTCGCCATGAACTGCCATGTTTCCACTCTTACGTATATAGTGAAAAGCGTCCATTACGCCGCGATCGTTAATAAAGCGCTTCACCTGGTAATCAGACAGTATATCCGCGAAAGTCAATTCTTGCAGAGCACTTGCATGAGCTGCCATATAGATGAACTTTGCTAATAGCTCAGCACTTTTTCTTGCTGCTGTTAGGCTTAGATATGGCTTTGATCTAACTAGTTCCTCTGCATCGGTGCAAGAACCATATACCGTATCAAGTCCTCTTAACCCCTTCAGAAAATCAAAATTCATGCCGGCTCCTCCAAATTAGATAATGTGCAATACGTCATGTCCTTTAAGCATATCCATGAGTTTTTCCTTGATATCTGCAACGTACTGGTCGATATCCGCTTCGCTTTCGAGCTTGATCGTGTAACAAATGCTACCGCGGTTGGCTGTTACAGTATCTACATTTGGCAAAGCTGGAACTACAAGCGCCTTAATATACTGCTGGCGGGTATTGGCGATCTGAATCTTCATGGCGTCCAGTTGGATCAGTGTAGTTGCCTCGGATGCTGCTTTCTTCTTTGCACCGAGAGCATCATCTGCTTTCTTTACGATCCCTTGTTTTTTTGCATAGTCTATATCGCTGTCTTCCGCAGTTTGATGCACTTCACCCATGGCTGCTTCAACTTCGGCGTAAACGTCTTGCTTTTTAACACTCAATAACTGTTCATACGTAGCATTCACGGTATGGATCAGATCTGGCAGCTCCGCAATGTGCTTGTAGGGTTTGGACTGGTTCAGAATAGTGCGAATCTGCGCCAGCGCATTGGTCGCATCTTGTTCTGCCTGTAAATATTCCTGCTCCGTGGACATTTTGGCAATTAATGATACGGCGCTGTCAAAGATATTTTTCTGGTTTTTGAAGAATGCCAGCACGTCAGCCATATCCTCGTTGTGATCGAGGAGATCGTCCTGCATGGCGATGAGCTTTTTCAGCAGTGCCGTGTTGTCCTTCTTCTGAGAGAGAAGGTCATTGCACAGCTTGACGCCGTGTTCAACTACAGCCTTATCCGGGTACGCCCTGGAGGCATACTGGTTATCCAGCAGGCTCTGGAGCTTGTCTCTTTCAGATGTGAAACTGCTGATTACAAAGACGATCAGTGTATCCTCATCTGAGGGGAGATCCATGGTATTGAAAAACTCTTTGAGGAACTCTCGGGCTTTCTTGAGAAGCCCAGGATCCATTTCGGTGCGTTGGGCAACGGTCGTCTTATCACCATTACGCCGCCTCAGGTATTCGAGGATGTGGCTGTCATTGGGCTGGATCGTGCTGCCTCCATACTGAATGGTGACTTTCTGCACAGACATCAGCGAAATGATGGCAGCGGCAATATCAATCTCTCTCCACCCGTAGGGAATGGCAGAGAAGCGGCGATGGATGTCACCCATGGAGGTAGGCAACATCTTCATTTTCTGTAATTCAAGGAACTGTTCGATTTCAGCGACAGCCTCCGGGTTGTCAATGGCAACACCGCCGCCGATCGTCAGCTGCTTCGCCTGACTGTTCAGGATAGCCAATAATTCACTGTCGCTGTCGAAATTGCGGCGGATGTAGCCCAGCTTCGAGTACACGCTCTCAACCAGACTGGTGAGGGCTGATTCGATCTTGTCCTTGACAGTCGCTGACCTATAGCTTGAAACTTCGCCGGCCACATATACTTTCGCTTCGAGAATAGCGGCGGCAATATGCTCCCTGGCTGTCTTCTCATAAGCCGAAGCCTGCTGCTGCTTGCTGCGGATGATATGCTGAATAGCCTCCGGCAGCTGGGCGACATTCCGGCTCTTAGCATACTTGCGAATTTTTGCCGCATTCTCCAGGTCGTCGAAATAGGGATACTTGTCAGAAAGAACAAGGATCACTTCGTTATCGACATTCGACTTCATCAGCAGCATCTGATCCGGCGCGGTGTACAGGTCTGACGCCACAGTCAGGATGCGGAGACGTATCGCTCCGGTCAGCTGGCCGATTGCCGTATCGTCAATGATCTGATCGTAGGCAAAGTCGTACTTTCCATATTTGAATTTTTTGCTGACATACAGATCGCCGAAAACGATGGTAGCGATGGACTGCACAATTGCGGCGCTGTCAACAGGTGTGTTGCGGATGTCACGTTCAATGTCCTGCTCGTCATCAGTCAGGAAGGTGTAGGTATCACCGTTGCGGGCAATATAGTTTTCATGCACCAGGCGGTCAAGGCATTCCTGGATCTGCTTGCGCATGGTGATTTTATCCGCGCGGATATCATCGACCATCAGCGTCGTGATGTTATCGACATTAGCTTTGATATCGTCAACATATCGGATCAGGTACAACAGTTTCAGCACGCTGACGTCATACTGCTCGATGCCGTCGTGATTGTCAGCGGCGGTCTGGCAGCGGTCAATCACGCGGCGGATAGCGCTTTCCAGAAAGGTATGCACCGTGTTGTAGAAGAGGCAGAAAGGTACAAGGGCGTTTTCATCCTTGTCCTCGATGGCCTGCGCAGCCTCCTGGAAGCCTGAAAGCATGGAACGTTCACCACCGGACAGGTGTTTGCCGGAGTTTCCGTGCTTACGGATTTGCGCCAGGACGTTCTGCATCAGACGGAACTGATAAGGCACAAAGGGATAGGTTTCAATGAAATCATTTTCACCAGCATAGTCCTTCAGATCCAGCACGGCATCGTTGAATGTAAACAAGTTTTTGAGAACTGCGCTGTTCTTGCTATAACTGAGTGCCAGCATATTCGCGGCGTTGTCGGTCTTCGCCAGAATACGCTTTTTGATGACCTCATCTACGGAGGAGGAAGAGAGGCTGAGCCGGGTATTGAAACGGCCCTGAATCTTGGAGAAGTCATCCCCGCTGATTTTTGTAATCGAATCAATGGCCTCCTGGCTGGTGACCATTACCCAGACACGACCGCCACACTTGGAGCCGATCTCTTCCACGATGGTCTGCAGATTCAGCATCAGACTGCCATCAGAACCGATATATTGACCGACCTCGTCGATCATAAACAGCAGGCGGAAGTCCTTACCCTTGGAATCAATATATTCCTTGATTTCCCTAACCAGCTGCTCAATAGACATGTCAGCGGTTTCAGTGCCGTTGAACCAGTTGCGAGCGGCGGTTTCGCTCATGTCCAACACTTCAATCAGCGAATCAACCACATCGTCCTCAAAGAAGGAGAAGGCATCCCTAGAGGCTTCCCAGCTGTCCCCGTGTATTTCTTCAAATTTTGCCTTGAAAGCAGCCATCTTCCCAGACTTTTCGATGAATTGCTCCAGCTTCGCCACTTTCAGGTCATCGCCATAGAAGCCGCGATACTCATAGAACACCTTGGCGAATACGCGAAGGATGGCGGTCTTATCCTTGTTGATGGGGCTCTTGGAATCAATATTGAACAAGATGGTGTCTGTCGGTACCCCGGCGCAGCGCTCCAGCTGGGCAAACATCATCGGATCATCAAATTTATCCGTAAAGTAATCAACCGCTTTTTTGCCAGCAACGGTGTCATTGGACAGCAAGTATGACAAAATCTTCAAAAAGTGGGATTTACCACTGCCAAAGAAGCCGGAGATCCAGACTCCGATTTTGTCTGTCGGGGAGGTCAGGGATCTCTCGTAGTTATTCAGAAAGGTATTGAAATGGCGGCGAAGCTCACGAGTGATAATATACTCCCGAAGTTCCTGTTCAATACTCCGCTCGTCATTTTGAGCAACCTTAATGACGCCATTGATGTCGCGGTTAATGTCTGCCCTGTAGATATACTGAAGTTGCATAGCTGCCTCCTGTTACAGTAGGTTGAATGCGCGGTAATAGTGGCCATCCAGAAACTTGCCGAACAGTCCCAAATCCTGCCCGTTGAAGGTTCCGGGATATAACATCAATACCGGTATATCAGCAAATATGTGCTGTATGTTATCCAGTATTTTATGAGACCTCATGAAAGGATAAACCTTTCCAACTCCTGTGATCAGGAGAATGTCCCCGTGTTGATGAGGTTCATACTTCATCTTTTCCACGAACGCTTCCGGCGTAGCGATCTTCTGAAGCTGCTCGGAAAGGTATTCTTTACCCTTGCGTTCTTCCATGGAAGGGATGCTTTTAAGAATGCGCTTCTCCTCGCAGATTTCGAGGAAGATCTTATAAAGATCTCGTTCGATAAGCCTGTATGGAACATCCGACTTTCCTTTTAAATTTGCAAAATAGGCCCGCACCGTCATTTCATGCTCAGGCGCATAGCAAAAAACATGAATCCCAACTTCGTTTGAGAGACCCTTGTTGGACAAAAACGCTTCTTCCGAAAGACGAGCAGACACCTTCCCTAGGCTTTCCATTATGTCGCTCATGTTGATCACCTCACCTGAAACAGTTAAATGCCGGCAGTGCAGCAAGATCATTTTTTGCCCGAATCTCGTCTTCCAGTTCAGGACAGATTGAAATGGCATTCAACCTTTCTGACTTCCCGGAGTCGAGGTACTCGCATTCGATCAGTATCTTCGTCAGTACCTGCTTGATTTTCTTTATCGTGGTATCGCTCCAAGAAGCAACTGAGTCGTTCTGTTCCTGCAGACGGAAGAAGAAAACATTCAGATCTTTCCGGGAGAAGTCCAGCTCCTGTGTTCTGTATTTCTCGCCAATGACGGTTGTCATAAAGTCCCATACCAGGAGGTTGTACTTCATCATGGCGTACAGATTTATTTGTTTTGCGACTTCAGCAGGCGCATGGGCTAAGTATTCGATCAATGTTTCAGATTCCAACGCTTCTATCCTTTTGAAGCAAGCTCCCGCGATGGACGCGATCATCCTCTCAGTAGGAAACTGAAACAGATTCTCTGCTTTTATTCTTTCTATGATTTTGTCTTTGTCGTATCCCTGGAGGTGCAGGGAGGAAACCGTCCTGATTTCATAAAACAGGAACTGCTCTCTTGTCAGGCCCCCATTATACTCATTCTTCATGGCATGCCACTCCGTCGTAATGAGGATTTACATATCCTCGATGATTTCAACCAGGTCGCCAATATCGCAATGGAACACTTTACACAGCCGCATAATGATCTCAAGCGATACCGGCTCTTCCTTGTTGAGCTTCGTCATCGCATAGTCGCTGATCTCAGCAGCAGCGGCCAGCTCGCTCTTTTTCATTTTATTGTTTTTCATGACCCGCCAAAGCTTGTCATAACTTACCCGCATATGACACCTCCCATCTTTTCAATTAATGCTTCGATACTGCAAATTCCCAAATCATATATCGCATCATAAATCATACCATAAACTCTCTTGTTTTTCAACCATTTTTCTTGAATTTCGCAGATTGAATGATGGATGATGGCCCTTATAAGCTACAATGATCTTCTGTACCACTGTTCCCATGTCTTCAGAAATGAAAAAGAGCAGTGTTGAAACTGCTCTGAGGATTGTGGTTTTATTCTTCAATTTCGCGACGATCAACCAGATATGCTCTCCCCGCGCGCAGAGCAAACAGCCACATTTCACGAACACCGATGCGGGTCAGTCGTTCCAGTGCTTCCCGGTACCAGTTCATCTGCTGCTCATGCCGCGGAACAAAGGTTGCTTCTTCGGTATCCTTGTCCGTTTTGTAATCGATCAGAATCCATTCGCCGTTCTCTTTGAATGCGCAATCCACGATTCCCTGTACCATGGTGGGTTTGTCTGGGGCAATCCGCATAGTAAAGGATGCCTCCCGCCGGATCTCCGTACTACGCAGCATGCGCTGTCCAAGCTCGCTTTTCAGGAAAGACGCTACGCCATGCAGCCGGATTAGCCGGGCCTCATCCGCAGTCAGGATTTCTTCAGCCTTCATCCGTTCCAGTTCGGAGCGGACTGCCTGCTCCATATTGACGTTCTCCTGCCGGAAGACATCCAGGTCGATCAGACGCAGGAAGCGGTGTGTGGCGGTACCGATATTGACGGCTTCTGCCTCCTCTTCCTCCAGGAACGCGGGACGGGACGCGACAGAACTCAGACGGAAGGTGCGAACGGCCTCTTCTGTCTTCCGTTTATCTTCGACAGTTTCTTCGCTGTCCTCATCGGAGATAACAGGTGCCTGCCGGGTCAGTGTAGACACACTGGTCTTCAGCGGCGTCTGCTCAATAGCTTCCGGAGTGTACATCAGCATCGGCTCGTCGCTGCTGAGGATGCGGTTCATGTCTTCGTTTACCGTGTCCGCCATGTCGTTTGATTCCTCAATAGCCTTTCCAGAAACACAGGTAAGCCGCCAGAGCGCATCCTCATTGGTAGCGCCGGTTTCCGGCAACGACAGATGCTTCAGCACCGCGGGCATAATCATGTCCAGCATGCTTCTGGTTTTCCAGATACGGGCAGCTCGGGTTTCGTTGGCCCAGAGTTCTTCTTCGCCGTCCTTCACAGAGCCAACCAGGCAGAGCCTCTGCTGTGCGCGCGTCATGGCGACATACAGAAGCCGGGTGGTTTCGGAAATGTTTTTTCGGAGCGCCTGCATATCGAAGGCATCCTTGCCCTGTGAATCCATGGAGCTGTTACGATTCCTGCGTATTGCCGGAAGATAAAGGCCCAGCGCTCCACCTGAGCTGCTGACATTCATGCGAAGCTTTTCATCATTCCGCTTCCGGCGAAGGTTCTTCTGGAGATCCATCAGGATCACCACCGGGAATTCCAGGCCCTTGCTCTTGTGCATGGTCATGACACGGACAAAATCGTCGCCCGCGCCCATCGCGGGATGATCGTCACTGTCGCTTTGCCTGGTCTCCCGCGCTTCCCGAAGATCGTTAACGAAGTCAGAAAGCCGCATGTTCCCAGCCTTCTGTCCGTCCAGAGCGCGCTGATACAGCGCATCAAGGTTTGCCTGCCGGGCTTTTCCATCCGGATAGGCACCACGGGCGGCATAGGTTCCGGTCTCACGCATCAGCCACCAGATGAAATCAGGGACAGGCATACCCTCGCTTACCTTTCGCCATGCGGCCAGCTGATCAGCGACGCGCTTGCATTTCTGATCAATCTCCTTCTCATTTCGCTCAGCGCACAGCTCAAAGGCTTCGTAGAAGGGCACATGCTCATACTTTTCCAGACGAATGTCCGCCAGCTCCTGATCTGTAAAGTGAAATGGCGTGTTGAGCAGGGTACCGACCAGGGCATCGTCATTATGCAGGTTATCGATCACGGTCAGCAGACTCAGGAAGGACTTCACCTCGGCAAGCCCAAAGAAGTCCGGAACGCCCTCGTACATCGCGGGGATGTGCATCTTCTTCAGATGATCGACAATAGTTGACGCGGTGCCCTTTGCGGTGCGCACCAGGATGACAATATCCTTGTACTGATAATTCTGTTTTGAGCTGGTATCTGTTGTGGGTGTCAGGACAGACTGAATATATCTGCCGACTGCCTCGCACTGCGCTTCCAGCTTATCGGCCTCCTCGTCGCCCTTTTCGACGAGGATCACGTCCACGGGCCCGAAATCTCCGGGCAGATTGCAGCGCAGGTTGTCTTCGGGAATATAATCCATATCCGTGATTCGCCGGTCCATTGCCTCCGTGAAGACCTCATTGACCGTGTCAACTACGCTCTTGCAGGAGCGGTAGTTATCCATGAAGAAGATCCGGCGCTCTGTCGCGGTCTCATCATCCGAGTAGGTACGGCGCTCATGCTCAAACAGATCAGGCTCCGCGTGACGGAAGCCGTAGATCGACTGCTTGATATCGCCGACCATGAAGAACTGATGTCCCGGACCGGTCAGAGACTTGATAATAGCGTCCTGAATGCCGGAGACATCCTGGCATTCGTCCACATAAATGTATTTGTACTTGGCCAGCAGCTCATTGCGTTTGTCCGGGTCAGACATGATGCTGTAGGCGATCTGCTCCATGTCCGCGTAGTCAATCGCTCCAGCTTCCAGCTTCTGCTGTTCGTACTGCTTTGCCGTTTCCGTGACAATCAGCTCAAGTCCCCGAAGCTCCCGCTGAATCACAGCGTTTGTCTGATCGTTCTTCTCATCCAGCATGGATTGCAGCCGCTTGGCAGCGGTGACAAGAATACCCTTGGAGCCCTTCATCTCGTTCCGGACATCGTTAAAGGCATCCTTCCACGCTTTCGTGTCATCGTCCAGCCCGCGCGGAGCCGGGGCCTTGTCAAAGCCTTTGGCTGCTGATTCCATCAGAGCGAGCTTGTCCGCTCCAGTCCGTGCCTGCTCATAGGCCGAAAGAAACGCGGCGACCTTTTCCTGATCGCTTTCAGCCACAGCCTCAAAGGCAGGAAGCGCAAGAGGTGACAGCATCAGAGTCTCTTCTTTGTGGAGGCATTCCTCCAACCCCAGTACATCCAGCTCTACAGCCGTCAGGATTTCCTGATTCCACAATTCATAGGGCGGCGTCTGAACAATCTGACGCAGAAACTCAAAGGGATCAGGAATCCCCATCAGAACGTTGTAAAGATCCTGCACCATCTTCATCAGCTCATCCATGCTGAAGGCGATCAAAAGGTCGCTGACGGCCTTTTTGTCCGCAGGATCAATCGTGCTGCCTTTCCCAAGAAGCACTTCCACAGCATCCGTAAAGCATTCGTCCAGCATCCGCTTTTTCTCCGCGTCCTTCAGAACGCGGGGATTCATGGCCGCGCCGGCATTATCGTTGTATTCCTTCAGCAGTTGAGTGCAGAAGGAATGGATGGTGCTGATGCTGGCGGTTTCGATTTCGCCCAGAGCCTTGGCTGCTGCCTCCATGCCCTCCTGTGAAGCGTCCTCCAGGAGCGTGCGCAGCTTATCCTTCATGTTCTGGGCCGCGTCCTTGGTGAAGGTGATCACCAAGAACTGCGAAATGGACGCCTCCGGATGACTGATCAGCGTCTGCTTGATTTTTTCCACCATGACGGTCGTTTTACCTGAACCGGCAGCCGCGGAGATCAGGATATTCTGATTCTGTGCGTCAATGGCCGCCTGTTGTGAAGCATTAAAACGTGGCATGTCATTTCTCCCTTTATGGCATCGTATGAAGCGTCATCCTTACGACTTCCGTTCCGGCATTTCCATGCGGTGCTTATGATCCAGCTCCCGGATTTTGCAGCCCGGCAGAGTGCTGTCATACAGACACGCGTCCGCGTGATCGCACCAGCTGCACGGCGACTGGAGACCATCCTGCAGAGGCAGTGGCGCGGTTTCACCGCTGCGGATTCTGTTCACGCGTCCAGTGACGACATCCTGAGCGCAGTCCAGCACAGATTCCAGCTCTTCTGGGGTCACAGCGGAGATCGTGTCATTGGTATCAGAATTCCGTGCGATCTTCACTGGCTTCATGGCATCCTGAATGCCCTTGTCGTCAAGAATAATACCGGAGGTCTGCAGATCCTTATCAATCTGCGCAATGATCTTGCCGGCGTCATCACCGTCCACAAGGACATCCTTGATGGGCTGGTACAGGCCGCCCGCGGCCTGGTACCCGGCAAGTCCATTCTGTGCTGCCCGGATATAGAGCGGCAGCTGAAGCTGAAGGCCCGCGACAATGGAATTCTGCTTCACGTCACGGGAGGACATTTTGTTGTCCACGATCATGAAATAAGTCCTGCCGTCGGGCATCTCCAGCCTGTCAATCCGGTCGATTCTTCCGGAGAAGGCGATCACAGCGCCGTCAGCGGTTTTAATGGAAATCGGCGGCAGATTGATGGGCGACCTGGCATCCGGCATACCGAACGGTACCTCTGCTGCCATCGGCAGGAAGTGCGGCTTCTGCTGGAAGGATCGCATCAGGCTAGCAATGGACGTCCTGACACCGTGAATGATGCTGACGCCCTGATAGCGGTGAACAATATCTGACCTAAGAATGCCGCCTTCCCACTGCCTGACCCGCTCCCGCAGGATACGGTTAAGCAGCACATTCTGCTGATGCTCTGTAATATCGGGCCATTCGGGCAGCTTCATCGCCTCGTCCAGGAACATCTTGATCACATCATGGTTGAAGGTGCCCTGCTCGTTGCGTTCAAAAACATAGGTAGCAGTTGGAAACAGATCAAGACCGTATTGCAGGAGATGCCGCCACGGGCAGGATCCGAAGGTTTCTACGCGGGAAATCGTCATGCCCCGCGACTGATACAGCCTGCTGGCCTGGTCGGGCGTAATACCGGTGGTGGTAACGGCTACATGAAGACCGTTCAGAACGCCAGCGGTCTTTTCATGCCATGTCTCGGAACGATACAGAGAGCCCAGGGCGTTCTGCCAAAGGATATCCTCTGTTCCAGTGCCGTGAAGGAAGCCATCCTTGCTGTCCTTTGTATCCCGCAGCTTTACCGCCAGCGCCTCCAGGGCAAACGCCGGAGCGAAGGGACGGATATCCGTATTCATCAGGCCGCCGGATACATTCGACGGATTCATGTCAGAAACGACCTTTGACAGCCGTTTGAAGGCTGTGGCCGGAGTCAGAACGCCACCGCTGGGCTTTGCGCTTGAGCAGGAGATCATCAGCTGTTCACGCGCCAGTGAGACTGCCTGATAGACATCCTGCTTCTGACGGGCCGCCAGATCAAGGAGCGACTGCCCAATCTTGCTGAAGGGACGCACCTCGCTGCTTTCCGATTCAGAAAGCTCTTCGGCTTCATCCATCGCAACCATGCCGCCAGTGTTCTGCTGTTTATAGTATTCTCTGTTGGCATCCTCTATGAACTGTTCCAGCTGGCTGCGCTCCTGCTCAGACAGGATTCCGCCACTTGTGGAAAGCTCGCTTTCCTGAAGCCCCATGACGATCATGCAGCGCACACCAGAAGAGAAAAACATCTGAGGCGGTGCGACCATGACGGCCCGGGAAAGCTGAGGAAGGGACTTGATCATTCTGGAAGCCATGGATGCCTCCAGCATGGTGCACAGGTCATGGAGCGGCAGCGGCTCATCCGCGATAAAGACGGCCAGCGAATCCAGAAGCTCATTGATCGCTGTCCACACCTGACGGTTACGGTCAATACCAAGATCGTCATCCTGCTCAGCGAGAATGTCCTCCTGTGCGAGGAGCCGATCATAAATGCTGGCATTGGTAATGAAATCAAAGAGCAGCGTGGCGGCCTGTTTTCCCGTGCAGCCCTTCTGTGAAAGCTTAGTCTTGAGCTCGACAATGGGCTCGATCAGCTGCTGGCGGAGTGCTTCCATGTGCTCCGCTTTTTCTTTTTCCGCTGCCTTTTCCGGCATATAGAAGGGCTTTAGCCACCGTCCGCGGTGTATGCCATTTTTACGGGCATAGTTTTCCATATCCATGATGTCCGTGGAAGAGAGAACTGTAAAGCCGGTTTTGATCATTCTCAGGACATCATTCTGGCAGAAATTCAGGCGCAGAATCCGAAGAAGCGACAGGAAATACTGCGCGTACCCGCTCATCAGAATCGGCTGATCCTGCTTTGCGTTAAAGGGAATACCAGAGGCGGAAAGCGTGAGCGGAAGAAGCGATGGCAGCGTATTCTGTTCGCAGACGGCAATCGCCATATCCTCCCACGGGATGCCGTCGCGGTGCCAGTCGATCAGCGTCTGGCAGGCATGCTGGCATTCCAGATAGGAATTCTTTGCGTAATAAACCCGCACATGGGACATGTCAGGTATCTCGGTGCGGTTCAGGTCCGCCATTGCCTGCTTCTTTGCCGCAGCGGGCGCGGGACGGATCACGATTTCTTCATCCTTGCGCTGATAGATCTTTTCACTTGCGAATGCGCCGTTCGCGTAAATGCTCTTCTCCACGTAGGCAATGCCTGGATCAATGGGAGGAAGCATGGTTTCCCTTTGCAGCGTGAAGGCATAATTATTGTGATTGAGGTAGTCTGCCAAGGCTAGAACTGAGTCATTCGCGGCGCGGAAAATCTCACGGTCCGGGCCGACATCATCGCTGATCAGACCAATCACAACCTCGGCTGCTCCGCCTTCAGATACAGCGGTCTGAACAAGGTTCAGAATATCATGCGTAATATAGTCAAAGCCATAGATCAGGAGCTGGGCGTTCCGGATCAGCCCGCTCCCGCGGATATGGTCAATGGCTGACAGCCACTGCCCGACATTGTCCTCGTATTTCTCGCCAAGAACCTGATTATAGCCATCCCATACCAGGGCCATATCCTCCATCTTGGCCTTGGTACGCCGGCTTGATGGATCGAAGTCCCGGAGAAAGCCCGGCGTCAGGCGGGCACGATGAAAATCATTGATCTGCCCCGCGATCTTCTGCGCCAGTGTTGGTTGGGCAACGGAATCGCGGTAGTATTTGAGTTCTTCCTGATGGTGATGGAGCACCTGGGATACGATCATGTTCTGGCCGTCTGCCGAAACCGGCTTTTTGCTGCCGTGACCTGTCAGCTCCCGAACCTCTCTGACCAGCGAGGACGGGGAAAAAATCTTCAGATCAAAGAAGCCCTTATCCCGGCTCCTGTTTACGATTTCCGTTTCGCAGGCCAGCGTAAAGGATTCAGGAATGAGAACAACGGGATTAGCCGCGTGATCGATTTCCTTAACAAGGCTGGGAATCAGCCCTGGCGCTCTTGTGGTGACGATTCGGATGCTTGCCATTCATTGGCCTCCTGCTTCAAAAGCTGCGTTGTGCCGTCCGGCATGATCAGGATCTGAACTGTGCTCCGCGTATAGTCTCCCGCTTCCGCGTCGCGCAGCATTCGGTAGGTTTCTGTGTTTGTGTAATCAGGAAGAAAGCCAGCTTCCTGAAATAAGGTGGGCTGCCCGCAGACCGAGCAGTACCGGTCGTTGGGATCACACACGTGATGGCTTCCGGAGCCTCCTGTACAGCTGTTTTCCATGGGCTGCATGCACTCCGCGCAGTATCGTCCATCCCGGATGGTACGGGTGCTACCACAGGAAGGACAGGCCAGCAATCTGCCGTTTTCTGTCTCAAGGCTCTGAGGATACAGCGTTCCCTTTGTTCGGCAGCGTTCCTGGCTTTGAGGAAGCCAAAGATTCTTTCGGGGACCGTGCTGGGCTCCGAAGACTGTCAGTACCCCGCATTTTCCGCAGTAAATATCTGTCGGTCTGCATCGGTGCGTGCCTCTTACTACATACATTCCGCTGCGGATAAAGTCGCCGTCTGTATAGTGTGCATTTTCGCATTCGTTGATGACCGGACTGCCGCATACTGGGCAGTAAGCAGCATCCTCAGGATAGCTGGAGTTGCCGCATACAGAGCAGAACTCAAACTGGCCATTTCTGCGCAGACCCATGACCGGCCGGGATGGCCGTCCAAAGTCTTTGTATTCATACGACCAGCCCTTCCCACATCCGGGACAGTAGGCAGAGGCCGTCCTGCGTCGGGTGCTGCAAACCCAGCAGTACCAGCCTGAACGATGGCCAATGCCTTCAATAAAGGTGTACAGCTCCGGATCAAGCTGCTGCCAGATCTGCAGCTCACTGTTCAGCTCGCGCAGTCTTGTGGCCGCGGCAGCTCTTGATATCTGGAAGGCTGTCATGATGAGCTGAACGGGATCAGGATCCAGTCCAAGATTCTGCAGAAAAGGGGCATTCCGATTCGTGATACGCCATTCCAGGCCGTTCTTCATACAGGTAAAGCCGTGCTCCCGAAGAAGTCTTGCCACCGCCGGTGCTGGGGCCAGGGCGTTGATGCTGAACTGATCGGCCTGGTTGTCCGCTTCCCGATACTCTGGCATGCTTTCCATTCCAGCTGTGGAGTCCATGCCCAGCAGCTGATGGTGGCCGAGAAAAACATGTCCCAGCTCATGCAGGAGCGTAAAACGAATACGCTCCTGAAGGCTGGACTCATTATAGTAAATATTCCATATGTTGCTGGTGACGGGGCCGCTTCCCAGATCAATCAGCACATCCCGGACGCGCATACAAAAGCCGTCCTTGCTCAGCGTTCGGGGATCTGTGATTCCATCCGCGCTTTCCTTAAGGGAAATTTCGCCAAGCTCCTTATAGGGAATCAGCTTGATCTGGTGACTGAAGGAGTTCTTCAGCAATCGTCGGATATCCAATGGAAAAAAGGCAATCCCTGAATCCCGCAGTAGCTCTGCCGATGTCCGGACTGCCTTTTCTCTATGAAAGTCTGCATTATACGCGCTCATCAAGATAACCGTCTCCATTATCGTCCAGATCGTCGCTCTCGGTGTTCTTGAAAGCCTCAGAGAAAGAATCCCGGAGAATGGCCATCATCTGCTGGCGCTGCTCAACACTCATTTTGTTGGCCGCGCGGGCGATAATGCGGATGTCCTCATCCTTTACACCAGCGCCGTTGAGCGAGAGGAGGTACAGCTGATCCAGATGAAGCGCTTCCGCGATCTTGACCAGTGTGCTGGGATCGACAACCTTGAACTGATCCGTCTCGATCCGGTCGATTGTCGCGTGGTGGACGCCTGCCTTCGCGGCAAGGTCACGGAGGGTCATGCCAAGCTGGAGACGCTTCTTTTTGATGACATGGCCCAGCGTATCGTTATGATCTACAGCCATCTGACACTACCCCTTTCTAGTAATCCGTAGGGATTATAGCATACTTGTCGCTTTTTTGCAACAGATTCTTCTGAAATTTTTCAATTGACAGAGACAGCCTGATATGCTATCATTGTCGCGTAAACGAGACAAGCGTAAGCTTGCGGGAAGGAGCTGAGGCCGGGATGCTGTTTGCTATTTTTTTTGACCCTGCTTGTCGCTTAAAAGCGACCGGAAGCAGTCCTTAAGATATTCTCGCTCAGGATGGGAGACTGCGCCAGACGTTGATTGTTTTGTAGGAGCCAAGCATCGATGAGGGAGAAAGCAAATGAACAACACCAGCACGACGAGAGTGACTGAGGATAAGCAAATAGTTCCGGTTTCTTCAGCGGACGCTGAGATGATCAAAAAGGTTCACCGGATTCTCGGCACAGGGAAAAATGTGGAGATCAGGCAGGATTCCAACGGAAATCCGAAGGTTTTCAAGGTTTCCCGCGAGATTGAAAAATAAACAGAGTGTGAAACATCCACTCGCCAGGGCCAATTGGGGTACCTGAAGGGCCAATCGGGGTCAGGAACAGCAGACATGGATTTCTGCTGTACCTGGCCCCTTCTTTTTTGCCACAGCACACGATCCCTTGATCGTGTTTGTGAAGCGCTGCTGAGTGATGGTTCCTGATCAGAACCGCTTCCGCACAAAGCAGACGCCAACTGAATACTTGCAGCCAGCATCGGAAGTGTTGCTGCAGCCGAATGGAGATACTTGTCCATTGGGCTGTTTCGCATTGCGCTGGCAGCCGCACATCAAGCCCCTCCATTCGGCGACGAACCGAAAGGAGGGCTTTCTTGATGGAAAGCAGAGAAGAAAACACATCCTGGTATCTGACAGTTAATGGCAGCCGAGTTGAAGTTACTGAAGAAGTGTATCGCGCATACAGATTCGAGAACAACCGGGTACATAAGCTCGCATGGCATGAGCGTCGTTGCGCTCAACCAAACTTTGTCCATTGCAATGGTGACTGCCTTTCTTGTTCATGGCATACCAGCGGCACATTAAGGAGTATTGATGCCACAGTATCCGACTATAAGGCGGAACTTGCATCTAATGAATGCGTTGAAGATACCGTTTTAAGCGATCTGACTATGAGATGCATCTATGAACAAGCGGCTAGTTTAGTTAGAGATGGTGCTCTGATTTTCCAGATGCACTTTGAAGAAGGAATGTCTATACGTGAAATTGCTAAGCATTTGAGAGTCAGCCATACAGCAATTAACAAACGCATCGGAATCCTGTTGGAATACTTCAAAACTAACTACGAAAAATTTTTTTGAAAACTGGTTTCCATTTTCCTCGATTTTGGACATTGGAGTGTGACGGATCGAAACCGTCAGAAAGAGAGGTAGCTCATGTACATCTTCAACACCTGTCACCCGAAGGCACATCTGGTTCAGGGATATCCGCCGGTCGTGCCGACTGCCGAATGCAGGCTCTGCGGTGAAAGAGTGCGTCTGACGCCCATCGAGGCGCTTACGAACAGACTCGAGCTTGATTCCGGTAGCTATGCGTGTCCGCTCTGCCGCCGCCTGATGGCTGAGGCGGAAAGCAGCATTCCCGATGGATTGGATCTCAGCAGTCTCTTCCCCGGAAACACAGCGTTTCCCTTCAGTGCCCGCACGATGAACGAAATGGAGGATCAGTACGATGATCACTATGAAGAGGAATCAGATTCGGATGAAGCAGCAGACGATGAATGCGAAGGGTTCGGCAGCATGTGCCCGCCTTCAGATGAAGGCCCTGATGCAGAAGAATGCGGCGATGGCGAGCTTCCGCTTGAAGCAGATCTCTGGATCCAGGTACATGTACACCTGACCATCCGTCGGAACCGGCAGGAAAGATAAATACACTACCCCGCGGATGTGCTGGCGTGTTTCACATCAGTACATCCGCGGGAGAAGAAAGGATCGTGTTTCCCGGCATGAAGCAGTTAGCTGAATTGATCTCACAGGCAGTAGATGCTCAGATCTGGCAGGACGATGGCGCAGTCAAGCTGTACCTCTATTGCCTTTCTCGTGCGAGCCATAACGTTTTCAAATGGCGCGGGCTTTCTTTGCAGCCTGGAGATATGCCGCTTTCCGGGCGTCATGCCGCAGGGGCACTGATCTGGTCAAGGAATAAGCTGGATCGGAAACTGCAGACCCTTGTGGCTAATGGCCTGATCACTGTTCGTAATGTCTCCCACATGGGAACCCTGGTACATATCGTGCACTGGCCGGACACCGCTAACACTGATTCAGACTGGCTCCATGGTGGAGCCACAAACGAGGCCACGACGGCTGATGGTGGCTCCATGGTGGAGCCACAAACGGAGCCAGGAACAAAAACGACGTGGCCTCATGATGGAGCCACCACTCAGAAAGGCGGCTCCACGGTGGAGCCAGACTGGCCTCGCGGTGAAGCCAGCGAGCGTGCTGGTGGCTCCACCATGGAGCCTAACCCTATAAAGAAGAATAGTACAGCTTCTTTATCAACATCAGAACCCCAGGGCTTTACCGATGTGTGGATCGCATACCCGGCCAATCGGAGAACGATGCGAAGAGAGGCAGCACGGCTGGTAGCAAAAGCGCTCGATGAAGGTGCAACGATCAATTCGATTCTGGCCGCACTGGAAGCAGAAAAGCAGTCTTACGCCTGGAGCGAAGAAAACGGGCGGTTTATACCTGGCATTGTGAAATGGCTGGAGAAGGAAACCTGGCGCAGCTTTGTACAGCAGGCTGAAACGATTGAGGAGGATGAAGAATGGACGTCATTCTGAACGGACTGAGCCTGCTGCATGAGCCGGATGAGATCATCGAGATCCGAAGCATTGATCCCAAGCCAGTGATCAGCGGGTATTTCAGAGCAGACAGCCCGGCCATAGCCAAAGAGCTCTCCCGGTATCCGAATCGCACCTTCTACCAGACGATGAACCGCGTAAAGAGCGCGTGCTATGCGCGGGAACAGCATGAGCGGCTGGTAGAGCGTCCCCACGAGACAACCACAGACGGCGATATCGCCGGCTACCAGTGGCTGCTGATTGACGCGGATCCGGTCAGACCGAGCGGCGTCAGCGCTTCCAAAGAAGAAAAGGAAGCTGCCCGCCGGGTGGCAGGCATGACGATGAAAAAGCTGATGGCCATGGGCTTCAGTGAACCCATCGTTGCAGACAGCGGCAATGGTTATCATCTGCTCTTTCATATTCACGCAAGCCCGAAGGAAAAGCAGGTGCTGGCAGATTTCCTGGCTGTCCTCGATATGTGGTTCAGCACAGAGCAGGTCAAGATTGATACCGCAGTCTTTAACCCGGCACGGATTACCAAGCTCTACGGCACCATCGCCACAAAGGGTGCGAGTACGCCGGAAAGGCCTCACCGCAGAAGCGGAATCATCCGGAAGCCGGAAAAGGTTGAAGCCACGTCGATGACGCTGATCCGGAACATTGCTGCAGAACGGCAGAAGGCGGTATCTCCTCAGGAAAACCCCCGGCAGCGCGGCGCAACTTCTTCCTTCGACCTGGATCAGTTTCTTTCAGACCATCACATTGAGGTCACAAAGAAAATCCCGATCAGCACCGGCATGAAGTACCAGCTGGCAGAATGCCCCTTCGACAGCTCCCACAAGCATGGGGACGCAGCAGTCTTTGCCTACAGCAATGGCAGCTATGGATTTCACTGCTTCCACAACAGCTGTGCCGGATATCACTGGCATGAATTCCGGGAAAAGGTAGACCCATCCGCCTATGCCAACAGCCCTTACACAGTGCATCAGGCTGTCAGCACCGGTGCACCCTCCAGATCTCAGCCAGATGGCGCAGAAGGATCTGCCACCGCAGTCAAGACTGGGCAGCCAAGAATGCTGGACTTTGCTGAGATCCCCAATTATGACCGCAGCAAGATCGTTGTGATCCGGTCCCGCTTTCAGGCGCTGGATGCCAAGATAGGCGGCTTCAACAAAGGAGAGATGACCGTGTGGAGCGGCGGAAATGCCTCAGGAAAATCAACGCTGGTCAGTCAGATCGGGTTGGCGGCGATTACGGAGGGGTTCAAGGTGGCCATGTTTTCCGGTGAAATGACAGCTTCCCGTGTACGTGAATGGGTGCTGCTTCAGGCTGCCGGCCCGGACTTCGTGATGCAGGATCCACTGAATCAGAACCACTACTGCCTGAAGCCCGGCATCGAGGAAAAACTGGATGCCATGCTGACCGGCAAGCTCTCGATTTACGATAACGACTTTGGCACGGACTGGGAAGTTGTGACAAACACGATCTATGACTGGGTAAAGAAAAACGAAGCGTCCGTGGTCATCATCGACAACCTCATGGCCCTCGATATTCCCACCGGATCCATGGACAAGTACGACATGCAGACCAGGATCGTCAAGCGCTTTTCCGCCATGGCCAAGGAGCTGAACGTCCACGTGCACTTTATCTGCCACCCGCGCAAGACCGAAGCCTTCCCCCGGAAGGGCGATATCAGCGGCACGGCTGACATCACCAATGCGGCGGATAACGTTCTGATGGTTCACAGGGTCAACGCGGACTTCATGATGCGCTACAAAACGGTTTACCCCAAGCTTGTGATTGAACCGGATGTCAGCACGGTGATTGAAGTCATGAAAAACCGCGATCTGGGCATTGTCGATGAAATCATAAAGCTCTACTTCGACCGGCGCAGCCGCACGATGTCCGATGTGAAGGGCCTCCCGCCCCAGCACGCCTGGACGGAAAAGATTGAGCAGATGACCATGCCTGGCTTTACAGAAGTGGATGATCCTGACCTTCCCAAGGAATGGAGATGAGCGCATGCACGGCAATGTAACCAATGAGGAATGGCAGATTTTCAAGGAAGCATACCAGTATTTTTCGGATCACTGCCTGCCGCCCGCCAATCAGGATGAGAATGCTGCGGATTGGTGGATGTCTGCAGCTAAGGATGTCGGTGAACTGGATCAGGAATGGAAGGACTATCCGCTGATGCGCAGCCTTCTGCTGGCCATCTATGAATACTTGGAGTTTAAGGCAAAAGAGAAGACAAGGGAGGTCGCTGAATTTGTACAGGAACAGTGAACGTTACGCAGACCCTACGGCAGGTGCCGCTTTTGCACATATTGCTTATGAGGAACGGAAGCAGAGAAGGCTGGCTGCACAAAAGCAGAAGAGAGCTGGTGAAGCTGTTGCAGCTGCCGCGGCTCGGAGAAAAAAGGAGAAGGTCATGCAGAGCAAAGAGATCCGCAACAGGAAACGTGAAGCGTATTACAGCACGCTGACCTGGGTGAAGGCATGGCCGAGACCCATAGTGACAAACACGATTGGGATGGGAGGACACGAATGAAGCTGATCCATGCTGTGGGGCCTGATCGTCAGCCCTGCGACCCTTATCGGGAGCTTGCAATTGCTGTGATTAAGCAGGCGGCAGACGATTACAGGCATTTGGCCAGAAAAAGCGATGTGAGTGGAAGCGAGCTTGAACGGAAACGCATTCGACAGCAGATGACCTCAATCAGCCGTTTCTTCCTTGGGGATTGGTACCGCGCACTCAGTGGGATGGACAACGGAGCCGCAATTCTGGAGATGCTTGATGTGGAGGTATTTGGGAATGATGATGGCATTTGATTATTTGGATTCTCTCAGGACGATTGAGATCAGAATACAGATCAAAACCCGGCAGGCGCAGCACCTGCGCGACACCATGAGCAGCATTACTGCTCCTATGGATAAGGAACAGGTTTCGCATACCAAGAATGTCAGTGCCATGCAGGATACGATGGCGATGGCTCTGGACATTGAGGAAGAAATCTCAGAGCTTCGGAACCAACTGACAAAACGGCGGAGAGAAATCCTGATCATCCTGGATCAGATGAAGCCGGAATACGCGAGCGTGCTCTCCGGAAAGTTTGTCGAAAGAAGATCCACGAAAGAGATTGGGAATATGCTGTTTCTGTCCAAGCGGCAGATTGAGCGCAGACTGAAAGATGCGCTGGACGCGTTTCAGCTCATTCTGAACGATTTGGTTGAGCACGGAGACGTGCCATGGCCGGCAAATAAGGAGTCTTAAAAGTTGGCACCCGATGTCGCCAAAAGTCGCGAGACGCCCGGGGCAATACCTGCTATACTGTAAGCTGTCAAAGAAGGACGAGAGAGCATCAGGCAAATTCCTGGTGCTTTTCTTTTGCCCTTCAGGCAGATGATTCTCCCCCCAAAGGGTCCATGGAAGGAGGCTTGATCATGAGCGTATCGGTTTTTGTCTGAAGCCTGCTTAAAGAACATAGCGAGCGCATCGCAGAAAGGAACAAAGTATGTCTGAAATGAAGAACACCCCTAATCAGAACAGTCAGGAAAGCGAAATCGCGATCAAGTTCGGCAAAGGACTGGCACAACCTTTCACTGGTAAGGATGGAACGCAGTATATGCGGATTCAGATACCCAACAGAGATCCGCAGGATAAATCACCCTGGCAGTCCTTCGTTGTGCCGGCAAAAGCCGTTCATGAAAACCATTACGGAAAAGGGCTGTGGATGAAGCTTCCCCTTAATGGCAGTACCACTGTCAGCAGGGATGTCCGTACCGGGTACGATGAAAGTGGAAAGGGCATCTATGAAAAGCAGAGGCGCAGCGTGACGAACATCGAGCTGAAGGCAATGGTCGAATCTTACAAGACCCAGGAACAGGGCCATGCGATCGATGCGCCTGGCGGTTCGAGGCAGGAAACTGCTGCTCCCAGCAAGCCGAAGCCGCGCCGCAGCTACAGCATGGAGCGGTGATCCGCTTCATCTGCATGGGCTGCAGCCTGGCCAATACAAAGGAGGTTTGATCATGGGCGGAGCAAGCATCATCGGTATTGTCAATCAGAAGGGCGGTACCGGCAAAACCACCAGCTGCGTCAACCTTGGTGTAGATCTGGCTCGTGAAGGGAAAAGAGTTCTGCTGGTGGACTGTGACCCTCAGGGTTCCCTGACGATCAGTCTGGGACACCCGCAGCCGGATACGCTTCCGGTAACGCTGGCAGATCAGATGACAGCCGTGCTGAGCGACAGTCCGATTGACCCGGGAGGCATTCTGCATCATGAAGAAGGCGTAGATCTTCTTCCGGCCAATATCTCGCTGGCTGGTATGGAGGTGTCTCTGGTTAATGCCATGAGCCGGGAAACCACGCTGAAACGGGTGCTGGCGAATTACAGCAAGGATTACGATCATATCCTGCTGGATTGCAGTCCTTCTCTTGGAATGCTGACCATCAATGCGCTGGCAGCCGCGGACCGGATCATCATCCCGGTTCAGGCGCAGTACCTGTCCATCAAAGGTGTGGAGCAGCTGCTGGGAACTGTTGCCCGTGTGAAGCAGAACATCAATCACAGACTGAAGATTGACGGTGTGCTGCTGACCATGGTTGACAGCAGAACCAACAACAGCAAGGAGATCACGGCACTGCTTCGGGAGACCTACGGCAGTAGAATCAGGATCTTTGATGCGGAGATTCCCAGATCTGTCAGAGCTGCGGAGATCAGCGCTGAAGGCACCAGCATCTTTGAGCATGACCCTGGAGGCAAGGTGGCTCAGGCCTATCATGCCCTGACAAAGGAGGTGCTACAGATTGAAGAGCAGCGGCAAAAACATCGAACTGGCTTCATTCGATAGTATCTTCTCTACGGAAGAAACCCGTCAGGGCGGCAATCAGCGGATCCAGCAGCTTCCTCTTTCCGAGCTTGTGCCCTTCAAGGATCATCCGTTCCGTGTTGTGGACGATGACCGGATGAAGGAAACCGTGGAAAGCATCCGGGAATACGGAGTACTGGTACCAATCATTGTGCGCCCCATGGATGACGGAAGCTATGAGATCGTGTCCGGGCACCGGCGAAAACGAGCCTGCGAGCTGGCCGGGGTCGAAGAGATTCCTGCCATTGTCCGGGATCTGGATGATGACGAGGCCACGATTATCATGGTGGACAGCAATCTTCAGCGTGAAAACATCCTGCCGAGTGAACGCGCCAAGGCTTATCAGATGAAAATGGAAGCCATCAGGCATCAGGGAGAACGACGAGATTTAACTTCTCGCCAAATTGGCGAGAAGTTGTCGGTGAGCCAAGTTGCTGATGACGCTGGCACCAGCGAACGACAGGTTCAGCGTTTCATTCGCCTGAATGAGCTGACTGAACCACTACGAGACAAGGTAGATAACGGCGAGCTTGGGTTTACCCCGGCAGTCGAGCTTTCCTTCGTGAAACCACAGGAGCAGGAGTGGGTGGAGCGTGCGCTGGACGAAACGCAGCAGACGCCTTCGCTATCCCAGGCACAGCGGATCAAGCAGGAAAGCAAGGAGGGCACGCTGACCGAGGATACGGTCCATAAGATCATCTCTGAGGAGAAGAAGCCACTCTACAATTCTGTTACGCTGAGTCACGACACCCTGAAGAAATATTTCCCCAAATCCTACACGGCCAAACAAATGGAGAATGTCATCATAAGACTTCTGGACAGCTGGCTGAAAAAACGCCAGCAGGCCCAGGAACGATAGGCGCACGTCGATTGTAATGTGCGCTTTTTGATTGGAGTGATGAAGTGCATAAGCAATCAAAGAAACAGGACTTCGAGTTGGCTGCTCTGATGTTCCTGCTTGGTCTGCTCCTCTTCTTCTACCCTGTGGTCACACAGGTTTCCTCCTATCAGGCGGATGAGGAAGCGTATGAGGATCTGGCAATGGAGTACATGCCGCCGGAGATCAGTCCTGGGCCAGTGCTGCCGATCCCGAAGAGGACAGAAACGCCCAGAGAAGAAACGCCTCAGGAGAATCAGGACGAATCCTCTGCTGTGGTATTGGATTTCCCCGAAACGGAGCCTGAGGTATGCGAAAGTCATGAAGTGACAGAGGAACAGATGGTATCGCTGGTACCTGCCGATGATTCAGAACTGACCGAAGCACCGGACGCAACAGACCTCCCTGTTCTTCCAACGGGAGCAACCGCTGCGGTCACAACGGTTCCAACAAAGAAACCCACGACACCAACGGCTGCGCCAACACAGCCGGGAACTGACATTGATCTGAATGCGTGCCTGGCACAGAACAGGGATTTTGTCGCCTGGCTGACGATCCCGGGGACAAAGATCAATTATCCCGTTGTTCGGTCGGATAACACGGAGTATTACCTGCATCACCTGTTTACCGGAAAGGAAAGCAAGCTGGGCTGCCTGTTTTCCCTGAAAAGCTCAGATTACCAGACGCCCAGCAAGAACATAGCGATCTATGGCCATCACATCAGCCATAGCGACGCCATGTTCAGTACCCTGATGGATTACAAGGATGCCTCCTACTGTGCTGCACATAGCCTGATCCGTGTAAGCAGTCTGTATGGAGACCGTACCTACCGCGTCTTTGCGGTGCTCAACATGAAGGTCAGCGATTGGGACGCTGCGACAGCTTCCTTTTCAAGCGATGAGAGCTTCATGCGCTTCATCAATCGCGCCGTCAAAAAGTCCATGGTTGATACCGGTGTTCAGGTGACGGCTGAGGACAACATCCTGACCCTGATCACCTGTGATCGCAGCTATGGCGGAGCCAGCGGGCGGCTCATTGTCATGGCTGTACAAGAATAAGGAGGTTTGCAAATGCAAGCGAGATTCAAGCGATTCACCGCGCTCATTCTGTCGGTGCTCATGGTACTGACCTGTATGCCGATGAGTGCAATGGCGGAGGATGCGGTGATTCCGGCGGAGGACATCAGCGTTGAAGTAATCCCCGAGGATGCCGAAGCAGTGCCCGAACAGGAAACTGCGACTGTCATAGATGCGGAGGCATCTGAATCCGAAAGCGATCCTGTCAGCGAAACTCTGCCGGAGACGGAAGTGCCGGCAGGTCAGGCACCCGCTGAAGAGACGCCTTCCGCCCCGGAAACAGTGACGGAGACGGAAACGCCTCAGGAAGAAGTGCCTCAGGAGGAACCGGCCGCGCAGTCTGAGGCGACACAGCCGGCTGAAGCTACGGAAGAGCCGATACCGGCGGAAGAAATCCCTGTTGAGGAACCGGCAGCGGAAGCACCTGCTGAAACTGAGCAGGATGCAGAAAAACCGGCTCCAGATGATCGTCATCCTCTGCAGGCGGCGATCGATACCTATGGCCACATCTACGTGGCGACGGTGAGACAAACGGATGTATTCGGCAATGCAAAGCTGGATGCGGATACCCTCGTTTTCTCCACGACCAATGATGTTTTCCTGCTTCTGGCGACCAAGTTCACAGACGAGGAAACCGTGAAGGTCTGGTTCATGGATTCGGATGGAAACGTGGTCAGCGGTTTTGTTTCAGCGAAGAATCTGGACGAGAAATACCTGCTGGATGAGGACATCAAGGATGTCAGCTTCCTTCCCGTAGCTCAGGGAGAAACGGCCATCGGCATGATGAGCCTGTTCCTGGTGAATGGAAGCTATCCTGCCGCAGAGACAGATCCACAGATTGTGGAAGAGCCTGTGGATACTCCTTCCGAAGAGGAAGAACCAGTAAGCACTGAAGCAGAGGAACCTGCCGAGACTGATCCGTCAGAAGCTGAGTTTCCTGCTGAACCGACGGAAGAGGAGCCCCTGCCGGAAACCGATCCGACAGAGCAGCCTGCTTCCGAAGAAGAGACTTCTGTGGATGAACCTCAGGAGACCATGCAGGAGGAGCCTGCGGCGGATCCTGAAACGACAGAGAATCCTGAGGAAAGCGCTGAGACCCCGGAAGATCTTCCTGCTGAACCTGAGGTGCCTCAGGAGGAAACCCCGGAAGTTCCGGATGAGCCTGCCTATGAAACTGCCGGATCCTATATCGGCGTCACCACCAAAACCCGTGTGTTTGCCGGTATTGATGCACAGGCAGCTGAAACCTATTACAGCGGTGAATACCTGGGCAACTTCGTGAAGGACGCAACTGTTCAGATCCTGACGGTCGATTTCGATGAAGCTGGCCATGTCTGGTATCAGGTGCGCTTCCTCTACGGCGACGATTTCAAGGATGGCACGATGAAGTGGACGGACTACGCCACCTGCTGGATTCTGTCGGATGAAACCGGCGAATCCGCTGAAGAAGGCTGTACTGTCACGGATTTTGCCTACACGCTGGAATATCTCCAGCAGACCAGAAACAGCGGCAGACGGCTGCTCAAGGCTACGCCCATGAACGGCTTTACGCTGAAGAACATTAACGGCGCGGTTGGCGGCTTCTATGCCTGGCAGTCCGGCCTGTACGGCAGCTCCGGTAAGGACAGTGACTATCCGCAGCTGGCGAAATCTGCTGCGCATGGCACGATCTATGCTACGCCTCACTATCTGGAGGGCTTCACGGTATTCTGCCTGGAGCACAATCTGTCCGGTCCCGGCGAGGGCTCCGGCAAGAATCAGAGCGCCAAAGGTCCCTATGTGCTGGTGGACATGGATACCTTCGTGACCAACTCCGCGTATGGCGGCACCACTGGTGTCCGGTATAAGGCAAGCACCATGCACGCGCTGGGCTGGGTGCTGCGGCATACCTATCCTTTCATGGCACTCAACCGCAGTGATTCCAATAACGAAGTGTGGAGCCGCGCTGCGGGTCAGTTTGCCATGCGCGAGGTCATCAAGCGTCTGGAAGGCGCACAGTATGTGCGCAGCTACTGGGACATGGATAACTTCTATTCATTCTCTGGCGGCGCACCTGCGGTGTACCTGGAATATGCCCGTTGGCTGGCTGCAAACGGCATTGCCCGCGCCAGCATTACAGGTAACATCACCGCTTCCAATCAGAGCCTGAGCGTTTCCGGCAGCAGCTACATCGGTACGGTCAAGCTGACCACGGACGCAGATCTGATCCGGATTCCCAAGTCTGCCGGCACGATCACCGGAAACAGCGGCGGAGCCGACAGCAGCTACTACTACGTGAAGAGCGGCGACACCATCAAAATCACATCCAGCCAGAGCAAGTTCTCTGTTCCCATGCAGTCTCTTTCCTCCAGTGATGAGGAAGCCAACTTCCTTGTCGGTGTTCCTTCCGTGTCCATCCAGAAGATCCTGGTGCCGCTGTATGGCGCTCCGACTCCTCTGAAGAGCGGAAGCGTTACCTTTGAACTGAAGCTGGGTGAAATCACGGTCACCAAGAAATCGGATGACGGCATTCTGCTGAAGGGCACTGTGTTTGAACTGCTGAACAGCGCAGGCAGCGTGATTGCCACAGCGACCACCAATGCCAAGGGTGTAGCCACCTTTGCCAGCCTTCAGCCGGGCAATTACACGGTTCGTGAAAAGACGGCCTCTCAGGGCTATAAGCTCTCGTCCGCCTCTCAGAATGTTGCCGTTGTTGCCGGTGTGACTTCCACCGCTACCTTCACCAATGCCCGGATCTCGGGCCGTATCCGGATTGTCAAAACAGACAAGCTGACTGAAAAGCCGCTGCCGGGCGCTGTGTTCACCGTTACCAGACTATCTGGCCCGGAATCGGATAACGCCTCTGATATCGGCAAGGTCGTTGCTACGATCACCACCAACGCGCAGGGCATTGCGGAAACCGGCATCCTGCCCTGGGGTGAATACAAGATTGTCGAGACAGGCGTGCCGGAAGGCTACCTTGATTCTGGCTATACCACCACTGTCTGGATCAAATAATTGAGGAGGATACAAGATATGTTCAATATGAAACGCTTTCTTCACCTGATGCTGGCAGTGGTGATGCTGCTGACCTGCTTTCAGATTCCCTATGCCTATGCAGCGGATGACCCCGTAACCGTTACGCTGAATGTTACCAATACGCCTGTGCGCGGCGATGTTGCGCTGGAAAAGACCGGTATGCAGCTGGTTCGCTTTGCAGATGAAAAAGACTCCAGTGGCAACACCATCATGAAGCCTGTTTTTCAGAATGGATTCCTGGCCGGTGCGGTCTTTGAGCTGCACGCCGCCGAGGATATTGTCGGCAAGGAAGGCACAGTGTTTTACAAAAAGGATGCCCTGGTTGAAAAACTGACTACCACCAGCACCGGTGCGGTCAAATCCAAAGTGCTGCCCCTGGGCAAGTATTACCTGAAGGAAATTTCCGCTCCGGACGGCTATGTGTTTGACAGCACTCCCTATAATGTGACCCTGGCTGCTGTAGATAAGAAGACGGCGGTCGTTGAGGTCAAGGTTTCTGCTTCCAATACCTATCTGCCTATTCGTGTGACGCTGCGAAAGGAAAAGGAAAACATCAAACTGACAGAAAGCAAGGATGGCATGATCCATCAGACCATTGAGGTGGTTCCCGGCCAGGGTTTTGTGTTCGGCCTGTACAACACTAACGTGATCACCTATGGCAATGACCAGAAACTGCCTGCCAACACTCTGATGGCTACTGCTACCACAGATGCGAAGGGCAACCTGACTTTTTCCGGTATGTTCCCGCATGGGGATTACTACGTGAAGGAAATCTCCGTGCCCAAGGGCTGGCTGCTGAGCACGGAAAAGTATCCAGTAAAGCTGACCAGTGCCAATAAGGCAGCCAATGAAAATGTGATTACCGTGTATCTGGAAGGTCCCATTCTGAATCACCTGATCTATACGCCTGTTACGATTACCAAGAAGGATATTACCGGTGCGGAAAAGCTGCCCGGAGCTTTGATCGAAGTGTATGATGCGGACGGCAACACCATCTACCGCGAATACACCAACAGCAAGGGCGAAATCCCCAACATTCCCGTTGTGCCCGGCACCTACACCTTTAAAGAAACGTATGCACCCTCCGGCTATGCGCTGAATGTTGCTATCAAGACCTTTACGGTTTCTGCCGATGGCAAAGTCACCGGTGACACCGAGATCCGGGATGAGCTGAACAAGGTAGAGCTGAAGAAGGTTAAAGATAACGGCGAGCCTCTGCCCGGCGCGGTCTTCGGCCTGTTCGATGCCAAGGGTACTAAGATTCAGGAGGCTACCTCCAATGCGGACGGCTCTGTGGTGTTTACCAAGATTCCCTATGGCAGCTATACCATCCGTGAGCTGAGTGCTCCCCATGGCTACCATCCTTCCGAAAAGGTATGGAAGGTTGACATTGACGGCACCTATGTCAATCCCACCAAGGTGCTTGACACTGTTGAGAACCAGCCTGCGCCTGGCCGGATCAAGATCCTTAAGCAGGATGCGCTGGATAAGCATGTGATTGCCGGTGTGCAGTTCGATATCTTCGCTGTCGGCGCTGACGGCAAGCTCGGTGATCTGGTCGCTAAAATGACAACCGGCAAGGATGGCATTGCTGAATCTCCTGATCTGTTCCCCGCAGACTACATTGTGCAGGAACATTCCCTGCCGGTGGGCTACGAAGGCGCGCTGTGGAGCGAGAAGATCACGGTGGGCATGGATGAGGTCATCACCCGCACCGTCACCAACAAACCGATTCAGGGCAAGATCCGCATTGTGAAAACGGACAGCGAAACCGGTAAGGGCCTGCCTGGTGCGGTGTTCACCGTGACCCGTATTTCCGGTCTGCCTTCCCATAACGGAGAAAATGACGGCGAAATCGTTGCTGTGATCACCTCCGGCAAGGACGGCCTGGCAGAAACCCCGCTGCTGACCTGGGGTGAGTATCAGATTGCGGAAACCCGCGTGCCGGACGATTACCTGGACGACGGGTATTCCATTACGGTTCGGATTCCTGCCGGAGTCAAGGTGGAAGAGACTGCCGATCCTGTGAAGTGAGCCAGCGGGCAGCGGAGCGATCCACTGCCTTTTCTCTCTTCACCAACAGAGAAACGAGGTATAACGGATGTATTTTACAAAGAATAAAACCCCGACTTTCCTGATCGCATTGCTTCTGCTGATTTTCTGCATCCCCATGATGGCTCTGGCGGAATCTGTGGATATTCAGGAAATCACCGTTCCGAACAGACCGGTCAAGGGACTGATTCAGGTGCAGAAGCAGGGGCCGGTGCTGACCGGATTCAATGAACACCAAGACCCTTTCGGCAATACGGTGCATACGCCCATGTACAACAAAGGGTCCTTGGCCGGAGCTGTGTTTGAAGTGCGTGCGGTGGAGGATATTGTCGGAAAGGACGGCACTCTCTGGTTCAAAGCCGACGAAGTGGCTGCCACCGTTACGACCAACGCGGAGGGCGTGGCTGAAACCAAGCTGCTGCCGCTGGGCCATTACTATGTGACGGAGGTATCTGCTCCCGCTGGATATATTTTCGACAGTACCCGTTACGATGTTCTGCTGGAAGCCAAGGATCACGAGACGCCCACCGTTTCCATTAGCATCATTGCTTCCAATGACTATATGCCCACCCGGATCACTCTGCATAAGGAAAAGGAAGTCGTGACTACTGAAACCAACAAGGAGGGCATCACCCACACCACCCTGAGCAATGTACCCGGCGAGGGTTTTGTATTCGGCCTGTATAACAGAGAGCCGATTGCGTATACTGCCGGAACCCTGGATGCGGGTACGCTGCTGGCGACTGCTGTATCGGATAAGAACGGACAAATCAACTTCGGCGGCCAATTCCCCCAGGGCCCCTACTATATCCGGGAGTTGTCCGGACCGGAGAGGTGGAAGCTGAGTGAAGCGGATTTCCTGCTTTCCATTTCGGAAGAGTTTAAGACGGCGAAGAATGAAATCGTGATCGACCTGGCTGCGCCGATTGTCAATGAATTGGTGCACAAGGACGTGCGCGTTTCCAAGACTGATCTGACCGGTTCGGACTATCTGCCGCACACCCTGATTGAAGTGAAGAGCGCGGACGGCAAGACGGTGCTCAGGGATTACACCGGTGATGACGGCTATCTGCCAACTTTCCCGGCAGTTCCTGGCAAGTACACCTATCGTGAGGTGCTGGCCCCGGAGGGCTATGAGCTTTGCGTGACCGAGCTGGCTTTCTCCATCAACGAGCATGGCGAAGTCGAAGGCAAGGCGACCGTGGCGGATGACTACACCCGGTTCAGTATTCAGAAGGTGGATGAGTATCACAAACCCCTGGCTGGCGTAGAGTTCGGCCTCTTCCGGGAGGACGGCACGCAGCAGGCTTCGGCGGTATCGGACGAAAAAGGCCTCGTAACCTTTGAGAAGATCCCGTATGGCACCTACACCATTCAGGAAACCAAGACGCTGACCGGCTACCTGAAGAACTTCACGAAGGTGCCCATCACCATTGACGGCACGTTTGTCAACCCAAAGGAACCGATTGCCACGCTGGAAAATTGCCAGGCGGCGATCGTGATCCAGAAGGTTGATCAGAACAACACGGCACTGCAGGGCGCTGAATTTGGGCTGTATGATGAAAGCGGCAAGCTGGTCATGACTGCTGTTTCCGATATGGAGGGAATGGCCCGTTTTGTTGGCGTGGATTATGGAAAATACACCATTCGTGAGCTGTCAGCCCCTGCGGGCTATCTGCCCAGCCGTGATGTAATTTCAGTCACCGTTGATGAAGGCTATACCAACAGCGATAAGCCCGCTGCAACTGTGATCAACCCCGAAAAGAAGATCATGTGCATCAAGGCGGATACCTCCGGCAAGCCCATCCCCGGCGTAGAATTTTCCCTCTACAACACCGTTACCATGGAAAAGGTGGAGACGGCCGTCAGCGATAAGGATGGCGTAGTTATTTTCCATAATTTCGATTACGGGGACTGGATCATCCGCGAGACTGCTGCTCCAGAAGGCTATTCAAAAATGGAGGATATTCGCTTCCAGGTCAATGATGGCTGGAAGGAGCCCACGCCCATCTTGTGTGTCAATATCCCGAATCACTATGAGTTTATGAAAACCGACAGCTCCGGAACACCCTTGGCGGGTGTGAAGTTCCGTCTGGAGGATGAAAACGGCAAGGAACTGGGCATCTATGAATCCGATCAGGACGGCTTGGTTCAGATCAAGAATCTGCTGCCCGGGATCTACTTCATTAAGGAAATTGAAACCCTGGAGGGCTACAGCGTTTCCGGCGAAGTGATCAAGCTGAAGCTGGATGAATACTATGTGGTTCCAGAAAAGCTGAAGCAGTTCGTCAACTATACCACGATCCAAACCGGCGTACATCTGGCTGTAACCGGCGTCATGTGGGCCGGACTTGGCCTCATGGTGATCAGTGGCACGGTGGGGCTGATCCGCAGGCGGCGCAAAACGAAATAAGTAAGGAGAGATGCTCTCATGAAGCGTCTATATTTCCTTCACCGATTGGAGGTGCCGCCCTGGCATCTCCTTTTCATTTCTGACACAGAAGGGAGAATCCCATGCAGGAAGAGATTGAAAACAAATCGGTCACCCTGATCATCAATTCCAGCAAGCTGACGGCTCGCACCTTGGCAACGGCCTTCATGAAGTTTCTGCGGTACTCCAAAGGAAAGATCAAAGAACACCACGATGTAAAGCCCCGGGGCAAGCAGTCAGTCAAGGCGTTGATCTCCCAGAATCAGGGTGTCGAAAACACTGAGCTGGCAGACAAGGACGAGGTGAAAACCTTCGATCATATCGCCAAACAGTACGGTGTAGACTACGCCATTAAAAAGGGCGTATCCCCGGAGGGAAAACAGCGCTACATGCTGTTTTTCAAAGCCCGTGACCGGAGCGCGATTGACCAGGCTATGTCCGCCTATGCTGCCAGCTACATGAAAAAGCACAAACGGGAGCATCCGCCCATTGAACAGGTCGTTGATCCGCTCAAGGAGATGCTAACTGGCCGCAAAAAGGAGCGTGTCCGGGATAAGGGGATGCAGCGATGAGCGATAAGCTGAAAAAGCAACTGATCCTGAATCTTCCTTACTTCCTGATCGGTCTCTATGCGACCAAGTTAGGAGAAGCCTGGAGCTTAGCCGAGGGCGCTGACGCCTCCCAGAAATTTCTCCACCTGATGGACGGCTTCACCGCCGCCTTTCAGTCTCCGCTGCCGAGCTTTCACCCATCCGATCTTCTGATCGGTCTGGTGATCGGCTGCGTGCTGCGTCTGCTGGTCTATGAGAAAAGCCGGAACGCAAAAAAGTATCGGCGCAATGAAGAGTATGGCTCCGCCCGCTGTGGTGCATAATCTTAACTGTAAGGAAAACTATGTGGACGCAGGAGGTATGCAC
>ERZ857827.514-NODE-514-length-54491-cov-4.689948_pt1 | contig 54491 bp, 44 predicted proteins | sample MGYA00519761_ERZ857827 | MGnify/ENA primary metagenome ERZ857827 (study PRJEB31778, sample SAMEA3449370) | human gut metagenome | biome: human gut; feature: human-associated habitat; material: faeces | place: United Kingdom | collected 2010/2012 ... | reverse complement strand
GTTTGGACGGCCGTCTGAAGGCGGCCATGCTGCTGGCGCGGCCCTGCGGGGTGTGCGCCGACATCGGGGCCGATCACGGCCGGCTCAGCGCCGCGCTTTTGCAGAGCGGTCGGGCCGGGCATGTGCTGACGGCGGACGTCAGCGCCCCTTCCCTGAACAAAGCGAAGACTCTTTTGGGTGGCCTTGGGCTGTCGGACCGGGCCACCTTCGCCGTCGCAGACGGACTGCGGGCGCTGGACGCGCTGAGCGTCCCGGCGGAAACCGTTTTTGTCCTAGGCATGGGCGGGCAGACCCTCTCCCGAATTTTGGAGGAAGGCAGGGAGCGGCTCCACGGCGCGGCGCTGGTGCTGGGCGCGCAGACCGACCTGCCCCTTGTGCGGGAGACCCTGTGCCGCATCGGCTACCGCATCCGGCAGGAGCAGCCGGTGAAGGAAAGCGGGCGCTATTATCTGCTGATGCAATGCACTCCCGCCGAAGACGGCGAGCCTGCCTACGACGAGCGGCAGCAGCTGCTGGGGCCGGTGCTTCTCCGGGAGCATCCGCCGCTGTGGCGCGATATGCTGGAACGCCGGGAGCGGCTGCTTCAGAGCGCTGTTTCCTCCATGGAGCAGGCCAAAACGCCGGTGGACGGAGAGCAGCTTGCCCTCTACCGCCGGGAGCTGGACTATGTCCGGCAGGCGCTCCAACTGTTTGAATGAACCGCGTTTGGGGAAAGGAGACGTTTTCATGAGCCTGATGACCGTCCGGGACGCGCTGGATTGGCTGAACGCCGCCGCGCCTTTTGACACCGCAGAGGATTTTGACAATGTGGGCCTTTTGATCGGCGATGAACGTCTGCCGGTGCAGAACGTGGTCTTCGGGCTGGACGCTACCCCCGCGCTGGTGCGGGAGGCGGTGCGTCTCCACGCGCAGCTGATCGTCACCCATCATCCGCTTCTATTCCATCCGTTGCGGCGCATACACTATGCAGATCCCATCGGACAGGCCGTTTCGGAAATCGTGGAAAACCGCATGTCCCTCATTGCCGCCCATACCAACTGGGATAAGGCCGAGGGCGGCGTAAGCGACTCGCTGGCCAGTCTGCTGGAACTGAAAGAAATCCGCCGTGCGGACGACTACCTGCGGATCGGCCGTCTGCCCTCCCCCATGTCCCCCGAGGCGTTCTGCGCCTTTGCGGGCGAAAAGCTGGGGCTTTCGCCCCGGCTGTATGGCCGTGGGGAGGACCAGATCACCTGGGTGGCCGCGGCGGGCGGAGCCTATGGCGGGGCGGAAGCCGCCGCCGCGCTGGCCGGTGCGCAGGCCTTCGTAGTGGGCGAAATTCATCATCATGAGATCATCGATGCGGCGGCCCGGGGCCTGTGGGTGCTGGATTCGGGGCATCATGCCACAGAACAGCCCGGCATTGCCGCTCTTTATCAACGTTTTCTCCGGGATGCGTCTCAAGCCGGCTGGGCGGTTCAGGCGCGCCTGATCGACACCGCTCCCTTTCCAAAGGAGCCTGTCCGCTGACCCGTTTTCTCCCAGAACCTTAAAGGAGGTTGCCTTATGGAACAGATGGAAATGCTTTGGCAGTATCAGCAGGCCGACATAGCCGTTGATGCGCTGGAAACGGAGATCAGACGCGATCCCGCGCGTCTGGCGCTGAAAAAGAACCGGGAATTTTTGGTAGAGCAGCAGAACGCCGTCAAAAAGATGGAAGAAGAAGTAGCCCAGATGGTCGACCGGGTGGACGTCATCAAGGTTGCGATCGCCCGGATGGAGGAGCAGCTGGCCGCGCTGACCAAAAAGATGGAGGCCACGCCCCCCACAGATCTGACTCTGGCGCAGGACATGAGCCGGGACGCGCAGAAGCTGCTGGGCGACCTGACCGAGTACGAGCAGGAGCTCAAGCGCATCCAGAAGGACGCAGCGGACCGCGACCGGCTGGAAAAGGATATCCGGGTCAAGTACGCCAAGGTGAAGGCCGCCTACGACAAGCAGAAGGTGGACTACGAGACCCTCTACAAGGAGCAGATGAAGGGTCTGGAGCAGAAGCGCGCCGAGGCCGAGAAAAAGACCGAGGGCATCGATCCCGAGCTTTTGGCCAAATACCGGGCCATTAAGCAGCACTGTGCCCGCCCCATCGCCAAGCTGTACGGCGACCAGTGCGGCGGCTGCAACATGAACATTCCGCAGGCTTCCCTCCGTGCCTTCAAGAACGGCGCGAAGATGATCGAATGCGAAAACTGCGGCAGAATGCTGATTCAGCTGTGAGGTAATTTTTATGAACATGGTGGAGATCATTGAAAAGAAAAAATTCGGGAAGGCCCTGTCTGCCGACGAGATCGACTATTTCGTCAAGGGCGCGGCAGACGGTTCCATCCCGGATTATCAGCTCTCCGCGCTGCTGATGGCCATCCGTCTGAACGGCATGAACCGGGAGGAGACGGTTCAGCTGACGCTGTCCATGGCTCACTCCGGCGACATGATGGATCTGTCCATGCTGAAGGGCATTCCCACGGACAAGCACTCCACCGGCGGCGTAGGCGACACCACCTCATTGGTGCTGGCCCCGCTGGTCGCAGCCTGCGGCGTTCCCGTGGCGAAAATGAGCGGCCGGGGACTGGGCCACACCGGCGGTACGCTGGATAAGCTGGAAAGCATCTCCGGCTTCCGCATCGGCCTGAGCGAAGAAGAATTTATCCGGCAGGTGCAGGACATCGGCATCGCCATCATCGGCCAGACCAAGAATCTGGCTCCCGCCGACAAGACTCTTTACGCCCTGCGGGACGTGACGGCTACCGTGGACAGTCTGCCGCTGATCGCCTCCAGCATCGTTTCCAAGAAGCTGGCCAGCGGCGCGCAGGCCATTGTGCTGGATGTAAAGACCGGCGCAGGCGCGCTGATGCACACAACCGAAGCCAGCATTGAGCTGGCCCAGACCATGGTTCGCATCGGCTGCGACGCAGGCCGGCGGATGGTGGCGCTGGTCACCGACATGGGCGAGCCGCTGGGCAGCCACATCGGCAACGCGCTGGAAGTCAAGGAAGCCATCGATGTGCTGAACAACCGGGTCGAAGGCCCGCTGCTCACCGTGGCGGTGGAGCTGGGGGCGCGGATGCTGCTGCTGGGCGACGCGGCGTCCTCCGTGGCGAAAGGCCGGAACAAGCTGATGGAGGCGCTCCACAGCGGCGCCGGTCTGGAAAAGCTGCGGCAGATGATCGTCGCGCAGGGCGGCGACCCTGCCTGCTGCGATGATGTGACCCGGCTGCCCCAGGCCAAGATCATCCGGGACGTTCCCGCCGTGGAGGGCGGCTATATCCAGTGCATGGATACCATCCGTCTGGGCAACGCTGCTCAGGCCATGGGTGCAGGCCGCAAAAAGAAAACCGACTCCATTGACTACAGCGTGGGCTTTGTGATGCACAAGCGCATCGGCGACGAGCTTCGGCCCGGCAACGCGGTGGCGACGGTTCACGCTTCCAGCGAAGAAAGCGCGGCCCGCGCTGCCAGCGAAATTCTGGCCAGCCTGACTCTCTCCCCCACGCCCGTTCCCCGGTGCAAGCTGATCCACGCCTTTGTGGACAGCGAACATGTGGAGCGGCTGTAAGATCGTTTTCCTTTTCCCGGCCCGTTTGCGCAAACGGGCCGGTCTTGTTTTTTGGACTAGATTCCGCTATACTATCCATAAGCGGGCCAAGCCCGCACAGGGAGGAACGCCATGCGGCTGCAAAAGTATCTGGCCTCCTGCGGAGTGGCTTCCCGCCGGGCGGCGGAAAAGCTGATCGCCGAGGGCCACGTCACGGTAGACGGTCAGAAAATTACGGAAATGGGCGTGCAGGTGGAGGATCATCATATCATCTGCGTGGACGGCAAGCGCGTCCGGCCCGAAGGGGAAAAGCATTATATCATGTACCACAAGCCTGCGGGCGAAGTCACCACCGTCAGCGACCCGGAAGGGCGCGCCACGGTGCTGGATCGCTTCCGGGATTATCCCGTCCGGCTGTACCCGGTGGGCCGTCTGGACTACGACAGCGAGGGCTTGCTGCTGCTGACCAACGACGGCGACCTGACCGAGCGGATGCTGCACCCCTCCATGGAGATAGACAAAACCTATCTGGCCCGGGTCAGCAATCAGGTCACGCCGGAAGAAGCCCGGCAGCTGGAGCGGGGCGTGATGGTGGACGGGCGCCAAACTGCCCGGGCCAAGGTGCATATTCTGAGCGTACAGAACCTTTTTACCGATATGATCATTACCATCCATGAAGGCCGCAACCGTCAGGTGCGTAAGATGGTGGAGCAGATCGGCCATCAGGTGGTCATGCTGCGGCGCATCCGCTTCGGCCCGCTGAAGCTGGGCGAGCTGCCCCGGGGCATGTGGCGGCCCCTGACGCAGGAAGAACTGGACGCTTTGAAAAAGCTCTGATTTTCATTTGGAGAAGGTGTTCGTCATGGCCAAAAAAGGGCTGCTGGAATCCATTGTCAGCGGCGTACTGGGCGAGGGTTCCGCTTCCACCGGCGATTTTCTGGATACCATCGAGGACGCGCTTTCCGATCTGGTCGGGAGCGACGCCGCGTCCGATGGCCTGCTGGAAGGCATCGGCAGCGTATTGTCCGGTTTGACCGGCGCGGACGAAACGGAGTCGAAGACTTCCGCGTCCGCGAAGAAAAAAACGACCTCGAAAAAGACTTCGGCCAAGTCCGGCACAGTGAAAAAGACTTCGGCTTCCAAAAAGACTACGACCACTGCAAAATCAACGACGGCCAAAAAGACTTCGACCGCTGCAAAGTCTACGACGGCTAAGAAAACTTCGATCGCTGCAAAATCTGTGACGGCTAAGAAGACCTCGACTGCTGCAAAGTCTGCAACGTCGAAGAAGACTTCGACTGCTGCTAAATCTGCGACAGCTAAGAAGACTTCGACTGCTGCCAAATCTGCGACGGCTAAGAAGACTTCGAACGCTGCCAAATCTACGACGGCTAAGAAGACCTCGACTGCTGCAAAGTCTGCGACAGCTAAGAAGACTTCGACTGCCGCCAAGTCTGCAACGACGAAGAAGACTGCTTCCGCCAAAGCATCCGGCAGCGGGAAAACACGGAAGGGAACGAACGAATGAGCGCCTTTGAATGCTGGGAGGAGCAGCGGGGGTCCCTGCGCGCCGCGCTGAAGGAGCAGCCCAGCGTCCCCGATCAGGTGTACGCCATTCGGCATGCGCTGATGCAGACCGAGCAGAACACGCTGGCCCAGCAGAGCGATGAAATTCTCCGGCAGCAGATGGGCGTTCTGTTCAGTCTGGTGAAGGGTTCCGTCAGCTTTCTGGAAACGCCGGTGGCCGTCACCTCGTGGGTGGCTCAATCCCGCAGAGAGGAAAAGACCGGCGGCAAGGCGTGGCTGGTGGTGCTGGCGGCGCTTCTGATGGTTTTCAGCGGGCTATGCTGTTATTTCCGCGGCATCGTGCTGGGATGGGTGTCCGCATTGGCGGCGCTGATCGCCGGTTCGGCGGTGCTGCTCAGCGAGCGCCGGAAAAATCGGAAGCCTGCCGGGCACGAGGAAGTCCGCGTGACCCTTCAGCCGGACGTGGAACGGCTGCTGGCGGTCCTGGACGGACAAATGCGGGCCATTGACCGATGCGCCAATGATTTTGCCTATCTCAACGACAGCCTGCAAGGCCGGGAGCAGGGCAGCTCCGCCACGGCGGAACGTCTGGCCGACCTGATGGAGGCGGTTTACGAGCTGGAGGGCGACGAACAGGACGAGGTGGCCGGAGCGGCGGAAGGGCTGCTGAAGGGGCTGGGCTTCCGGGCTGTGCCCTATTCAGCGGAAAACAGCCGCCTGTTTACGGTGCTTCCCAGTAAAAACGAAACGCGCACGCTGTCCCCTGCTATCGTTTCGGCAGAGGATTTCCGGCTGATTCGCCGGGGAACCGCCGCCGTGCGGCAGGAATAGTCTCTTCGATTCGAAACATTCGGAATCAGGAAAGAACAAAGGAGCATCCATGCGTTATATCGGATTTGACGTAGGCGATGGCGAAAGCGCCATCGCCGCTTTTGAACAGGGTTCCGGCATCGAACCCGTGATTCTGCCCGTAGGCGGCTCCTGCAGCTTTTTAAGCGCCGTGGGCATGCTGAACGGCGAAATCGTCGTCGGCGAGCGGGCTTATACCGACGCGCTGGCCGACGGTCTCAGCGTCCGTTTCAAAAGCCGCTTTACCTATGACCCGGCCCGCAATGAGGACGTTGTCCGCTTTGTGCGGGGCGCTGTGCGCGATTTGCAGGAAAACGGACTGCTGCACCCGGAGGACGCTTTTGTGGTGGGCTGTCCTGCCGGTTGGAACGCCGCGACCCGCGCCCGGTATCGGGAGCTTCTGACGCGGGCGGGGCTTCGGGAGCCGCAGGTGATCTCCGAATCCCGGGCGGCGTTCCTGTACGCCAAATACGCCAAGACTGTGGCGCTGGACATTGATGTTTTGTCCAAAAACGCGCTGGTCATCGATATCGGCAGCTCCACGCTGGATTTTGCCTACATCGTCGGCGGACGGGAAACGGGCGTCGGCACCTTCGGGGATATTGCCTTGGGCGGCGGCGTTCTGGATGAAGAGCTGCTCCGCCTGTGCGTAGAACAGAGCCGGGACCGGGACGCCATCCGGCAGGTGTTTCAGGAGAGTCGAAGCTGGTACAGCTATTGCGAGATCGAGGCCCGGCGGCTGAAGGAGGAATACTACACCCGGCTGCTGGACGACCCGTCCGCCTCGGTGAAAAAGGCGCTGCGCATCTGCTACGACGGCGTGCAGAAGCTGACCCTCAGGCTGGCCGCCGATCTGGCGCGTCAGCTGACGGAGAAGCCGCTGGACGCGCTGCAGGGCCGCAGCTTTACGCAGGCGGTGCAGGACGCGCTGGATCACGCGGTTCGTCTCACGGCTGACGATCCGCCCCAGCTGGTGCTGCTGACCGGCGGCGCGTCCCGGATGCCGTTTTTCCGGCAGCTTTGCCGGGAGGCCTTCCGGAGCGCGGCGGTGGTCTGCTGCCCGGAGCCGGAATTTTCCATTGCCAAGGGTCTGAGCTATGCCGGGTGGATTGACTCCAATCTGCGGGAATTCCGCAAGGCCATCGAGAAAGAAATCACGGAGGAACGGGTGGCCTACACGGCCCGCAAGGCCATGCCCAAGCTCATCCCGCCCGTTACGGAGGCGCTGGTGGATCTGCTGATTGAGGAAGCCGCCGTGCCGGTAGTGACCGACTGGCAGAAGGGCCGCATCAGCACGATGGAGGAAATGGACGCGCAGCTCAAGCAGCGGGTCACGGAGGTGCTGGACTCCCCCATGGCCCGGGACGCGCTGACCCCGGCTCTCCGCATTTGGCTGGATGAGGTAGGGGTGCAGCTGCAGGCGCTGGTCGATCCCATCTGCGACCGCTACGAGGTGCCCCGAAAGGAAATGGCCATGAACCTGACCGCCGTCAGCTCCGGCCCGGAACGGCTGCCGCTGGACGCAAAGGGACTGACGGGCATGAACCTGATCGGCGCGCTGATGACGGTCATCGTCAGCGTTCTTCTGGGCCTTCTGTGCGGCGGCAGCGGCATAGCGCTGATCGCGGCAGGCCCGCTGGGCTTTCTGGCAGGCGCGCTGCTGGGTACCGCCGTATCGCTGTTCGGCATGGACGCGATCTCCGGCGCTATGATGAAGGCCAATCTGCCCCTGCTTTTGCGCAAGCGGAACTTAGTCAAGCATCTGCGCAGCGATTCCACCCGAAAGAAGCTGCGGGATGCGCTGGAAAAGGAACTGAGCAATCCGGAAAGCGCCTTTCAGCAGCAGGTGGTAACGGGCTTTTCCCGTTCCTTCAAGGCCTATCTGAACGGCATTGCGCAGGCCGCTGAAATTCCCATTGAATAATTCAAACCGCTCAGAAGGGAGGGCTGTCCATGATTACCCGATTGGAAAATCCCGCCGACGCCGCCGAATTGTTTGAGTCCTTTCATGATACGATGGTGCTTTCCTGCCTGAGCGGCATGATGGGCGACGTTTATGCCGTGGCGGAATGGCCCCTTTGCTCCGCCGCGGCGGTGCTGGGCGATTTTTCCTTCTTCGCCGGGCAGCCCTCGGAAGAGCTGCTGCGCTTCCAGCCAGCCGGACAGCCCTACTGTCTCCTTACGCCCCAAAATGACATGTGGGCGGCGGAAATTCGCCGTGTCTTCGGGAAAGCCGTCTCTCCGCGCACGCGATACGCCTTTTTCCGCGACGCATCGGGCTTTGTGCCCAAAAAGCTGCGGGAAATGGCGGCGCTTCTGCCCGAAGGGGTCGTGCTTTCCCCCATCGACGATGCGCTGTATGTCCGCTGTCTTTCGGAGGAATGGGCACGGGATTTTGTCAGCAACTACGAAAGCCCGGAAGCCTTTGCCCGCATGGGCGTTGGCTTTCTTGCCCTGCGGGACGGCGAGGTGCTGGCGGGTGCGTCCAGCTACTCCTCCTATCCCGGCGGCATCGAAATCGAGATCGACACCCGAAAAGACCAGCGCCGTCAGGGACTGGCGCGGGCCTGCGGGGCCCGCCTGATGCTGGAATGCCTAGAGCGGGGGCTGTACCCCAGCTGGGACGCGGCCAATAAGATCTCCGTCCATTTGGCGGAAACGCTCGGATATCGCTTCCGGGAGGAATATATCGTCTATCAATGGGAAAAGGAAAAAGAAAAATAAAGGGAAAAGGCTCAGCCCTCTATTCGGGGCTGAGCCTTTGGGTATCCAGACGCTCTTACCGTTCCACGTGATAGCTGCGGAACTTGCCCACCTCGGCATGAAGACGGAACACGGCTTCGCCCGCCTCGGTGTACAGCGGCTCAATGCGCTTGCCGGAAACCACTTCCGTCAGTGCCTTGCCATCCTGTACATGCAGGAAAATGTCGGTATCGTGGGTTTCCCGATCCAGATAGGGATACAGGATAAAGCTGTCGTTGTCATAATGGAACAGGCTGATCATGGGGTTGCCCTCCAGATACACGCCGTTCACCCGGAACTCCCGGCGCATGTAGGACAGCATGGGCACCGGCAGATATTTCAGGTCGGAGAAGGATTCCGGGACGCAAAGGGTGATCATTTCGCCCCGGCCATAGGTATCCCGGGCCAGCAGGGTGTAGCTTTCTTCCTCGTGAATGCCCTTGCACTGCTGAATCCACGTGGCGTTGTTGCGGTTTTCCAGCACGGGGATCAGAATTTCCCGGCTGCCGTGGAGAATCTCCCGGTCATAGCCCAGACGCAGGCATTCCACCATGAAGTCCTTGACGGCCACGGTGCGATGACGGTCGCGCAGGCTGGTAAAGCGTTCCACTCCCCGGCCCAGCGTAGCCTTCACAAAGCCGCTGGTGACGATCGCCTTGCCGCCCTTGGCCAGATAAGGATCCAGCTTTTCGATGATCTCCGGGTCGCAGGCGGACGAAGCGGTCAGGAACATCCGGGGCGCGTCCGCCGGGAAAAAGGGCGTGGTCACAATGGGGAACCCGTGCATGCCGTAGAAATCCTGCACGTTGTCCTCGCCCTGAGAGCCGTTGGGAATGTAGCAGGGAATGCCGATGACCTGCCCCATATGATCCATCACTTCGTCCAGCTTTTCCAGCATGAAGCCCAGCGCAGGCACGTTGACCGTATTCACCAGCGCCTGGAAGCAGAACATCATCAGTTCCCGGGCCCGGCCAAAGGCGGTCAGGTACGCCTGCTCCAGATAATAGTCCAGAAAACGGCATTCAAAGGGATCGAACCAGCCGCCGCCGTTCCGGCCGGGAGCCAGCTTTTCGAAGTACTGCAGCAGCGAGAAGGACAGATACCGGGGCAAATGCTGATCGGTATGGACGGGATCCCGGGTCTCGGTGCCGGTGTAGATGCCGTCGAACAGGTCCTTCTGCTCCAGCGGATTGTAGCCCGTCTCCTGATAGGATTCCATCCAGTTGGGATACTTGATGATCACCTTGCAGTCCGGGTTGACCCGCTTGGAGGGCGCGATCATATGGTCGCGGGAAACCTCCACCATCTTGTGGCTGCGGTAGCGCTCCCAGCTGCCGTCGGTAATGCCGTGCTCGGCGTTGTACTGATCCCGCTCGGCCCGGCACTTGTCGCAGGTACAGTTGGTAAAATAAAAATCGTCGATAATCCACTGGTCGAACAGCCGTCCGTTCATCTCAGACACAGCTTCCAGCTGGCGCAGCATGGTCTCGTCGTTATAGCAGAGGGTGCCGAACATGCGCTGCTTGGGTTCGGCCCCCTCCGGGTCGGGCATGGCGGTGGTAATGCCGCCGCTGACATGGATGCCGTTCTGTTCAAATACTTCCTTGCACATCCGAACCTGTTCTTCCGAGGCGAAGGTGCCGTCCCGGAAGGGCTCCAGATACACGTTGTCCAGATGCAGGTTGTGCTCGAAAAAGTCAATGTCCTTCTGTAACTGCTCCCGCTCCGCGCGGGCCGCGCCCTGAGCGATAAAATAAGTGGCCAGCCGGAAATTCCTGTAATGGCTCATAAGGGTGTCATCCTCCCGTCTTTCCCTATCCAATTGGAACGCTGCAACGTCAAGGGCAGAATAGCATTTCCGCTTCCGAAAAGTCAATGGATTCTCATGCTGTTTTATGTGTTTTTCGGCGCAATGCCTGCCGTCTTCCTCGGACAATCGAAATACAAAAAAGGATACAGCGGCGTTCCGCTCCCCTGCACCCTCTTCCCGATTCTTTTTCGTCAAGCAGAAAGATGGGCCGAAGGCTTCTTCGGCATTTCCCGGAAGCGGCCCGTTTGGCAGACAAAGCTGCGGAAGCCCGTTCGCTTCAGGCCCAGCAGGCGATCCATTTCGTCGGCGGCATTTTCATAGGAAGCCGGGCTGAAATGAACCAGCAGATAATCCGCCTCCCGAATTTTCCCGGAAGCCGCCTGACAGAAAGCCCGTACCGGCGCGGCCAGCGCAAACGCCCAAATGGGCGAGCAGATGGTCACGTGCTCGTAGGCCGTCAGATCAACCGTCACCGGACGGATGGGCATGGGCCAGCGATGCATGGCGTAACGGCCGCACCACCAGAAGCCCAGCGTCCCCTCCGTGCGTTCTGCGGATTGAATTTCGTAAACCTCCGCGCCGGTGCGCGCCGCCTCTTCGAACGCCTTGCGGCGCACGTAGCCCATGCGGGAAAAATAAACCACCAGCCGCTTGGGATTCGTACCGATCTGCGAATCATCCTCCCGGCGAACGGCAAAGGTTTCCTGCCGTTCAAACACCCATGCCGCGTAGCCGGTCAAGGCCTGCACCAGCCCGAAAAAGAAATACAGGGTCGACATCACATTCGGCGGAAACAGCCAGAATTGAATGCAGATCCACAACATCAGCGTGATGCCGAAAAATCCGCCCAGCACCACGCCCGCGTGCTTCCGCCGAAGAAGCAGCACGGCGGCTGTCAGATTGGTCAGGCCGTTCACGATCAGCAGGGAGATGCCGGAAAACACAAAATTCTGAAACAGCACATCCGCCAGCGGCATTTTCTGAAAAAAGGGAAGCATCGCGTCCATGCCCATGATTTTGCCGGAGGGATCGATCAGCATGCAGGCGGCTCCCGCTACGGCCCCCAGCCCGATCCACAGCGTCCAGAAAATCAGTGCCTTCCGCGCCTTTTCAAATCTTGATTTCATCTGTTTCTCCCTGCTTTCGTGTTCCTTTTCGAATGACCAAAAGTTCCCCCGCGCCCTTGGGGAAGCGCGGAGGCTTTCGGTTTTTCAGGATTATGCTTTTACTTTTCCCGGCTGCCCGTCAGGCGAATCACAGCCATCACCGCCCCAAAAAGGACTCCGGCCACCGCCCAGATCCACCAGAGGGTTCTCGGATTGCCGTTGCCGCTGGGGCCGAAGGAGCAAATCAGGAAGACCGCCGTAACGACCAGCCAGTAAATCGCGCTGACCGTGCCGGACAGCCGGCGCAGCCCGCGGCGGGAACGGTTGAACTCGCCCTCCTGCAGCAGCTTATCCATGGAATTCTGACGGCAGCCCGCATACACCAGCGCGAAGCATCCGCATCCGGCTACCAGCAGAACCAGACACAGCGCCGCTATCGTGCCCAGATCGGACAGCCGCAGAGAAATCGCCAGAAACAGCGGCAGCGCGGCCAGAACGCAGAGCACCACGCCCAAAATCTGAATCCAGCCGTACTTCTCCTGAAAGGCCTTGCGGCGTTCTTTGACCATGCCCGTTACGCCGTATTCCGTTTCATAGGGAACTTCTTCCAGAAATTGAAATTCCCGGCTCCGGGACGCGCAGGTCAAAAACAGGAACACTCCGACCGCCACGAAGAGCAGCATCACGCACAGGCCGACGCCTACAGCCGCTTCTTCCGAAAGATGGAAACGCGCCGTTTCCTGACTCATCACCGTCATCATCAGCAGCGCCGCCGGAGAAAGGATGCACAAGAGTGTGGCCAGCGCCATTTTGGGCGCGTCCTGCCGCCGCAGCTCCAGATAGCGGGAGGCCTCCTCCATGGTCACGCGCCGAACGGGATCCTCCGCCGCTTCGGGCGCCGCTTCTGCCGCTTCCATTTCATCCTTCAAAAGGAAATCGGTCGTCACGCCGAAAAGACGGCTCATCTGAAGGATTTTTTCCATATCGGGGATGGACTGCGCGCCCTCCCATTTGGAAACCGACTGCCGGGTCACGTTTAACTGCTGGGCCAATTCTTCCTGAGACCATCCTGCCTTTTTCCGCAGGGTTACAATTTTATCCGCCAAAATCATCCGGGTCTTCCTCCTGTTTTCTGGATGCGTCAGCCGCATCCGGGATGAGTGCATCATACCGTTTTGGTCGGTTGCATACCAGAAATCGGGCTGGTCAATCTGTCAACCGGCAGTTGCGCTTGCGCATTTTCCTTGCAAAATGGGCCTTTTTTTAGGAAAAGCGCCCATCTTTTCATTTGGTGATTGCTGTTTTGCAATCCATGTTTTGTTTCGGAGCTCATTATAGACATTTTCCAAAGAGCCGTCAAGGTTTTCGGGACGAGAGGACATACTCTCCTTCTTTTTCATCATGCTTTCCCATGTGAATCATAACCGTCAGCGTATTTTTCATCCCGTTTCCGAAAAAGAACGGGGCCGGAAGCCTGAATGGGCGACGTCTGAACGTATGATGTAAATTTTTCATTAACGAATTGCTTTTCGGACGCAAGCATCCTAAAATACAATAGGAAAAAACATAGGAAAGGGAATCGTATGAAAAAAGGACTCAGCATCGCTGCCGCCATTTTGCTTCTGTTTCAGATTTGCGCGTTTGCAGAAGCTGACCCTCAGCAACCGTCAGATAGTACAACGTTTTACGGAGACTATATAAAGGAAAATGAAGTTCGGGAATTGACCGTTCTGGGAGATGAACCCCCATTTGCCTTTGTTCTGTGCAAAACCCTGAACGTACACGCTCAAAAGGATCTGTCCTCAGAAGTAGTGGGGACCTTAAAATACGCTAAAGAAGTGGAAGTCCTCGAAAAAGCTGACGACGCCTACTATATCCATTTTTATGAGACCATAAGCGACGTCGTTTTCGACAAATATGGATGGATTTCCAAAGCGTATGTCCTGCTTGAACCGCCCTATTTCATTGCCAATCACCCCACCCCGATCTTTGCACTCCCACAGGAAGACGCAAAAAAATTGGGTTATTTAAGCACTTACGATTCCCTTCGAGTGATTGGGGAAGTCGATGATTATTACATCGTATCTTGCGAAGCTGCCGCAGGGTTTGTCAAAAAAGAATAAGCGTACCAAAAGCGGAGCTGCGGGAAAACATTCCTCCCGCAGCCCCGCTTTTTCACTGTTTGCTCATGCTTAAGGCATCGCCAGCGCTGCTGCCGAATGGGGCGGCATTGCCTTAATACCGGATGAGATAATAAATCACATATACCCAGCTCAGCAGGCCGTGAAAGATGGCCCAGCCGACGGAATGCCAATTCACATAGCTGATGACCATGGCCAGCGCGCTGCCGAAGGTAATGCCGCTTTTGACGGTTTTGGTAATGGTTTCCTTGTGACCCATTGTTGAATCCCTTGCTTTCTTTTATTTAACAGTTATTTGTTGGCAGCGGCTCCCAGCGGGATAGCCAAAAAGACCAGCCAGCCCGGATGCCACAGATGGAAGAAAAAGCCTAGAATCAGATAGATCAGCGTGACCATGATGGGGTTGCAAAGCTGCTCCAGCCGGTTCTTGGGGCGCATGTAATGCAGGGGGATGGTCAGGAAAATCAGCCAGCCCGGGTGCCACAGGTGAAAGACTGCGCCCAGCACCAGGTACAGTGCCGTGATCTCGATCGGGAAAAGTGCGTCCTGCTTGCGGCGCTTTTCTTCCTTTTGCTTTTGTTCCATTGCCTCGTAATAGCTGCCCTCGGGGCCCAAGCCCTCGCTGCCGTTCTGCGTCATACCGTTTCTTCTCCCTTTCCTGTGGCGGAAGGCTCCGCCGCTTGGTACAGGATGATCATAGCACGTTTGGCGCAGGGAGAAAAGAAGCGCGGCGTTCAAACTCTCTGAAGCATCGCTTGGGAGAAAATGAGAAAATGCTGAGAAAAGACCGGCCAGCTCTTTACACTGCCCGGCGGGAAGTTGTATGATAGCATTGTGTTGATATTCAGAACCTCCGGGTGCTTCCCGGAAAGACAGGAGTGTGTGCCTATGTCGTTCTTTTCCACCCGCGGCGGCGCGTGCGTGACCGCCTCTCAGGCTATTTTGTGGGGGCTGGCCAAGGATGGCGGATTGTATGTGCCCAGCATGTTTCCGCAGCTTTCCAGCGAGCGAATGGCGGCCCTCTGCGGTGCCAGCTATCAGGAGCAGGCCGCGCGGATCCTCCGAGACTATCTGGAAGATTATACCATCGCCGAGATCGAGCAGTCGGTGAACGCCGCCTATGATGACCGGCATTTTGACGACCCTGCCGTTACGCCGATGCACACCCTCATGCCGGACGTGCATGTGCTGGAGCTGTTTCACGGCCCCACGCTGGCCTTTAAGGACGTAGCGCTGAATCTGCTGCCCCACCTGATCCGGCTGGCGGCGGAAAAGAACGATGAAGAGCGGGAAATCAGCATTCTGGTGGCCACCAGCGGCGATACCGGCAAGGCGGCGCTGGAAGGCTTCAAGGACGTTCCCGGCACCAGCTGCACCGTGTTTTATCCCTACGGCGGCGTGAGCCGGATGCAGGAACTGCAGATGGCCACCACCGGCGGCGAAAACACACACGTCATCGGCGTAAAGGGAAACTTCGACGATGCGCAGACCGGCGTGAAGCGGCTGTTCGCCAGTCAGGAATTCCGTGAAAAAATGAACGCCATGGGCAAGCTGCCCAGCTCGGCCAATTCTATCAACTTCGGCCGTCTGGCGCCCCAGATCGTGTATTATTTCAACGCCTATATGCAACTGGTGCAGAAGCATGCCATCCGCATGGGCCAGTCCGTCAATTTTGTGGTGCCGACGGGCAATTTCGGCGATATTCTGGCGGGCTACTATGCCAAGCGCATGGGCCTGCCGGTGGCGCGGCTGCTGTGCGCCAGCAACCGCAACAATGTGTTGACCGATTTCTTTGCCGACGGCACCTATTACACCCACCGCGCCTTCTTCCAGACCATGTCTCCCAGCATGGATATTCTGATCTCTTCCAATCTGGAGCGGCTTTTGTTCGAAAGCACGGATCGCGACCCGGCGCTGGTGCGGCAGTGGATGGCGCTGCTTTCCTCCGAGGGCGGCAGCTTCTCCATCGGCGCGCAGCGGCTGAAGGAGCTGAAAAAGACCTTCTGGGCCGGTTACGCGGACGACTTCATGACCTCCGGCGAGATCAAACGGGTCTTTGAGCGCTTCCATTATCTGATGGATCCGCATACCGCCGTGGCCAGCTACGTGCTCAAGCAGTACCGCGAGGAGACGGGCGATCATACGCCTGCGGTCATTCTTTCCACCGCAAGCCCCTACAAATTCTCCGAAAGCGTGCTGGCCAGCCTGCAGGGCACGGAAAACGTGAAAGGACTGGACGCCTTCCAATGTGCCGAAAAGCTGGAAGAACTTTCCGGTGTTCCCGTGCCCCGGCAGATCCGGGAGCTGCAAACGCTGCCCATCCGCCACAAGCGGGTCTGCGAGGTCTCCGGCATGGAGGAAGCCCTCATGGAGGAGTGGAAGTAACCGGCAGCGTACACGCGGCCACGGCATAGCCCAGATTATCCAGACTGACCTCCTGCGCCGTGCTTTCCGGCAGGGAAAATTCCGTGTATTTTCCCTGCATGGGCTGACAGACGATCCAGTAGCCGACCTCGCCGGTGGGCCGGATCAGCACCTGCCGGTGGCGGTGCAGGAAGTCCAGATATTCGGCAAAGTCCAGCCCCAGACAGGTCATGGCCGCTGCGTGAGCCTCGCCCACGTACCGCAGCCGGACCCCGTCCCGGGAACGGGAGACCACCACAAAACCATAGCGCCATGCCGTCTGCATCAGCATCCGCCCGCGGGGAGTTTCTTCCAGCGGGCGTTCTGCATCCGGCGGAGCGGTCACATCGACCGTGTATTCCTGCAATAACTCGCCGCAGCCGGGCGTGTCCGTCTCCTGACAGGCGCGCTCGGCGGCCTCCTGAAGGGAATGACTGGCCGCCAGCACCCGAAAGCGGCTTAGCCGCCGCTCCCGCTGCTCCAGCGGCGTCAGGGTTCCCCGACTGATCCACAGACCGTCCGTCCCGCTGCCTCGCAGCGCGGCAAACAGCCTTGTCAGCGCACGAATCGTTTCTTTGCCGCTTTTGATGGTCAGGTCGTTGACCGGCACCATGCCATTGCCATAGCGGGCGATGCTCAGAGTGTTGGGAGAGGGCGTTCCGGCAGGCAGCGGGTGCGTTTCATCCAGAAGGAGCAGCTTTCCCCGCAATAGCTGCTCTTTCGTAACGATCTGCCGCGTGCAGACCATTCCATCGGGCAGGGCATAGGCGATCGCGCTGCTCCGTGGACGGGAGGACGGAACGGCGGCTTCCGCCGCCAGCGGCAAGTTATATTCCCGGGCCGTGCCTCTGGGAACCAGCATGGGCAGCAGCAGCGCCGCCGTCCACGCGCCAGCCAGCAGAAGCATCCGGCAGCGTCGGCTCTGCGTCCAGCGCGGCCGGGGCTGCCAGCACTGCGCACCCCAGCAGTTCGAGCGCTTTCCGACCCTGCGAACGTACTGTCTGCGCCATTCCCGCTCGGTCATCAGCCCTTCGGACATGCTCATCCCTCCTGACGGTTGTGAGGATAGCATGACCATTTTATGGGAAATGCATGCAAAACAGGAAAAACGAGGGCTGTTCTTTGTCGTGTATCCTTCCGGGAGTGTGTCCGTCTTACATCTTCTTTCGGCCCATTGACTTCACCTTGCTTCTGTGGTAAGATAACGCCAGGTGAGGAGCCTGACCTGTTGGGGCAGGTCAACGAATCATCTTTGAATGACCGTCTTCCTGTTGGATTTGGGGGCGGTTATTTTTTATGCTTTGGCTTGACTGCTTTCAGCACTTCGAAAATAACGTAAGCGATCAGCCTTAACAGACTGATGATGTCACCAATCTTCATTGGCATCATCTCCTTTGTGATTTAGTATCACTCCGGCGATGATTCGCTTAGCTTCTCCACCCTGCGCTCTTGGTTTCCCTTGAGCACGGGAACATGATAACATGGGACTGCTTTTATTGCCAATTCCTTTTCTCGAAAAACAGGACTGTCCATGCTTCGGCTGGCTGGGCCGTCTGATGCGTCTTTGCAGCGCTAAAAGCCCGGCGTGCATTCCCATGCACGCCGGGCTTTTGAAACCAGCTTTTTCTGCGCCATTCCGCGCCTGTCAGCCTTTGATGGAGCCGTCGGGATTGAAGAGGGGGAGCTTTTCGAGGTAAAGGATGTCGGGGCGATCCTGCGCGGCGCCCTCGGCCAGAATGGCCATTTTGCCGACCACGTTGCCGCCGGCCTGCTTGACCAGCTTTTCGACGGCCTTGAGGGACTCGCCGGTGGAGATCACGTCGTCCACAATCAGGACGCGCTTGCCGCGCATGAAGTCCGCGTCGTCCTGATCGATGCAGAGCATCTGCCGGTTCTCGGTGGTGATGCTGGTCACTTCGGTGGAGAAAACGTTCTTCATGTAGAGCTTGGCGGCCTTCCGGGCGATCAGGTAGCGGTTTTCGCCGTGCTGACGGGCCATTTCATAGACCAGCGGGATGCCCTTGGATTCGGCGGTGATGAGGATGTCATGCTCCGGGGCGATCTTCAGCAGCTCCCGGGCGCAGGCCACGGTCAGCTCCACATCGCCGAAGATGACGAAAGCGCCGATGTAGAGGTCGTCGTTCACCCGGCACAGGGGCAGGTCGCGCTTGAGGCCAGCAACGTTCATCGTATAGAACATTTTGGGTTCCACTCCTTCAATACAAATCAAATGGCGGGGCGCTGGGCACCCCGCCATCTATTATAACACACTTTGGCTTAAAGTGCAGCAAGAATGTACATGACCACGAACAGGGCGGACAGGATGTACAGCAGCACGGGCACTTCCTTGAACTTGCCGCGGGCCATCTTGATCAGGGTGTAGGAGATAAAGCCGAAGCCGATGCCGTCGGAAATGGAGTAGGCGAAGGGCATCATGGCGATGGTCAGGAAGCAGGGCAGCGCCACTTCCACATCGCTCCAGTCGATCTTGGCCACATTGCCGATCATGAACATGCCGACGATAATCAGCGCGGGAGCGGTAGCGGCGGAGGGGATGATACCGGCGATAGGCGCCAGCACACAGCCCAGCAGGAACAGAATGCCCACGACCACGGAGCTCAGGCCGGTGCGCGCGCCTTCGGAAATGCCGGTGGAGGATTCCACGAAGGTGGTCACGGTGGAGGTGCCCATCAGAGCGCCGGTGCAGGTGGCCACGGCGTCGGCGATCAGGGCCTTGTCGCCGCGGGGCAGGTTGCCGTTTTCGTCCAGCATGCCGGCGCTTCCGGCGGTGCCGATCAGGGTGCCCACGGTGTCAAAGCAGTCGCACATGGCGAAGGTCACGATAGCGGTCAGCAGGGGCAGAATGCCGTTGCCCAGCAGGCCCACGAAGCTCAGCTTGAAGAGGGTGGGAGCCACGGAAATGCCCTCGAAGGAAATGCTCACATTGGAAAGATTGGTCACGCCCATGGGAATGCCGATGACGGTAGTCACCAGAATGCCGATGAACAGCGCGCCCTTGACCTTCCAGGCCATCAGAATGCCGGTGATGATCAGGCCGATCAGGGCCAGCAGCGGAGCGCCGGAGGTGATGTTGCTCAGGTCCAGCAGGTTGTTGCCCGCGGTGACGATACCGGCGTTCAGCAGGCCTATCAGGCAGATGAACAGGCCGATACCGGCGCTGATGGCGGCCTTCAGGGACGCAGGAATGGAATCAATGATCTGCTTGCGGATCGGAGAGACGGAGATCGCCAGGAAGATCAGGCCGGAGATGAACACGATCGCCAGACCCTGCTGCCAGGTGTAGCCCATGCCGAAGCAGATGGTGTAGGTAAAGAACGCATTCAGACCCATGCCGGGAGCCTGCGCAAAGGGAACGTTCGCCATGAAGGCGGTCAGGAAGCAGCCGATGGCGGCGGAGATGCAGGTGGCCAGCATGACGGCGGTCTGATCCATGCCCGTCTGGGACAGGAAGTTGGGGTTGACGAAGATGATGTAAGCCATCGCGAAGAACGTCGTCAGGCCGCCGATCACTTCCGTGCGGACGTCGGTGTTGTGCTTTTTGAGCTGAAATAGCTTTTCCATGGTGAGAGCCTCTCCTTTTCCGAATGTTTTTTGGAGCAACGTGAAAATTGTACGTTTTTATCGTCGGCTTGTCAATGGATTTTTCGGAGAAACGGCACTTTTTCTGAAAAAAACCGCAGAAAAAGGGAAAGAATTGTCGAAGGATATCCCCCAGTCGAATCTTTGAGGAGGTCTTGCAATGATCGGCTTGAAAGAGGCTTATGAAAAAATCAAGCAAACCCATCCGAACGAATATGTTGACGGCGTTAATGAATTTCCGCAGTATTATCGTTTCTTTCTCGTGCCAAACGGAAAGAAATGGGAAGATCTGATGTGGGGATTATATGGAGGTACGCAGGTAGACAAGGATACGGGTAAAATGACCGAAAACACAGTTCTTGGCCTCGAAGCCCCCATCCATCAATACCGAAGAGAAGAACTGGAGAAGCTTTAAGCAGCTTCTTCTCAGCGGGTCAAAGCCATATCAAAAGCGCTTTCAGCATCGCTGCCGAAAGCGCCGCAGGTCATTTTCATCATTATCTTTATTGCCTTTATTGTCCCAGCGCGGCAGGCTGCTGCTCGCCGCCAAGCGGCCACAGTTCAATGAAATGCTCTACCTCGTAGCGGTAATCCCGTTCCGGGATGCCTTCCGCGACGATGAGCGGCGACGAGGCCAGCGTATTGCCGTCCAGCATCAGCCGGACTTCGCCGATTTCGTCCCCCAGCTCAAATCCGGCGGGCAGTTCTTCCGGCAGCGTGTATTCCAGCGTGGGAACCCGTCCCTTCCGAACCGGCGCGCTCAGCTCCCGCCCGGTCACGATGGAGACGGTTTCCCGAACGCCGTCCTTCACCGGCAGGACGCGAACGCTTTCCCCGGCGGCGAAGGCAGTGAAGGCTTCGTATTCCGCAAAGCCCATGTCCAGGATCCGCTCGGCTTCCTGAAACCAGTCGGGGCAGTTCAGCACTACGCCGATCAGCTCCAGCCCTTCCCGCTTGGCCCCGAATACCAGACAGCGCCCCGCCGCCTTGGTATAGCCGGTCTTGATGCCGGTAGCGCCGTCATAGTCGGTCAGCAGGCGGTTCTTGTTATTGAGAATGCGGGAATAGGTTCGCCCCTCCCACGGAATGGAAGCCCGGCGGGTGGAAACGATCTCCCGGAATTCAGGATGATCCATGGCTTCCCGGGCGATCAGCGCCAGATCATAGGCCGTGGTGTGGTGGCCGGGCGTGGGCAGGCCGTTGGGGCTGAGAAACACGGTATTCTGACAGCCAAGCTCCGCCGCCCGTTCCGTCATTCGGCGGCAGAAGGCATCCACGCTGCCGCCGATGTGCTCGGCAATCGCCACGGCCGCGTCGTTGCCGCTGGCCAGCATCAGCCCGTAGAGCAGATCCCGCAGGGTGAGCTTTTCTCCTTCGGAAAGATAAATGCTGGTGCCCGGAACGCCGAAGGCGTTTCGGCTGACCGTGACCACATCGTCCAACTGGCCTTCTTCCAGCGCCAGCAGGGCGGTCATGACCTTGGTGGTGGAGGCCATGGGCAGGGCGGTTTCTTCATTGCGGCGGTACAGCACCCGGCCGGTGTTTTTCTCGATCAATACCGCCGCCTTGGCGGAGGTCTCGATGAGCTTTTCCTCCTGCGCCCGGGCGTGGCCGTTCAGCAGGGTCAGCGCGGCGCAGCAGGCGAACAGAAATAGCCGTCGTACCCGGTAAAAAAAACGGTCTTTCATTGTAGCTCCCCATCGAAAAGATCGGAATCGGTCTTTCCGAAGATTTTGTTTTTCTTCTTTTCTTTCTCGTCCTTGGCGTTCAGCTCTTCCAGCAGCTGAGGAAGCAGCTCCACCATGCGCTCCATAGCGCCGGTGGTCTGGGCAGGAAGCACCTTGACCTGATTTTCCGTCACCACCAGAAAGCCCACCGGCTGCACCGATACGCCTGCGCCCGTGCCGCCCGCGAAGGGGAAAACATCCGTGGGCACGGGCTTTTGCTTGTTGTCCTCGATGGCGTACTCACCGCCGCCCGCCACAAAGCCGAAGCTGACCTTGGAAATGGGAATGATGGTAGTGCCCTTCTGATCCATGACCGGCGCGCCTACCACCGTGTTCACGTCCACCATGCCCCGAATGCTTTCCATGGTGGTCTGCATCATATTGTCGATGGGATGTTGCTGCTGCATCGCTGTTCCTCCTTGAAAATGGAATGCTGGAATGGGTCAGGACAAGGCCGCTGTCCGGCCGTCCTGTGCGTACTGCCTGCGGCTGCGCAGGTAGACAGAGCCCATGAGGGCCATCGTTGGAATTAGACTGCCCAGCCGCAGGCCGACTATACCTTCCAGAAGCGTTTCCGTGCCGTTTTGGGAAAAATCCGCCTGCATCCGGCAGCGGAAAACGCCGGGAAGCGCGCCGGTCAGCCGCAGGGTCTCGGTCAGGGTGCGCAGGGCGCAGAAGCACAGGGCGTTCAGCGCCGCGTCCTCCATGGAGAGCCGCAGAAGCACCGTGCATTTCCGCAGGTGAAGCATATGGAGAAAACGCCGAAGCACGGCCTTGTCCGTCAGGGTGCGCAGAAGCGCCGCATCCGCAGAAAGCAGCTTCCGCAGGCCTTTTTGGCGGGAGACGGGCGTTTCCGCCTGAGGCGCTCCCGGCGGGCCGGTGCGGCGCAGGGGAAGCCCGGCGGCCCGAAATTCCAGCCGGTAGCCGGACTGACGGCCCAGCCGCAGGCGGAAATGAACGCTGACGGGCAGGATCATCAGACTGTAGATCAGCAGGGATAACAGGTACAAATTCATGTTTTTTCCCTCCCGAGGCATATTGTTTACGGTTTCTTCATTTTTACGCTACGCTTTTTCCGAAAATATAGGTTATGATAGAAGAGAACCTTAGGAAGGGAGTCTTTTTTCTCCTATGAGCAGACTGATCGGTATTGATTTGGGCACTACAAATTCCTGCGTTGCCACGATGGAAAACGGCGAAGCCGTTGTGATCCCCAACGCGGAAGGCGGACGAACCACGCCGTCCGTGGTGGCCTTTACCAAAAACGGGGAGCGTATCGTAGGCGCGGCGGCCAAGCGGCAGGCCGTGACTAACGGAGCCCGCACCATTTTTTCCATCAAGCGGGAGATGGGCACGGACAACCGGGTAAAGATCGACGGCAAGAACTACACGCCTCAGGAAATTTCCGCCATGATCCTGCAAAAGCTCAAGCAGGACGCGGAAGCCTATCTGGGCGAGACCGTCACGGACGCGGTGATCACCGTTCCCGCCTATTTCAGCGACGGGCAGCGGCAGGCCACCAAGGACGCGGGCCGCATCGCCGGGCTGAACGTGCTGCGCATCATCAACGAGCCTACCGCCGCGGCCTTGGCCTACGGCGTGGACAAAGGCGGCTCTCAGCGTATCATGGTGTACGATCTGGGCGGCGGCACCTTCGACGTGTCCATTCTGGACATCAACAACGAAGTGATCGAAGTGCTGGCCACGGCGGGCAACAACCGGCTGGGCGGCGACGATTTCGACGCCTGCGTATCCAATTATCTGGTGGAGGAATTCCGCCGCCGGGAGCATATCGACCTGACCCATGACCAGACCGCCATGAGCCGCATCCGGGAAGCGGCGGAAAAGGCCAAGATCGAGCTGAGCGCGGCTATGACCACCACCGTGAGCCTGCCCTTCCTGACCTCCGGGCCGGACGGCGCCAAGCATCTGGAAATCGACCTGACCCGGGCCAAGTTCGACGAGCTGACCGCCCATCTGGTGGAGGCCACCGTTGGCCCGGTGGAACAGGCTTTGCGGGACGCGGGGCTTCAGGCGCGGGATCTGAGCCGGGTGCTGCTGGTGGGCGGCTCCACCCGCATCCCCGCCGTGCAGGCTGCGGTCAAGCGGCTGACGGGCAGGGAGCCCAGCAAGGACATCAACCCGGACGAATGCGTGGCCATGGGCGCATGCCTGCAGGCGGGCGTGCTGGCCGGACAGGTCAAGGGGCTGCTGCTTTTGGACGTAACGCCCCTTTCGCTGGGCATCGAAACCGTAGGCGACGTGTTCTCCCGGATCATCGACCGCAACACCACCCTGCCGGTGCAGCGCAGTCAGGTATTTACCACCGCCGCCAACTTCCAGACCTCCGTGGACATCCACGTGCTGCAGGGCGAGCGGGAGATCGCCAGCTGCAACAAGACGCTGGGCCGCTTCCGGCTGACCGGCATCCGCCGGGCTCTGCGGGGCATTCCGCAGATCGAGGTCACCTTCTCCATCGACGCCAACGGCATCGTGAACGTATCCGCCAGAGATCTGGGCACGGGCAAGCATCAGGAGATCACTCTGACCCAGTCCACCCACATGTCCGACGCGGAGATCGAGCAGGCCATGCGGGACGCAGAGCGCTACGCCGCCGAGGACGCCCGCCGCAAGGAGAGCGCCGAGGTGCGCAATCAGGCGGAGCAGCTGCTTTACGAATCCAAAAACGCCCAGCGCAGGCTGAGCCGGGAGGACAAGGAGCGCATCGAGGGCCTGCGCAGGCAGGTGGAGCAGGCCATGCAGGGCACAGACGACGGGGAGCTGAAGCGCCGCATGGCGGAGCTGACCAACGCCCTGCAGGCGGCGGGCCGCTACACCGACAACAGCGCTGCCGACGATGCGGACGGCGCGGTAGACGCGGATTTCAGCGCCTCTCACGAGGAGAAACGCTGATGTTCGGCTACGTGACCGCTTCGGCGGAAATGCCCGAGGAGCGACGGAAACGCTACCGGGCTTACTACTGCGGCCTGTGCCGCAATCTGGGCCGCCGCTATGGCGCTTTCAGCCGGATGACCCTGAGCTATGACGCGGTGTTTCTCTACATGCTGCTCTCGTCCCTTTACGAGCCGGAGGAGCAGAGCGGGCAGGAACGCTGCCTGCCCCATCCGCTGAAAGAGCATGCGTTTGTGGAAAATCCGCTGGCGGATTACGCTGCGGACGTGAATCTTCTGCTGAGCTACCACAAATGTCTGGACGACTGGCAGGATGAGCGCCGCCTGTCCGGTCGGGCGGAGGCAGGGCTTCTGCAAAAGAGCTTCGAGCAGATTGAAAAGTGCTATCCCGAAAAAAGCGCCGTACTCAGGCGCTGTCTGGATGAGATTCATCAAATCGAAAAATCCGGCGCGCCGGAGCCGGACCGGCTGGCCAACCTGACCGGCGAAATGCTGGGCAGTCTCTACCGCTGGCGGGAGGACGAATGGGCGGACAGTCTGGAAAAAATCGGTCAATCGCTGGGGCGGTTTATTTACCTGATGGATGCTTACGACGATCTGGAAGGCGACCTTCACCACGGGCGGTACAATCCGCTTCGGGAGCTTTCCGGGCAGGAGGATTTTGAGGAGTTGATCCGGCAGAGTCTGATGCTGGTGATGGGAGAATGCACCCGGGAATTTGAGCTTCTGCCGCTGATCCGGGACGTGGACATCCTACGCAATATTCTCTACGGCGGCTGCTGGGGCCGTTATCAGCTCAAGCAGCAGAAGCGGGAAAAGGACAAGCCCGCCGTCAAGCGGCAGGGCAGACAGGAGGGCGGGGCATGAGAGACCCCTACGAGGTACTGGAGCTGAAGCCGGGCGCTACCGACGACGAGATCAAGGCGGCCTACCGGCGGCTGGCCAAAAAATATCATCCTGACCTGAACGGCGGCTCGGCCGAGGCGGAGGCCAAGATGAAGGAGGTCAACGAGGCCTACTCCATTCTCATCAAGCACAAGGGAAGCTATCAGAGCGGCAGCTACGGCTCCGGCGGCGGTTATGGCTCTGGCGGAAGCTATGGTTCCAACGGAAGCTACGGCTCGTCCGGCGGTTACGGCTCCTATGGGGGCTACGGCCAGTCCGGCGGAGGGTACAGCGGCTACGGCGGCCAGCGTCAGTCCGGCGGCTACGGCGGCGGATTCGATTTCGGCGGCTTTGACTTCGGGGATTTCTTCGGCGGCGGTCAGCAGCGGAACTACCAGACCAGCAGCTACACGGAGAACGACCCGGAGCTGAAAAACGCTTCCAGCGCAGTGCTCAGCGGCCGGTATTCGGACGCGATTTCGCTGCTGCGGGCCGTGCAGAACCGCAAGGCCGCATGGTACTATTGGAGCGCCAAGGCCAATCTGGGGCTGGGCAACCGGGTAGCGGCGCTGGATCACGCCCGGAAGGCCGTGCAGATGGCCCCGGATGAACCGGCGTTCCGGGAACTGCTGGCCCAGCTGAACGCGAGCGGCGATAGCTACAGCCGGCAGTGGACGGGCGGGAATTTCGGTTCCTACTGTCTGTCCAATCCCATTCTTGCCTGCTGCGCCATCAATATTTTCTGCAACTGCTGCTGCGGCCGGGGTTTTTATTACGGCTGCTAAAGCGACTTTGGGGAGGAAAGAGCCATGTCATTCTGGGAAAAAATCAAGCAATCTCTTCGGAACTTCATGTCCGGCCGCAACGGCGCGGACCGTCTGGGCCTGACCCTTTTATGGACCGGCCTGATCCTGTATATTCTGGGTACGCTGATCGGAACGGCTTCCGGCACGTTCTGGCTGCTGCTGGGTTCGCTTCTGAATCTGGCCGGTTTCGCCTGCTACATTCTGTGCATTTTCCGCATGTTCAGCCGGAACCTGCCCAAGCGGCAGGCGGAAAACCGCCGGTTCGAAGCCTCATACGCCCGCTCCAAGACCCAGTTGCGTCAGGCGAAGAACCGTTTCAAAAACCGCAAGCAGTACAAATACTTCCGCTGCCCCAGCTGCAAGGCGTGGCTCCGTCTGCCCCGGGGCAAGGGGGTCGTGACCGTCACCTGCAGCCGCTGCCACACCAGCTTTACACAAAAATCCTGATGGCATTTGCGGCAGCATGATGCCGTTTCCCGCCGGAATGCGGCAAATGCTAACGCCATAACGGGTGCCATTTGAAGGCAATACCGCCCCAATGAGGCAGGGCGATAACGAGTGCATTTTTTGTTTGATGCAATGGCAAAACTCGAAGGTTTACTGGAGGTAAATCGAGCGTTTTGCCAGCAGCAGATAGCGGAAAAGGCATCGTTAGCGTCGCTGCCGAAGGGGGCGGTATTGCCTTAAGCCAGCCATGCATCAACCGGCAGCGCGGACGCGCCGCTGATGGGCATGGCTGGTTTTCTTTTTCGTTTTTATGAATCATGTGGCAGGGAGAACAGGGCACGGCAACACCTTTACGCACGCCCAAATCAAAAGAAGAGTGCATGCCGACGGACAACCGTCTCAGCCTGTCGAAAAAACCGAGTTGGCCGCTGTTGCCCGCAAACAGCGCTACGCTGGTTTGCGGGGAAAGTGCTGCGGCACAAGGGTTAGGGGCGCTGTTCCGCAACCTCAATCGTCGTCTTTGGCACTGCCGTGCCAAATCCTCGTTTCGGTTGACGGCTGTCAGTCGCTAGCTGCCTTCGGCAGCTGCATCCACTGGATGCGCGCTCCTTCTCGCCGCCCTATAACCCCGGCAGGCACCGTAGGGAAGGCGCAAGGCGGGTTGCCCTTGGGCAACCCGGTCTGCCTTTGGCAGACTGAACTTTTCAAATAGAATTTGAAAAGTTCACCGGTCGCCCGGTGGGCACAACCGCCGCAGGCGGTTAGCGACCCGCAGGTGTGACACGAAACGAGCGGGGACTACGGCAGTAGTCCCTGCGACGATTGAGTGGCAGCAGTGCCTCCTGCACCTCCACTTTTTTGACACTCTGAAGCCGCCGGGAAATTTTTCCGGCGGCTTCTTTTCGATTTACTTTTTATCCCTCAAAGGCAGGCAGCGTTTCCATGGCCGCCTCATATTGAGCGATCACCCGGTCGCACCAGTGGTCGAAAGCCGGATCCAGCTTTTGCAGGCTGGTATCGGCGTAAATGGTATGGAGCGCTTCCCGCACGCCTTCGTCAAAGCGGGTGGTACAGACGAACTCCGGCGCCTCGCGCTTGATCTTCGTATTGTCAAACCAGACGGAGTTGGACTTATCGCCCATCATGGAGCCGACCCATTCGTGATTCAGCCGTCCAAGCACATCGGTGGGAATATGCACGATGCGCGCCTCCACGCCCAGCGCCTGCGCCGTCGTCCGCACGATCTGATCCCAGGTCATCCGTTCATCGGAGGTGATATGGTAGGCATTGCCGATGGCGTGAGGATTTCCCATCAGGCCGCAGAAGCCCTTGGCAAAATCATTGCTGTGGGTCAGCGTCCACAGAGAAGTGCCGTCGCCGGGCACAATGACCTTCTTGCCCTGACGAATCCGTTCCACCACCTGAAAGGAGCCGTGATTGCCGTGCAGCGGCACCGGAACCTTGCGCTCGCTGTAGGTATGGCTGGGCCGCACCACCGTGAAGGGAAAGCCGTTTTCCCGGTATTCCTTCATCAGCCGATCCTCGCAGGCGGCCTTATTGCGGCTGTACTCCCAGTAGGGATTGCACAGCGGGGTGGATTCGGTGATCAGCGGATACACGGGCGGTTTCTGATAAGCAGACGCAGAAGAGATAAAAAAATATTGGTCCGTCCGGCCGCTGAAGAGGCGGATATCCCGTTCCAGCTGTTCGACGGTGAAAATAATAAAATCCGCCACCACGTCAAAATGCACATCTTCCAGCAGATAACGGACTTTTTCTTCGTCGTTCACATCCACGCAGAGGGATTTGGCCCCTTCGGGCAGCGGATGATTTCCCCGGTTGAGCAGGTACAGTTCCCAGCCTTTTTCCAGGCAGCGCTTGCTGACTGCATTGGAGATCGTTCCCGTGCCGCCGATAAACAACGCTTTTTTCACTGAATTTTCCTCCTGTTCTTTCCGTCCTCCCAGAGGGAAGGAGTACTGAAATCATTATAAGGGTTCCTCTTCGGGAATGCAACGCACATTTTGAAAAGGGATCAAAGGCAAGGGCTTGTGCGTTTCCAAAACAGGGGGAAAAATCAAAAAAGAAAAATGAAGGTTTGCCAAACAGATTGGACAGGGACAGAGGCTGAAGAGAAAAGCGCCAGAAGCGAAGGCGCATGGGGCGAGAGTTTCCCACCAAAGTCGGTGAGAGAATAGAAGCGATGGGAATCGTAGAAGCGTTTTTGATCTTCCCGATGGCTGTGCGCTGCTTTGCCGTTGCGTCGGGGCGTATAAGAGTGGAGCCGTTTGGGCCGTATGCCCAGGTCAAAGGCGGTTTGTTCGAAAAAGGTTTTGATTTCGCGCTTTGAGGGAGAAAACCGGTTTGCGAATTCGAAGCCGTTGGCCGTCTGTACGCACTCCACTTTGCTTCCTTTACGCGCAAAGGCGCTGACAACCTTTCGAAGAAAATCGGCAAAGGAATAGGTGCTCTGCTCTGGAATAATCTCTCCCTCTTTCCGCACCGATTGTCTTCCAATTTCAGTCATTCTGTTGTATACTTTTTCTTGGACGTGTGATTCGCTTCCTGTGTGTATTTTCATCCATGACACTTTATCGGTTTGCGAGTTATTTGTCTTTCTTTATGATACCTTTACCTTAACTTTTACGATAAAGCCTTGTTTCCGACCACATTGTTCAGCTGGATGATCGCAGTGCGATCACAGACGGTGACTGCATAGCGAATCCTATACTGCACGTCTCTGGGCCCCCGCTATCGGAGCGGACATGCCTTGTCGGCCCTGCCGGAGAATGTACGCATGAAAAAGACGGTGGCATTCACTGCGGAACGGCTGCAGAGCAGATGGATTTCACGATGGATATCGCGTTTGCTAAGGGCTTTGATTTCTAACGGAACATACGGGTTAACGCTGCGGAGGGAAAGTATGGATTACAAATCAAAAATCGAAAAGACAAGACAACTACGAGCTTCGGTAGACGCTTTTCTCAGGAAACTGGCTGGTCAGGACGAGCACCTTGAGATTGCCTCGAATAACATCGATACCGCTATCCATTACTTTGGCGTAAATATTGCTAAGGTATTCTTTTACGCTGATTCCATCAGAATCAAGGGATCAGACAGTGCAATGCTTCAGATGTATTATGCGCAGCTTCAGAGGGAATCCATCCCCTGCCGTTACGAATATGAATATGGCGGCATGTACCTTGGCATCGAGGCGACGTATGCGCAGAAGGCCTTGCAGTCGATCATTCTGAACGTGCAAAACAGCAAGGCAGGCAAGCAAGAGAAAAAAACAACAGCATGCTCCATGCCTGCTGAGACCGTGTCGGCTATAGCGCAACCGGCGGTTCCTGTGTCAGAACTATCTCCTGTGACGTTCGCTCCGCAAGGGCCTGCCTCTGAGACGAAGGCCGAAGCCTTCGATTTACAGAAAGAACAAGCGTCAGCCATGAATGCGGCTCCGCTGAAGGTGCATTCTGCTTTGACGGGCAAGGTCATTAAGATGCTCCTCTGCGCGGATTTGCGTTTGGGCGCAGTATCGGCAGAGCAGCTTGATAGGAAACAATCCCACACATGGCAAGCCGCCAGAAATGAAAAGTACGCGAATCTGATCGATAAAGCGTCCCAGAGCAACGCTGCCTATATCGCCTTGTGGGGACAGTGCTTTGGACAGGCACGTGTAACGGAGTCTGTAATCGATACCTTCTTCCAGGCGATTCGGAACGAGGCTTCGATCGTTGTGCTTGCATTTGTGAACGCAGGCGAGTATAAGCGCATTTCCTATCGCAGCGATATTCCCGAGAATCTGCATTTGATCAATGTGCAGGCGCAGGATTCGTACCTGGACGACCGGATTGCGCTGCGGGTCAAAAACAACGCTGTTGAGCTTCAGCTTGGAGACAATGACGCGATGATTGTAAGCCGGGATACTGCAGGGCATTACGTTCTGAACGGTATGCCCGGAAATAATGTCATTCCGTCCTTTGAGCCTACCGGGTTTGAAGACGCTCAAGACGCTCAGTACGGCTATGAAATGATGGAATGGACAGAGGACAAGCTCGGGCAGTTCAGGGTTATGTGTGACAGCAAGTATGCGTTTAAGGCGGTAGAATTGAAACTTCTTCCCGAAGACGATGAAAAAGAAATTCTCAGGAAGATCAACCACCTGATTCGCTCCGTAGAGCGCGACACTTTTCTGCGCGTCACGCTGACTGGCCGTTCCGCGTTTGGACTGACGATCAGTAGCGATGCGCTGAAAGGTCAGCTGCAAAGCCGAATCTTCTTTGCAAAAGTCTATGACAACACAGTGATGGACATTGATGAGGAATCGTTTGAAACCGATATTTCACTGCGAAGTGAATTCGTGAGACTGGCGCTTCAGGATGGATCGTTAAGCGAGTCCGAGCGCAGCCGTTTAATCAGTCTCGGATGGAACGCGCTGAGCGGGAAGGAGGTGTCCGCAGAATGAAACTGATCAGCATGCATGTGGATGACTTTGGCGGTCTGCATCAGTACGATTATACCTTTGGGGATGGATTGAACGTGGTTCTCCACGATAACGGCTGGGGCAAAACGACGATGGCAGCCTTTCTGAAAGCCATGCTGTACGGGTACGATACCCGCCGCAGCAAGGACATCACGGAAAACGAACGGAGACGCTACCTTCCATGGCAGGGCGGCAGCTACGGCGGCTCTCTTGATTTTGAATCCGAGGGCGTGCAGTATCGGATTATCCGTACCTTTGGTGAAACGCCGCGTTTTGACACAGTGAAAATCATCAACCTGGATACAAGAACCACAGCCAGAATCTCCCCGGATAAGATCGGCGAGACCTTGTTCCACCTTGATGCCAGTGCGTTCCAGCGCAGCGTATTCATCAATCAGAACGGCTTGGCCATGGATGGAGCCGCAAGCAGCATCCATACCCGTCTGAACGCGCTGGTGAGTCAGGCCAATGATGTTGCCGCCTTCGACGGAGCAATTGCCCGATTGACTCAGCAGGTCAAGGTGTATGAAAAGACCGGCGCCAGAGGGCAGCTCGGCGACATTGCCCGACAGATTTCTGAGCGGGAACAGCTCCGCGACCAGCTGGAGCTGGATATTGCCAAACAGGACGCTGCCAGAGAACGTATCATTGAAATCGACGCTCTTTTGAGCCGAATGGAAAAAGAACTGGAAGAAAAGAATAAGCGGCTGGATGCCGTATCCGGCGAAGAAAAGAAGCGCGAGGCGGCAAAAAAGATACTGGAAGACCTGCGCGGACAGATCGCCGCCATTCAGCGGAAAATGGCCGCCATTGAGGCGGAACTTGGCGGCCATGTGCCGACCAACGCCGAAATCGACCAGATGAAACGGCACGAACAGTCTATTGCCTCTCTGAAAACGCAAATTTATCAGCTGGAAGGCGCGTATGACACATTCACCAAGGAATATGCCGCCTTAGTCGAAAGGCACGGCGGCACATTGCCCACGTCTGCTCAGCTCGATGAAATTCAGAGCATCTACGGTGAAATTCAGGGCATCATCACCGCCGGAACTGCCGATGCCGCGACTCCCGACGCACCGGAAGAGTATGAACTGATTCATGCCGCCGCAGAGAAAATTCCCGGTTTCGCCGATCAATTACAGACGGCAGTAGATTCCCGCGTCTCTATTCAGCATTTGCTCCATCAGCAGGAAACGCAAATGGGCGATATCCAGCGCGAAACGGAGTCATGGGCCAGCAAAACCATGCGTTTCACTGAGCTGAAAGCCGAGTTGGACGCTTTGCGGGCTGAACTTGCCGCGCAGGAAAAGTATCGTCCTGCCGCTGTGGAATCGGCTATCCGGAGTCTGGAAGACTGCCGGAAAAAAGAACGTGATTTGGCGCAGCAGGAAACGGAGCAGCAAGCGGAAATCCAGCGGGAAGCAGAAGCGTGGGCAGAGAAAAAGAAGCGTTACGAAGAGCTGGAGGGCGAAGTCGATGCGCTTCAGGCAGAGCTTGAACGCCAAAAGGCATTTGACGATGACCATGTCCGTCCGGTTATTGCTAAGCTGGAGGAATTGCAGCGAATCCAGCAGCGTGTCGATGAAAAGCAGAAAACGATTCCGTCTATGGCGCTGACGCAGGAGGAAGAGACACTGCTTGCTGATGAAACCGGCGAGCTTCCGGATGCGGAGGAATGCGCCGGTATGCTGAACAAGCAGCGGAATGCGGTTCAGCATCAGGCGGCTGCACAGGGAATCAAAGCACGGCTGGAGGGTGAAAGGAGCAAAGCAGACAGCCTGTCGGCATCGCTGGAGCAGCTGGAAGCAGTGACAAGCTCCCGGCTGGATGTTGTCGATGAGCCGAAGAAACCGGCCGGAACGGCTCTGATTGTCATAGGCATTCTGCTCATCCTCGCGGGAGCTGCGCTTGGCGTTTTGGCGATGCCCGCATTGGCGGCCATTGCCGCTGCCGGATTGCTGCTGTGCATGGTTGGAGCAAACAGCAAGAAGTCCTATCAGAAAAAAGCGCAGGCTTATGAGGCATATCGGCTGGCGGACGCTCAGCGTCAGGAAGTCAATCGAAAAAAGGCGGAGCTTCAGGCGCAGCTGACCAGACAACAGGCGGATATTGCTTCTTTGGAGCAGGAGCTCAGCAAACACCAATCTGTGATTGATTCGGATGGGGGCGAGGTATCCGCATGGGTATCCCGCTGGAGCCGGTCGGGCAGTGAAGCGTCGGAGGCAGTCATTGCCCAGATCATGGAGCAGGCGGTTGTCGTCAGACGGCTGCGTGAGAAGCAGTCGGAGCTGCGCAGCGCTCTGGGCTTCATCGCTGAACAGTCTGCTTTCATTAGTGAAGAGCGCGCTGCTGTCGATGCGCTTTATCCGGCATGCGAAGGCAAAACCCTGTCCGAGGCAATGAACCTTCTTCGCGCTGGGGAAACGGACTATAAGATCGCAAAGGACAAGCTGCAGTCTGCGGTTCGCAGCCGGAGCAAGTTTGTTGCTGACACCCAAATTTCGGAAGAACAGTTTGCCTGCGAGGATTCTCCCCACCTGCCGAAGCTTCAGGAAAAGCTGCAACTGGTGGAGGCCAAGCGCGAAGCGGTCAGTCAGGCCAGAGCAAAGCTGGATAAACAGTATCCGGAGATTGACGGGTTGTCATTGGAGGATGCGCTTGCCTTCCTGCATGGAAAGCTGAATACCTATATCGTAACCGAAGGGCAGATGAAAACCGCTGACAAAAACTTCGAGCGGTTTATCGCAGAGTTCGAAACCACCGCGGAATATCTGGCATTGCCCGAATCTCCCAAGGCAGCGGCTCTGGCTGAAGCGCAGCGGGCTACTGCCGAGGCGCTCGAACAATATCTTCAAAGCGCGAACGCTCTCCTTGCCGAGCTGGATCTGGATACGGACCTTCATCATATTGTGCAGGCCCTGAATGAAGCTGAAACGATTCTGAGCAAATATAAGCAGCATGCGGCCATGCTGAAAGAAGCCGCAGCCCGTCAAGCCAGAAATCAGGGACAGCTTGACGCGCTGAAGCGCCGGCTCGTTGAAAAGCTTGCTGCCATTCACATGCAGGATACCGGCGATGAATTGCCTGCGCTATTGGCGGCCGCCCGTACCGATGTCAGCCATGCAGTGCAGACGCAAGCCAAGCTCAAGGACGCCGAAGTGGAGCTGAACCGTCAGAAAGCAAGTCTGGATCAGGCAGAAAAAGAAGTCGGCGCATTTGCGGCCTCCTTTGGCCATTTTTCTCCTGACGAAAGCGGAGTGCTTGCGGGAATATACGACAGGGTGAATGCCTTTGCGGAAAAGGCCGCCGCCAAACAGCAGCTTGAAAAACAAGCCGCCTCTGTGGAAGCGGAGCACCGGCCTGCGGATGCAGCAGCTCCCATAGGGGAGGAAGAAGCAAGGCTGCGGACAGAGGTCGAAAGACTGAAAGAACACAGAGATGCACTGCTCATTGAATATACGCAGAAGAGCGACGCTATCCGCCTGGCGGATCAATCCTTGGAAAAGTACCCCGATCTTCTTCAGGAAATTCATGCGCTGTATGAGCAGAAGCAGAAAGCGCAGAACGCCCTCGGTATCCTGAAAAGAACGATCCAGCTCATCACAAGAGCGAAGGAAAACCTCGCAAACAGGTATCTCAGCAGGGTTGAGCAGCTGTTCAACAGCTATATGCAGCTTTGGCTGAACAACGAGGCCGTCAGAGGCTTGCTGGATATCAACTTCAATGTCAGCATTGAAGAAAACGGCAAAACGCATGTCGCGGAAGGGTACAGTACAGGTTACTGCGATATGATTGACTTCTGTATGCGGCTTGCGCTGGTGGATACGCTGTTTGAGAAAGAACAGCCGTTCCTGATTCTGGATGACCCGTTCGTAAACCTGGACGCTGACCGCCTGGAGAAAGCGCTGGAACTGCTGAATGTGATGGCCGCGAACAAGCAGATCGTATACTTTGTCTGCCATCCGATACGCGCGGTGGAGACGGACGAAACCTCTGCTTCCAGAGCTGAATTCCTGAAACTGGCCGAAGCAACCAGAGCTACCATCCAAAGTGCGAAGACGGAAGGCGCTCGCAGCAGGAAAGTTGCCCGAAAGTCTCCCAAGGAGATGTATAAGGTCGCCGAATCGACCCCCTTCGATGCATTCCGCCCGGCAAACCTGAACTACACCATCACGAACAGCATCTTCAGCATGAGCTTCGTGATGAGCGGCACAGGCGCGCCCAAAGACGGCACTTTTGAACTGTTCTTTATCGACGCTCTCGGCCGCGTCCTGAATGACAGGCAGATGATAGAGATCAGCAATGGAAAGCTCTCTGCAGACCGCATCCAGTTCAGCTTAAATACGCGGGACGACAGCGGCAGCGAGTATGAGCTGATGATTCGTGAGAGCGGACAGGATGACTATGAAGTGGTTGCCAGATATCCATTCCGCGCGAAGCTGGCGTTTGCCGGTACATTCAACTTTGATTTCTAAGGGACGGAGAAGGAGAACACGGTTCATGAATGCTTTTGATGAGAAGCTGCTGGAACACTTTCCCGGCAAGGTCGTCAGGAAGGATTTGACAGCATTGATGAAAAAGGGCGCAAACGTTCCTACTTATGTACTTGAATACCTGCTGGGCATGTATTGCGCGACTGACGATGAGGAAGCCATCGAGGCCGGACTTCAGAAGATCCGGCGTATCCTGAGCGAAAACTATGTCCGCCCGGATCAGAGCGAATATGTCAAGTCCAAGATCAAGGAAAATGGACAGCATACGATTATTGACAAGATCACGGTCATTTTTGATGAACGGGAGGATAAGTATGTTGCCCGCTTTACCAACCTGAGGCTGGATCCCTTTGAAGTGCCCTCTGATCTGGTAGTGCATAACGAAAAATTGCTGGTTGGCGGTATCTGGTGCATCGTCAGAATTGAGTATGTGGGCCTCAATACGGATGATGAGGGTCAAGAAGACTTTGAAGAGGACATTTTCGGCAACCAGAAGCGCAAAAAGAAGAGCCGGAAAAAGAGATCCAGGTATGATTCCCCGTTTGTCATTTCTTCCCTCAAACCGATTCAGATGCCCAATCTGGACATGGACGAGATCAGGGAAGCGCGCGCTTTCTTTACCCGCGATGAGTGGATGGATCTTCTGCTCCGTTCTGCCGGTTATGAACCGAATGAACTGTCTCAGAAGGAGAAGTTTCATTATCTGCTTCGCTTTGTGCCGTTCACTCAAAAAAACTATAATCTGGTGGAATTAGGCCCCCGCGGAACGGGCAAATCGCATGTGTACAGCGAACTGTCCCCATACTCCATCCTGATGAGCAGCGGTACCACGACGGTCTCTAACATGTTCTACAATATGTCCACCCACCGCATTGGCCTCGTAGGAATGTGGGACTGCATTGCTTTTGACGAGGTGGCGGGCATCACGCAGGCCTCCGGGGATATGGTTCAGATTATGAAGAATTATATGGCCAACGGCAGTTTCGCCAGAGGCGCTGACTCCATCAGCTCCGATGCTTCCATCGCCTTTGAAGGCAATACGTTCCGCAGCGTCGCTGATATGATGCGCACCACCAATCTGTTTGAGCCGTTCCCGGAGGCGTTCAATAATGACTCTGCTTTCTTTGACAGAATCCATGCCTACCTGCCTGGATGGGAGACTCCCAAGCTGCGCTCCGCTTTGTTTACTACGGGATATGGCTTGATTTCGGATTGCTTTTCTGAATTCTGCCATGAGATGCGCAAATATGACTTTACCAATTCATTCAGTCCCTATTTTACCCTGAACAAGTGCTTTAATACCCGTGATACGATTGCAGTCGGCAGAACCTTCTCCGGGCTGGCAAAGCTCATTCATCCGGATGAACGCATGACCAAAGAGGAAGTTCGGGAGATTCTGGAATACGCCATTGAATGCAGGCGGCGTGTAAAAGAGCAGCTCCGCAAAATGACGCCCGGCGAATTCAGCGATGTTGATCTGGGCTATATTGAGGATGAAACCGGCGAAGAGATCATCGTGGAACTGCCGGAGGTCTCTGGCGGAACGCTGATCCGTCAGAATTTTGAAAAGCCCGGCTATGTGTACGGCGTCGGCCGGTCTGTGACGAATGTCCTCGGTATCTATCGGCTGGAAAACAAGCTTGTTTCCGGTACAGGCACGTTCAGCTTCCGGAACGTGGAAGGCCTTGCGCACGCGCCCAAGAGTGTGCGCGACAGCATTACTGCCGCTTTCAACTACTTTGGAGAGAACGCCCGAAGGATCAGTGAAAACTCCTACGAGGAATTCGACTACAGCCTGTACTTTAATGATCTTCAGAATCGCAGCGTCAGCGACGAAATCTCTGTTGCTGAGGTTGTCGGCCTGTTCTCCGGCCTTGCCAATCGTCCGGTGACGCCCGCTCTGGTCATCTGCGGCCGGGTGGTCATGTCCGGCAGCATGATGCCCATTACAACGGAACTGGACGAAATCTTTGTTACGGCAGCGAATGCCGGCGCGAAGAAAATCATGCTGCCCGCCGAGAGCAAGGAAAAATATGAGCTGCTGAAAGCAGACCTCAAGGAAGAGATAGAAGTGATCTTCTATGCATCGCCGCTTGATGCAGCAAAGAAAGCGCTGGGAGTTGATTGAGATGGCAGAGTTCAAATGCATTAGCTGCGGCGCGGTACAGGAAAGCGAAGAAAGCTGCATCTGCCCTGTTTGCGGGTATAAGATGCTTGAAATGCCATATGACAAAGAGGAGGCATTAAAGCGGGAGATCCGTGATTTTATCGAAAAACTGCGTTTGACGGAAGCAAACGGAGACTTCTTCGAGTTCTTCCGGGAAGCTTCATCGGACAAAACCGGTGATGACGGCAAGAAAAAAGTTAAAATCATCCGGAAATCACAGGACGATAAGCGTTTCCCTGACTATCGCAAGATTCAAGAGTATGTATGCGCTGCAACCAAAACAGAAATGTTCTGCGAACGGCTGGATAAGTCTATTGAGGAGATTCGCAAGCATATTTATACCGCATACTCCCAACAATATCAGGCGTCCTTTGAAAACATGAAAGACACCATCGATGAACGGGATGAGGTTCTGAAGAAGGCGCTGGCTGCCGTTGGGGTGAAGGCGGACTTTCCGGAAGCGCAATTACCAAAGTTTACGCTTGTTTATACGGAGACTCCGGATCAATCCCTTCTGCCTTTGGCGGACGAAATTCTCAATGCGCTGCTTGAGCTGTCCCGTAAAATGCTGAAATTCATCAAGCAGAACAACATCTACGGGACTGCCTATCGGGAAAGGCCGAAGAGAACCTATCAGCCTGCGGAGGATGCCGATTATCGAAAAGATCTGGATAGATGCAGGGGACGGCTTGAAAAAACGCTCGCCAAAAAATACGTGGTCGATCTGCTCTCCGATGGCTCTGACGAATTGCTCGATATGCTCCAGACAATGTGGTATGTCGTCGAAGTGATGATGGCTGCGCCGATTCTCGTCAAGAAGAGCGTTTATACCTTTGAAGACGGCGTTACGGCCAACGATGACACGTTTGAAGAAATGATTCTTGAAAAGCTGTCCGTAAGGTATGCGGACATTGATGCGTCGATTTTGGCCCCTGATTTCCTTTCCGGCAAAACAGAGAAAGAGCTGTTTGAGCTATACGATAAGATGATCGGGCTGGATTCCTTCGGCTTGATGGGAATCAATCAGCAGAACCTGCTGAAAATCGGCGAGAGCGAGAAGAAGCTCAATGAACTGATCGGCCTCAGCGGAATCAAAGAAAGCATAAAGAAGATCAAAGCATATGCGCTGATGAACAAGGATAGCGAGACTTTGAACATCCACATGTGCTTTCTGGGAAATCCCGGCTGCGGCAAAACGGAAGTCGCTCGTTCTATTTCTGGGATTCTTTATGAAAACAAAATTCTCCCGACCAGGAAGGTCATTGAAGTGGATCGCAGCGGCCTTGTGAGCGAATACTTTGGCGCCACTGCAAAGAAGACCAGCGCTGTTATCGACAGCGCAATGGGAGGCGTGCTGTTTATCGATGAGGCGTATGCGCTGGGCAATAACGCCGATGGCGGCGGCATTACCGATTACGGGAGAGAAGCGATTGATACGCTCGTGAAAGCCATGGAAGATTACCGGGGGAAATTCTGCGTCATCTTTGCCGGTTATCGGAACGAGATGCAGAAGATGCTCTCTGTCAATCCCGGTCTAAAATCCAGAATCCAGTTTATCCTTGATTTCCCCAACTATGCGCGCGAAGAGCTGAAGGAAATTGCCTTGCTGATGCTCAGAAAGCGCAAGTACACCATTGGCGAAGCGGCCCTGAGCAGGCTTCTCGATATTACGGACGTCAGGAGAAAAGACCCGAATTTCGCCAACGCCAGAGAAATACGGAACATTCTGGAGCAGGTGATCATGTGTCAGAATCTGCGCTGCGTCGGCACTGATGATACAGAAATCGGCATGGCCGACGTCAACAAGTATATCCGGGACGCCAAGATTCCTCTTCCCACCGCCTCCACGGGAGCAGCCAAAAAGATTCTGACCGGTGAAGAAGAGCTGGAACGGCTAATCGGTCTGAGCGGCGTTAAACGCATGGTCAAAAAAATCAAGGCATATGCAAAACGCAATCAGGGCATGGAGGATTTCAATCTGCACATGTGCTTCTACGGAAATCCCGGAACGGGCAAGACGGAAGTTGCGCGGATTCTTTCTCGGATTCTCTATGATGCAGGCGTATTGGACGAGGCGAAGCTGGTCGAGACAGACGCGCACGGCCTGATCGGCAAATATGTCGGTGAAACGGCACCGAAAACACTGGCCAAGATTGAGGAGGCTATGGGCGGCGTACTGTTCATTGATGAAGCCTATTCCCTGACAGGCGGAACGGCGGTCAATGGAGGCGCTGCCAGCTATGGCGAGGAAGCCATCGCAGTGCTGCTGAAGGAAATGGAAGACCGCAGAGGCCGGTTCTGCACAATACTGGCCGGGTACAGGGATGAAATGGTTCAAATGCTCGGCACCAATCCCGGCCTTGAATCCAGAATTCAGTTCACACTGGAATTCCCGGATTATACAAGAGAGGAACTGGGCCTCATTGCGCAATCTTTTCTGGAAAAGAAAAGCTACTCCATAGATGATGCGGCGCTGAACCGCTTGCTGGACGTCATGGACTACTTCCGCAGCAGACCGAATTTCGCAAATGCGAGAACTGTACGGAATGTCCTGGATCAGGTCATCATGAACCAGAATCTTCGCACGGAAGACGAGAACGGCAACAGCGTGATTATCGTGGAGGATGTGGAAGACTACCTCACGGATGAAGGAATCGATCTCAGCAAGCCGGCAGCCGGTATGAAGAAGATCGGGTTCCAGTAAGAAACGGGCAGAGCAAGCAGGAGGCATATGGATAGAGAGATAGAGGGATATAATAGAGGGATATAGAGGAAGGCGAGAATGAATCTGATGAAGAAAAACAGATAAATGGACGGCCGTCGTAATGAAAAAATGTTCCCCTGCATTCCTTTTGAATGCAGGGGAACATTGCGTCAAAATTTACGTTTCACTCTGAACCCGCCCCTTCATCCGAAGGCCGGCGCTTTTCTTTTGCCCGGAAAGAAGACAGCCCCCTTCCGCAGAAAAAGCGCATTTGTCTGCCTAACGCAGCCTCAGTCCGGGTCATCCGGCTTTTCGCCCTCGGGGGGCTGGCGAAGCTCTGTGGGGGTTTTGTCATAGTGGCGCTTGAAGGCGCGGCGGAAGCTTCTGTCGTTGGAATAGCCTACCTGCAAGGCGATTTCGGCGATGGAAAGATTGGTGCCGGTGAGCAGGGTCATGCTCTGCTCCAGACGGATTTTTTCCAGATAGGCGGCAAAGCTGAGCTGGGTTTCATTGCGCAGAAGCGCCTGCAGGGAGCGCTCGTGTATCCCGAAGACATCGGCGACAGAGGCCAGACAGAGGGTGGAGTCCATGTAATGCTGGCGAATGTATTCCAGAATTCGGCGCTGCTCGTTCAGGGTTTCGGTTTCCTGATCCTCCTGAATCTGCTTGGAAAGGGCCAGATAATAGCGCTTGAGATAAGTGAAAAACTCGTCCATGGGCAGGTCGTGCAGCGCGTAGCGGCAGGCATCGTCCAGACGGCCGGAATAGCCGCAGTTCAGCAGCGTATGCAGCATGTGGGCATATAAAAGCTGGGATTCAAACGTCAGCGTATCCTGCTGGAGCTTCAGGTTTTTGTGCCGGATGACGTCCAGATAACGCAGAAGCCCGTCGTCGTCGCCCCGCTGAAGCATCTGCTGCAAAAGATGCTCGTCCTCGGACGTGTAATCGTAAATGAATCGCCGCCGCCCGTCGTGGCTGTCGTAAACCAGACTCCGCCCGCCTACGGCGCTGACCGCGATCATTTTATGGACTTCCTTAAAGGAGTAGGAGATTCGGGAGATGCAGTCGCATTCGCTGCCCAAGTACATGACGGCGCTGCAGTCCATTTCTTTGGAAATCAGACTGCATACCTCCGCCAGCTTCGTTTTCAGAACCTCAAAGCGGTTTTCATCCTGCGAAAGCAGGGCCACAAAGAAAAACTGCTCGCTGGTGTTCATGTGCAGATATTGCAGCCGGTCGGCGACGCTCTGCTGGATCAGGCTGAGAATCTGGGCGTGCATCTCTTTGGTGACGGAAATGGGACTGGCGGTATCGTCGCTGGCATAAAGCACCAGCGCCGCCGCCCGGTAATAGGGCGCGGACAGGCAAATGCCGTATTGGGCCAGCCGCGCTTTCAGCACTTCCGGATCCTGCCTTTTGGAAAAAATCACCTCGGATACGGCGGCGGTCTGCAGCTCCCGCTGGGATTCTTCCAGCAGGCTTTGGTAGTTTTTGGAGGTGTTAATCAGATTCACGGTGGCCTGACGGATGTAGCGGAAAGGATTCAGCGTTTGAATCGTCGTAATAGGCATAATGATTTCCATCGTGGCCTTCAGATGGGGCAGGCTGCACAGGAACACGATCGCAATCATGAGCAGATTCAGCAGGAATAGGGGAATCTGGCTGGTGAGCATATGCAGGGAGGAACGCCACGCCGCGTTGCGGATGCAGCGGATGGGCGTGCCGGTGCAGACCTTCAGCCCGTGCTTGGCGGTGGAGGCAACGCAGTAGACGTATTCCCGATCCGAATAGCCGGAAGAAAGCCCGGCGTTGCCGAAAATGGAGGTGATTTTTTCACGAAGCTCCGGGCTGAGCTCCGATTGAGAATAAAGCAGACGGCCCTCGCTGTCCAGAAGCACGACGAAGCTTTCCTCTATATAGGGCAAGGATTGAAACGCCAGGGTCAGGTGCTCTGAATCCAGCGGAAAGAAAATCCGCCCGGTGGAGCGGGTTCCGTAGCCGATGCTGCTGGAATAAAGAATGTTCTTCTGGCTTTCCTCCGGAACAAATAAGTACGATTCTTTGCTGGAAAGCAGCTGTTCCTTCCAGGAGGAGTAGTCGAAGCCGTACTGCCGGAAGGTATGCTGATAGAAGCTTTCCAGATGAAGATAGCCGGAGGATTGGCTGATGATGGTGTCGTTATTGCAGGAGTAGACGTAGGATTCGTTCAGGATTCGCGCCGTGTCGTAGAGGGAAGGATAAACCTGAATCAGCGCCTTCATGCGGAGAATCAGGGACGGCAAATCCTTCCGGGTGGCGTTAAAATAGTTTTCGAAGGCCTTTAATTGAAGCAGGGAGCCGGTGTATTCGTCCGCCGCCATCAGCGCCTGTTCCAGCGTGGAGGCGCTGGCGGTGGCGGCGCTGGATTGCAGCTCCATTTCATTCTGAAGGATGGTGGTGAAATGAGTCTGAAAAGCGGCGAAAAAGACCATGAAGGGCTGGGCCACCAGCAAAATGCAGTATATGACGATCATATACCGCAGCGTCTTAACGGAAAGCGTAATCGGGCGTAAGGTGGCACGGAAAGTCTTCATGTTCATTTTCTCCTCCTCTTTCACCATTTTATCATAAACGGCCCAAAAACCGCGCTCTTTTTCAATTTGAGTGTACGTTTTTTGAAAATGTCCGTTCCAAAAAGGGAAATGTATGTACGGTATGGCTGAATTGTTCGTTGAAAAATACATGCGCTGCTGGTAGGCTCAAGCCAATCAAAACCAAAAGGAGGTTTTCCCATGTTACGGAAAATCAGTGCTCTGCTTCTGTCCCTGGTAATCCTGCTGTGCGGCACCGCTTTGGCGGAAGTCACCCCCAACGGTGAATTCCCCGTGGTGGATACGCCCACGGAAATTACCATCTGGACGTCCATTCCCGGTACGCAGACCGACTACACCAACAACGCCACCACCAAGTATTATGAAGAAAAGACCGGCGTTCACGTGAACTGGATCGAAGTCGCGGACGCGGAAAAAGCCACGCTGTTCAACACCTCGCTGGCCAGCGCCAGCTACCCGGACTACTATATGACGGGCGTGAACAGCACGGATCTGATTTCCTATTATGAAGACGGCGTGATTATCCCCCTGAACGACCTGATCGATCAGTACAGCGTATACCTCAAGCAGCTGTTGGACGAGAATCCTTCTGTCCGGGAAGCCATCACCGCTCCGGACGGCAATATCTACTCCTTCCCGATGGTCAACTACATTCCTGCCGGAAACGTGAATGCCAAGATCTACGTTTATAAAGAGTGGCTGCAGAAGTACGCCGAGGATACAGGCAAGGCCAAGCCCAATACGGCGGAAGGCCTGGAAGAAATGCTCCTCTACTTCCGGGATCATGATATGAACGGCAACGGCGATCCTTCCGACGAAATCGCGCTGACCGGTCATTACCAGTATAACAACACCGGCATTCCCGTGTTCTACATGCTCAACGGCTTCTGCTACGTGCCCAACGATTACTTCTTTGTGGGCGATGACGGCCGGGTGTGCTCCAATGTGAAGACTGACGAATTCCGGGAGGGTCTCCGCTATGCCAACAAGCTCTTCAACGAGGGCCTGATCGATGAGGGCATCTTCGTCCAGAGCCTGACGACCTTCCGCAGCCTGACCACCACCACCAAGGATAAGGTCACGGTTGCCGCCTGCGCCGCTCCCTATCCCTTCCGCGTGCTGACCATGCAGACCGGCGTGGACAACGCCGTGGAATGGAAGGACTACGAGGTGCTGGAGCCGATGCAGCGCGCCGACGGCACCACCGTTGTGGCTGGCATCTCTACGGTGTATGTGACCACCTTCGGCATGATTACCACCGCCTGCAAAAACCCCGAGGTCGTTATGCGCTGGGTGGATTCCATTTACAGCCCGGAAATGCGCGAATATCTGATCTACGGCGGCGAGGAAGGCAAGGGCTGGGAATGGAAGGACGGCGTGAAGTCCATTGCCGGTGCGGATCGCGCGGTCGTCTCCCTGCTGGATGTGACGGAACGCAACGCCATCTGGCTGCCCGACTGGGTCGGCAGCTGGGTCACGGAAGAAATGTACTGCAATAACGCGGCGGAAAGCGACAGCGCCGAAGCGCCTCTGCGCGTGGCGGACGGCAAGCTGTACGACAAGTACCTGAAGGAAACCGGCATTCCGCGGATCAACTGGTGCACCGATCAGGATACGACGGTGGAGTTCGGCGAACTCAATACGCTCTTTGTGGACTACCTGAATACGGCGATCAGCGAATTCACCCTGGGCACCCGCGACATCAATGACGACAACGTATGGCAGGAATACCTGAATACGCTGGACGCCATGGGTTACGATCACTACTGCGACGTGGCCACCAGCTATTACTTCCAGTAAGCTTTCCCTGTAAACGCAAACCAAGGGAGATCGAGCCCTGCTTGATCTCCCTTTTCCACTCTTTCGGTTCGGCCGGCCGGAAGGAAGCGCTTTCCGCTGGCCGAACGCCGAATCAACCCGTTCCATAGGCATCTGAGAGGAGCAACCCGCCGATGACACAGACCAAAGCTGCAAGACTGAAGAAGCATTTCCGGAAATTCGGTGCTTTTTATCTGATGCTGGTCATTCCCATGACCATTTTGATTTTGTTCAGATATGTTCCGATGTATGGAGCTCAGATCGCTTTCCGAGAGTTTCGCATCACCCGGGGCATTGAAAAAAGCCCGTGGGTCGGATTCAAATATTTCAGCAAATTTTTTTCGTACTATAATTTTCTGGCGATTATCCGCAATACGCTGGTCATCAATCTTTATTCTCTGCTGACGTTTCCGCTGGCACCTATGTTTGCCCTTTGCCTGAACCATATGCCCTGCCGCCGCTATACCAAGCTGGTGCAGAATGTGAGCTATCTGCCGCATTTTATTTCCACGGTGGTGCTGTGCAGCATGGTCATCCAGTTCACCAATGCGCGCACGGGCCTCATCAATCAATTTCTGGGCCTGTTCGGCGTTCCGGCTGTCAATTACATGGCCAAGAAAGAATATTTTTATGGCATTTACGTCTGGTCCGGCGTATGGCAGAGTCTTGGCTACAGCTCCATTCTCTACATCGCCGCGCTTTCCAGCGTGTCGCCGGAGCTGCATGAAGCCGCCATTATCGACGGAGCAGGCATTATGAAACGAATCTGGCATATTGATATTCCCGGCATTCTGCCGACGATCTGCATCATGCTGATTATGCAGTGCGGACGGCTGCTGAGCATGGGCTATGAAAAAATTCTGCTTTTGCAGAACCCGCTGAATACCGTCGTTTCCGAGGTCATCAGCAGTTATTCCTATAATGTAAGCATCAATGCAGGCACGCCCCAGTATTCTTATGCCGCCGCTATCGATTTGTTTACGGCTGTCATCAATCTGGTCATGCTTTGCCTTGTGAACGGTCTGGTGAAAAAAATGAATCAGACTTCCTTGTGGTAAGAGGGGAATGCATATGAGCCTGAAAAAAAGCAGCAACACCATTCATTACTCCGCAGGCGACCGGGTCTTTCTGGCGGCGGACGCGCTGATTCTCGGTCTGGTTTTCCTGTTGGTACTGTATCCACTTTTGTTTGTGCTGTCCTCGTCGTTCAGCGGCGGCAGCGAAATTTCCAGCCTGAGCCTGATTCCGGATCAGTTTTCGCTGGAGGGCTATAAGGCCGCGGTCGAGTACGATTACTTCTGGGGCAGCTATTGGAACTCCGCCGTATATACGGCGGTGGGCACGCTGGTGGCCATGGTCGTTACCATCCTGTGCGCTTATCCGCTGTCGCAGCAGAATTTCCGCACCGGGAAAATCGCCATGGGCCTGTGCGTCTTTACCATGTATTTCAGCGGCGGCCTGATTCCGACGTATCTGTGGATCCGGACGCTGGGCCTGATGAATTCCCCCTGGGCGTTTCTGCTGCCGAGCGCGCTGAACATCTATAACATGATCGTCATGCGCACCTATTTCGTTTCCCTGCCGGAGGATATCCGGGAGGCGGCGCAGATCGACGGCTGCGGCGAATGGCGGTATCTGGTGCAGATCGTTCTGCCGCTGTCCAGCGCGGTGCTGGCGGTGGTGGCCCTGTACTACGGCGTTGCCCGCTGGAACGCTTACTTCGACTCCATGATCTATTTGCAGGACCGCTCCAAGCTGCCCCTGCAGAATATTCTGCGGGAGATTATGATTGTCAATACCAGCAATCTGGCGTACAGCAACGTCGAAGCGCAGGCGGCCGCCGAAAAGCGGGCGGAGCTTCTGAAGTACTCCATGATCGTCATCGCCTCGATTCCCATGCTGGTTTTGTATCCCTTTGTACAGAAATACTTTGTCAAGGGCGTTATGATCGGCGCTGTGAAAGGCTAAACCCGGAAAAGGAGGATTTTTATGGATTCGATCTTATTCTCAAAAGAAGCCCCGGTGCGTTACCATGCGGAGGTGGCCGTCATCGGCGGCGGCGTGGCGGGCTGTGCCGCCGCTATTTCGGCGGCGCGGCATGGCGCGGATACGCTGCTGATTGAGCAGAGCGGGATGCTGGGCGGCATGGCGACCCTTGGTCATGTATCGCCGCTGGACGCCCGCACCACGCAGCTCGGCGAACATTTCGGCGGCCTGATCGACGAGATCGTTTCCCGGGTAGAGGACATGAACCGCCAGTACGGCGGAGCCAATCATGCCCTGCGCAACGGCCCGGAATTCCTGCGGCTGGTGCTGTTGCAGATGGCTCGGGAAAGCGGAGCCAGAATTCTCTTTCACGCCTCGCTGGCAGGCGTGGAGCGGCGGGAAAACCGAATCGTTCATGCGTTCCTTCACACCAAGTCCGGGATGGAGGCGCTGGAGGCCCAATGCTGGATCGACGCTTCCGGCGACGGCGATCTGATGGCCGAAGCGGGGGAGGAGTATGTGCTGGGCAGTGAAAAGGGCGTGTTTGAAGAACTGATCGTCAGCGGCATGAACCGGGTGCATTTCGAAGAGGGAAAAGCGACGGAGACCTATCAGGGCTACGCCGCCAGCGGTCTGATGCAGCCGGTCTCCATGATGTTCACCATGGAAAACGTGGATTTTTCCAAGTGCGACCGGCTGTCGAACCGCCTGCTGACCTTCGAGGATCTTCACATTGACCGGGAGGAGTTTTTCCGCCTTCCCTATGCGGGCACCGTGGGCTTTGAGGAAAACGGCGATTACGTGCCCCTGCCGCAGGGACGAATCCTGATTAACCGCTCCGCAAGGGAGGATCAGGTGCTGGTCAACATGTCGCGGGTCATCGGCGTGGACGCGACGGACGCAGTGGCGCTGAGCCATGCGGAAGAGGCGGCTCAGCTTCAGATTTTGTACCTGTCGGATTTTCTCATTCGCTATATTCCCGGCTTTGAAAAGGCGTACCTGATGGCCTCGTCTCACACGCTGGGGGTTCGGGAGACGCGCCGGCTGGCAGGCCGCTATGTGCTTCGGGGCCGGGAGGCCATTGAATGCGTACCTTTCCCGGATACGGTGGCGCAGGGCTCCTATATGATCGATATTCACGATCCGCAGGGCAAGCGCAAGGCGATCGGCGGCAAGCTGAAAAAGCCCTGCTATTCCATTCCCTACCGCTGCCTGCTGCCGAAAACCGTTGAAAACCTGCTGGTTTGCGGCAGGTGTATTTCCGTGGATCACATCGCTCATGCCAGTACCCGAATTCAGGGCACCTGTATTCTGACCGGACAGGCGGCGGGCACGGCTGCCGCCATGGCGAAAACACAGGGCTGGGAACCGGCCCGGCTGGCTGCGGAAGAGCTGCGGCAGAAGCTTCAGAACGACGGCGTTCACTATTACCACGAGGCAGGCTGAAGCACTGAGTTCATAAAGGAGAAAACGCTGATGAAGCAATATACGATGAGCCTGGACGGAGAATGGAAGCTGTGCCTGCGCAAGGGCGAACAGCTGTCCGGGGAAGTGACCCGGTGGGAAGAGCTGGGCGCGGAAGAAGCAGTCGCCGGTCAGGTGCCGGGCGATTGGGTGCTGGATTATGTGCGTCAGGGCTTGCTGGAGGAGCCCTACGAGCAGGGGCAGTATGTGGCGCTGCGGCAATATGAAAGCAGCCATGTTTTCTATGGCCGCCGGTTTTGCTGCGACAGGGAGCCGAATGAGCGGTTTTCCCTTCTCTTTGAGGGAATCGATACGGTGGCCGACGTGTACCTGAACGGCGTGAAGATCGGCCACGCGGAGAATATGTTTATCCCGCACGAGTTCCCCGCTTCCTCTCTGCGGCGGGGTGAAAACGAACTGCTGGTGCATATTTATCCCTGCGTGCTGGAAGCGCGGAAATACCCGATTTCCGCCTTTGCCTATTCCCACAAATACAATTACGAATCGCTGGTGATCCGGAAGGCGGCCCATATGTTCGGCTGGGACATCTGTCCCCGGATCGTCAGCGCGGGCCTGTGGAGGCCCGTTACGCTGGTGGAAGAAAAGCCGGTTCATATTCAGGACGTGTATTTGTGGATTGACCGGATGCTGGAAAACGGTGCTGTCAAGTGTACCTTTGCCTTTGACGTGGAGCTGGGGCTGGACGAGGTTCTTCCTTATTCCCTTCGCGTGGAGGGCCGATGCGGAGACAGCGCGTTTCAGGAGGAAACCGCCCTGTGGTATACCCACGGACGGGTCAGCTTCACGCTGGAAAATCCCCGCCTGTGGTGGCCCAGAGGGTACGGCGCGCCCGATCAGTACCAGATGAAGGCGACCCTTTTCCAGGAGGGCCGGGAGGTGGATACGCTGGAATGGAAGCAGGGTCTTCGGACGGTTCAGCTGCTTCATGACGACTGTCTGGACGAAAACGGGAACGGCGATTTCTGCTTTGTGGTCAACGGCCGCCGAATCTTCGTCCTGGGCACCAACTGGGTGCCTGCGGACGCCTTCCATTCGCAGGACGCAAAGCGCATTCCCCAAATTCTGGATCTGGTGTGGGACATCGGCTGCAATGGCCTGCGGGTCTGGGGCGGAGGCGTGTACGAAAGCGACGACTTCTATGCCCGTTGCGACGCGATGGGCATTCTAGTCTGGCAGGATTTTATGATGGCCTGCGGCATCTACCCCAATACGCCCCGGATGCAGGAACAGCTGCGGCAGGAAGCCACCGTCACCGTCCGCCGTCTGCGGAAGCATGCCAGCATTTGTTTGTGGGCCGGAGACAACGAATGCGATCAGAACTACTGCTGGTTCGACATGAAGCAGGATCCGACAGGCAATCAGCTGACCCGGGGAATCCTGCCGGAGGTGCTTCGCTATGAGGATCTGACCCGGCCCTATCTGCCCAGCTCGCCCTACGTCTCCCATGAGGCGTATGTTTCCGGGCGGCAGGAGGATACGTCCGAGCAGCATCTTTGGGGCCCGAGAGATTATTTCAAGAGCCATTTCTATCATGATGCTACGGCGGTTTTTGCCAGCGAAATGGGCTATCACGGCTGCAATTCCCCGCAAAGCCTGCGGCGCTTTATCGGCAGCGACCATCTCTGGCCGGTGGACGGCAATCCCATGTATCTGTATCACTGCGCCTCCCCGGAAAAGAAAGGCCCCTATACGTACCGCATTCCGCTGATGAGCAGCCAGCTGGAAACCCTCTTTGGGCAAAAGCCGGAAAATCTGGACGAATATGCCCGGATGAGCCAGATTTCTCAGGCGGAGGCCAAAAAGTATTTTGTGGAATGCTTCCGCAGCCGGAAAGGGCAGCGCACCGGCATCATCTGGTGGAACATCATGGATTGCTGGCCTCAGATCTCCGACGCGGTGGTGGACTACTACTTCTGCAAGAAGCTGGCGTATTTCTTTATCCGGCGCAGCCAGCAGCCGGTCTGCCTGATGGCGGACGATCACGAGGGAGGGCTGAAGCTCTACGGCGTCAACGACAGCGGAACGCCCTGCACGGTGGACTATCAGGTGAAAGACCTCGATACGGCTCAGACGGTGGCGCAGGGCGTGCAAACGCTGGCAACCGAAGCAAGCACAGAACTGTGTACGCTTCCGGCAGACGGAAAGCCGCATTTTCTGGCGATCTTCTGGACGATGCCGGACGGCTCCCGCCAGAGCAACCATTACCTTCAGGGAACGCCGCCCTATGATTTCTCATGGTATCGGCGGCACCTGACCGAAATGGGATACGATGAATTTCAGGGCTTTGAAACGGAAAATTGAGAGTATATGCATCCGCCGCTTCTGTATGGGAGCGGCGGATTGCCTTTGCCGAAAGAAAACTGCACGGTCATTGGGCCTGGGCTGAATTTTGGGGGATTAAAATTTACAACTGTCATGTGGCGTTTTGGAAAAAATGATCTATAATAAAATAGAAACTTGTGATAAGGAGAAAAACGGATGAAACCCTTTTCCCGTGTTATCGCCCAGCTACTGCTGCTGCTTCTCGTCTGCGGCACTGCCATGGCAGAAGAAAATGATTTCCCTGCAGAAATAAAACAATATTTCGAGAACGAAAAAATACTTGAAATAGAATCCTACAGTTCCTCCGAACAGCTTTTCGCTGCAATAGCGAGAGATCAAAACCACGAAAGGGTTTTATACGCTTTTCAGCAAATCAATGGAAAATGGGTATGCTTTGCTAAAACAAAAAATGCCATTCCAAAGATGGAACTGAAAGCTATTGTTTCTGTTTCTGATACATATCAAGCATAGAAGCGACAAAGGCGTTCAAAATGTCCCCAACATATCGATTCGATTTTTAGAACCGAACGAAGATCACTCTGAATTATGGATGAACTTTTTGCTTGATGGAGATCGTTATATCCTACGCGATGTTATTCCGCATCATGGCAGCATACGCTATGAAAACGGAGCGGTTTTTATTTATGAAGACGACTGTTTCGCTAGACAAAGAGGATATGTTCAATATCCAGCATCCGCTGACCTGACTGCATTTGTGTGTGACGACTTTCTTTCATGTGCTAAAAAATGGGATGAAAAATACGATGAGCTTACGAATGATGTTTACTTTGATGATAGTCATCCTCTTCTGTATTATTGGCCAACGAATCAAATCATACCAGTCTATTCTGCGCCGACAAAAACAGCTTTTGTAGAAGCGAACGGAAAAGCAAAAGTATCTACAAACGATTGGATCCTTATTTATGGTAGCGACAAAGATTACTATTTCATTCAGTACGCCATTAACGAGTCAGCCATGCGGTTTGGTTATATCCCAAGGCAGAGCCTAAATTATTCTACGCCTCTTGAAATGATGTGGTCGAATCGAAAAGCGAATGTAAAAAGCAAAGCCACTCTGATCAACGACCCGCTCGGAAGCAAAACCAAAATCAAATCAATCGCAGCGGGGACAGAGGTTGAAGTGCTTTCATTCCTGAATGGGTGGGCATATGTTGAGTATCGGTCTGCTTCTATCGTTAGGGGATTTCTGGATAATCAACTTTTGAACAAAGAAAATTAAAAAGGGCTTTGCAGGGCAAATATGGCATGGATTTGTTCAATCGCTTTATGAGTTTTTGAGGTTGACTGTCATGCGCTTTTGCAGGCTGCGAATCCATCGCACCCCAACATTTGACAAAGAGCCAATTTTTATGCAATGTTGTTTTTGGGCGAGTAGGGAAGAAAGTAGGGACAAAAATGATATTGAACCCGTTGTGAATCAACGCTTACAGGACTTGCCAGTAGGGGAAAAAGTAGGGAAAACAACATACACTGGGTTTCTGGAGCCACTTCCCCGCATTTTCTTCGCCAAACAAAAAAACGGAAACCTTTACGTATCAAGGCTTCCGGATAATGGTGGGATTAGTAGGACTCGAACCTATGACCTCCACGATGTCAAGAGACCGTAAAACCGTTGAAAAATAAGGACTTTCTGCACTTTCAAGCGTTCTTTTTCGGGAAAAAATAAGCGGAGAAATGCCTGTTAGAAACGAAGGTTTACTCGTTTGGAGGAAGGAGCAACACGTTAGCAACTTCGGTCAACAACTTAGGGACTTTTCCATACAACAAAGGGGTGTTGACAAACAACTTGGAAGGAACGGCGCACAAGATAGAAAGAATGACTTGTGCGTCGTTCCTTTTTGTATGGATGAATGGCTTTGTCGTGAGAGACAAAAAACGTAAAAGATATTCTTGTATTTTCTTGAATGAATATGAGAAAAGCGGACATTATGCATATGAATTTACACCGTTTTAGACAAACGATGAATATAAATTCTAAAAAATGCCAATTTGTGAATAAACTTTCTTTGGCTTGAGACATAAAGAAAATGATTTATTCACGAGCTTCAAACATAGGCGGCATAAGGCGTTGAACGATTTTTATGCACTTTTCGTATAATCATTCAATTTGCGCGTTTTTCAGATATGCGTATAATAGCAACTGTGATCACAACAAACGGCTGCCGAAACAAATGCGGAAGAACCGCAGAAGGAGAATGAATATGAACTGCCGCAAGGGTTATGAGGTTAAGCTGGTTGACAAGCAGATTGTTTTGACGAGAGATTTTGCCCGCAAAGCCGCCGACGCGATGAGCAAACAATATGCAACGCTTATGCAAGTGTGTGCCGCCTATCCTACCTTCACCGTGGTAAAATACACCATTAACCAGAAGGTGGGACGGGAAAAATACGGCAAACTTGATTATAAGAATATGGAAGCACTCATCAAGGAATGGGTTTCTGAGAATACCGAAGCGGCGCTGGAAGAATTTGAAAAGATAAAGCGGGAAGCTGCCTGTGCAAGCGGTTCCTATGGAATCGTAAAGAAGTGGTTCCTCGGGAAATACAAGGCCCAATATATCGCGCTTCACAAAGCCGAAAACTGCTGATATAAAGAAAGGAAGGAATCAACCTATGCGGAAGATGAACTGCGCCAAATTCAATTTTGATGTTTTCACCAAAACCCTGACCATTTCCCAAACTTTTGAACGCAATGCCGCCATTTACCAATCAACGGAACAGAAGATGATGAAAAAATATATGGAAGCCTATGGCGATGCGCTGACCATTCGCTATTATAAACCCCGCAACATCCACCAAGGCTTGACCTTTGAACAAATGGAAAATTACATCGGTTATACTCGTGAGACGGAGGAAAACCTGAAACGCTTTCAGGATGTAAAGGAACTGTCTAAAAGTCAGAAAAGCCCATACAAGTATATAAAGGACTGGTTTTTACAGGAATACTCCAACTATTCCGCAACGCCGGAATTTGATGAGGACGGGTTTGTAGTGGTGAAAAAAGCGCCTGCTCCCAAAGAAACGAATGACAACAAAACAGAACCAGAAAAGGCCGAAAGCAACGAAGAAAAAACGGCGGAGGAACCCGTTGAAAGCACAGAAGAAGCCAATGCTTCCGAAGAAAACGCTCTTTCTGCATAAAACGGCGCAAAAAACGGATGGCGGAAAACCACCTATGGGACTTGTCCATTGGCGAAAGACGATGCTCTTTCGCCTTTTTGCTTTGGGGATGAAGCTACAACTTTTTGGGTTTCGTCTACAAAATTTCAACTTCCAAATAACTTCCCTCATCATCCTCTTTTCTCCCGCTACCTCCTACCCGAAAAAGGAAGGAAAAACCATCCTTCCCATTTTATATATAGGCGCTTGTCCCGTAAAAACAAAAAAGGGAACCCCTTGTTCGCTGACGCTCACAGGGGTTCCCAAAAAAGAAAAAGATACGTTTTTTTACTTGTCTGGTCTGCCAAATTTGGGGGATATGATATAGAATACCCTCTTTTTTGGCAGAAGAACCATTCTAAAATAACGGAAAAATTTTTGCGGGAACCCGCGTAGCAACGCGGAGCGGGTTCCCCAAGGAAAGATAACGAGGAAGAACAGCAGAAAGAAAAAACGGGAAGTTCAAGTTTTTTTCCAAAATTTTTTGGTTCCCTAACCGGCGTAGCCGGAAGCGACCTTGAGACGTTGGCTGGTGCGGCAGCACCTGCCAATGGCGAATGGGAGCTTTTAGGAACCAACAGAATCATTAAAAATACTGTTGGAACTTTTCTGCTTCTCTATTTTCCCAATTACAATAAAGCGAAGATTCTTTTCCCGGCCGTTTTGGATGGTGTAGCCGCATTTTTAGGTCAGTTTACAAGGAACTACACGCAGACCGTGAAACGGGCTGCTGACA